>Ga0335074_10015887_pt1 | contig 10592 bp, 9 predicted proteins | sample Lox_Sample_23_FD_206715 | JGI IMG/M metagenome (GOLD analysis project Ga0335074, IMG submission 206715) | Soil microbial communities from Loxahatchee National Wildlife Refuge, Florida, United States - Lox_Sample_2.3 | ecosystem: Environmental > Terrestrial > Soil > Wetlands | place: USA: Florida...
GTTGACCAAGTGGATTACTATCCCGTCATGCAGTCCGCCGGGAGCCAACTCGGGCTTCCTGTTGGTGCGGCAGCCATGCCGTGCCGCAAGAGTTCTGGCCCTTTGTCCGGGTCGTTCTGCCCATTGATGCGCTTTTGGGTCGTCGCGGCCCTTGCGACCGCCTTCGCCGTTGCGCCCACATGGGCGCAGAGAGCTGCGATTCCCCCACCGCAGCCGGTCACGGGCGACAGTAACGGCAACTTGAATTCCGACATTCCGTCGGCCGAAGACGTGTTGAATGGACACATTTGGTCGCCCGCGGACGTGCCTCTCACCTTGATGCCCTTCGACACACACTGGATGCTGGCCGCAGAGACCTGCAATTCGTGGACGGAGTCTTCGGCTCACAGTCCGACGGTGAGCGTTGCCAGGCTGGCAGTTCCGGGGAAGGCATCGGGCGAATATCAGAAGGGCTGCGGAGCGCTGAAGGACAAGAAACTCGACGAAGCGGAGAAGCACGAGCGAGCCGCAGTGAAGCTTTACCCGGACTATGCGGCCGCGTGGGTAGTGCTGGGGCAGATTCTGGAGGCGGAAGACAAACGCGACGACGGACGGCAGGCTTGCTCGCAAGCGCGAAGCGTCGATCCCGATTACGTGGCGCCTTATTTGTGCCTGGCGGATTTTGCGACCACCGAGGACAACTGGCAGGAAGTATCGATGCTGGCCGGGAGCGCGCTGACGCTCGACCCGGCAGGAAACGCTTACTCCTTCTACTATGCGGCCGATGCGGCGTTTCATCTAGGCAATCTGGAGAAAGCCGAGAAGGACGCGCAGAACTCGATCACGCTCGACAAGTGGCGGCACCTGGCGCAGGTGCATCTTTTGCTTGCTCAGATCTACAAGGCGAAAAATGATTTCGTCGCGCAGGCCGCGCAGCTGCGCGAATATCTGAAGATCGCGCCCAACGCGGCCGACTCATCCCAGGTAAAGAGCGTCCTCGCTCAGTTGCAAGCGAAGATCACACCGTAGCAAAAGCCCGCACTATGGATTGCTGATGTCGCTGCTGCTGCTCTCGCGCTGCGCGACAACCTTGCGCGCCGTGGCGTACAGCGCCTTGGCCTGCGGCAGCGATTCGATCGCTTTCTGCAGCTGCGGATCGTTGTCGAGTTCCACCTTGTAGCCGGCGTCCAGCCCGAAAACCGTCGTGAAAACTTCGCGCTTGATTTCCCACTTCAGCCAATCCGCATTCTGCTGGATCTGGTCCTGAGTGAAGGGAATGTGCTGCGAGGTGAGGTATTTCTCGAGGTCCGCGATCACCGCATCGTCAACGGTGAAATCCTTCGTGACGTCCGGTTTCGAGCCCAGATAGTAGCGCGCGAAATCTCCCACGCCGGCGGGCAGAGGATAGAAAACTCCGCGCGCCTCGAGGAGTTCCTGAAAATCATCCGGCTTCGGCTCCGGAACGATCACGTCCGGAGTGATGCCGCCCTCGCCGAACACCTGGCGGCCCGTGTCGGTAAGCTTCACGTCGGGCTTGCGGGGGCGCTGCGGATTGTAGTGATAGTCGTACAGGGTAACGTTCTTGTAGTTGCGTTGGATCAGGCGGCCGCTCGGCGTGTAGTAACGCGCGGTGGTGAGCAGCAGAGCCGTGTCCTCGCTCAGCGGAAACTGCGTCTGCACGAGACCCTTGCCGAACGTGGTTTCGCCGACGATCAGCCCGCGATCATGATCCTGAATCGCGCCGGACACGATTTCCGAGGCGGACGCACTCCCACTATCGACGAGCACGACCAGCGGAACCTCAATCCCCTGATTGCCGCGAACCGCATAGTAGGGCCGCTCCGGTGAAGAACGGCCGCGATGCGAAACGACGAGCTCGTTCTTGTCGAGGAACATGTCGGCCATGCCCACGGCTTGATTCAGGAGGCCGCCGCCGTTGCCGCGCAGGTCGATGATGAGGCCGTCGAGCTTGGAGTAATCGAGCTTTTGCAGCGCGTCTGTCAAATCGCTGTCAGTGGTTTCGTTGAACGTCGATACGTGGACGTAGCCGATGCCCGGCTTGACCATTTCGGAATATTCGACGCCGGGGCGGGGAATCTCGTCGCGCACCACAGTGACTTCGATCGGCTTGGCCCAGCCCTCGCGTCCAAGCGAGATCTGCACGGGCGTGCCTTTAGCACCCTTCAGCATGTCCGCCACTTGATTGGTGGTGAGGCCAGTGCAGGTCTTGCCGTCGACTTTCAGAATGACGTCACCCGGACGGATGCCGGCCTTGTACGCGGGAGAATTCACGAACGGCGCCTGGACTACCGTCTGTCCGGTGTTGCTCTGCTCGACGATCATGCCGACGCCGTAATATTTGCCCTCTTGTTCTTCGCGGAAGAGTGCGTACTGCTTGGGGTCGAAGAAATTCGAGTGCGGGTCGAGGACGTGCAACATGCCAGGAATCGCGCCATCGTAGATCACTTTGTCCGTGTCGACCGGATCGGCGTAATTCCGCTGCACCACCGAGAGAACTCGCGTGAAGGTTTTCACGGAGTCCTGCAACTGGTCCGCGTCAGGAGATCCCGCCGACGTGGCGGTTGCCGCCGGGCCGTAGAAGCCACCTAGCACCGCCGAAACGGCGAGCACCAGTATGAGGAGTCCGATGCCGCGAAACGCTGAACCCGAAGACTTTGACGATTTCGTCGATTCCATTACCGCCTCTTTCCGCCCCCTCGGCTGCAAAAAGTATAACATATCCCCCGGAATGGTCCCGCCGGGCCGGAGCGCAGTTTCATTGCGAGATTCAGTGATGGTCCGAGGGTGTCCCAGGGGCAAATGACAGCGACCCAAGAAAAGTCCGGGCGAAAGCGTATCTGGAAGCGCGTGGCGAACATCCGATGCTCATGTTCAAAATCACGTACATTGGCGGCCCGACCTGTCTGCTCGAGTTTGGTGGTGTGCGGCTGCTCACTGACCCAACCTTTGATCCGGCGGGCGGCGAATACCGGAACGGGGACGTCACCCTTCGAAAGCTTGCCGGGCCGGCGATCGAACAACAGGCCATCGGCGCCATTGACTACGTGCTGCTCAGCCATGACCATCACTTCGACAACCTCGACCACGCAGGACGAAAAACACTCGCCAACGCCAAGGCGGTTCTGACCACGACTGACGGCGCAGCAAGGCTCGGTGGCAACAGCCTGGGCATGCAAGACTGGCAGAGCGTCGATCTGCCCGCGCCAGGCGGACGCGTGTTGCGGGTGGTCGCCACGCCCGCACGGCATGGGCCCGAAGGACTGAGCCGCGGCGGAGTGAACGGGTTTGTCTTGTCCTTCAATGATGCGCCGACAGAGGCCGTATACATTTCCGGCGATACGGTCTGGTACGAGGGGGTTGCGCAGGTCGCGCGACGATTCGACGTGCGGGCTGCGATTCTTCATCTCGGCGCGGCGCGCGTGCCGGAGGTAGGTCCCTTTCACCTTACGATGACAGCCGTGGAAGCGGTGGAAGCGACTCGCAACTTTCCCGATGCCGCGATCGTTCCCGTACACTTCGAAGATTGGGCGCATTTCTCCGAGGGCCGAGAGGCCATCTCCCACGCGTTCGCTGCGGCATATCTCGACCGGCGCCTCCGATGGCCGCAACGCGGGCGCGAGATTGAGATCGATCTCTCAAACCCACTTGCGACGTAGCGGCGGGCCGGTCGCTCAAGCCGCGAGTCACGAAAACACACCCCTCCACCGGCGCCCGGAGACGACGCTGTGCTATAAAAACATCTTGTACTCGAACGAGCACGGCGAGGCAGAAACGACGGGCGGAATGGAACGTGGAGCGGACCAGAGATTCTTTGCGAAGGCCTGTGCGCTGGCGCTGGCTCTGCTCGTGTCTCTTGGCTGGCCCACCGAGAGCGCCGCGTATGCTGTCCTTGCGCATGAGGCAATAATCGACAGCACGTGGGACACGAATATACGCCCGCTGCTCGTGAAGCGTTTTCCCCAGGCTACCGGGCCCGAACTGAAAGAAGCGCACGGTTACGCCTATGGCGGCGCCATCATTCAGGACATGGGTTACTACCCGCACGGAAATAAATTCTTCAGCGATCTCACTCATTACGTCCGCAGCGGAGATTTTGTCGTGGCCCTGCTGCGCGATTCCAAGGATCTCGACGGCTATGCCTTCGCGCTTGGCGCGCTCTCTCACTACGCGGCGGACAACGAGGGGCATCGCATCGGCGTGAACCGTTCGGTTCCCATCCTGTATCCCAAGTTGAGAAAGAAATATGGTAGCTGGGTGACCTATGACGAAAATCCACTGGACCATGTGAAAACGGAATTCGGATTCGACGTTCTCGAAGTCGCGCAGGGACGTTACGCCCCCGCAAGTTATCACGATTTCATCGGCTTCGAGGTTGACGTTCCCCTGCTGGAACAGGCGTTTCAGGAGACCTACGGCCTGGACCTGAAAAGCGTTCTTACCAATGAGAACAAAGTGCTGGGGTCTTACCGCTACGACGTGAGCCGGCTGCTTCCGAAGGCTACTCGGGTTGCCTGGAGCCTGAAGAAGAGCGATATCCAGAAGGATCGGCCCGGCATTACGAAAAAACAGTTCCTCTACAACATCTCGCGTTCGGATTACCGGCAGCACTGGGGCAGAGATTATCAGGGGCCTTCTTTTGGCGAGCGGTTTCTCGCGCTGATCGTGAAGATAATTCCGAAGATCGGCCCGCTCGAAGTTCTGGAGCTCAAGACGCCGACGCCCCAGACGGAGCAGATGTTCGAAGCGAGCTTTAACGCGGCTCTCGACAGCTACCGGAAACTATTGAGCGAAGCCGGTACGGGCCAGCCCGACGTGCCAAACGATAATTTCGACACGGGCAGTGTGACGGGCCCCGGAGAATATTGGCTCAACGATCAGACGCAGGCGAAACTGCTCGATGCGCTCGCAAAGGAGAATTTTACCGGGGCGTCTCCTGAGATTCGGGCGGAACTGCTGGGATTCTTCGCCGATCCGAATGCCCCTTACACGATTAAAAAGAACCGAAAAGAGTGGGCCAAGGCCCAGGCCGAGATTGAGCAGTTGAAAGAGGCGACCTCGCACGCAGGGGCAGCCGATGCAGACCATCCCGTGCAGTAAAACCAGCTGGGCGCCGGGGCGTTTGACACCTCTCCGGCCCTCTTCTATTATGCAAAACAGGAGCTGTGACGCCGCCAACAGGGCCTGAAAATGCTTAGCATTCCACACCTTATCGTGATTTTCGTGGTAGCCCTGGTGGTATTTGGGCCGGAAAAGCTGCCCGAACTGGCGCGGAACTTCGGCAAAGTGATGGCGGAATTCAGGCGTGCGACAGGCGACCTGCGCAGCACATTCGAGGGCCACATGCGGGACCTCGAACGCGAGGCGGAGACGCGTCGGATCGCTCCCGCGCCTGCGGCGACCGCGACGAACGCCCCTGCTCCACCGGCTGCGACCGGGCCGCAACCCGTGCCTACGGCTGCGCCGCGAGCTGTTCCATCACCGGACGGGCCGCAACCGCCCGATCCGCCGCTGGGGCAGGCCAACGCGGCGGCAGTCGATGCAGGCGTGATGGACCCGATGCAAGATCCCTTCCTCGCCGGGTACGACTTCGATGTACCGCGATATTCCGAAACACCGCCTTCACCCGCCGGGGGTTCCGCTGCGGAGAAGGCGCCCGAGCCCGCCGAGAAGTCCCCCGAAAACGTGTCTCCCAAGTGAGCGATGGCCGCACCCGTACAGCCTGAACGCCTGTTCCGCGAGCGTCCCGAGGAAGAAGCCGGCGGAGCGATGTCGTTTTTCGACCATCTGGTCGAATTGCGCAAGCGGATCGTCTATTCGTTGATCGCGATCGGCATTGGCATGGTCGGCGGCTTCGTCGTTTCGAAGGACTTCATCAGCTATGTCATGCAACCGGAGATCGCGGCGCTGCGGGCCAACCATCTCGAGGACAAGCTCGTCTATACGGGTCCGGCCGCGCCGATCGGGCTGATTATCAATCTGAGTCTTTATCTCGGCGTCGTGATCGCGATGCCGTACGTGCTGTATCAGATCTGGCTGTTTGTGGCGCCGGGACTGTACAAGCACGAGCGAAGGGCGGTGGCCGGATTCATCCTTTCGTCGATGGCGTTGTTTCTGTGCGGGATTGCGTTCGGCTACTACATCCTGCTTCCGCGCGTGCTGAGTTTCTTGATCAGCTTTACCAGCGATATCCCGATTCGGCCGTTGATCAGCATCAACGAGTACTTCGACCTGATCCTGGTGGTGCTCGTGGGGCTCGGCGTGATTTTCGAGCTGCCGGTGCTGATTTTCATTTTGTCGGTGTTTGGCCTGGTGACGCCGAAATTCCTGCTGAAGAATTTCCGCTACGCGATGCTGCTGATCACGGTGGCGGCGGCGATCGTGACGCCGTCGCCGGATGCGACGACGATGATTGTCTTCATGTCGCCGATGGTGGTGCTGTACTTTATCGGCGTGCTCGTGTCGTACGTGGTGGTGCGGCGCAAGCGCGCGCGGGAGAAGGCAGAGACTGGGACGTGATCGCGTGACGTTGACTTTGGCATGGAATTCGGCTCGGAGGGCGCTTCTTGCCGGCGCGCTCGCGGCCGCGGCGATTCTGCCGGCGGCGTGCGGGCATGGTGCCCCGCCGGCGAATACAACGGTGACCGCCGCGCCCGCCGCAGCGGCGACAACACCTCCCGTGATTTCTGCCGCCGATGCGGCTCCGCCTCCCGCGCAGACCGGCGGATTCGACGGCGCTGCGGCTTACGACTTTACGGCAAAGCTCGTCGCGTTTGGGCCGCGTCCGCCTGCGTCCGATGCGATTCATCGCACGCAGGATTACATCGTCGGGCAGCTCAAAGGATTTGGGTGCGCCGTCGACACCGACGATTTCAATGCCCAGACACCGGTCGGCACGCTCGCGATGAAAAACATCATCGCGAAAGTTCCGGGCACGGGGCAGGGAATTATCGTGTTGCTCACGCACTACGACACGTTGCGGCTTGCCGATTTCGTGGGCGCGGACGACGCCGGATCGTCGAGCGGGCTGTTGCTGGAAATGGCCAAGCTGCTTTGCGCCGGGCCGAAGCGGAAGTACGGAGTGTGGATCGCGTTTCTCGACGGCGAAGAAGATCAGCAGAATTTCAGCACGGCGGAACAGGCGCAAAACACGTGGAATACCGATGAGACTACGTTCGGCAGCCGCGAACTCGCGGCGCGTATGGATCTATCGGGAGAGATTAAGCACGTGAAGGCCGTTATTCTGGCGGACATGATTGGCCAGAAGAATCTCAAGATCGAACAAGACACCAATTCGACGCAGTGGCTTCAGAAGCTGGTTTGGAATACGGCCGACCACCTGGGTTACGCAAACGTGTTCAGCTCGCAACGCTCAAACATAGGCGACGATCACCAACCGTTTCTCGAACGTGGAGTCCCGGCCCTCGATGTGATCGACTTGAACGGGTATATAGAGGAAGGATACTGGCACACAACACAGGACACGATGGACAAGCTCAGCCCCCGGAGCTTTGCGATTGTCGGATACGTGATCCTGGAATCCCTGAGTGAGCTCGAGCGGTAAGGCGGCGCGAGCACAGCGGGCGAGGCTCTTATGCCCGCCGCGCCCTCGGGTGGCCGCCCAGCAGGCGCGCGGGCAGCGTGACGACTGCCCAAATCAGGTCCAGCACTCCTCCGACTGCGATCCCGACAATCCGAAACGGAAGCAGAATGAGCCAGACAATCGGGTAGAGCACGAGCGCCAGCAGCGCAAGCGGCCAGCACAGTACGAACAGGATGCACCACAGCACGAAGGTCAGCACCGGACTCTATTTCACCTCATTCTAGATTACGCGCGCGGGCCCGAATTTGTTCCACTTGCCGGAGACGCCAGCGCCTCTTTCCCTCTGCTTCTTCCTTTTCTTTCTGCTACATTTGCTTTCTCGCATGCCCACGATTCACGTAACGAGCGCCTCGGGACCTTACAACATCTACTGTCAGCGTGGGGCGCTGGCGCGCGCCGCGACGCTGGTGGCGGGGCTGCGAGATTCCACGGGCACGTTCCTCGTCTCGTCGCCGCGGGTGTGGCGCCATTGGGGCCGGCCGGTGGCGAGAATATTCGGCAAGCCAGCGCGCGACGCCATTCTTTTCGACGACGCGGAGGCGGCGAAGCGAATTGCGACCGTCGAAGGAGTAGCGCGCCAGTTGGTGCGCGCGGGCGCGGACCGGCGAGCGGTGATTGTCGCAATTGGCGGCGGCGTGGTGGGAGACGTCGCTGGGTTTGCGGCGGCGACCTACTTGCGCGGCGTGCGTTTAATGCACATTCCCACCACGCTGGTAGCGCAGGTGGATAGCGCGATCGGCGGAAAAACCGGGGTCGATTTACCGGAGGGCAAGAATCTGGTGGGCGCGTTTTATCCGCCAAAATTTGTGGTCGCCGATCCCGAAACGTTGGCCACCCTGCCGCACCGCGAATTTCGCGCGGGGCTCTACGAAGTGATCAAATACGGCGTTATCGCGGACGAGAAACTTTTCGTCTTTCTCGAGCGGCACATGGACACGATACTGCGGCGCGACCCTGCCGCGCTCGCCTACATCATTCCGCGATCGGCGGCGATCAAGGCGCGCGTGGTGGGGGCGGACGAACGCGAGGACGGGTTGCGCCAGATTTTGAATTTCGGGCACACGCTTGGCCATGCGCTCGAGACTGCTACCGGCTATAAGCGCTTTCTGCATGGCGAAGCGGTGGGCTGGGGCATGATCGGCGCGACGCTTCTGGCCGTTGCCACGGGGCGGCTGTCCGAGGCTTCGGCGGTGCGCGTCGTACGGCTCATTGCGAGCGTCGGGCCGCTGCCCTCGATCGCGAAAATTCGCGCTGCTGACTTGCGGCCGATTCTCGCCAGCGACAAGAAGGCGCGCGCGGGGCGCATTCGGTGGGTTTTGCCGCAGCGCATCGGGAGCACGCGATGGGGCGTCGAAGTGCCGTGGCCGGTCGTTGCACGGGCATTTGCGGCTCTGCCGGCCATTGCCGCGAAGGCTTCTCAGTGAGGGCGCTGAGGAATTCGGGCTCCGCAGAGACTCATAAGGCGCGGCGATACGCAGTAGGATAGGGTGCTTCCTCACACTCGCTCATGATTGCTACGCCAAAACCTGCTCCGCTGCCTGGCACGCGGCCTGAGGGATCGCGTGACGAGCGCGAAGCTTCCGCGCGCGTGCGCGAGATGTTCACGCGGATCGCGCCGCGCTATGACTTTCTGAATCATCTGCTGTCGTTTTCGCTCGACCATGTGTGGCGGCGGCGCACCGCTGCACGTTTTGCCGAACTCCTGCAGCGGCCGGATGTTCGCGTTCTGGATGTGTGCTGCGGCACGGGCGATTTGACGTTTGCGCTTGACCGCGTCCGTTCGCGCGGCGCGCAGGTTGGCCCGCGGCCGATGCCGATTCTTGGGACTGATTTCGTCGAGCCGATGCTTACGCGGGCCCGCGAAAAGGCACAGGCTGCGGACCGGCCGCTTGCGTTTGCGGCTGCGGACGCGCTGCGCCTGCCGTTCGCGGGCGCAAGCTTCGATCTCGTCACCACTGCGTTCGGCTTCCGCAATCTAGCGAACTACGAAGAGGGACTGCGCGAATTCTGGCGCGTCTTGAAGAGCGGCGGGGAACTGGGCATCCTCGAATTCACTGAGCCAACGTCGGGTCCCATGGCCGGCGTTTTCCGCTTTTATTTCCGGCACATCTTGCCGCGCATTGGCGGCGCGATTTCAGGCAACGCTGAGGCTTACAGATATTTGCCCGGCTCCGTGGCGAAGTTTCCTTCGCCGGCCGAACTGGCCACGCTGATGAAGCGCATCGGCTTTGCGGATGTGCGCATCGCGTCGTGGAATTTCGGTAGCGTGATCCTTCATTCCGCCCGCAGGGCGTAGACGCAGGCAAATCGGAAAAGCCTCACGCCGGGGAAGCGGGGTGAGCTACATTAAAGGCATGCCAGACGCCACTACAAACTCCATTGTCGATTTGCGAAGCGATACCGTCACGCGGCCTACCCCGGCGATGCGGAGGGCGATGGCCGAAGCGGAAGTCGGCGACGACGTCTACGGCGAAGACCCCACGATCAACCGGTTGCAGGCGCGCGCCGCAGAAATCTTCGGGCGCGAGGCGGCTCTCTACTTTCCGTCGGGCTCGATGGCCAACCTCACCGCGATCAAGACGTGGACGCGACCTGGGACGGAAGTGATCTGCGAGGGGCACGCGCACATCTACCTCTACGAGATGGCGGCTGTTTCCGCCATTGCGGGCTGCCTGCCGAATACAGTGCCTACGGCGGACGGGGTCCTCACGTGGGAGGTGATCGAGCCAGCCATCCGGCCGCATATTTATTACCGCGCGCAGACCTCGCTGATCGAAATCGAAAGCTCGCACAACATGCACGGCGGCACCGTATATCCGCCCGAGATTATCGACGACATCTGTGAGCACGCGCACGCGGCGGGGATTCCCGTGCACCTCGATGGCGCGCGCATCTTTAATGCCGCGGTCGCGCTGGGGCGCAACGTCGCTGATATTACGCGCAAGCTCGATTCGGTGATGTTTTGCCTCTCGAAGGGCCTTGGCGCGCCGGT
>Ga0335074_10015888_pt1 | contig 10592 bp, 9 predicted proteins | sample Lox_Sample_23_FD_206715 | JGI IMG/M metagenome (GOLD analysis project Ga0335074, IMG submission 206715) | Soil microbial communities from Loxahatchee National Wildlife Refuge, Florida, United States - Lox_Sample_2.3 | ecosystem: Environmental > Terrestrial > Soil > Wetlands | place: USA: Florida...
ATGCATCCACACCCCGTCGAGCCGGATGCCGAAAAGACGGCCGCGGTCGATCGCCCTGTCCCACAGCGGATTGATCGAGAACGCACCGGCCGACGCGCCCTCGAAGAATCGCGGATGCAGGATCTGGACGCCGGGATAGGCGAAAGGCGACAGGCGGCACTCGGGCACGCGCGACAGCCGGCCCTCCGCATCCATCAGGAAATCGCCGGGACCATCGTAGCCGATGGATGTCACAAGCGGGGCGGCGAGAAGCAGCGCGTCCATCACTTCCGGATTCCAGCGCGCAATCATCCGCGGCATCGCACGCCCATAGCCCTCCACCCAGATCGAATCGGCGTTGTGGACGAAGAACGGCTCGCCTTCAAACATCGGCAACACCTTGAAGATGCCGCCGCCCGAGCCGAGGATCGCATCGGTTTCATCGGAAATATGGATTTCCACATCACGGCGCCGGGCAAGATGCGATCTCAGGAGCGCGGCATGGTGATGGACATTGACAATGATCGTCTCCACACCCGCAGCGACCAGCCGGTCGATCACATGATCGATCAGCGCTTTGCCATGCACCTTGACGAGCGGTTTCGGCTGATCATTGGTGAGCGGCCGCATGCGCGTGCCCAAGCCGGCCGCCAGAATCATCGCGCGCCGGGGGCCATTCATGCCAACTCTCCTTCATGGTGCAGACTGTGCCGCGTCTCGCGCGGAATGGTGCGGTCATACCAGGCGCGAAGCCCTGCAAGCGCGGGATGGGCGAGATCGCCTTCGAGATAGCGCCATACCCGCGGCAGATGGCCGAGATAGCGCGGCTTGCCATCGCGCTGTGCCAGCCGCGCAAAGATGCCGGCAATCTTTGCGTTGCGCTGCGCGGCGGTTACGGCCGCTTCCGCTGTCCACGCTTCGCCGTTGAGTTCGTGGCCTTGCGCCTTCATCGCCGCGAGATAGTGCGCTTTCATTGACGAAGCGAGTTCGGGCGGCACGTCACGCCTCGCATCTTCCAGCAATGAAATGACATCGTAGCTTCGGTTGCCGGCCAGCGCGTCCTGGAAATCGATCATGCCGACGCGCGCTTCGCCACTTCGCCCCGGAAGCCAGAACAGATTCTGCGCGTGATAGTCGCGATGCACGAAGACAGGATCGGGCGGACGGACCGTTGCGAGTGCTTCACGCCACAATGCGCGATGTTCCGCCACCTCCTCCGCGCTTGCACGCCGGCCAAGCGCGAGCGGCATGAACCATTCCGTCATCAGGTCGGTTTCGGCGAGACAGGCGGTCAAATCGTAATCATGGAGCACGGCTTGCGGGGAAAGACGCTGCGGCGCGGGTTCTGCATGCAGGCGCGCAATGGCATCGATGGCGGCACGGTAGAGAACGTCTTCCGCAGCGTCCTTGCCCAACACGTCGGCGTAGAGATCGTCGCCGAAATCTTCCAGCAGCACGAAGCCTTGCGTGGTATCGTCGGCGTAGATCTCCGGCGCAGCAAGCCCGCGCGAGCGCAGGAAATTCGCCGTCGCGATAAAGCGGGCACAATCGGGGCCGGCGAGCCGCGCCGTGGCATTATAGCCGAGCGCCTGCCGCTCCTCTGGCGTGGCGTCGGACGGGCAGGCGGGTGTCTCCGCACCGCGCGGCTGATCCATCAGCATGGCGCCGTGGCCGTTGCGCACCACGCGATAGTAGCGGCGGCTGGAAGCGTCGCCCGGCAGTGCCGTGACCGATGCGCCATCCCAGCCGGCCTGCGCGAGAAAAGCGCGCGCCGCCTCGCCCCGTTCCTGTTCCACACTCACGCCCTTCTGCCTGAAACCGGCCGCGCCCAGCGCGCCGGCCCCGAGAATTGCACGGCACGTTCGCTTTCGCCAACGATCCCGATACGGATTCGCAGCGCGTCGGCCTCGATCCGGCCCGGCGCACGTTCCGGCCATTCGATAAGCAGCGCGCCGTCCTTCAGCGCCTCCTCGAGTCCCAATTCATCAACCTCTGCAGGATTTTCAATCCGGTAAAAATCGCAATGCGCGATCTTCAGCCGCGGCGTCTCATAGTGCTGAATGAGCGTGAAGGTCGGACTCGGCACTTCGCCCGCCACTCCCAGCGCCCGCAGGATCGCACGCGCAAGCGTGGTCTTGCCGGCGCCCAGATCGCCTTCCAGAGCAACGGTGTCGCCGCGCTGGATCATCGAGGCGATCCGCCGCCCAAGCTCTTCCATCTCCGCAAGGTCTTGAACAACGTGCCCGCCCTCAAGGCCAGATCCGTCCTCCGCCAATCCGCGCTCCGCGCCCGCTTCCGTACTCATGTGAGTCTTATCAACAAGCAACCGATTTTGCAGGGCCCGCTTCTACAAATAATATTCTTCGTCCCCTGAGTCACAGCATGAAGCCCACGACGCCGGAGGCGTGAAATCGATGACGCGCAGTGCCCTCTTGTCCTTTCTTCTCGCATTCGCATCGAGCGCCGCGCAGGCGGCGGATGTACCCGGGCAGCGATTCTCCGTCTCCGTCGCGAGCCTGCCCAAGCCATTCGCCACCCCCGCCGTCGATAACACGTCGGACGTGGTCCCGCGGCCGCCAGGAGCGCTGCCGAGGGCGCCGGAGGGGTTTGCGGTTTCGGCCTTTGCAAATGTCCCCGATGCGCGCTGGATGACGGTGGCGCCCAATGGCGACGTGTTCCTGGCGGTGCCGGATGCCGGCAAGGTCGTCGTGTTGCGGCCCGCGGCGGACGGTGCGCGCGCGGCGCGGATTTCGACTTACGCATCCGGCTTCGCGCAGCCGCATGGCCTCGCGATCCGGAACGGATCGCTTTACGTGGCCGATGTGAAGTCGATCTGGCGGCTTCCCTATGCCGATGGCGCGCTGAAAGGCTCGGGAAAACGCGTGCATATCGCCGACACGACGCCGGCCCAAGGCGTGGGCCATTTCACGCGCGACATCATATTCGATTCGAAAGGCAATCTGTTTCTTACCATCGGCAGCAAGGACAATCTGGCCGAAGACCCCGTGCCCTATGCGAGCGTCGAGAAGGTCAATCCAAACGGAACGCTCTCCACCTTCGCCAGCGGGCTGCGCAATCCCGTTGGCATCGCATTCTATCCGGGTACGGATGATCTCTATGTAACCGTCAATGAGCGCGACGGGCTGGGCGACAACCTCCCGCCCGATTATCTCACTCGCATCCGTCAAGGGGATTTCTTCGGCTGGCCTTACGCCTATACCGGCGCGCATCCGGATCCCACCTTCGGCGCCAAACGGCCCGATCTCGTGGCGAAGACGAAAACGCCGGATGTTCTCTTTCAGGCGCATTCGGCACCGCTCGGCCTCGTCTTCTATGACGGCAACCAGTTTCCCGTGGAATACAAAGGCGATGCGTTCGTCGCTCTGCATGGTTCATGGAATTCCGCCCGTCCCACGGGCTACAAGGTCGTGCGCGTGCACTTCACCAACGGACAGCCTGAAAACGCCTATCAGAATTTCGTCACGGGCTGGTGGGACGGCAGCACATCGCCGGCGCGCGTCTGGGGGCGGCCGGTAGGCCTCGTCGTGGCGAAGGATGGCAGCCTTCTCATCGCCGACGACAAGAGCGGCACCGTCTGGCGGGTATCCTACAAAGGAAAATGACCCCTCATTGTCTGGTGGACTCGATATGCGGGCGACAAACGGAATAAAGAACCAGCGGAGCCGGTCTGCCGCCGTTTGCGATTGGGCGATATACCGGCCATCGCTCAAACGGAGAAGAGATATGCCTGTTTCATCTGTCCTCGCAGGGTTGCCGGCATTCGTCGCGGCTGCAGGTCTGTCGGTTGTCGTTTCCTCGCAGGCGATTGCGGGGTGCACGGCCGAGCGGGATACGTTCAAGGCATGGAATGATACTACGCCGGGGACCGCGCATGATCTGATCGTGACCGGCAAGGTTCAGTGCACCAGCACCGGATGGCAGGTGAAACTGACAACAACAGATTTGCAAGGCCGGCCTCCTCACGATCTTCTCCTCAAACTGGACGCCGTGCCACCCGTCGGCATGGCCGGCCAGATGATCACGGAGCACGACGTGCGATTTCAGCAGGCCCATGATGCCGGTTTTCAGAACGTGACAATCGAGGGCGGCGGCCCCGAATTCACGGTTGCGGTGCGCGAGGCGCAATAGCCGTGGCACGGGTTCGGCCGTCCGCGCGGTTTGCAGCTATTCGCGCGCCGGTATGTTCAGTCCGCGCTGTACGGCCGGCCGTTCAAGCCCGCGCTCGAGCCACGCTGGCACATTGGTCAGTTCATCAAAACCGACAAGTTCGCGGGCGCCGTAGAACCCGATCAGATTGCGCACCCAGCCAAGAGTCGCAATATCGGCAATCGTGTATTCGTCATCCATGATCCATTGCCGGCCCGCCAGACGCATTTCGAGCACGCCCAGAATGCGCTTCGACTCGTCGCGGTAGCGTTCGAGCGGACGCTTGTCGGAAATCTCCTTGCCGGCGAATTTGTAGAAATAGCCGACCTGCCCAAACATCGGACCCACATGCGCCAACTGGAAGCATACCCATTGGATGGTGTGATAGCGGCGCGCCGGATCGGCCGGCAACAGGCGCCCCGTTTTTTCCGCCAGATATATGAGGATCGCGCCGGTTTCGAACAGACCGAGCGGTACACCGTCGGGCCCATTCGGATCGATGATCGCCGGTATCTTGCCGTTGGGATTGAGCGACAGGAATTCGCGCGTGAGATTCTCGTTCGCACCGATATCGACGCGATGCGCCTCATAGGCGAGCCCAAGCTCTTCCAGCGCGATGGAAACCTTCACGCCGTTCGGTGTCGGCAGGGAATAGAGTTGCAGGCGGTCGAGATGCGCCGCCGGCCAGCGCGACGTGATGGGAAAAGCGGACAGATCTGCCACTGAAATGCACCTTTTCGCGATTTGCTGTGCGCCGATATTCCTCAAGCGATCGGCTTTGCCAAGGCACCGGAGTCACGCTAGGGATGCCGGCACGTGTCCGAGCCCCTGCTGCGGACCCCTCGCCGCATCTTACGATCGATCAGCACGATATGCCGGAACGCATTATTATCATCGGTGCCGGGCAGGCCGGAGCACAGGCTGTGGCCACGCTGCGCGCGGAAGGCTTCACGGGTGCGCTCACGCTGGTCGGCGACGAGCCGTTTCCGCCCTATCAGCGTCCGCCGCTCTCCAAGGCCTATCTCGCCGGGACTTTCGAGCGGGAGCGGCTGTTTCTGAAACCGTCCGCCTTCTATGCCGAGGCCGGCTGCGAAATGATCCTCGGCATTGCGGCGACCCGCATCGATCGCCAAGCGCAAACCATTGCGCTGGCCGACGGCCGGACATTTGCCTATGACAAGCTCCTGCTTGCAACGGGCTCGCGTGTGCGGCGCATTCCCGTCGCCGGCGCCGGTCTCGACGGCACCTTTTATCTGCGCGGCATTGCGGATGTCGATGCGCTGCGCGCGGCTTTCGCCAGAGGCAAGCGGCTTGCGGTGGTCGGCGGCGGTTATATCGGACTCGAAGTCGCCGCGGTCGCCATCAAGCACGGTCTCGATGTAACCGTTTTCGAATCGCTCGATCGCGTGATGGCCCGCGCCGTCTCGCCCGCAATTTCCTCTTTCTACGAGCAGGTCCATCGCAATGCCGGTGTGCAATTCGCATTGAACAGGAGTGTCGAAGCGTTTGAAGGTGAGCTAAAGCTTGCATCGGTGCGGGCCGGCGGCCGGTCGCATCCTGCCGATATTGCGCTGGTGGGAATCGGTATCCTGCCCAATGTCGAACTTGCAAAGGAGGCCGGTCTCGCCTGCGACGACGGTGTCATGGTCGATGATTGTGCGCGGACCGCCGATCCGGCGATTTTCTCGGCCGGCGATTGTACGCGTCATCTGGGTCGCGACGGCGCGCTGATCCGGCTCGAATCGGTGCAGAACGCCATCGACCAGGCAAAGCACGCCGCGCTCGCCATGCTGGGGCGGCCGACGTCTTACCGCGAAGTGCCCTGGTTCTGGTCGGATCAATATGATCTGAAGCTGCAGATCGCAGGCCTCGCGCGCGAAGGCGACGAACTGGTGCTGCGCGGCGATCCGGCAGCGCGGAAATTCGCGGTGTTTCATCTGCGAGACGGCCGCGTGGCCGCGGTCGAGGCCGTCAATGCCGCGCCGGAATATATTGTCGGCCGCAAGCTGATCGCCGAAGGCGCCGCCGTTGCGGCGGCAAGGCTTGCGGACGCCGCAATTCCGATGAAATCTGTTGCTTGAATCCTGGAACCAATCAATGCCAAAAATTACTTACATCGAACATAACGGCAAGGAACATGTCGTGGAGGTGCCCGCCGGCTGGTCCGTCATGGAGGGTGCGGTCAAGAATCTCATTCCCGGGATCGACGCGGATTGCGGTGGCGCCTGCGCGTGCGCGACATGTCATGTGCATGTCGATCCGGCCTGGGCCGGCAAGCTGCCGCCGAAACAGGACATGGAAGAAACCATGCTCGATTTCGCGCAGGAACTCGCGCCTACCAGCCGCCTGTCCTGCCAGATCAAGGTCACGCCCGCACTTGACGGCCTGATCGTCCGCATGCCCCAGAGCCAGCATTGACGCTCTGGCGTTTTGCACTTGCATCCTGCGTCCTTCGACAAGCTCAGCGAGGAGACGAGTATCTGCAGCAGCGTTTGCGGAGCTGAAGCTGCCCTTCTGCTGAGTCCGTCGAAGTACGCAAGCTGTAATTCCAGGCCTACCCGGCCTTTGCAGTCGTAATCTGCATCCGCCGCGGCAGGTGGCAGCGCACCGTGGTGCCGCGGTCCGGCGTGGTTTCGATCTCGACCCAGCCGTCATGCAGTTCGATGAATCGCTTGACGAGCGCGAGGCCGAGGCCCGCGCCCGCGGGCTGTCCCGTGCGGCCCTTCGCGGCAAAGCGGTCGAACACATTCGCCTTCACGTCCGGCGCAATGCCGGGGCCGGAATCCGCCACCGCGATCTGCACCTCGTCATCGACGACCGCCGCCGAGAGCGTGATGCCGCCACCCGGCGGAGTGAATTTGAATGCATTGGACAGGAGATTGAAGATGATCTGCCGGATGCGCCGTCCGTCAGCAATGATCCATCCCATCTGCGGATTCCAGTCGCGGCGCAGTGCGACGCCGAGGCTGTCGGCATGTTTCTGCAACGTGTCGGCGGCGCGCGACAAAAGGTCGTGAAGATTGACCTGGCCGAGTTCGAGCCGCATCGTGCCGGAATCGATGAGCGCCAGATCGAGAATGTCGCTCGTTACATCCGCAAGATTGTTCGACGCCGTGAGGATGGCGTCGACATATTCCGCCTGTTTGGGCGCGAGCGGCCCTGCCTGACCCGCCGCAAGAAGACTTGCGAAGCCATGCACCGCGTTCAACGGATCGCGGAACAGGAACGAGGCGTGATGCACGAAATCGGATTTCAGCCGGTCGGCGGCTTCGAGCGCTTCGGCCCGGTCGCGAAGCGCGCTTTCGATCCGGAACCGGTCTGTTACATCCGCGAAGGTAACGAGGATGGCGCCATCGGGCAGCGGCGCAATGGCGAGAGTGAGAACCGTACCGTCGGCACGCTCGACATGATCCCAGTTCCGGCTGTGTTCGGTGCCAGATGCGATGCTGACCGCGAGGTTCTGCCATATCGGCGCGTCACCGGAACGGCCGATGCAGGCTTCGGCGATCTTCTGGACATGCGGCTCGCCGGCCAATGCCGCCGGCTCCAGTTTCCACATCCGCGCAAAGGCGGCGTTGTGCAGCTTGAGGCGCGCGTCCGGACCAAACACGGCGACGCCTTCGCTCAGCGTGTCGAGCGTCGCGGACTGGACCTTGATCAGCGTGTTGTAGGAACTTTCGAGCGCAAGCTTCTCGGTGACATCTTCGTAGAGATAGGTAAGGCCGCCGAAAGGATGCGGCTGCGCGATGACGCGCAATGTCTTGCCGCCCGGCAGATACCAGAGATCCTCCGGCGTGTAATCGAGCGCCTGCTCATAAAATGCGAGACGCTGACGTTTCCAGGCCTGATAGTCGCGCTGTTCGGGCAGCTTGCGCGTTTCGCGCAGCCGATCGAGAATCTCCTCGTCGGTCGGGTGCAGGTCGAGCCAGGAATCGGGCAAATTCCATAGCCGCACGAAGGCATCGTTGAAGAAACTCAGCCGCTGCCCGCGATCGAAGATGGCAACCGCCGTGGCCAGCTTGTCGAGCGTGTCGGCATGGGCATCGATGTGCTGCTGCAGCATCGCTTCCACGTTCGAAAGCTCTGTGACGTCGGTCGCCGTGCCGACAATTCCGCCATCGCCGAGCGGAATATGGGTGAGCACGAGCGCGCGGCGCTGCCCTCCGATGATGGCAAAGCGCTTCGATTCGACGACATGGCCTTCCGAACGCGCGGCCGAGGCGAGATCGCGGTCCGATTTCTCAAGCGCGGCCTGCGCCGCGACGGCGCTTTCGACATCGGATTGGCCGGCGGCACTGAGGAACGCCCTGTTGCCCCAGGCGAGCGCGCGCGACTCGTTGCGCAGCCATACGGGCACCGGAATGACATCGAGGATGGCGCGAAAATCCGTCTGGCCGGCGGCATTGTTTGTTTCGACCCAGACAGCGGCCATGCCGCCCACGGCGCGGCCCCGCAGCGTCACCGCGCGGCCCTGCTCGTCGCGGACATTCAACAGAAACGGTGCGCCACGATCGGCCAGCGCATCCAGCGCTTCAGCCAAAGTAATGGCATCCACTCCCGCCAGACAGGATTCGACGATGGCTTCTGCGTCGCCGTAATTTCGTGACGGCGCTTCTTCTCCGCCCCAGGCGACCAGAGGGTCGCGTCCGGCCGCAATCAGCGCGTCGCGGGCGCCAATGGCCGCCCGCGCCGCGCCGCCCGCTTCGCGCAATTTCCGCCTGAGAAGACGGACGACCCGGATTTGGGCGAGCGCCCACAGACCGGCTGCGAGCGCGAGTGCAAGCGCGCCCAAAGTGATGAGAGGCTCGATTGTCGATTCGGCCCCGGCAGCGAAAGCCGTGCCTGGAACGGCGCTCAGAATCGCGCCCGAGGTAAAGCGTCCCGGCAATCCGTATCGTACTCGCCGCGACATCAAGGCCGGACGCATTGTCCGCCATCCCCGTCTCGCCCAGCGGGCGAATCACTTCTCCTTGGCATAATAGGCAGCAGGGAAGCGTCCGCATAGATAATGTGGTTAAAAAAATGTAAAACCCAAATGCTCGATTGTTGAACCATAGATGGTTGGTATCGAAGACACGCAATCCAGATTGCCGAGTCCATTCAATCGCTTAATCGGCCGGGACACGGCATGTGCGGTGTCGCAGCCCTCACGCCTTTTCCCTTCGGCGGCGGTCGCGTGCTCTGGTAAAGCTTCCAGATCGAGGAGGCTTTCATGATCCGGACGTGGCAGGTGCTGACCCTGCTCCTCGCGTTCGCGGCCGGCGGCTGTCAGGACGTCAGCGATTTTGTCCTGGGGCCGGTCAGCGATGCCGGCGAGGGAGAGATCGTCACCGGCGTTTATCACCGTGGCCAACTGTCGGGCGACCTCTTCGATTTCCCCTGCCGCTACGGCCATGTCTGCCAGGCCGTGCTGATCCGCGACGAATATTTGCGCGAACATTATGTGACCCTCGACGGCAGAAAGCTTGTCCTGCGCGTCGAACGCACCAATGCCTGTCATGACCCGCGCTCCTCCCAGTTTGCCTGCCAGACAAGCCGCGACGGGACGGCGCTGGTGATCCTGCAATGGATCCGGCCGGAAGTCTGACAATGGAGAATCTGCATTGATCTTTCGCCAGCTCTTCGATCCCCAAAGCTCGACTTATACTTACCTGCTCGCCGATGAAGACACGCGCGATGCAGTCCTGATCGATCCGGTGTTCGAACAGATGCGCCGCGATGCGGCGCTGATTGGCGAACTGGGCCTCGCATTGCGCTGGTCGCTCGAAACGCATATCCATGCCGATCACGTCACCGGCGCGTGGCTCCTCAAGGACAAACTAGGCAGCCGCGTCGCGCTCTCGGCCGCGAGTGGCGCCGAAGGTGCGGATCGTTATCTCAAGGACGGCGAAGAGATCGCCTTCGGGCGAAGCTCACTGCGCGTGATCGCCACCCCCGGCCACACGAGCGGCTGCGTGACTTATGCCTGCGGCGATCAGAGTCGCGCTTTCACGGGCGATTGCCTGCTGGTGCGCGGCACGGGGCGCACCGATTTCCAGGGCGGCGATGCCGCGCAGATGTACCACTCGGTGCGCGAGCGCATCTTTTCATTGCCCGATTCCTGTCTGCTCTATCCGGCGCATGACTATCGCGGCCTCACCTGCACCAGCGTCGGGGAGGAGCGCCGCTTCAATCCGCGACTCGGCGACGAGATCGCGCTCGGCGATTTCTGTGGCCACATGGCCAATCTGAAGCTCGCCCATCCCAAACAAATGGATGTTGCCGTGCCGGCCAATCTGCGCTGCGGCCGGCCGCCCACGAACGCGCCGCCGGAAGTCGATCCTGATTGGGCGCCGCTCGCCTACACCTTTGCCGGGATCTGGGAAATCACGCCGCAGGCGCTGGAGGAGCACACCGCGGACACACAAATCGTCGATGTGCGCGAACCGTCGGAATTTACCGGCCCG
>Ga0335074_10015889_pt1 | contig 10592 bp, 9 predicted proteins | sample Lox_Sample_23_FD_206715 | JGI IMG/M metagenome (GOLD analysis project Ga0335074, IMG submission 206715) | Soil microbial communities from Loxahatchee National Wildlife Refuge, Florida, United States - Lox_Sample_2.3 | ecosystem: Environmental > Terrestrial > Soil > Wetlands | place: USA: Florida...
ATTCTTGGCCGCCGTACGCTTCTCGATCCACTCATCCCTCAGTGCCATAAAGCCCTCGCTTCCGCTCGCGGCTGCTCCGCAGTCCGCGCGAATCGCGCCTCATTATCGCACCGCCCTCCGCACCCAGCAACCGGATGCGATCGCCGCGCGAAGAGTAGCGCCGGCGTCTCGCCGGCTCCTTCTTGCTTTGATTTGTCATCCAGGGCCAGGCGCCCAATGGAATAGCAGAATCGAAATCGCCAGGCCCGCCAATCCCTGCCTGTCGGACATGATTCTGTCGATCGTTAATAGTAAGAGGAAATCGAATGCAAGTGCGGCGGCCAGAGGCCAGCCGTGGGTGTCCCAGTAGCTGTGGCCGGCGAACGCGTTTACAAGCAGGTTAGCGATGAGCGTCGATCCAAGGATAATACCGACGATCGCCAATCCGTAGCCGCGATAAACGATCATTACGACGACGAAGCAGCGGCCTGGTCGAGCCCGACCAGCTTGCGAAACTCCGCGTCTTCGTGGAGGCAATCGAGATCGGTGTCGCGCGCCGCCCAATTCAAATTGCCGTATCCGGCGGCGATCGCCTTTTTCAGCGTCTCGAGCGCTTGCTCCTTTTTTCCAAGAACTCCATAAGTGCACGCGGCGTTGTACAGCGTGTTACCGTCTTTTGGCCGAAGCGCCACCGCTATCTGGAGGTGCCGAATACTCTCTTCCGCTTCTCCAATGGAACCGAGGTTCGTCGCCAGCAATATTCTGGCGCGCACGTCCTCAGGAACCAGTTCCAGCTGCTGCCGCAGGGCCGCGGTCATGCGTCCGCGCAATACCTCCGCCTCTTTCTTCAGCCCGATCCTCTCCATGCACAGCATGTAGGGGACGTACACGTTGTAGTCGTCGCCGTTGGCCTCGAGCGCCTTTTCCACCAGATCCGCAGCCTCCTTGTAGCGATTGCTGGTCATCAGCGCGCGCCCGAGAATGTTCCACGACCCATCGCAGTCGGGCTTGCGTTCGATCGCCCGCCGCGCCATCAACGCGCTCTCGTCGTATTTCTTCTGCGCGTAGAACAAACGCGCGCGCGCCACCATCACCTCCGGTAAATCGGGCGCCAGCGCCAGCGCGCGGTCACAGGAAGCGATCCCTCGCTCGATCCATGTAGCGCTCTGCTCGCGAATCTCATAGATCAAACCGCAAAGGTGGGCGATCCCCGCATGGGCCAGCGCGAAATTGGGATCGAGCTGAATCGCGTGCTCGAACATCTGCAGGGCGTAGTCCATATCGTGGCGCCGGGCGTAACTTCTTCCACGAAGGTAGAAATCGTACGCCTCGGTGTTTTCAGTCGGTTTCACTCCGATCGTTTTGTCTTCCTGCGGCGTCAAGGTGATGCGCAGAGCCTGCGCGATGCTCCTTGCGATTTCGTCCTGGATGGCGAAGACATCCTCGAGCTGGCGGTCGTATCGTTCGGCCCACACCGAATGGCGGGTTGCGCTCTCCACGAGTTGCGCCGTGATGCGCAGGCGGTTGGCGGCCCGCCGGATGGTCCCCTCGAGCACGTACGCCGCGCCAAGTTGTTGTCCCACCTGGGGCGCGGTCGAGGGCTTGTCCCGAAATGCCAGCATCTCCGAGCGCGGGAAAATCTGGAGCTGCGTCATCTTCGAGAGCTCCGTGATGATGTCTTCCGTCATCCCGTCGCGAAAGTATTCGTCTTCCTTGCTGCCGCCTTGATTCTCGAAATAGAGAACGGCAACCGATTTACGCGCCGGCGTCGAGCCCGAGGAATGTTCGGCCGTCGCCGACGGCTTTTCCGTGGTTGCTCGCCGGGCCGTTTCGAGGTCCCGCCGCAGCCGCTTCAGATCGGCGCGGAGCTCGCCCGCCGTCTGGTAGCGAAAGTCGAGGTCCTTCTCCAGCGCTTTGCCGATAATGTTCTCGACGGCAATCGGTAGCCGCGAATTCAACTTGCTCGCCGGTGTTGGCGTCGCATGCAGGATGCCGTCGAAAATCAGCGCGGCGCTTGCACCCGGGAAGGGAACCGTTCCGGTCGACATTTCGTAGAACACCACGCCCAGCGAGAAAATATCCGAGCGCGCGTCCAGTTCCTCGCCTCGCGCCTGCTCCGGCGACATATACACCACGGTGCCGACCGAGCTGCCCGGGCTGGTAACGAATTCATCTCCCGTCATCGTAGCCATTTTGCTCATCGACGCGCCCACCCGCTCCGTCGCGAGCAGTCTGTGCGCGGCGAGTTTCGCCAGGCCGAAATCGAGGATCTTTGCGGCGCCCCGATTCACGAGAAAAATATTCGCCGGCTTGACGTCGCGGTGCACGATGCCTTTCGCGTGCGCCGCTTCCAGACCGTCGGCGATCTGAATGCCCACTTCGAGGATCTCGGCCACCGCCATCGGTTTCGAGTCGATGCGACGCTTCAGCGTCTGGCCCTCGAGAAGTTCCATGGCCATGAATGGGCGGCCTTCGTGCTCGTCGATATCGTAGATCGTGCAGATGTTCGCGTGGTTGAGGGCGCTCGCGGCGCGGGCTTCCCGGCGGAACCGCTCGATAGCCTCCGCGTCCACTGTGAAACCCTCAGGCAGGAACTTCAGCGCCACGTTGCGGCCCAGGCGAGTGTCCTTCGCTTTGTACACCACGCCCATCCCCCCGCCGCCGATTTTCTCCAAAATCTGATAGTGAGAGACGGTCGTCCCGGTCATTTCGAATGGGTGCTCCCTGGTTTCTCGCTGGATATGCGGGAAGCAGCTACTCTAGCTGGTGTCTCGGAGGAGTGTCAATCGCGCGAGAGGCCCGGAGCCACCACGCTCATTCTGAATGATGGCCGCCGTTGCCGTTTCCGTTTGCGTGGCCGTTCGAATGCACGGGCGGCCGCCCCGAACGGTGCGCCGCCATGGCTGGCTGCAACGTCCTGGCGGACGCACACACTATGCATGATCCGAAGAATTCTGCCGCAGGAAACTCGGGATCGATTCGAACAATGTGAAGGACGATGCGCCCTTGCGTCTGCCGAAAGAGAAAAGCCCGAATCGCCCCCGATTTTCGTCGGAGGCGATTCGGGCGCCTGCCTCTCACTGCTCTTAGTGCTTTGGTTTTTCCTCGTGTTCGGGATGACCGCCGCCATGCTCGCCGCCGCTCGGACGGCTTTCATGCGGCCGCGCCTGCTCTTGCCGCTCTTGGGGCGGGCGTGATTCGTGCGGCCTTGCTTGCGGCCGTTGCTGCTCCTCCGGCCGAGCTTGCGTCGGACGCGACTCGTTGGGCCTCATCTGATTGGGCCGCCCCTGATTCTGCTGGGGCGGTTGGAAGTGCTGCTCGCGCCTCACGTTGTTTTTCGGGGGAGCTGGTGCTTTGCGATTCGGCTCCGTTGGGCGGTTCTCAGGCCGGTTCATTTCCTTCGGAGCCGGTTGCGCGCGATTTGGCTGCGTCCGATTCGGCTGCACGCGATTCGGTTGCGTCCGATTCGGCTGGTTTGCGCCACGCGTCTCCTTCCCCGCTTCGTTGAACCGTTCGCCGTTCACTCGCGTCATCGCCACCGTCTGCGGCCGTCCATGGTTCACCTTTGCGAGCGCGTCATGATTGTCGCGGAAGTTCTGCTGGTGCGAATCTTGCATCGCCGTCGGCGCAACGTGCCGTTCGTGGTCCCACTTTTGATCTTGAGCGGTTGGCCGCGCCATCGCTCCGCCCCGCCCGTTGAAGCTCACGCGATTCACCCTCACGTTGCGCACCACCGTCCTGTCCACGTACACATTCCTCACCACGTTCCGGTTCACGTTCCACACCGCAGTGTTGTACGCAAAATGGCCGCCTTCCCAGCGCCCGCCCACAAAGCCGTTCCCGTAATACCCAAATCCGTAGTCGATCCCGCCGTAGAATCCCACGTGCGGTCCCCAGTATCCGGCGTGCCATACGTAGAAGCCGCCGGCGAACCCCCAGTATCCCGGCGTCCACAGCATCCCCACCTCTGGCGGTTCGACCCACACTCCGGGCACCCAATAATATCCGTCGGGACCCCACGCCCAGTATCCCGGTGTCCAGATGTAGCCGGGATCCGGACACGGTGGCTGCGTGTAAACGGGCAGCACCGGCGGCCCGATCTGGACCGATATAGCCACTTGAGCGGACGATGCCGCGGGCACCACACAGAGCATCGCCAAGAGCACGAACATGAGATTGCGCGGTCGCAAGAAGCCTTTCATACCCATTCCTCCTGCGTATTAGACGCAAGGCATCCGAGCCGCGTCACGCGAAGGGGAGCGATCGAAAGGAATCTACAAGGAAAAGTGGGCCAAAAATCGGGAATAAACCTGAGGGAAGCTTCGAATTTCGGAGATTTGGCCGCTCCCCGCCGCCGGTCCGGTGCTGCCGGAAGCGGGGAACGTGCCGCTCACATCCGATACTAACGGTCGTGCCGATTCTCGTCGCGCTGCGGATGCGGGTGAGCATCCGTGCGGTCGTTGTGCTTGTCCCGATAGATCGCCCGGCTGGTGTTGTTCTGCTGGCGATTTACCCGTTGCCGTTCCTGAGGTGTCAGTCGGCCGCCATTCGCTTCGCGGTCGTTGCGCACCTCATTGTGGATGTTGCCTTCGCGGTTTTCGAGGTGTTGCGTTTCACCGGGAGTCAATTCGCCCGAATGCGCTCCCTGCGCGATTCGCCCCTGCTGATTGAATTGCCGCCCGTTCACGCGGTTCATCGCCACAGTGTGCGGTTCGCCGTGGTTCACCGAAGCGAGCGCATCGTGATCGTTGCGGAAGTTCTCCTGATGCGCCATCTGGTTCGCCGTCGGCTGGAAGTGCTGTTCGTGCGACCACCGCTCTTCCTGCGCGCCCGGACGCGCCATCACTCCGCCCTCGCCGTTGAAGCTCGCGTGGCCCGCATAGCCGTGGACCACGGTGCGGTCCACGTACACGTTTCGGATCACCGTCGTATTCACTCGAACCACGGCCGTGTTATACGCGAAGCGCCCGCCTTCCCACCGGCCGCCGACGAATCCCACGCCGCCGTAGCCGAAGCCGTAGTTAATGCCGCCGTAGAATCCCACGTGTGGCCCCCAATAGCCTGCGTGCCACGCGTAGATCCCGCCGGCGAATCCCCAATAGCCCGGAGTCCACAACAGGCCGGCGCGCGGCGGCGCCACCCATACTCCCGGCACCCAATAATATCCGTCGGGTCCGTAAGCCCAGTAGCCCGGCGTCCAGAGGTAGCCATCCACGGGGCAGGGTGGCTGCGTGTAAACGGGCAGTGCCGGCGGTCCGACGTGAATTGCAACGCCGACAGCGATTTGAGCCGAAGACGCCCCAGGCATCATGCACGGGACGGCACAGAGCGCCAGCAAGAGCAGAAGATTGCGAGACCGCAAAAGTGTTCTCATCGTTTCCTCCCGGTCGTATTATTAGACATCATTTCGCGCGCTCGCCCACAGCGAACCCGGGCGCGCGTAACCCAAGCGTTATCCTACCCTTGCGGACAGGTGCCCCTCTCTAACCACTTGATTCAACACGAGAAAAAGCGAAATGTTGCGCGCGAAGGCGCCAAGATTCTTTTTCCCGGGCCTGTGGATAACTTTCGGTTCCTTCGCTGGATTTCAACAGCCGACTTCATGTAGCATGACCGTCCCTTCCCAAGCGGCCAAAACTTTGAACTGAGGATTCCGACATGAACCGAGAGCTCGAGAAACAACACAGTTACGCCGGAGTCGTTTGCAGGAGCTGCCGCCAGGCGATCCCGCTTCCCGCAATCGTGATCAGCATGGCGTCTGAGATCGAAGGCGATCCATCGGGCCGCGAGAATACGCAGGGTTGTGTCTTCACGCTTCGTTGCCGCGCGTGCGACAAGGAATTGCCATATCGCGTGAACGAGATCGTGGATTTCGAGGGCACGCCGCGGCCGCGATTCTGGTCCGCTCGACGCAAGTCAGGGTCCGCTTCAAGCGACCTTTCCCGCGCTGCAGGCGCCTGAACCGCTCGACTTTTCTGCGGGTATGCTGGCCCCTTGGGGCGGGGATCAGTCGTGTGGCCATCTGAGTTCGAACGAACGCCTCATTTCACAAATTACTTGGGAGCGACACCATGCATCGAGTCATCGCTCTGTACCCTCCTCCAAAAGATCCCGCTCATTTCAAGAAATACTATGAAGAGAAGCATCTGCCCCTCGCGGCGCAAATGCCTGGACTGCTTTCGAGCCGCCATTCATTCGCGATCGAGGGCGTCACGGGTCCTTCGCCCTATTTCTGCATCTGGGAAGGCGAATTCGCCAGCGAGGCGGCGATGGCTGCGGCGTCGCAATCCGAGATCGGGCAGAAGGTCGCGGCCGACGTGGCAAACTACGCCACCGGAGGCGTCACGATCCTGCACTTCGATGATGCGCCCTCGCGGAACGGGTCGCATGCGGCCAGCGCCGACACCTTCGCCGCCGGCATGCAGATTCGCCGCGAGATGTTCGGACCCGCGAATTCGGATCAGGCCGTCAATTCGGCCACCGATTTCACGCGCCCTCTGCAGGAGATCGTCACCCGCTACTGCTTCGGCGAGATTTGGACGCGCCCGCCGCTCGATCGCCGCACGCGCAGCCTGCTGACGATCGCCACTCTCATCGCGCTCGGCAAGCCGGTCCAATTGCGAGCGCACGTGCGCGCCGCCATCGGCAATGGCGCCACCAAGGACGAAATCCGCGAAGTCTTGCTCCACAGCATGATCTATTGCGGCGTCCCCGCCGGCGTCGACAGCTTCAATCACGCCGTCGAAGTCCTGAAGGAAATGGGCCTCGAGTAAAGCCGTCTTCGCTCCGTTCTTGGGGGCGAGCCTTCCAGGTCCGAGACAAGGACGTCCGCGCGAAGCGCCTTCCTTCCCGCCCTGAGGGACTTGGCGAAGGGTGCGCAGGTTCACCAGCGGCCGTAGTGCTCTCCGCTCCGCCACCCGAATGCTTCCCTTGGCGCTGTTTCTCTCACGGCTCCGCCCGGGTAGAATGTGCCCGCGATCCACGCAATACTCACTTTGGAGGGAATTCACCATGCGCGTCGGATTCATCGGCATTGGAAACATGGGCTGGCCCATGGCGGCCAACATCGCAAAGGCGGGCCACGATCTCGCCGTCTTCGATCTCGAGGCCGACCGCAGCGCCCGCTTTTCGCGCGAGCACGGCGCGCGCGCCGCAGCGAGCCTCGCCGAAATCGCGCAGAGCGAAGTCACCATCACCATGCTGCCGACCGGGCAGATCGTCCGCCGCGCGCTGATCGAGCAGGAGGACGGCGCGTTCGCGAAAAATCTCCGTCCCGGCGCGCTGGTGATCGACATGAGCTCGTCCGAGCCCGTCGGTACGCGCGAACTCGGCAAGGCGCTCGAGCGCCAGGGCGCGATCCTGCTCGACGCGCCCGTTTCCGGTGCGGTGCCGCGCGCCAAATCCGCCACGCTCGCCATCATGATCGGCGGCAATGATAAGGCCGCGATCGAGCGCGCCAAGCCGCTCCTGCGCTCCATGGGCGACCGCCTCTTCGAAACCGGCCCGCTCGGCACCGGCCACGCAATGAAGGCGCTCAATAACTACATCGCCGCCGCCGGATACACCGCGGCTGCCGAAGCCCTGCTGATCGGCGAGCGCTTCGGGCTGAATCAGGAAGCAATGGTCGATATTTTGAATGCGTCCACAGGACGCAACTTCACCACGGAATTCATGCTGAAGGAACACGTGCTCTCGGGCAAATTTGCCACCGGCTTTGCGGTCGGCCTGATGGCCAAAGATGTGAGGATCGCCGCCGATCTCGGCGAAGCCGTGAAGGTCGATGCGCCGCTCTCGCGCCTGATCCGCGAGCGTTGGGCCATCGCCCGCGACCGCATCGGCGCGACAAACGACACGGCCGCCGCCATCCTCGGCTGGAAAGACAACCTCCCGGATTAGAAGTCGTCGGCCTGCGGCTGAGACGAGGGCCATTTGAGGTTGACACCAGAGAGCGCCACGCATATGGTTTCGCGCAGACATAAGGCTGAAATCGGAAATTCCGAATAAATAATGCGAGGTCTTTTTGGGCGAGACCCTCACTGCGGTCACTGCTGGAAAAGCCGCTAAAGCCGGATCCGCAGGCCGCACTGGCCATTTGTTCTACAGCATCATGGCTGTCGCTATTCTGATTGCCGCGTTCGGTGGTTTTGCACAGACCTATTATTTGAAGACATTGTTCGGCACGCCCCCGCTTCCCTTGGTAATCCACATTCACGCGATGGCCTTCACGGCCTGGCTGGCATTGTTCGTTGCGCAAACGACCCTGATTCGGACTCATCGTGTCCGGATTCACCAAAGGCTTGGTTATTTCGGCGCTTGCCTCGCTGCGGCGATGGCCGTCCTGGGATTTATGGCGGCTGTCGAGTCCGCGCGGCTTGGCCACGGCGATGGAGAGCTGACGCACGATCCCATCGAAGCGCTTATCACGAACCTCATCAGCCTCGGGCTGTTCGTTGTGTTTTTTGCGCTGGCGTATTTTCAGCGCCGCAACGGCGAAGCACACAAGCGGTGGATGCTGCTGGCTACTACGGCTGGGCTCATGCCGGCGGCGATCGGGCGCTGGCCGATCTTCGGAGGGAAGCCTGCCGGCGCGGTTGTCGTCATTTTCGCCTTCGTGCTGGCGGGACCGATCTACGACCTGATTTCGCGTAGGCGCATTCACCCGGTTTACATCTGGGGGTTGATTCTCTATTTTCTGCTCGCGCCGCCAGTCCGCCTTCGAATCGCGAGAACCAATCTCGGCCACGATTTTGGGGCATCGCTGATTCGCGGGCGCCAATAGGAGCGTGGCTATGTTGGCCTTCTGTTTCCGGGCGCCTCGGGGATCGCCGCCTTCGCGGACGATCTCAAGAAATATTCGATCTCGAAGGGCACCATCCGCTTCCCAATCGATAAGCCGCTGCCCGCCGCCCTCATCAAGAAATTGGTGAAGGCCCGCGTCGCGGAAAACGAAAGCAGAAAACGCCATTGATGTCAGCGCGCGGCGACGCGTTTCTTCGGAGGCCAGCCCCACGTCCAGACGTTGCCGGCTATCAGGACCTGCACCGGAACCGCCGCGATTCGTGCGGCTGCCTTTGCCACCGCGGCGCTCCGCTCAAACATGGTTTGCCTGTCTCCGACGGCGGATGTGGCAAACGGGACGGCTTTCCCTTCGCGCGGGATCAGTTCGATGTACCACGCCGAACCGCTCTTGCGTGCCCCCCTCTCGCGCAGGCGGATCGCGGTGATTTCCGAAAAGCGAAACGTCGTATGCCTTTCCTTCTTGGCTAATTCGATCTGTCGCTGCGAAGCATCGAACGTTACGTCATCGACGTTCGCCTGGGGCCCCGTGCCAGCCACCCAGCGATACCAAAAATGCCAGGCTCGCGCTGCTCTGGTGCTGTTGCGGAGCCGAAGATAACTCCCGGGCCGATTTTCCTCGACGACAAGAGTTCCTCGAAACGCTTCGGGAGGACCAAGGTTGTCGTTTGCAACGATCTCTTCGAGGACGGCGTGTCGGCGTTGTCGCACGAAGATTGCGATCAGGAGGACGATCATTACCGCGATCACCACGAAGGGTCCGTAGAGATCGAACCAGCCACCCGGCATCAACAGATAGAGCGAGCCAGCCGCAAGCATAAAGTTCATCGTAGGGCGATTGTGAGAGACGATCCACGTGTTTAAGTCGCACGCGTGCTTATCGAAAACGATCGTAGCGCCGGCGTCCCGCCGGCCAAGAATAACTTGTATCTCTGAAGATCCGACAGATCCTTCGCAACAGCTGATCCACAGCTGAAAGGGTCGAAATTCCACCCGGTCCGAATCTGTCCTCGCGTGGATTCGAGAGAGGTTCCAGACGATCGCATCCTCGGCAAATCGCTCGGGCGGCTCGCAGCGCAGGCAACCTGCGCGCCGTATGGTTTGCCACGAGTCACGAATCACAAATCACGAGTCACGCCTTCCAGTTCACCACTCACCAATCACCACTCACCAATCACCAATCACCAATCACCAATCACCTCTTCCCCCACGCCGACGATTCCCTTGCACTCCGATGGCGCTTTCCCTACGATAGATTGCGCCTGAAATCTGCCGGAATCTGATCGGCACTGCGGCGATTAGAAATGGACGCAAATGATTGAAAACGAAAGAAGGCGGTCGAGTCTAATCGACACACTAAGAGACGGTCCTGCGCGCAAGTCGAGGGCAATTCTCGCCGTCGCGCTCGCTGCGATTCTTTGCGGCGCTCCGCTAAGCCAGCCGCTTGCCGCGGCTGCGCCTCATGATACGACCTCTTCCAACGCGACCGTGCCGGCCGGCCTGCCGCAAAACACGTATTTCGACGTAGCGCAGGGCAAGGGGTATCGCTTCAATCGTGGCGGCTGGATCTACGTGCATCTCGAAGGCTCGCCGCACGACATCGGCTACCAGCACGGCTATTTGCTCGCGCCTGAGATTTCGGATGCCTTTCAAGTCGTGCGCCTCGAAGACACGCACAACACGGGGCGCGACTGGGAATTCTTCCGGCGCGCCGCCCGCCAGATGCTCTGGCCCAAAATCGATCCCGAGTATCAGTCGGAAATGTTTGGCATCGTCGATGGCCTGCAAGCTCGGGGAGGCAAGCTCGATATTTGGGA
>Ga0335074_10015890_pt1 | contig 10591 bp, 5 predicted proteins | sample Lox_Sample_23_FD_206715 | JGI IMG/M metagenome (GOLD analysis project Ga0335074, IMG submission 206715) | Soil microbial communities from Loxahatchee National Wildlife Refuge, Florida, United States - Lox_Sample_2.3 | ecosystem: Environmental > Terrestrial > Soil > Wetlands | place: USA: Florida...
AGACGAAGCCGAGCGTGTCCCAGGTGCCGGCCTCGCCGGGGGAGTAGCCGATCGACCGGCACAGCTCGATCGCCTGCGTGCAGTGCGCGCGGGCTTGCCCGAGTTCACCGAGGTGCGCGCTGTACCAGGCGGAACCGTTCAGCGCGCTGGCCCGGACGAGCTGCATGTAGGAATCGTCCGGTGCGGTCTCCGAGATCCGCAGGGCCTCCTTGACGACCGCCAGCGCCTCGCGGTGCCGCCCCTGGAACTCGAAGGCCTGCCCCATGATCAGGTCGGTGCGGGCCAGCCCGTGCAGATCGCCGATCCGCCGGAACACCTCCTGCGCCTCCGCCAGGCACCAGTGCGCGTGCGGGTAGTCGCCGAGCATCACGTCGAAGGTGCCGAGTCCGCGCAGCGCGTGCGCCTGGCCGCCGCGATCGCCGCACCGGCGGGCGGCCTCGAGCGCGGTGCGGTGTATCCGCGAACCGTCATGCCAGTGCCCGCACACGTCGAAGAACGTCCACAGCACCACAGGCAGCCGCCACGCGTGGCGGTCGAACCCTTCCCAGGCCGCCAGGTCGACGATGTTGAGAAGCACCTGACGTTCGGCCCGCAGCCAGGCCAGCGCGAAAGGCTTGGCGGTGAACCCCTCCGGGGCCACGAGCGCGCGCGGCGGACCGAGCTCGACCCGTTGCCGGCCGGGGTAGAGCACCACGTGCGCGCCGCGCGCGGTGTGCAGGTAGTGGTCGAGCATGCGGTGGATCGTCTCGCGCCGGGCGCCGCTCTCGTGGAGCGCCGCCTGCTCCGCGGCGTAGGCGCGGAGCAGGTCGTGGAAACCGTACCGGCCGGGCACGCTCTCGATGATCAGGCTGGCCCGGGTCAGGTCGCGCAGCGCCGCGCGCGCCTCGGGTAGCGGAACGCCGGCCAGGCTCGCCGCGGCGGGCGCGGTGATGTCCGGCCCGGGGTGCAGGCCAAGCAGCCGGAACATCCGCGCCGCGGCCTCCGGCAGGTGCCGGTAGGACAGCGAGAACACGGTGCGCACGTTCGCGGTGGGATCGCCGACGTCGAGCGCGTCGAGCCGGCCGCGCAGCTCGGTGAGCTCGGCGACCAGCGCGGTCAGCGGCAGGTTGGGTGCCGCGGCGGCGCGCGCGACGATCACCGACAGCGCGAGCGGCAGCCGGGCGCACAACGTGGCCAGCTCGGTGATCGCGGCCGGCTCGGCTTGCGCGCGGCCGGTCCCGAGCCGCTCGGTGAGCAGTTCGATGGCCTCTTTCTCTGGCAGCACGTCCAGCCTGAGCAGCCGGGCGCCCTCGCGCGCGGCGAGCGCGGTCAGCTCGCGCCGGCTGGTCACGATCACGAGGCAGCGGGACGACGCCGGCAGCAGCGGCCGCACCTGGGCGACGTCCGCCGCGTTGTCGAGCAGCACGAGCATCGTCCGGTCGGCGAGCAGGCTGCGGTACAGCGCCGCGAGCCCCTCGGTGTCCGCGGGAAACCGGTCCGGGTGCACGCCGAGCGCGTCGAGGAACCCGCGCAGCACGTTGGCGGGCTCGGCGGGGCTGCCGGACGGGTCGAAGCCGCGCAGGTTGGCGTAGAGCTGCCCGTCGGGGAAGTTAGGCGCGACGCGGTGCGCCCAGTGCAGGGCCAGGGCGGTCTTGCCGACCCCCGCGGTGCCGCCGATCGCCGAGATCACGACGCCGCTGGCGGTGCGGCCGGCGTCGCCGAGCATCGCGTTGAGCAGCCGGAGCTCGCTGGTCCGGCCGGCGAAGTGCGGCACCGCGGTGGGCAGCTGCCGCGGCACGGCGGCCTCGGGCCCTTCGGGCGCCCCGGTGGCCTCGGCCGCTTCGGTCCCCTGACCGGCGGCAACCGGCAGCGGGGACGGCGGTGGCGGCTCGCCGCCGTCTGCCCGGTAGCGCGCGATCAGCTCGGTCCCTGTCTCGTCGGGCAGCCCGAGCGCTCGGACTAGCGCCCGCACCGAGTTCGGGTATGGCCGTCGCGTCCGCCCCCGTTCCAGGTCCGCGATGGCCCGCACGCTGACCCCGGAGCGCTCGGCCAGGTCTTCCTGGGTCAGTCCGGCGGCGTTGCGCTGACCGCGCAGCCACCGTCCCGGTGGCTCGCTGCCGCTAACCCCATTCATGACCCCACCTGCCTGCCCGTGATCGGCCGGTTACAGGTAGCTTAACGGCGACCCCGCTGCCGGGAAAGCGCTCATTGTCATCGACTGCGAACGGTGCGTAGCTAAGGATTGATTATCCCGAACGTCCGCGGCTGACTCCGGACTGCCCGCCCGTCTCGGCCAAGCGGGGATAGCCACGTCCCCGTAGTTATAAATAATCAATTTCGTCAGCCATGTACCACATGTGACGGTTTAGCCGCAAAGCGTTGCCGACTTTGTAAGTATGGCAAGAAGGGCCGGCTTGTCCCGCTCCGCGTGGCTGTCACGCGTCCGCCGGCCTGGAAGAAGGTGGTCGCGGTGAGCACCCCGGAGGCGCGGCGCGCCACCTTCGGCGAGGTCTTCGCGATCCGGGAGTTCCGCGCGCTGTGGGCCTCGTACGTGCTGTCCGCCGCCGGGGACCGCCTCGCGCTCGTCGCGCTGACGATCCTTGTCTATGACAGGACCCGCTCGCCGCTGCTGGCCGCGGTGGCCTTCGCGGCCGGGACCTTGCCCTACCTGGGGGGCGCGCTGTTCCTGTCCGGGCTGGCGGACCGGTTCCGCCGCCGCGAGGTCATGGTCGGCTGCGACGTGATCCGCGCGGCGCTGGTCGGGGCGATGCTGCTGCCGGGGATGCCGCTGGACGCGCTGATCATCTTGCTGTACGCGGTGACGGCCTTCCAGCCGCCGTTCGACGTGGCCAGGTCGGCGATCGTCAGAGACGTCGTGCAGGGAGAGCGCTACGCCCTGGCGGCGGCGATCCTGCAGTCGACGGGCCGCTTGATGATCGTGGCGGGTGCCGCCGCCGGCGGCTTGGTCGTGGCGCTCGCGGGGGCGCGGCCCGCGCTCGGCATCGACGTCGTGACGTTCGCGGCATCCGCCGCGCTGATCCGGTTCGGCGTCCGCGCCCGGTCCGCCGCGGCGGCGGAGTCCGGGCCGAGCCCGCTGCTGCAGCTGGGGGCGGGCGTCCGGGTCGTGTTCGGCGATCCCGCGCTCCGTACCTTGCTGATGCTGGGCTGGCTGGTCGCTTTCTACGAGATTCCCAGCAGCATCGCGGCGCCGTACGCGTCCAGGATCGGCGGCGGGGCGGTCGCGGCTGGCCTGCTCATCGCGGGAGCACAGGTCGGCGCGGCGGTAGGGACACCGCTGTTCACGAAGCGGATCGGGCCGCTGACGCGCCTGAAGTGGATGGGGCCGATGGCCGTCTGCACTGGGGGAGTGCTGCTGCTGACCGCGTTCCGGCCGGGTCTGGCCGTGTCGCTGGCGATCTTCGCGGTGTCGGGCGCGTTCGGGATGTATCTGATCGCCGCGAACATCGCGTTCGTGGAGCGGCTGCCGAACGACCGCCGGGCTCAGGCACTCGGCCTGGCCAATGCCGGGCTGGTCGTGGGCCAGGGGCTGGGCTTCGTCCTCGCCGGTGCGGCCGCCGAGGTGGTACCTCCCTCGACAGTCATCGCTCTAGGCGGTGGACTGGGTGCCCTTGCGGCCTGTGGTCTAGCGCTCCGCTGGCGGGGCATGTCGCCCGCTGTCGGCCGCCACTCTGCCAGGCATCTCGCCCGCCAAGTCGGCCGTCAAGCCTCGCTTGCCAGGCAAACACCCGTCCATGCGGCCCGTTCTCGATAGTTGATACGGTTGGGACTCGCTTGGCTTCAGACCCAGGTGTCACGCATGATGCCTGTTCCTTCCTGATTCGATCTTCGTGATTTCGGGGAATTTGCTCGCACATCAGATCCAAATATGGTTGCGCATGTACCGCCCTCCTCATGCGTAACAGCAGACGCATCACGTCTCCACGTCCACTCCTCTTTCTCTGGCGTTATTTCGTTGCTACGCCATTGCTGTTACGCACTATTAAGAACTTCGTTGTCAGGCGATGTCCGGGAATCTGCACGCAATAGTTCTCCGGTCCGGCAAAGATGGGTTATGGTAGCTATGCGCAGCTAGTCATTTACAGTCAGCAGCTACTAGAACCCAGAACCTCGTGTCACAACCGGAACGGTGGGTCATGCAGGCATCGCCCCTCGCCCTTCGCATCAGGAGGAGCGTGACGGTGCGGGACTGGCTCTGGTGGCGACTTCCGGCTGCGATGCGCTGGTACGTCGCTGCTGTCCCGATCGCGGCGGTGGCGGTGATCGGCGTTACCGCCGGCCTGAATACCTGGCACCTTCTGGACGTGGCGAAGTTCGCGATCTTGCTGTGCTGCGGGATGGTGTCGGTCGCGGCCACGCCGCGGATCATGTATCAGTTCCCCGGCATGGTCCGGGATTTCAGCACCATGTGGGTGCTTCCCGCCGCGGTCTTGCTGCCGCCTTTCTACGCCGCCGTGATGCCGATTCCGCTGCTGGCGGTCATGCGATTGTTCGTGCATCGCGGAGTCCTGCACCGGGCCGTGTTCACGGCCGCCTCGATCAGCCTGGCCTACGCCGGCGGGTCGGAGCTATTCAGGCTCTTTCCCGCGTCGTTCGCGGGCGTCTCCGTGGGTTCCGGCCTGCACGCCCTGACCTGGATCGTGGCGGTGACCGCCACCGAGCTCGTGGCAAACAGAGCGCAGCATTTCCTCGTGGCCGGCGCGGTGAAATTGACCAATCCGACGGCACGGATGCGTGACCTGGACTTCAACCGGCAGGCCCTTGAGGTTGATTTTCTCAAGACCGACCTCGCCGTGCTCATCACGCTCGCCGTGGCGATCACGCCAGCGCTGGTCATCGTGGCGCTGCCGACCGTCTTCCTGGTCCGGCGCTTCCTCGAATATCCGATTCTCGTCGCGCAGTCGCGCGTCGATGCGAAAACTGGCCTGCTCAACGTGTCGACCTGGGAGCGAGAGGCCGAGAGCGAGCTCTCCCGGTCGATGCGGACCCGGTCTCCGCTCGCGCTCGCCCTGGTCGATATCGACCACTTCAAGCTGGTCAACGACACCCACGGCCACCTGGTCGGCGACAAGGTCCTGAAGTGCGTCGCCCAGGCCCTGACGAGTCACTTGCGTGATTATGACCGGGCGGGCAGGTTCGGCGGCGAGGAGTTCGTGCTGCTGCTTGCCCAGACGAACGAGAGCGACGCCTGCCGCATCGCCGAACGGCTGCGCTCGCACGTGGCCGGCATGGTGGTCCCGACCGATGACCGGCCCAACTCCCCGACCGTCAGCCTGACGATCTCGATCGGCGTCACGGCCCTGGAGCAAGGCGCGACCTGCGAGCTGACCGACCTGCTCGCCGCCGCGGACTCGGCGCTCTACAAGGCCAAGCAGACCGGCCGGAACAAGATCGCCGTAGCCGCCGCCGAACGCAACATGGGCCTGGACGCCGACCTCGACAATCACAGCATGGGAGAAGTCCGGGTGGACCCAACCGGTGCTTCTTTAGGTCGAGCGAGGTCACTCTCAGTATTCATGAGGGCACGCCACGAATCCAACTCCCTGTTCTAGTGGTCTTCCACCAACCTGAGACCGGAGCGGAGCGGGTTCGCGCGACCAGAGGCGTAACGCCTGCCGCGCCCCTGGCGTTTCGGTAGTAGTGCATCGTGCCACAGCGCACGGTGCCCACCCTCGCGGCCGGCCGTCACTGCTCCCCGCCCACTAGCGACGGCCGGCCGCACAATCTCGCCGGAACTCTTTGGCGATTCTGAACGTTGTGTTCGGACATGGGGCAGCGTGGTGTCACCGCGCCCGCGATCAGGAAACGGGCCCGCGGGCAGGCCTCTCGCGCGCCGCCCGGCGCGCCGGAACGAAGCAAGCGTCGTTCCGCACAGCCTCGCGCTTATCGCCCCAAACTACTGTCACAGGTCTCTCAAGCGGGTAAGCTGACGCCTCAAGCGGCAGAACAGGGGTTTTCCTGCCCGGATTCGGGCAGGAAAACATGAGAAAGCCGAAGGGGGACTGGTGACCGACACCTATGGCGAGGACCAGGGGGACCTGGTCCGCCACGTCGCGGCGTCTACCGGCCTGCCCGAGGCGACCGCGACGCGAGTGGTGGCGGACGTCAAGGCTTACTTCAGCGAGACCGTCGAGGCGTACGTCAGGCGGCGGCACGCCGAGCTCAAAGACAAAAACTGGAAGAACGATGAGATCTGGCCGCTGCTCGCGGCTGAACTGGGCGCCCGCCGGTTCGGGGCGCCAGAGCTCACCGAACGCCAGCTGAGACGCGTGGTGTACGGCTGAGAAAAGTTGAAAGAAAGTAAAGACAGGCTGGAAAGTGCGAGGCAGGTTCCGCGACGCCACCGGGACCGGCCACTGGAGGAGGGGAGCACGACGTGTGCGGGATCGTGGGGTATGTAGGCAAACGGGACGCGGCACCGGTCATCGTGGAGGGGCTGCACCGGCTGGAGTACCGGGGCTACGACTCGGCGGGCCTCGCCGTCGTGCACCGGGGCCGGCTGCGGGTCACCAAGACGGCAGGACGCGTCCAGGACCTGAGGGACAAGCTCAACGGGCAGGCAAGCAAGTCCACCATCGGCATCGGGCACACGCGCTGGGCCACCCACGGTGAGCCGAACGAGACCAACGCCCACCCGCACACCGACACCGCGGGCCGCGTCGCGATCGTGCACAACGGCATCATCGAGAACGCGGAACAGCTCAGGAAGCAGCTGCAGGACAACGGCGTCAGGCTCGCCACCGACACCGACACCGAGGCGCTCGCCCACATGATCGCCGCGGAACTCGGCGACGGGGAGGACGTGACCCTCGAGGACGCCGTCATCCGCACGCTGCACCGCGTCGAGGGCGCCTACGGCCTGGTTGTCCTCGATACCAAGAACCCTGACCAGCTCGTCGTCGCCCGCAACGGCAGCCCGATCGTGCTCGGCCTCGGCGAGAACGAGATGTTCGTCGCCTCTGACGTGGCTGCCCTCGTCCGCTACACCCGCCAGGTGATTTACCTGGAGGACGGCGAGGTCGCCACGATCACGGCGAGCGCCTACCACACCAAGACGCTGACCGGCACCGACAACAGCGACCACAAGACGCCGACCACCGTGGACGCCGACGCTGACGAGTACGAGCTCGGCGAGTACAGCGACTACATGCGCAAGGAGATCCACGAACAGCCGAGCGCCTTGCGCCGCGCGCTGCGCGGCCGCCTGGAGGACCGGTTCGCCACGGCCCGCCTCGGCGGCGTCAACCTGGACGCCCGTCAGCTGCGCAATATCAAGAACGTCAAGTTCCTCGGCTGCGGATCCGCGTACTACGCCGGCCAGATGGGCGCGATGCTGGTCGAGGAGCTGGCCCGCATCCCCGCCGACGCGGAGCCGGCCAGCGAGTTCCGGTACCGGAGCCCGGTGGTCGACCCGGACACGCTGTACGTGGCGGTCAGCCAGTCCGGCGAGACGATCGACACGCTGATGGCCGTCCAGGAGCTCAAGCGCAAGGGCGGCCAGGTCATCGGCGCGGTCAACGTCGTCGGGAGCGCGATCGGGCGCGAGTGCGGCCACGGCATCTTCCTGCACGCCGGCCCGGAGGTGGCGGTCGCCTCGACGAAGGCCCTCACGAACATGGCCGGCAACTTCGCGCTGCTCGCCCTTCTCCTCGGCCGGGTCCGCGACATGTCCGCCGCGAACGGCCAGCGCATCGTCAACGGCCTGCGCAATCTGCCGGAACAGGTCAATCAGATCCTCAACGCCGAAGAGGACATCGCGATGATCGCGAACCGGTACGCGGCCGCCGACCACATGTTCTTCATCGGGCGGGTCCGCGGCTGGCCGGTGGCCCGCGAAGGCGCGCAGAAGCTCAAGGAGATCTCCTACGTGCACGCCGAGGCCTACCAGGCCGGCGAGCTCAAGCACGGGCCGCTGGCGCTCATCGCCCGCGACATGCCGAGCGTGGTCATCATCCCGAGCGACGACCTGGTCGCCAAGAACCTGTCCACGATCGAGCAGATCAAGGCGCGCGGCGGCCCCGTTATCGCGCTCACGAGCACCGACATCCCGGAGGGGCTGGCCGACGCCACGATCCGCGTGCCGCGGGCCGAACCCGAGCTCGAGCCGATCTTGCTGAACATCCCGCTGCAGATCCTCGCCTACCACGCCGCTGCCAAGCTTGGCCGGGACATCGACAAGCCACGCAACCTGGCCAAGAGCGTGACGGTGGAGTAGGCGGCGCGACCGTTAGCCGGAAACCGCGACTGGGAGCGGCTCCTCGATCTCGGCCGCGGCTTCCACCGTCGCGCCCAGCGACTCCATGACCGACTCCGACAGGACCTGCTCGCACCACACGACCTTGCCGGAGTGGTTGCGCCGCGCCCCCCAGCGGGAGGCGAGCTGCGACACGACGTGCAGCCCGCGCCCGTTCTCCGCGTCCCTGTCGACCTGCAGCACCCGCGGCAGCGCCGGCGAGGAGTCGTGCACCTCGCAGGCCAGGCTGCCGGACTCCAGGATCAGCCTCAGCAAGATCTCGCCCTTGGCGTACTTGATCGCGTTGGTGACCAGCTCGGAGACCAGCAGCTCGGTGACCGGCACGAGATCCTCGAGGCCCCAGCGCTTGAGCGGGTCACGGATCAGCGACCGCGCCAGGCGCACCGAAGAGAACTCCGGTTCCAGCGACCAGCAGACCCGGTGCTCTTCGGGGATGCGCCGCAGCTTGGCGATGAGCACGGCGATGTCGTCGCGCTGAGCGTCGGAGTACACGCCGTCGAGGGACGTCTTGCAGAGGTCCTCCAGGTCGGCCTCGGGCGAGCCGGGGCCGAACGCGTTCTGCAGCCGGTCGAGACCCTCGGTGATGTCCCGGTCTCTCGACTCGACCAGGCCGTCGGTGTACAGCACGAACAGGCTGCCGTCCTCGACGGTGAACCGTTTGGTGTCGATCGCGCCCTCGCCGACCCCGAGCGGCGGCGAGGGGATGACGGTGAGCAGTTCGCTGCGGCCGTCCGGGTGCACGACAAGCGGCGGCAGGTGCCCGGCCACGGCGAGCTCGATCTCCCCGGTCACCGCGTCGTACACCGCGTAGGCGCAGGTCGCGAAGTGCGGCTCGCGCGCGCCGATGGTCTGCATGAGCTCGTCGAGCTGCTGCAGCGACTCGGCGGGCGGCAGCTCGAGCATCGCCAGCGTCTGGATCGCGGTGCGCAGCCGCCCCATGGTGACCGCGGCCCGCACCCCGTGTCCCGCCACGTCGCCGACCACGAGGGCGACGCGCGCCCCGGGCAGCTGGATCGACTCATACCAGTCGCCGCCGACCTCCACGAGCTGGCTGCCGGGCAGATACCGGTGCTTGACCTCGACGGACGACGGATAGGTCAGCCCGGTGGGCAGCATGGAGCGCTGCAGCATCAGCGCGGTGGCGTGCTCGCGCTTGTACCGGCCCGCGTTGTCGAAGAAGACGGCGGCCCGGGACGCGAACTCCATGCCCATGTCCATGTCATACCGGTCGAACCGGCGGGTGCCCGTCTTCCTGATGCAGTAGAAGAACCCGAGCGTGCGGTCCCTGGCCACGATCGGCAGCAGCAGCATCGACACGTCGTTCATGAGGCTGGCCACCGGCTTGCGCCGCATTCCCTTCGCCAGCTTGCGCGCCGCGTCCGCGCTGAACGCCGGCTCGAGCACCGGCTGGCCCGACTCCATGCACTGCGCGTACGGTGACACCTCGGGGTACCGGAGGATCTCGCCGATCGGGAAGGCGGCCTGCCACGCCGGGTTCTGGTGGTCCTGCACGACGGACAGCCGCCGCACCGCGGCGGTCCCGTCCGGACCTCCGGCGGGCATCTCGTTGTCCCCGACGAGCGTTTCCAGCACTAGCAGTTCCGCCGCGGTGCAGAAGGCGGGCACCAGCCGCCCCATCAGCTTCTCCGCCAGGTCGCTGAAGTCCAGCGTGTCGTCGATGCCGGTGAACGTGTCGCGCAGCAGCGCGTCGCGCATCACGGCGGGGTCCACGAACCGTTCGGCGGTGGGGACCGGGATCTGCACGATGACGAAGGCCGCCACGTCGCTGTCGCCGGTCTGCATCGGCTTAGCGGTGACGACCGCCTCGGCCGTGCGGCCGTCGGCGAGCGCGATCGTCAGGACGGCGCTTCCCTCCCGGTCGGCCTTCACCGCCTCGATCAGCGTGGTGACTGCTTCTTTTTGCCCGGAACGTACCGGGCCGGCTCCCGAGCCCTGCTCGAACCCGTTGGAGGTGATGTCGTTTAGGTGAACTCCGAGCAGGCTCCCGGCGGTGCGTGCCAGAATCTTGGGAGCCGTCCGGTCGTGCTGCACGATCACGCCGGAACGGTCTATTCCAAGGATCAGGGTTCGCACCGACGAGTTCACGCTGACGTCGACCGGCGGTGCCGCCTTACGGCCCCCCCTTTTGCCGGATGTCACGGGCGACTCCTGAAGATTTAGTACACGGTGCGCTGTTGGTGCTCCTGCCAATTATGGGCCAACGGGCGCGAGTTCAAAGAGGAGTTCCGATTCTTCCCGTTCGTACCCCCCTGACCAATATCCCATAGTTTCCCGGTGTCTGCTGGGTATCGTGAGACATACGACGGCTAGCGCGGCAGC
>Ga0335074_10015892_pt1 | contig 10591 bp, 8 predicted proteins | sample Lox_Sample_23_FD_206715 | JGI IMG/M metagenome (GOLD analysis project Ga0335074, IMG submission 206715) | Soil microbial communities from Loxahatchee National Wildlife Refuge, Florida, United States - Lox_Sample_2.3 | ecosystem: Environmental > Terrestrial > Soil > Wetlands | place: USA: Florida...
GATCTTGCGAAGAGTAAATGGGGGTTGCCGGCCATAGGCATTCCAGCCTGTGTCGTGAAGCACAAAGAAGTACCGGTCGCGGAGAAGGATGGGAATGTCGTACTTAAGGAGGGGCAAACGCACACGATAGCGCGGACAGCGACGTATTGGAATTTTGTGGCCCCGGGGATTTGGCATCGGATAGATGTTTTGGATGAGCATTTTGTGAGGGGCGTGAACGGGAAGGTGGTCAAGAAATGGACCGTAAAGGAGAGTAAAAAGGCTTATGCGTGGGACGAGAAACTGAAGGCAGAAGAAGGGAAAGTGAGGGTTGGTGAGGAGTATTGGTCTAGTTATAGATACATGTTGGAGGAATTTGTGAATAAAATTAAGGGGAAGCAAGGATCGGGTGTTTGGGTTGATGGGCAGGAGTCTATCAATGGGATGGTGATAATTGACGAGGCGTACGAGAAGTGTGGTCTGCCGCTCAGACCAACCAGTACTTTCGAATAAGGTTTTCATTTCTATCTTCTCTCCAGCGGTTGGCGAACTCCGTACCTAACAGAATTACCAGGCTCTTAATTATTCACCTTTGGTATGCTCTTTGTTGTTCCTCTTTTTGACAGGGTGTTTAAGCACTATCTCTCATAGCTCAAACATATACTTTGAAATCAGATCATGACGGCTGAGAATTTCATCAACTTCATTGCTATACTCTAGCTAACAGATAGATGTAGCAATATCCTCAACTAGTTGTATACTCCGGCCTTTTATCAATCTTCCATATCAATAGGCTCGGGATCGTCGTCCTCAGACTCCGGTGTACCTGCCGAACGTGCTTGACTCGGCCCCCTACTCATCATCTCCCGCTTTACAGCGTGTTTTTGATGTTCGTCTATTTGATCTTCTGCTCCACTATCGACATCTTGAGGCCTGTTCAACTGCGTACCGGGCACAATGATATCATCTCCTTCTCCCAAATCATCCTCCATTTCTGCTGCAGCCTGTGCTTCTTGGCGCTTCACTTGTCGAAGAATCAGGCTATCAAGATAGAAGTCTTTAAGCTCAAGCATCTAACCTATGTTAGTATCTTGATACTTTGCATTATGTCTTTTGACTTACTGCATCACAGCCGCGTTCAGGACACTTGAGCTGCTTAGGCCCTACAGGAACACCCCTTCCTCTCCTGCCTCCCTGACTGGGATCAACAAAAGAGACGGCATTCTCTCGATGAAACTGTAGGATAGCAGACTTTTCAAAGGTATGCTTGCAGACATGATTGCTGTATGGTTCTTTGAAAGTCTGTAGCGTCAACGGGCACTTCAAACTTGAGACAACAGCAGTCATCTGGATATCGTCATCATCGTCACCATTTTCTGTGTTATCTGCCTGGGTTGCAAGCCTTCTGCGACGTGCAGCAGAGGGATTGGTACCGGAGCTAGCTTCATCTGGAAACCAGGACGAGGCAGGTGGGACCGGCGGAGCATTTTCGCCAGGGTGTTGAGCGTCATGAATGATTCGCTTGAAGCCTATGTAGTCGTTGTCTTCAGCATATCTAGACAGTTATTGTGTTAGTCTCAACATTTCCAGTCGATTTATGGAAGATAGGCCTTCAATTACCTAGACCGTAGAGTTTTCGATGTATATCCCGCTTTATAATCTTCTCTAGCCTTCTTCAGCAGCTCAGTCGGACTCAGTATGGCAGCTCGTGCCTCAGTCCTACTCATCTCAACATCTTCATCTACTGCCGGCGGCTCAAAGCTCTCATTCTCGTCCTCTGAGTTCCCCTCCATTACCCTCCTTGCTGCAATAGCAGAAGTAGAAACAGAGGCTGCAGTTGATGCAGCGGCGGCTTCATCGCTCACTCTTTGCAGCAGCTCACCTTGTTGAGCCAGCTCTTGTTTGTAGTCTATCAAATCTCGCAAAGCCTTCTCAGAATCCGTGGTCAACTTCTCCACTCTTTTCTGCATTTCTCGAGCTCTTTGCTCGGCTTCCTCCTCAGCCTCAGTTTTCTCACTATCGTCCTGAGCAGCTTCTCTCTTTTGAGCCATTCTCCTCACGCGTTCCTGGCTAGCGTAGAGATGGTCATTGCTTTCCCCTGCAAAGTTCGTGATGTTCTTAACGGCAGCGTTGAGATGCTTTTCGTACTTTCTCAGGTCAAGATTCATCGTAATATTTGCAAGTGAGCGCTTTGAACCCTCATTTAATGGGCAGGTTGGTGGTTCATAAGGTGGCAATGCAGTAGGTTGACGTGATCGTTGGACTTGGCCTTGTCCAGAATCGCGGTTGCCACGAGCTCGTTGGGCGGCGGGGGATCCAGAATCCCGGTTTTGGTGAGATAAGAGGCTACGACGAGACGCCATGTTGGTTTCCACAAAGGTTCAAAACGTGAGTAGAAAATGATGGTAAAAGCAGTTGTAGAAACCTACGCGTCTCCAATTTGAGGAAACGCGTCTTGCAGCCTTAGGCGATAAAAGCTAAATAACGCTAAGCCTTCTTTAGCCTCTATCATTCTATGCTCAGACCTTGCTTACTTATTTTTGCAGGATAAGAAGCACATACGAAACTCTAGCATCTTGAGAAGTAAAAATTGTACCCTAATTATCATTCGCAGTAGTTGTATGTAATCAGATTTCTCGCTGTGATACAAAAAAATAATATGCATAGTAACAACAAAATCAGATAAATCCAAGAGTTATGTAATCACCTATTTCAAAAGCATGAAAACGCCAACAAGGAATTAGAATGCCATGACCTGCGCCAGCGATGCGTGGTCGCTTTACCTCCTCCAACTCCAGCCAAAACCCTCTCCAATCAGCACTGTTGTGGTATACATTGCGCGTGATGCTCAGCGGCAAATGGTCATAAATCGTTCGTAGCTAGTGGCATGAAGGCAAGCGCCATAATTGTGTAATCATTTCCATTCTGCCCACTAGTAGAAATCGTTCTCTTGATGGCTCATAGCACATCTATATAAAGCCCCAAATTGTAACATCAGAAGGATATGCGCGATGGAAGAGATGCTAAGGACTGGAGCTCCATGTATCCGAACGCGAGCATTAGATGGTCGTGGGAAACTTCAGGTTGAGGCCGTGGGTAGGATGTACGTAACCTGGCCAACTCACATTCGCCGAAGAGAGTATGGCAGGAAGCTATAGCATTATTGATTATTTTCGGAGCGTCATGGTTGCCAAATGGTGTCGTCAAGTAGTGTGAGATTGATAAGTTCGCGGATAAGGGAAAACGAGAAAGGTCGTTACTTGTCGTAGTACAGAATGAAATCTGTGGAGAGCGAGCGATTGCTAGAATCTCAAAATTGGAATGTGAGGATCGTGAAAGACTGGCAACATAAGGACGAGCACATAGTGAAGGTAGTCGAGGCACCATCACAAATATGACAACATTGCTTAGCTTTGAAGCCATTTATGAGTTCAGTCCCATCGTCATAGTCTGGCCTCTTTGGCCCCGCTTCCCTCGTAAATCTTTCTTATATTTCCCATATTTTTCTTCTAATTCCTCCGCAGTCCAATCCTTCTGCGCTTCTGTGCCAATGTATTGACCATTATAGTCCTTGGCGAAGTGCCTCAAATATTCAGCTCGAGGCATGAAGACAACTTTCGTGATTTTTCCCGACTTTTCGCTCTTAAATTTATCCATGAATGATCGTTTTCTCCTGTTCAGACCCGCTATTAGTCGTTATCTTGTAATAGGGCATTTGGTTCATAGGAGAGTAAGGAGAGTAAGACAAAGAAGGGAGCTTTTTAGCAAACTGTTGACTTACTGTCCTGCCAATGGATCAGGTATCTGAATGATGACTGGTATGATACTTTCGTCCGTATATTTTTGTGGTAAGTGCTGTGGAGCACTATAGATGCTCATACTGACATACACGCTTGGTCGATACACTGGCATAGGTCCGCCTGTCGCAGTGAATCGCTGCGTCGGATCGCTTTCAGTTTCATCTTGACTGTATGCCGCGTTGCTGATGAGCGGTAGGTCATCGTCATCAAGTGTACTCCCGGTGTCGTGCAGCACACCGGGAGCTGGCGCATACCTCACGATGCCGCGATCATCGCGGTATGGGAGCATTGATTGCTGGGCTTGACGCCGTGCTGCTAGCATTTTTGTGATTTTATTGGAGATAATGGTTGAATTTCCTGCGTTCCAACTTGTCAGTGTGCTACGGATGGTAATCTTTTCTCCTAGTGACCTCAGCCTCGTCTTATCACAAGAGTGATTACCTAATACATGCGTACCGTGCGTCAATGCTGGAGCTTCTTCATCTGCCGCGGGTGCGCTGAGCGGGGCAACTGATTTAGGCTATTCAGGCTATCGATCGGCCAAATTCAACAGGGCTGACAGGGTAGTCGAAAAGCTCAGCATACTAGCTAATTATTTGGCAGGTACTAAGATCTCTTCAGATGTACTGCACAACTTGATCAAGCGATAGGCAGAGCAAAAGTAAAAATATCCGGAAGAGTCGTCTATAGCTATAATCCCCATTCCAATCTCAACAGTGGTTAGACACTTAATCCAATTTATTCTATTTTTCCAGTTGTTCGTCCCATGCGACACTAAGAAAATAAATGTGGGAACTGTAAATAGTTTTCCTTGCGGCAGAGCTCTAGAGAAAAGAAGTTCTTTACATCCAGAACATCGATGAACAGAATGAGAATACTCAAGACCTCACAAGCAACCTTTTCAAACCGTCCACTTGGGCATTCACTGGTTCAAATCCAACCTCCTAGCCAAAAAGTCTTTGATAAGCTCTAAGATCTTAACAAAGTTAGACATGCCACCATTATATACTCCTTTATGGGTTCATTGCGTGGTTGATCTTTTTCTGGGGAGGAGGAAGCTAGGACAAAAGTTTGTACGGTCGAATATGCACCCGCAGCCAAGAATGGTGAAGTCTACGATAGGATACGTGGCTACAGTTCGGCTGTCAAGATGAAAAGTTGTTCTTCGTTCTATGTGGAAGTGTCGTTGAGAAGTGACAGTCGGGGCACATAAGACTGGAAAAGTGGGGCCAATCATATAGAGCGATGAGTAGGTATGTACATCCTTTTATGTCCCAGTAGTCATCTTATAGAAGTACATAGAAGGTAAGCGAGGTGTTCCACGACCTCCGCAGAGTATGGCGGACTTTGATACGCATTGGATTGGCGAATCTTCCAGGTCCATCCAAGCTGATATAAAGAACCATAAGACTCCGTTGTCAACAGAAATTGTCACAGCAGTATAAGCAGTCGCTGAACGTGGTCGGCATCATCGAGTGCAGTTGCAAACCTCTGCAAACATTTAAGACACGATCTCTTTTATGAAGAGTGTGGTATATGGTATATGCGAGCTCCTTCAGAACAAATTAAGATGACCTTCGAAGCTGGAGTAAGATGAAGAGCCACTGGATTCGTCCGAGCCACATATCTCAAAGCAGCAAGACTAGCAGCACCACACGGTCCAGCATCTACGCCCATGGACCTCAGATAGACAATAGCTTCATGCGCTTCACCATCAGAAATGGTAACACTGGCGTCGAGGCCGGCTTTCAAGATGGGCCATGCAGCTGTGGAGACCGTTCCGCAGTTCATGCCAGACATGATAGTGCTTCTGGTCTTTATCGTCGTACTCTGTCCGGCATGGAGACTTTCCCATAAACACGCCGCAGAGTGTGGTTCTACTGCGAGAACAGTACTGTTGCGGCCTGCGGTTTTGCAATACGTCACAACCGCTTCAGCAAGAGATCCGACACCAACGGGAGTAACATAGATCATGTGTGAAGTAGTATCCAGTTCTTCGTCAATCTCTCGAAGCATAGTTGAATAACCGTCAACGATCCACTGAGACCCCAGCTTATTACACTTATCCCTTGCTTTCGGAAAGAGAGAACTCACCTTTGGTATCTTACTATAGCCTTCAAACGCTGTATCCTGGACCAAGGTCCCACCTGCACTCTTCGCCTCAAGTGCAGCAGTAATCACAGCTTTGTCATAATCGCCATCAACGACAAACATTTGGGCACCCTCATCAGTGATGAAGTCCCGCGTCGGCTGATCCATATCGTTTGGTACGTAAATATTAGCTCCAATGCCCAAAGTCTTCGCCATTTTCGCAACGGCACGGCCATGGTTACCGTCTGTAGCAGCATAGAGCCTGATAAAGTGCTGCCTAGCTGCAACGCCTAGATCATCGAGTCCAACGTCGTCGGGCAATTTGCAAGCCTTCACGATCGCACGGTTTGTAGCCCATGATGCACCTAGGATTTTAAACGATGGTAGCTCCCATCTATTACCTTCATATTTGACATATACACTAGCAACGCCAATCTCTTTGGCTACGGCATCAAGAGGTACAAGTCTTGTGGGCACGAACCCCGGTAAGCTGTGGTGGAATTTGGCGACAGTGTCGACTGGCGTCTGTTCCTTCGAGACCCATGATTGAGCAGCAGGGTTTGAGTAAATAGCTCTGCGGCCCTCAATAGTAGCCATCCTTGTTACTGTCTCAAAAAATACTTTTTATAGGCCGTGTTGTGAATTGTAAGGATGAAAATGGAGTACTTTAAATACTGCATTCTCAAGAAGAGGCTATTGATGCAGTCCCTTCCGGCCAGTGAACCCCATTTGGATGCAGGCGTTTATTTCTGTCTGTACAGATGTGGCCACCGGACTCATGCGATGCGGGCAAAAAGACATAACCTCAATTATATAGAATACGTGCAAAAAGCCCGTACCTGAACCACCACTAGCCTGAGCCTAGCGAGTCTAGAGTGTATCGTCAGGACTTGCTGACGTCATCGGCTTATTTTGTTCTTGCTGACTCGCCCAGCCAAGCTCCACCATCATCTCAATGTCGTCAACGCCAATCTCAAACAATGTTCTTGCTGCAGTTCACCGGTATGCTGATGACATTGATCGCATGGCGTTTCTAACTATATAAGCTGTCAAGATTTACAGGCGGAGCACATGAATACGAGGATTATTGATTGTATTGATAATTGTTGTCTCATGGAAGGAGGACCAGCCCATAGACTTATAATAGTGCTCCGCCCTCTTGGTACAGATCAGGGGTAAGCCAGCTATCAAACAACCCCTTAACAGGGTTATATCATGACATAAGCTGCTTTGCATCCGACCAGCTGCTCAGGAAGCTCAAGGAATTGAAGTACGATCAAATGCATCTGTTACACTACTTGTATTTGCCCTATTGCTAACAGTGTGCCTTATTTACTATGGTCCCATTGTTAGTCGATGGGGCAAAATTGGCAATTGGGGTGAGTTCTTGTTAGCCCATTGGTAAATGGGCCCGATTTATAAATGGGGCTTAACACCTCTTTACGTGAAAATATGACATATGGTAAAATCAGACCTTTAATTGATATTATTTCAGCTTAAATTCCGTGGTGTTAGTCGGTAATGCAATAGCAGATAGCAGCAACAGCTCCTCACAATGCTCACTTAAGCGGTCTTGGGTTCATCGGGTATTTCGTGCAGAATTCATCTAGTAGCTCCTGCACATTGTCTAAGTGTGAAGGCGATTCCCAAGTGTTGTTGTGGTCCTAATATCCCTTATTACCACTTAGAATCTAAGATCTCTTGTGTCTTGTATTCGAGAGCAGTATCCCCTACTTCCTCGTTGAAAACCATCTATGGTGACTAGCGTGCAGCCGAATGGCTTACAGTAAAAAATTCAAGCAAGCGATTGGTGCGCTTGCAATCTCGTTTGAACGCTAACCCGCTTGCAAAAATCCACTTCAGCCTGCTCGCGTCCGTTACAACTTCTCACTCATAATTGCCACAATGGCATGCAAGTTCATGGTCAATTCAGCCTTTGAGGCTCGTCTTCTCCTTCGACCATCTCGCCAGAGCGCTGTTTTATTTGGGACCGCCTACGAGCTTGGATGCCCTATCGCTGGCCAGCCCAGGCGGCCGCTGATTCTCAGCTCCAGAACCTACTCGGAAGCTACTCCCACTCCTCCCCGTCCAAAAAACTCCGGATTTACTAAGGGCTCGCAATCTTCTGTGCGTGAGGATATGAACTGGTTCTCCCCTAAAGTCAAGAACCAGATTGCTACGAGGTTGAAGAGCTTGGGTGGGTTATTATTCACAGGTGGCGTCGTACGTGCAAGTTCCTTTTCTATACGCTATTTGATATATGCTAATTACTAAAGGGTCTTATTGGATATGCCACGAAGGAACTCTGGCTCCCAGATTGGTACAGAGAAAGTCGGAGACGTGCACACGAATCTACACGCGAATCTACGATCTATAACAAGCTCAAAAAGGGACCAGAGTTTCAGGAAAGTATTAAAGATATCATCTCCCGCGAAATCCTTGTCGATGTAGTAAGGAAGCTCATTACACCAACGGCGGAAAGTCGCCTCTATCCCCTTATTATCGGAGAGCACGGAACCGGAAAGACAAGTCTGATCAAGCTCGCTGTGGATGGCATGAAGGAGCCTAAAGGTGTAATATATGTCGATATGCCCCTTCGATGCGACTCAGAAGTTCACGTTGCCAAGGCGATGCAACAGGCTTTGGGATGGATACCAGACCAGGTTATTGATTCCAGCGAACGTAAATACAGCATTTACCTTCTAGTTAGTATTACTTGAGTCTAACAGATTTGCAGCAGCATCTCTAGAAGAGATTTTGGAGGTTTTTTCCCATATCGCCATCAAGTACGAGCAGGAGTATAAGAGAGTGCCAGTCTTAATAATCGACAATGCAAACAGACTCGCCGAGAAGCAGCAGGGGCTTCTTGATCTGATTCAGGACTATGCGAAGCGTGCTACCAACGAAGGGACAGCCACAGTCGTGTTTGTATCAAGTGAAGGCCATATACCAAGTCGTATGATGGGTAAGTCAGTTATGTTTGCAGTCTTAGTTATTCATTAACTACTATAATGCTAATTAAGCGCTTACAGAGAGAAGCTCGTGGTCGAGACGTGGGAAAATCATTGAAATCGGCGATGTAAGCAAAGAGGAAGCTCTTCAGTACCTCAAACTCCGGAAGATCGACGAAGAACAGATAGCTCAAATTTATAAGCTTGTTGGTGGCCGCATGATACACCTAAAGTCTACCGCAGATGATATCAAGGGAAATGACACACTTCAAGGTATGTATAGTATGATATGCGGAACCATGGTTAGTTTCTCACCACTTTTGCAGCTGTACGCCAGAATATGTTCTACGACGCCAATAAACAACTCGAAACTGCCGAAGTTCTTCCTGGATGTCGCTATCATAAGGAAGGAGTAGCGATTGTACGTGAGCTTTTGAAGAAGGGTTCCATCTCTCTTAACGCCTATTATAACCTAGTGGGCATCAAAATAGGGCGCAAATTGTTAGAAACAAATGTGTTTGCATTCCATTTCAATTCTGGCGAGATTACCTTTCAGTCGACTGCGATGAGGCGGTATTGCGAGAAAGATTTGGCGTTCCTGGAAGGAAGGTTCGGCTTACTGTAAAGGAAATATAACGTGACTATAACTCACAAGCCGCACCGCGGTGATACCGTGGTAAAGCGAGTCCTCTTCATTTCCCTACAAGAATCAGTTTCCCACCCTGGAAGGCATGTAAGTGTGTTGTGAGAATAGGAGGATAATTTCTTTATCTGCTCCTTGAGCAAACATAGCAAACTTGATATGACAACCTGCGCTTGAACCCTCAACTCAACATTTTCAACCTTTAGCTACATCAGCTCTTCTAGAACGCAGCCCTCTCCACCACAACGGTATTTTCCTCTACTCAAATCACAGCCCGATTAGCCTTACCTAACAGGCCACTCTGAGCATCTACTACCTCCTATCTCCCTGCCCACAATGAGCTTCGACTGGTAACTGCCAGCCGCTTGCCGCTTGCCGCTTGCCGCTTGCTGTTGACTGGTTTAAGTTTATGCCTGAGGCTATCAATTTTTTGCAGCCACAGTGGAGATGGCGCGGCCGCTCCAAGGCTGACCAGTGAAAAGTTACTATGTCGCCCCACTTGAGATTGGGGCTTCTCCACTCAGTGGCTCGAACCCAATCAAGTTCCCCACAACTCCACTTTAAGCGAAGCGAGGCTGACGGCTTACCTCAGCCTTTTGCCCTGGAAACTTTATTTTGGAATCAGCGTCATAGAAGCCTTCTCCTTTTCTTTAAAGACCCTATATCTCTGCAGCCGATGCAATGGCTTCTAAGCGCTCTCAATATTCCACAAGCACCCCAGACTCCCCAAAGAAGGTAAGAAGGGTGAGCAAGCCTAAAGTTAGGAGTGGATGTAAAACCTGCAAATATCCAGGGCGAAGGATGCTGAGTAAAGGTGCATTCCTACTGACAGCAATCTTTGTGGTAGGTTGCGTCGAGTAAAGTGTGATGAGGCAAAGCCTGAGTGTGTCCGTCGTATAAATTACTGGGGTTCATGTGACGGATATCCAACTGATCCAGTGAAGCCCACTAATTTAAATTGTATGGGAGCGATCGCTCTCCTGGAGAGGACGGAGAGATGCCTTCCACTTATACAGCCTCGAATGGGTCCATGTTTCGAAAGCGACCGAGACCTGCAGTATTTCGAGATATTTCGCGATGTGACTGCTGCTACGCTCGGGGGAGCTTTCGATAGCTATATCTGGGGA
>Ga0335074_10015893_pt1 | contig 10591 bp, 6 predicted proteins | sample Lox_Sample_23_FD_206715 | JGI IMG/M metagenome (GOLD analysis project Ga0335074, IMG submission 206715) | Soil microbial communities from Loxahatchee National Wildlife Refuge, Florida, United States - Lox_Sample_2.3 | ecosystem: Environmental > Terrestrial > Soil > Wetlands | place: USA: Florida...
CGGGCGCTTCACAAGCTGCGACAGAAAATACCACAGCCAGATTCCGCCCAACGCCAGCGGCGCCGTGAAATCCATCCAACTTACCGCAAACTTCCCTCTCGAAAAATCAGGCGCCACCAGCCAGTAGACATCCACGTACCGCATGCACAGAATGAATATCGCGATCCCGGCCAACAGCTTGAAATTGCGCTTCAAATCGCGCGAGAGCAACAGCGCGAACGGCAGCGCGAAGTGCCCCAGCACCAGGGCCATCGCTACGTAGCCCCATCCGCCGTGCAGGCGTGCCGTGTACCAGGTAATCTCGTCGGGCAGATTGCCCGCCCAGATAATCAGGAATTGCGAGAACGAGAAGTAGGCCCACACCATTACCATCGCCAGCAGCAGTTTGCCCAGATCGTGCAGGTGGCGCGGCGTGAGAACCTCCGACATGGGCCGGTAGTAAGACAGCAGCACCAACACCGTGATCAGAAAAGCCATCCCCGACAAGCCTTGGCCCGCCATGAAGAGCATCCCGAAAATGGTGGAAAACCAGTGCGGGTTGAGCGAGAGCACCCAATCCACGGCCATAAACGTGATGCTGAATCCCCAGAAGATAATACCTGGCCCGGCCAAAGCGGCCATCTTGCCGTGGGCCCCGCGGTCTCCCTGGTCCTCGCGCGCCGACCAATAGCTGTAATACCAGGAAAGCAGATTCCAGGCGCCCAGGTAAACCACCGCCCGCACCAGGAAAAACGGCACGTTGAGATAGATGCGCTTGTGCTGCATCACCGGGTCCGCCGCCACGATGTTGGCGTGCGACCACTCGTACAGATTGGGTATACCGATGACAATCGGCACAAACAGCAGCGCGAGCAGTGGCAGCGTGCGCGCAGCCGCCTCCGCCGGACGCCGAATCGCCACGCCCCAGGCGCCGCCAGTGAGATATTGCAGCATCAGCCAAGCCATGGGACCTAGCGCGATGCCCACATAAAACACGTAGGACCACAGATACGACCGGTAGAATTGAAAGGGCGAAACCAGAAAGAAGCCGAGGACCGTAAGCAGCGCCGCCACCAGGCCCACAATCAGCGCTCGGGTACGCCACTGGCCGATATTGGCCGAGAGTTCGCCGGTGACCCTGAAATCCGCACCTTGCGCGGTCATTGCCCGCCTCCCTGGCCAAGCTGGCTGCGGTCCGCCGCCGGAATATCGTTGATGGATGCGTTCTGGCTCAGTTGCAGGGCCCGTACGTAGGCTACAATCGCCCAACGGTCGGCCGGTGGGATCTGGGCGGAATAATCGGGCATGGCGCCGAATCCATTGGTAATCACGTCAAAGATATAACCGTTGGGTACCTGCCGCAGCCGGTCGATGTGATAGGAAGGCGGCTTGCGGTAACCTCGCCGCACCACCATGCCATCGCCGTTGCCTAAGCGGTCATGGCAAGGCGAACAGTAAACATTGAAACGGTCCTGGCCGCGCAGGATCACATCCTTAGTCACCGCAAACGGAAAGGTGTCGAGCGGTTTACCGTCTGGACCCTTGCCGGTAAAGTAAGCCGTATCGTCGTCCAGATGGCCGCGGGCCACCGTGCCTTCCACCAAGGGCCGTTCGGAACGCCCGTCACCGAAGAAATCGGTCGGCCGCAGCGGGATGTATTTGGGCTGATCCTGCATATCCTGCCGGCAGCCGGCGGAAAGTGTAGCCAGCAGGGTCACTGCGGAGACGCAGAGGACCCGGAGAAACCTCGGAGAAACCCTGTTTCGGGATTTCCCCACGTAACCTCCGCGCTCTCCGCGTCTCCGCGGTGAGCACCGGGCCTGCCCGAATTTACCGTCGCCGGCGCTCAGAGTTGAATCGTGCGTCGAGCCATACTCAGTGCGCAACTTCAGACACCTCCCGCGGCGCCAGGGTTTCCAGAAACGCGATGGTCTGGTCATGATCAAAGAGCGGATCTTCGGCCTCAATGCACAAAAAGAACCGGTTCCGCGAGGCCAGCGCGAATCGCGGCACATTAAAAGACGGGTGATAAGGCATGGGCAACCCGCACAGCGCCAGCAGGCCCAGCACGGCCGAGATCGCCCCGAAAAGAATGGTCAGCTCGAAAGTGATAATGATGTACGACGGCCAGCTATCCAATGGGCGCCCGCCTATGTTGATGGGAAAATAAATGACCGTGACGTAATACTGCATCAGAAAGCCGGTCAGCCCGCCCAGAATTCCACCGCACAGCACAATCAGGGGCAGTTTGTTGTGGTGCAAATGCAAAGCGTCGGTCAGCTCTTCAATAGGAAAAGGCGAAAAAGCGTCCAGCTTGCGGTAGCCCTTTTCCCGCGCCGCGCGGGCGGCATTCACCAGGCCGGTCGGGTTATCGAATTCCGCCATCAAGCCGTAAATCGGTTTGATCAACCTCGCACCTCCTCCTTCACCTGCGCCTGCGGCAGCAGGGTGCGCACCTCAAAAATCGAAATCATGGGAAGCAGGCGAATGAATGCGAAGAAGAGGAACAGGAACAGCCCGATGGTGCCGAAGTAAGTAGCCCAGTCCCACCGCGTGGGCACGAAGACCGACCAGGACGACGGCAGAAAGTCCTGCGCCAGGCTGCTTACGATGATCACAAAGCGCTCCAGCCACATTCCTACCAGCACGATGATCGACCAGATGAACAGCAGCACCGGATTGGAGCGGATACGTTTGAACCACAGCGCCTGCGGCAGAATAATGTTGCAAGTAATCAGCAACCAGTAAACCCCGGCGTAAGGGCCGGTCATGCGATTCCAGATCGCCGCACCCTCGTAGACATTGCCGCTATACCAGGCGGTGAAGGTCTCCAGGATATAGGAGTAGGCCACGATCAGCCCGGTGGCCAGCATCACCTTGGCGGAGTTATCCAGGTGCTTGTCGGTGATCAGCCCCTGTAAGCCATAAACCGAGCGTAGCGGAATGGCCAGCGCCAGCACCATGGCGAATCCGGAGTAAATGGCGCCCGCCACGAAATAAGGCGGGAAGAAGGTGCTGTGCCATCCGGGCACGATGGCAATCGTGAAGTCGAAGCTCACGACCGTGTGGACCGAGAGCACCAGCGGAGTAGCCAAACCTGCCAGCAGCAGGCTGGCGGTTTCGTAGATACTCCAGTGTTTCGCCGAGCCGCGCCAGCCCATGGCCATGATGCCGTACGTGAACCGCGCAATGCGGCTGGTAGTGCGGTCGCGCAGCGTGGCCAAGTCGGGCATCAGGCCGACATACCAGAACAGCAGCGACACCGTGGCATAAGTGGAAACGGCAAACACGTCCCACACCAGCGGGCTGCGGAAATTCGGCTGCACGCCCATCGTGTTGGGGTAGGGAAACAGCCAGTAGAACAGCCAGGGCCGGCCCAGGTGCAGCAGCGGAAACATGCCCGCGCAGGCCACCGCGAACAGCGTCATGGCCTCCGCAAAACGGTTGATGGAATTGCGCCAGCGCTGGTTGAGTAGTAGCAGGATGGCCGAGATCAACGTCCCCGCGTGGCCGATTCCGATCCACCACACGAAGTTGGTGATGGCGAATCCCCACATTACCGGCGTGCGGATTCCCCAGATGCCCACACCTTTGGCCATCAGCAGCGCCACGGCGTAGAGGAATAAAAACAGCAGCCCCAGACCCACGCTGAAGCACGCCATCCAGAAAACCGGCGTCCTCCCGGTAAGAACCACCGTGGCAATCTGGTCGGTGACGGTGCCGAAGGTGTAACCGGGAGCGATAATCGACCTGGGCGCCGTTGGTTCGATCACTTGAGGTTCGTCTGCCATGGCGCCCTAGCCCTCCACCTCCGGATTGGGATTACGCAAGGTTGCCAGGTAGGTCGTCCGCGGCCGCGTATTCAGGTCCGCCAGCAGCCCGTAGTTGCGTTTCTCAGCTTTCATTTTCGATACCCGGCTGTTGGGATCGTTCAAATTGCCGAACACGATCGCCTCGGTAGGGCAGGTGGCCTGGCAGGCCGTCTGAATATCGCCCTCCCGTACTTTCCGGTTCTGTTTCTCGGCCTCGATCTTGGCATAATTGATCCGCTGCACGCAGTAAGTGCATTTCTCCATCACGCCCCGGCTGCGCACGGTGACGTCGGGGTTATGCAGCAGTTTCAGACTAGGCGTTTCGTAATCCGAAAACAGGTAGAAATTGAACCGCCGCACCTTGTAGGGGCAGTTATTCGAGCAATACCGCGTCCCCACGCAGCGGTTATAGACCATGTCGTTGAGTCCCTCGGAGCTGTGATTGGTGGCCTGCACCGGGCAGACCAGCTCGCAGGGGGCATTTTCGCACTGCATACACGGCAACGGTTGGTTGTAAATGTCCGGATTGTTGACTTCGCCGTTATAGTACGTGTCCACGCGGATCCAATGCATGGCGCGGCTTCGGCGCACCTGGTCCTTGCCCACCACGGCGATGTTGTTCTCTGCCACGCACGCCACCACGCAGGCGCTGCACCCGGTGCACATGTTCAAGTCGATGGCCATGCCCCAGGCGTAGCCCTGGTACTGCCACGGCGGATATAGCGTCAGGCCGGCTGGAGGTGTCTCAATGCCCTCCAGCACGGATGCCGGATCTTTCTTATACTCTTCCAGAGTGCCGCTTTGGATAATGTGGCGCCGCGTGTCCAGGATGTGATCGTTCTGGGTAGTGGCAAAGGGATAGGAGCCGGAGATCTTCACCGCCTCCAGTCCATTGTCGTGCCACAGCGCCTTCGACGTGCGCAGGCCGTAAGGATCGAATCCTATGCGGTTTCCGACATGTCCCGCCCGGGTGCGTCCGTAACCCAGATGCACGGTGACCGCGCCGTCGATGTGGCCGGGCTGCACCCAGGCCGGCGCATTCAGGCTGCGCCCCTGGTAAGTGAGCCGCAGCATGTCGCCCGTACTCACGTTCAGGCGGTGCGCTGTGGCCGGACTGATGATCGCGGCGTTGTCCCAGGTAAGCTTGGTGATCGGCCTGGGCATCTCCTGCAGCCAGCCGTTGTTGGCGAACCGCCCATCGTAGATTGCCGGGTCCGGCCGGAAAATCGCTTCCAGTTTGCCGCCCAGGTGATTCGGCTTCGGCCGCTCCGAAATCGCCGCGCCCTGGATGGCTGGTGTCTTGGCCGGCAGCGCCGAGCCGGCAATCACGCCATCGTGTACCGCCAGCCGCCACCACGCCTCGAAATCCGCGCCTGGGTGCTGCCCGCCCCAATAGCCCTTGACGATTTCATAGCCGCCCGTCTCGGGCGTTTCGGTGAGCATCTGCAGCACCTGGATCGCCGAGCGCCCGTCGTACAAAGGCTGGATCAGAGGCTGCTGAATCGTCGCCGTGCCATCGAAGGTGCGCACGTCCCCCCAACTCTCCAGGTAATGTGTTTCCGGCAGATTCCATTCGCAAAGCGCCGAAGTTTCGTCCGCGTAGAGGCTCAGGTGGGCGCGCAGGTTGGCCTTGGCGATGGCGGTGGCCATGCCGAAATCCACGGGCGCGTTAAAGGCCGGATTGCCGCCCACAATCAGCAGCACATCCACCGCGCCGGCGTTCAAATCGTTCACCAGGTCCTGCAGCGAAGCAAGCTGGTCAACCGGGTTCACCTCGATGGGATCGGTATAGAACACCGTCTTTCCCACGTTGCCCATATCGGCATTCATCACGTGCGCCAGGGCGTGCACCAGCGGAGGCTGCTGCTCGCCCGCGATCACCAGGCCGGCGCCTTTGTTGCGCTGCAAGTCCCTGGCAATTGCGCCGATCCATTTATAAATGTCGCCGTTGTCTCCCTGCTTCGGCCCCTGTGCCACGCCCAGGCCGGTAGCCAGCGCCCAGGCGAATTCCTCGATGTCGGCGGCCCGCAGCGGCAGCCGGTGATCGGCTTTGGACCCCGTCGGTGTGGGCATCGGCTCCACCACGTACAGCCGGTTCATCTCGAGCTGTTGATCGTTCACCCGCCGCCGCAGCGAAAACTGGCGCGCATAGCGCGGGCTGGCCGGTCCGGAAGCCAGAAAGTCGGAATCCAGCGCCACCACCACCTTGGCGTTGCTCAGGTCGTAATACGTGTTGACGTACTGCCCAAAAGCCTGCTTCGCGCCCGCCCGCGCGCTGTGCGGGCCGGCCGGCTCCCATTGGTGCCACTTGGCCGCCGGATACAGCTTCTGAATGGCGGCGAATTGGCTCGCCATGGTGGGCGAAGTGATGGTCTCGGTGAGGATGCGAAGGCCCGCGCCGTTCTTCAGTTTTTGCTGCCCCAGCCCGTCGCGCAAGACCTCGAAAAACGCGCCCCAGGAACGAATTTCGCCGCCTTGGGTCACCGTCGCCGAACGGTCCGGATCGTAAAGCTGCAGCACCGAGGCCTGCGAAAAGCTGTCGCACGCGCCCAGGGTAGCCGGATGCTCGGGGTTGCCCTCGATCTTCGTCGGCCGTCCCTCGTGGCTCTCCGCCAGTACGCCGTGCCCTACGCCGTTCAGAGTGGTGGCCGTGGCAAAGAACAGCGGCTTGCCCGGAATCAATTCCTCCGGCTGCCGTATATACGGCATGATGTATTCGGTGGGCTGCCGGGTGCAGGCCGCCAGCCCGCCCAACGCCAGCGACGCGCCCATCAGCTTCAGAAAATTGCGCCGGCCCTTTACCCGGTCCTCGTCTTCGCTCCAGCCGATCGCCTGGCGCGGAAATTCCCGCTCCAGCAGTTCCTCGAATTCAGGCGTCGCGGCTAAGTGCTCCAGGCTGCGCCAATACTCCCGTCCGGAGCCGCGCGCGGCTTTCGCCAGGCTCTCCCGGACAGCCGCCAGATCCAGTTTCTTTGGTAAGTCGCTCATCGATGGCAAGTGGAACAACTGGTCAGCACGCGCGGATCCTGTATCTTATATTCGGCCACCAACTGGCGTCCAATGGTTTCCTGGTCGCCCGCCGGCTGATAGCCCATCTTAGTAATGAATTCGCGCGGCCTCACGTATTTTTCGGGGTTCCGGTGGCAGCCCAGACACCAACTCATTTCGAGTGAGTTCTCCTGCCAGGTGAGAGGCATCCGGTCCACGCGTCCGTGGCAGCTCTCACAACCGATTCCCTTGTTGATATGGATGCTGTGATTGAAATAAACAAAATCCGGCAGATCGTTCACGCGCGTCCAGCGGATCGATTGGCCGTTGCGGTAACTTGCCCGCACCGGTTCCAGCGTCGGGCTGGTCGCCCAGATCTGCGAATGGCAATTAATACAGGTCTTGGTGGGCGGAATATTGGCGAAGCCGGAAGTCTCTACCGTGGTGTGGCAATACCGGCAATCGATTCCAATGGCCCCCACATGGTGCGCGTGGCTGAAGGGCACGGGTTGTTCCCGCGCCTCGGTAGCGCGCGTATCGTAATTGGAACGGTCCAGTTCCGTGAATACCCAGGTCAGAAAACCCAATATGAAGACCGCTCCGAAAATAGTGATTCGCGCGAAGGTATTGGTGCTGTGATGAAAAATCTGCGGCATCGTTAGTGATCAGTCCGCTTCGTATAGCGGCTGTAACATTCGTCTCGCATCCTTACTGCCAGCTTCCCAACGATTTCCTCAAAACGATTGGATGAGCAAATCGGAAATATGTTTCATTAAAAACAAGTGCCGGTCCCCGGCGATACTGCGCCGGCACAAACTCCTCCCTCAAACGGGAAACCCAGTTTCCCGGCCTGCATCTCTCAGTTACTTCCGGTCCAAAAGATATGCCGATGGCTCGTGGCGACTCTCGCGTTCGCTGGTGCAAACCGCGAAGCGTTTTTCTCCTTGCCTTGACCCCCACAGCGACGCGGCTGCATACTCTCCATCTTTACGCAGCGCGTAAAAGTCGAGATCGATCGCAGCAAGGCGTTTCTCATCGTTGTCGAAATTGCGGGCTACACGCTTCAACGCGTCCAGCGCCGCCTCCTTGGGCGGCATTCCATGGCGCATATTTTCCACAACGGTGTGTGCGCCACACACCCGCAAGTTCTCTTCGCCGCGGCCCGTGGACCCCGCCCCGCCAACATCCTGGTCGAGCCAGAGGCCCCCGCCGATAATCGGTGAATCGCCCACCCGTCCGGGAATTTTGAAGGCCATCCCGCTGGTGGTGGTCACCGCCGACATCTCGCCCTTCTCATTCAGGGCGATGCAATTGATCGTGCCGTGCGGCGGATTGATGGCGTTCTCCAACGCCTCTTCCAGAAATTCATCGCCGTACTGCGGAAACAATTTCTTCAGCTCTTGTAACTCCGCAGCCTTCTTGGCGGGCGGCGCATCCACGCCCGATTCCCAAAAACTGTGCCCGTTCTTGTCCCGCAGGCTGCGTTTCCAAATCAGCCACTGCGTTCGCGATTCGTCCGTCAACAGATCTTCTTCCTTGAAGCCCCAAGCTTTGGCAAACCGCAGGGCGCCCTCGCCCACCAGCATCATGTGGTCGGTTTCCAGAGCCACCTTCTGCGCCACGTTGGAAGCCGTCTTGATGTTGCGCAGAGCGCCCACCGCTCCGCCGCGCCGCGAAGGCCCATGGATACAACTGGCGTCCAGTTCCACGACGCAGTCCTCATTCGGAAGACCGCCATAACCCACGCTCGAATCGCGCGGATCCAACTCCACGATGTTGACCCCTGCGATCACCGCATCCAGCGTATCGCCACCGGCCTTCATCGTTTCCATGGCCTTCGCGCAACAATTGATCCCGCCGTTGTTGCGGTTCGCGCTCGAAATCACCACGCTGTGCGAACGCATTTGCGCATGAACCAGACCGGCTACCGGAAGCGCCGCGGCCCCCAAAATGGCCGCCCGCCTGCTGACAGTGTTGTCACTCATCATCTTTCCGCGAGTGCGTGAGATTTCACATTATGTCACATGCCAAGCGGGAAGCAACAGTCTGGTTTCCAGTTTTCCGCCGCTTCGCAATTCACCGCCGAGTCACAAAGCGTACGGCTGCACACAGAGACACCTCTGAACCTGCCTCCGTCGTGGCCCCACGAGGCAGGAAACCGCTGTCCCCCATGTTCCCGTCTCCGGTTTTTCTCCGCGCTTCGTTCGGCCCACCGGGTCACTGGTGAGGTCTGTACCGCGTGGTTCCTCAAAAGCTAGAGCCTCAGCTCCCATCCCTTGCGGAACACCGGTTTGACGAACCTGTTGGCTTCCGGGCTATTGGTGAAGCGCTGATTTCTGCTATCCCACTCCAGTTTCCCGGGCACGTGCAGGGCGATGGCGGTGAGCGCCAGCCATTCCGCGTACGGCGCCGTGATGCTGAAATCCGAGCAGCCCGGGTCGCCGCCCTTGCAGGCGCGAACCCAGTCCAGCATGTGTCCGGGCGAGCGCGTCAGAAGCTGCGGCGGCAGCACGTAATCCGCCCACCGCGAGGCCGGCAGCAGCCACACGCCTTCTCCGCGCTGGGTGGTGGCCATGATGCCCTTGGTCCCGATAAACACGCTGCCATTGCCGGTCAAAATGCCGGGCTTCGGCGGACTGGGCGGGTCGCCAAACACCCGCACGCCCGGACCGCCCGCGCCCCGCCGCTCGCCGGTATTCCCCGAACGGCCGCGCGCGAAAGCGGCCGCCGCGGCTCCTCCACCCGCCCCACGCCGGCCCGCGCCTCCGCGCCCCGCACCGCCGCGGCCCCCGGTAGGCCGCCCTTTATCGGCCAGATTGTTGGTCGGCGGCAGAATCGTTTCGTTCTCCATCCCCGGCACGTGGTAGGCTTCCGCGTCGCTGGTGCGCGTGCCGTCGTGATAATAGACCTTCACTGGAGGCATCTCCCCGCGCGCCGGAAAATCCAGTCGAACCACGGCCCGGTTGGGATAAGTGATGCCGCTCCGGCCATCCACCGCGATGCATTCCAGGCTGGTTGGCGCGCCAAGCTGCAGCGCCGTTTGCGCCGGCCCGGCCGTGTGGGTGGCCCAGTTGCCGATCTGTCCGGTTCCGAAATCCAGAAACCCGCGCCAGTTGTAGGGCACGTACTCATCGCTGAACGGACGCTCTGCAGCGGCGCCCAGCCACAGTGCCCATGCCAGGGTCGCGGGCACCGGGTCTTCCGGAGGCGGCGCCGTGAGGCCCGTGGGATGGGTGCCCGGCGAAGTCGAAATGTGTACCTCGGTGACATCGCCGATGGCTCCCGACCACACCATCTCCGCCGCCACCCGGTTGCACTCGTGCGAGAATCCCTGGTTGCCCATCTGCGTGGCGACTTTGTATTTCACCGCCGCCTCCTGCAGCAGCCGCGCCTCCCAGGGAGTGCGCGTCAGCGGCTTCTCCAGGTACACGTGCTTGCCGTGCTGCATGCACGTCAGCGCCACGGTGGCGTGCATGAAATCGGGGATGCCGATGGTGCAGGCATCGATGTTCTTGCCCTCCTTATCCAGCATCACCCGGAAATCTTTGTACTTGGGCGCTCGGTCGTAGCGTTTCAGATTGTCCGCCGCGCGCTTGTCGTCCACATCGCACAAGGCCACGATGTTTTCGGTGCGCGCGGCGTCGTTCAGGTCCACTCCGCCCTGCCCGCCGCAGCCGATCGAGGCGACATTCAGCTTGTCGTAAAACGGTTTGTACCCCAGCGCCCGCAGCGAGACGACGCTGCCGAAACCGCCGCGCGGGACCGCCCCCGCCAGCAGCGATCCAAAAAAGAAATGACGTCGCGAGACACCT
>Ga0335074_10015894_pt1 | contig 10591 bp, 9 predicted proteins | sample Lox_Sample_23_FD_206715 | JGI IMG/M metagenome (GOLD analysis project Ga0335074, IMG submission 206715) | Soil microbial communities from Loxahatchee National Wildlife Refuge, Florida, United States - Lox_Sample_2.3 | ecosystem: Environmental > Terrestrial > Soil > Wetlands | place: USA: Florida...
TGATTCAATTGTCACATTGACATGCCTGCACAAAATGCTATCATGTAGGCATGAACCTGCATGTGAAAGTCGCCCTGGAAACCGTCCAATACACAATTCGCGGCGTCCCTGGCGAGGTGGACCGCGCGCTCCGGGCCAAAGCCGCGCAGATGAAGATCAGCCTGAACCAGGTGGTTGTCAACGAGCTGACGCGCGCCACCATCGGGCACACCCGCAAGGCGGATTTTTCCGCCTTGGTCGGCCAGTGGACTCCCGACCCCGAATTCGACGACATCATCGCTTCCCAGCGCCAGATCGATTGGGAAAAGTGGAAGTGAGGCGGCGCTAGTTGGTGCGAGTGGCGCTCGACACCAATCGCCTCACCGACCTGTTCCAAGGCGACGCGCAGCTCGCCGAGCGGCTGGGCGAATGCGATGAAGTCTGGCTCCCCTTGATGGTCCTGGCCGAGATCCAGGCCGGATTCTACGGCGGCTCCCAGCAGCATCGCAATGAAATCCTGCTCCGAAGTTTTCTGGTTCAGCCGACGGTCAGGATCTTGCTGCCCGCGCGCGACACCGCCGAGCACTACGCCCGGCTGTTCGTGCAACTCAAGCGCGCCGGCACTCCGATCCCCGACAACGATCTCTGGATTGCGGCCCTGGTGCTCGAGCACGATCTGGTTCTCATCACGCGCGACCGCCATTTCGAGCGCGTGCCTCAACTGTTACGCAATTGATCTAACTGGCGAGCTTCGGCGCGGATTGTTACGCTGGAAGGAGTGTCGTCACCCGCCGCAGTGGATGCACCCTTACCTGAAAATCGCCGCAGCCTATTCGGGCACTGGCGGAAAACCGACTCGCTGCTCCAGTACGAAGACAAAATCCTGCTGTTGCTCACGCTGATCATCGGCGCCGTGGTTGGCCTGGTAGTGGCGGCGTTCATTTACGTCACCGAGAATCTCGGCGCGCGCATGTATCCGGCGGGGAGCGCCGCCTGGCGCCGCATTTTCGTTCCCACCGGCGGCGCGCTGTTCACTGGTTATCTTTTGTGGCGATTCTTTCCCAATGCGCGCGGCAGCGGTATTCCGCAGACCAAGGCCGCCATGTTCCTGCGCGACGGCTACATCACCATTCGCACCGTACTCGGCAAATTCGGCTGCTGTTCGGCGTCGCTCGCCAGCGGCATCGCACTGGGGCGCGAGGGACCGTCGGTCCAGGTGGGCGCGGGAATCGCGTCGGTATTCGGCCGGCGTCTGGGTCTTGCACCCAGCCGCATTCGCGAGCTGATCCCCGTGGGCGCCGCGGCCGCGCTGGCGGCGGCCTTCAATACCCCCGTCGCGGCAGTGCTCTTCACGCTCGAAGAGGTGATGGGCGATTTACACGCCCCGGTGCTCGGTTCGGTTGTGCTGGCATCCGCTACTTCCTGGGTCGCCATGCACCTGGTGCTGGGCGACGAGCCGCTGTTCCACGTTCCCTCCTACCAGCTCGTCAGCCCGCTCGAATTTCTCACCTACGCCGTGCTCGGAGTCGCCGGCGGCTTCGTTTCGGTTGCGTTCGTGAAGCTCCTGCTCAAGATCCGCGAGTCGTGCATGCGTATGCCGAAATCCACCGAGTGGTGGCAGCCGGCGATGGGCGGCCTGGCCGTGGGCCTGATGGGTTGGTTTGTGCCGGACGTTTTAGGCGTCGGCTACAGCCATGTGAGCGAGGCGCTCAACGGGCAAATGGTCCTGGAGGTGATGGCCATTCTGGTAGTTCTCAAGGTGGTGGCCACGGCGACGTGCTATGGCACCGGCAATGCGGGCGGTATTTTCGGCCCTGCGCTGTTTATGGGCGCCATGCTGGGCGGAACGGTCGGAACCGTGGCGCATCAGCTTTTGCCCGATTTCACCGGCGGCGTGGGCGCCTACGCGCTGGTCGGCATGGGCGCGCTGTTCGCCGGAATCGTGCGCGTGCCGCTCACTTCGGTGATCATGATCTTCGAAATGACGCGCGACTATTCCATCATCGTGCCGCTCATGATCGCGAATCTCATCAGCTTCTATATCTCCTATCGCCTGCAACGCGAGCCGATTTACGAGGCGCTCCAGCATCAGGATGGTCTGCACCTGCCCTCCGGTCTCCGTTACCGCCAGGGTTTGCTGATCGTGCGCGACGCCGCCGAATCTCCGCGCGAAAAGCTCATGCTCAAGACCAGCGATCACGTGGCGGAGGCCTGGGAGCACTTGGACGCTGATCACGATGCCTGCCTGGTCATGCAGGGCGGACAACTGGCCGGCACCGTCGCCCGATCCCGCGTTGAGCAGGAGATGGCCGAGGGCCGCGCCGGCCGCGAGTTGGGCGAACTGGTCCCCATCGATGTTCCCAATCCGCTGCTCACCTCCGAGAATTTCCCGCACCTGCACATGGATCATCCGCTCGACATCGCGTTGCGGCGCATGGCGCAGAGCAAGCTCAGTCTGCTGCCGGTGGTGAGCCGGACCGATATTCGCGACCTGAAAGGCATCGTCTCGCTCAAAGACGTCCTGCAGGCCTACGGGCTGGAATCCGGAAAGAGCGCCGAGCAACCGGCGGCCGAGAAGGAGAACGTGCCTTCGCGACTGGTTCCCGGTGTGCTCGCGGCCGGCCTGGGCGTGCTGCTGGTGATCGGATTCTTGAATTATTACTATCGCTCCGCCCGCTCCGAGCACGCCGCGGAGCTATACAAAACCGGAACCGCCTTGATGCAACAGGATCGGGCCGAGGAAGCGGTGCAGCAATTCCGTGAAGCGCTGTCCGGGTCGCCCGGCAACCTGCAGTATCGCCTGGCGCTGGGCCTCGCGCTCGCCAAGGCCGATCATCCCGCCGAGGCTTCGGTCTATCTGAATGCGCTGCTCAAGCGCGATCCGGAAAATTCCCTGGCCAATCTCGGCGAAGCGCGCATCGTGGCGGCGCAAGGCAAGTCCGCCGATGCCGCCAAATTCTATCACCGCGCCCTGGATGGAAGCTGGCCGTCGGGCGACGCGCGGGACCGGCGCATGGCGGCTATGGAACTGGCGGCGATGCTCGAAAAATCGGGCCAGTATCGCGATGCCGCCGACCTCTACCGCGGCTTAATCAAGGCCGACGATCATGACGCCGATGCCTACGCCCGGCTGGGCGCCGATGAGCTCGTGCTCGACAATTATCAGTCTGCCGCCGATGCTTTCCAAAAGGCGGTCGAGCGAAATCCCTCCGACGGCGCAAGCCAAAAAGGACTCGATTTGAGCCGGCGCGTGCTGGCGCTCGATCCCGACGCGCGGGGCCTGCGCGTTGCCGCGCGCTATGACCGCAGCAAGGAGCTGTTACAGGCCGAGATCACGCGATTCGAGCGCTGCCAGCCCGGAAACACGGCGACCGGCGCAGGGAAGGAAGCACTGGAGGATCGGCCGCGGCGGGGAGATCTGGAAGACGCGGCCGACAGGAATCTCACGCTTGCGAGGGATCTGTGGAAGCAGGATCAAAAACTCTGCAACACGGCCCCCACTCCAGACGAAGAAGCGGTGAGCCGTGTGCTTGCGAGACTAGCGAACCGGCAGTAATTAGTTGGCTTGCGTAATGTGGGTGCGGCGATTCTTCTGCCAGCACTCTTCGTCGTGCTCGGTGCAGACCGGCTTTTCCTTGCCGTAGCTGATGGTGGCAAGCTGATTGTCCGGCAGACCCAGATTCGCGAGATATTCTTTGGTCTGCTTGGCGCGCGCATCGCCCAGCGCCATGTTGTATTCGTCGGACCCGCGCTCATCGCAGAACCCTTCCACCGTCAGTTTGAAATCCGGATACTGTTTGATGATGTCGGCCAGTGTCTGCGCGTCCTTCCGCAGAGCGGTTTCCGCGTCAGGCCGCAGCGTGTGCTTGTCGTAATCGAAATAAGCGTCCTGAATCCGGTTCAGCAGGTCCTGAATGCGCGCCCTGGTAGCGGCGTCCGGCAAACGGGGCTTCGTGGCTTGTGCCGTTTGCGAAGGCTGCGAATAATTTCGCGCCGGGGCGGGCGTGGATCGCGCGGCGGCGGTCGTCTGGGCCGGGGCGGGTGTTTGTGGGGCTTTTGCAGCCACCTTCTTCGCGCATCCGGCGAAAGTAAAGCAAAGCGCTGTCACGGCCGCGCAAGCCAAGAATCTTGAGTTCATCCAAAGCCTCCTAAGCTTTTGTATTTACAGAATAACGGCCAGTAACGCCCGAAAAGAATCCCGTTGGCACTGTATTTCATTGAGGCGTTTATCCCAATACAGGATGGACGCGATTCCCGTAATTAGTGTTCCGGTTCTACCTTAGAGAAGATGTGGTTTCGTCCCGCCACCCGTGTACTTGCTCGCCCTGCCCGCGCTACCGCCGGTTACACTGGGAAGAGCATGCGTCAACGGCCGGGAGTGGTTCTAGTGGCGGGATTTGGCGGACTCTTGCTCATTATGGCCGCCGCCGAGACGGGCGCCCTGCTCTTCCTGAACAGCCTGCGCCACAACGACACTACATTACAGGCCCGGTTTCTCCAGCGCAATCGGACGCTGGAACGCATTCGATCGAATATTTACCAATCGGGCACCTTCGTGCGCGACTCGCTGCTGGCGCCCGAACAGTCCGGCGCCCAGGCCCAATTAGCCACGCTGGCCGGCCTGCGCAAGGATTCTGAGAACGCGCTCGCCGCTTACGCCGCCGCGCTCGAACCTGAGGAGGCGGGGCCGTTCCGGGCCCTGCGGTCGCAAATCAACGCCTATTGGAACGTGCTGGACCGCACGCTCGCCTGGACCAGCGCGGAGCGGGGAAAATATCGCGACGCGTTCTTTTACGAAGAGCTGGTTCCCAGGCGAACGTCCATGCTGCAGATCGCCGATCGCATCGAAGCGCTGAACGAGGAAGCGCTGCGGCGCGGCGACGCCAAGCTCGGCGATCTCTTCGGACGCCTCCAGCTCGGCCTGCTTGCCATGATCGCGATCACGCTGCTCGGCGGCGCATCGCTCGCCGGATTCACCATCTTCCACATCCTGAAATTGGAGGGCGAAGTGCGGCAGCGGCTGGCCGAAAGCGTGGATGCGCGCGCCAGCCTGCAGGAACTTTCCGCCCGCCTGGTGCGGCTGCAGGAAGATGAGCGCCGGGCGCTCTCGCGCGAACTGCACGACGAAGTGGGCCAGGCGTTTTCCGCCGTCCTGCTCGAAACCGAGAACCTGCTCGATCTGGCGTCGGCCCCCGAAGTGCGCGCCCACCTCGATTCCATCCGCGGCGTGGCCGAAAAGGGCATGAACGAGATCCGCAACATGGCGCTGCTGCTGCGTCCTTCGATGCTCGACGATTTTGGTCTTCTGCCCGCGCTCGAGTGGCAGGCCCGCGAAATCGGGAAGCGCACCGGCCTGCGCGTCCAGGTGGCCAGTGAAATGTCCGGCGAGCTGCCCGAAGAGCACAAAACCTGCGTCTATCGCGTGGTGCAGGAAGCGCTGAATAATTGCGCGCAGCACGCTCAGGCCAGCGCCGTGCAGGTATCGGTGCGCCAGGAATCTGCGCGGATTCTGGTTACCGTGCAGGACGACGGCAGCGGCTTCGATCCCGAACGCGTCCGCGGCTTGGGGCTGCTCGGCATGGAAGAGCGCGTGCGCCACTTAGGCGGATCGTTTCATGTCGATTCGCGCCCCGGCCGCGGCACGCTGCTGAGCGTGGTGCTGCCGCTGGCCGCGATTCCGGAATCCTCGCCGCGCCCGGATGCTACCGCGACGCCCGCCCGGCTGCAAACCGAAGTGGTATGGAACGGAGGCGCCGGTGGGGCCGATTCGCATTCTGCTGGCTGACGACCACAACATTCTGCGCGACGGAATGCGCCTGCTGCTCGAGCGCCAGCCCGGTTTCGTGGTGGTGGGCGAAGCCTCCGACGGCCGCGAGATCCTGCAGCTCGCCCAGGACCAGCGCCCCGACGTGGTGGTGATGGACATCGCCATGCCCAACATGAACGGCATCGAAGCCACGCGCCGCATCGTCGAAAAACAGCCCCATATCGGCGTCGTGATTCTCAGCATGCACCACGACGAGAGCTACATCATCCGGTCGCTAAAAGCCGGCGCCCGCGCCTACCTGCTCAAGGACGCGGTCAAGGCCGAGCTGATCCTGGCCATCGAAGCGGTGATGGAGGGCCGCTCGTTCTTCAGCCCCAAAGTGAGCCGGATTTTGCAGGAAGATTACTTCCAGGCCTTGGGACGCCGCGACGCCGACGACAGCTATGAGCTGCTCACCGATCGCGAGCGCGAGATTCTGCAGATGATCGCCGAGGGCAAGACCAACAAGGAAATCGCCAACACGCTCAACCTCAGCCTTTACACCGTCGACACGCACCGCACGCACATCCTGCAGAAGCTGAATCTGCATAGCGTGCCGGAGCTCATTCTCTACGCGGTGCGCAAGGGAATTATTTCCTGATTCAATTCGTGACGTTGAGATTCACCGCGGGGCTCGCGACGCCTCCCACCGTCACCACCACCGGCTGCACCCCGGCGGGCGTATTGGCGGGAATTTCGTAGTTGATTTGCGTTACGCCCACCAACCCAATGGGCACGCCGATAAAATCGATCGCGGCGCTTTGTCCCGCCACCGTTACGCTCACCGCAAGCCTGGGCTTGGGAAGCAGCGAGTTGGCCGTTCCCGGCGCTGGCGATGCGCCATCCGCCAGTGCCGGAGTGAGTTGCCCGTCTCCCGTCATGAAAAGCGTTGCAACCGATCCCGCCGCGGCGCTCGAAAATGGCGCCGCCGTGAATCCATTCGTCATGAAAATTCCCGGCGCGGCTGGAACAATATTCAGAATAAAATTGTTCGAATTCGCGTATGGATTTCCCACAATGAGCGTCGCTGCTCCCGGTTGCGTCTCATAGGGGATCTGAATATTCACCTGGTCCGGCGCGACGTAATAAATGGAAGCCGTCACTCCATTCACCGACGCCTCAAATCCCGCCAGGTACTGCGGCAGCGGCACCGTTCCAGCGGACTGCGCAAAATCTCCCAGCGCCGTTCCGTACACGCTGATGAGCATCCCGGGCGCATAGGACTGTTTGCCCGAGGCCGCATTGCTCACCCCGCGGATCGCGAGCGGCGTCTGCGGCCCATCGAAGGGAATTGTCAGGCGCCCGGACCATTGCGTTCCGCTCGCGTCTTTTCCCGTGAACAAGAACACCACGTTGGTCGGGGCTCCCAGCGTCGCGAATCCCAATCCTGAGGACGAAATCGAACCGCCGGCCGGAATCTGAGTTGTGCCGAAAACCGTGGCCAGGTCCTGGCTTTGTCCGTTGATGGTGAATCCTGTCAGAGTGGTTGCCACTCCCGCTTCCTCGGTCAGCGTGATCTGGTACGACCAGCGGAACCCGTCGCCATTCAGCACGTGTTCAAACACCGGATTCTGATCGATGGAAGGAACCACCGCGGATGCCGTGGGCGCCGCGCTCGTCCACTGATGAACAAAATTGTAGACATCCGGCGAGCCCCAGCCGCTGGCCTGATCGTAGCGCGGAAGGGCGTTGTACCCGAAACTGCCGGTGCATTGCGAAACTTCGCCCGCGAGCGTAACCAGCTCCGGCGACCCGGTCACGCACGGGACAATGTTGCTGCCTGCCGTCACATCGTGAAACGCAGTGGTCGAGCGTTGACCCATCCGGTAAATGGTCGGGTTGATGTTGCCCAGGCCCGGCTGCTTTTGCGCCCCCGTAGACACCAGATAATCGTTGAGCAGTGTGAGAATGCCGGCCATGGTGGGCGCCGCGAACGATGTCCCGCCGAAAATCTGAAGCGATCCGCCGGTGTAGACGAAATACCCGTCGTGATCGGGCGACGCAGCCAGCGCCAGGTCCGGGACATTGCGAAAGCCGGTGTTCGGAACGCCCGGTCCGGTCTGCCAGATCGGCTGCGGGAAAAAAAGGCTGCTGCCGCCGCCGCCCGCCGCCAGGCCCTGGCCCAATTCCGTGTCGTTCCAGACCATTTCCGGAATATAAGACAGGGCCGACGCTCCGTTGGCGTTGTTGCTGCCGCTCCAATACTGGCCGCCCGCTTCGTTGAATTCCGTCCCGCCCATCGAGGTCACTTCCGGAATGCTGCCCGGCTCGTCCACCGCCAATCCATCCTGCGCGATCACGGCATCCAGGTCTTCGCAATCGGCCGCGCCGCTGTCGCCGGATGCGGCCAGCCAGGTGATGCCTTGCGCGTTGCCTTGCTGCGCCCAGCCGCGATAGGTCGGCAGATCCACCAGGTCGCCGTCCTCGCAAAGTCCGTAACTCATGGACACCACCGGCGCATAAGCTTGATCGATGGCCTCCTGAATCGACGTGGTCACGTCGCTCGAATACACGTAAATGATCGTTGCATTCCGAGCCACCGAACCCGACCATTCGATATCCAGGTCGGCCTCCGGCAAATCGTTTTGGCTGATGCCCGGATCCGCCTGGCCCGGCACCAGGATTTGCTGCAAATCGAGTGCGGGCAGATTATATTGCCTGCGAAATGCCTGAATATCGGAAATATTGATGTCGGTTTGCCCGACAATCGCCAGCTTTTGCCCCGCCCCGCTGATCCCGGCCGCGTACAGCGGCAGGATGTCGTAGATCGTCGCAAAATCGTCCGGCACGATCTGGTGCTCGCCGCCGGTGTTGTTGCGCGGCCCCAGCCCGGGCGCTTTGTTGCGCGGCTTCAGGCGGAAATCGTTCAGCCCCCGCAGGTCGCGCACCATTCCGCTCAGAGCCGCCGGGATCGAAGGGTCCGTCGCATTCGCGTAATGCAGCTCGCCGTTTTCAAGATACCGGTGAATCTCGGTGTGGAACGCGCTCGCAACCTCGCGCGCCGTGCCTCCGAATTCGATCCAGGTCCGGCTGCGAGCCACACGCTTCACCTGAAAGCCCTGCGATTGAAGCCACGCCTTGATGCGGTTCACGTCATCTTCACTCGCGCCGAACCGCTCCCCGTATTGCTCCGGCGCGAGCCACCGATGGAAATCCGCCGATGACGGATTTTGTTGATCGGCCAGCAACTGGTCGAGCGCCGCCTGCTGGCTCGCCGACGGCTTCAAGTCCATGGTGATGGACATGGGGAAAGTCGCGGCCACCGCGCCTTGGTCGAATTGAGGCCGCGCCCGCCGCGGCACGTGGCCCGATAAAACCGTGGTTTTAGCGCTATCGATGGGCCCCGCGATTCGATCCGCCTGCCCATAGAGGGCGCCCGTGAACGAACCGGCCAGAATGAAATAACAAGAAAAGCGCATAAGAGGTAGGTAGTTATGTACGATGGATACTTTGAGGAGCCGGTTTCACGGATTCACCAATGGGACGAACTGGTAGCTGGGCGGCCCTGCTCGCGGTAGCGCCGCTCGTTTGTGCGGCCGATTCCGCATCGCCCTTTCGAGGACGCTGGGACCTCACCATTATGCCATCCGGGGCAGCGGCCTCCAAAAACGCTTATCCGTCCTGGATGGAAGTGGCCGATGAGGATGGCACGCCTGTGGTTCGCATAGTGGGCCGCGTGGGCAGCGTCCACCCGGTGCAAAACGCCAGGGTGACAGGCTCGCGGCTCGCGTTTGAAGATGGCGGGCGCTGGGAAATTGCCGTCAAGGATCGCAAGTTGACCGGGCATAGCCCGGGCGGCATTTTGGCTGGAGTGCCCGCTCCGCGTTTAGCGGCCAAAAATTACGGTGCCTGGACCGATCCCGAGCCCCTCTTCGATGGCCGCGATCTCGCCGGATGGGAATTCGATAATCCCGCCGCCAGCCATTGGGTCGCCGAAAATGGAGAGCTGCAAAACACGCAGGCCGGCGCCAATATCCGCACCACGCGCAAATTGAGCGATTTTAAGTTGCATATCGAGTACAATTGCCCGCCAGGCGGCAATAGCGGCGTATATTTGCGCGGCCGCTACGAAATTCAAGTGGAATACGAGCCGCCCGGGAAAAACGACGCCTTCCATGCCATGGGGTCGATTTACGGATTCGTCGCTCCCGCGCGCGAAGTGTCGCCGCGCCCCGGCCAATGGGAAAGCTACGATGTCACGCTCATCGGACGCACCGTCAGCGTGGTTCGCGACGGCGTGCTGATGATCGACCACGCGGAGATCCCTGGCATCACCGGTGGCGCCTTGGACAGCAACGAGGGCGACCCCGGCCCTCTCTATTTACAAGGCGATCACACCGGCGGCCTCAAATACCGCAACATCACCATCTCAGTCCCGCGCTGAACTCACTCTACCGTGAGCACCACCGGCTGCTCTACCATCGACGCCTTGTTCGCGGTAAGAAACGCAATATGGTAGCGGCCCGGCTTCATCTTCGGTACTTGAAACTTGATCTTGTCCTCCTTGTGATCCATGATGCTGATTTTCGTGTCGTCCTTCCCGTCGGTGAGATACAGGTCGGCGACGGTGGATTTGCTCACGTTCTCGCACGTGACGTTTACAGTATCCCCGGTTTTGGCCGTATCCGGATCCACGGACGTGCATCGCGGAAGGCCCTGAAACGCCGCTAAGCCGGCGGCCAAAATCAACACAGCGGAGACCGGCAACAAGGCCATGAAAACCTTTTTCATAGGTGCCTCCAGTGGGGCGATTATACACCCTGCTGCTGTGCGTCAAGTAGACTGGTGTGAAGTAAAGTGGTGTCC
>Ga0335074_10015896_pt1 | contig 10590 bp, 10 predicted proteins | sample Lox_Sample_23_FD_206715 | JGI IMG/M metagenome (GOLD analysis project Ga0335074, IMG submission 206715) | Soil microbial communities from Loxahatchee National Wildlife Refuge, Florida, United States - Lox_Sample_2.3 | ecosystem: Environmental > Terrestrial > Soil > Wetlands | place: USA...
CGCGACGCGGGAACCCGGTATGTTCGCCGGGCACTTCGGCCACGCGGGCTCCGCAGTAGGCGCCGAGGGCCAGCGCTTCTGCCAGCGAGCTGCCGCGCACGAGCGCGGCGATACAGCCAGCGTCGAATGCGTCTCCGGCTCCGACCGGATCGGCGGCGACCGTGACAAGAGCCGGCTGGTGCGAGAGATGGCCATTACGCCATGCCGACGCGCCGGCAGCTCCTTGTTTGATGACGACCAGTCCGGGCCCGAGAGCGGCGGCTGCCGCCGCTGCGTCATCGACCGCGGTGGAGCCGAACAGGAGATTTGCTTCATCAAGCCCGAGAAGCAGCACGTCGCAGGCGGTGATCAGCGGGCGGAGGGCGGTACGGGCCGTCTCGATATCCCAGAGCCGGGGCCTGTAGTTGGGGTCGAATGAGACCGGGATGTCGCGGGCCTTGGCCCAGCTCAGCGCCGCGAGGGTGGCTTCCAGGCAGCTCTCGCTTAGCGCCGGGGTAATCCCGGTGAGGTGCAGCCACGCAGCGCCTGCGATGTCAGCCGGCCAGTCGGCGGCGGTGAAGCACGAGCTCGCAGACCCCGACCGGTAATAGTAGGGACGGCGCTCGCCGTCGGGCAGCCATTCGCGCAGGTACAGGCCGGTGGGCAACGGACGCACGCCGAGATGTGACAAGTCGATGCCTTCAGCCGTCAGGGCTTTCTGGACGAAGCGTCCGGGAGGGTCGTCGCCCACGTTCCCGACGAGAGCTGTATCGAATCCCAGGCGTCGCATCCCGACCGCGAAGTTGACTTCGGCACCGCCGGCGAACAGCCGGAGCGCCGGGCATTCCTCCAGCGGAAGCGGATCCGGCGGCAGGGCAGCGACCAGCGGCTCGCCGAACGTCACGACGGTTCCGGGAGTGCCTCGATCAGCTGGGCAGGGAGTCATCAATTGCCTTCATCAGATGCCTGGCGTTGCGCTCGACCGTGACCGCGTCCCCGGCCAGCAGGGCGCTCGGCGGCGCGACGTTACTTCCTGCGGACACGGCGATCGCTCCGGCGCGGAACCAGTCGCCGACGGTTGCGGCCGATACCCCGCCGCTCGGGATGAAGGCGAGGTGACCGAACGGGCCGCGAAGCGACCGGAGATGAGCAGGGCCGCCAGTCTCAGCAGGAAATAGTTTCACCGCGGCGGGCGACAAGTCCGCGGCTGCAGCGACCTCCGTGGGCGTCCATGCGCCCATGACGAGAGGTACGCGGCGTTCGCTCGCGGCCGCTGCCACCTGCGGCCGCACTCCCGGAGTCACGATGAACTCAGCGCCGGCGTCCACGGCGGCATGGGCTTGCTCCGGGTACAGGACGGTGCCGATGCCGACGACAGCGCCGGCAACAGATGCCGCTTCGGCCAGGTGGCCGAGGACGTTCTCGATAGTCCAGGTGAGCTCAACGCATCGGATCCCGCTGGAGACAAGGGCGGTGACGATCTGGCGGGTGCCGCGCAGGCTCGCCGCCCGCAGGACGGCGACAACCCGGTCGTCGGTGAGCTCGACGGGAAGTTCAGCCACGATGTCGCGGGCTCCTTCGTGACGGCTGAAAGCCTGTTCCTAGCGGCCGAAAGCCTGTTCCTAGCGGCTGTAGGCCTTCCTGGCGGCGGCCTCGTAATACTTCACCGCATCCCAGTTGACCTCGACGCCGAGGCCGGGGCGGGTCGGCAGGGAAACCTTGCCGCCGACGAGCCGCACGCCGTCGTCGGCGACGTCCCGCCGCAGGCCAGAAGCTGTGAGGTCAGCGGGCATGTACTCAATGTAGGGGCAGTGCGGCGTAGCGGCCGCGAGGTGAACTGCGGCCGCGACCGACACACCTGTCTTCCACAGGTGGGGAACAACCTGCAGGCCGCGCTCAGCCGCCAGCTGGCACACCCGGCGGGCCTCGGTCAGGCCGCCTACCCGGCCGATGTCTGGCTGGACGATCCGGACCTTGCCGCGGTCCATCAGATCGACCTGCTCGAAACGGGTGGTGAGCCACTCGCCGGCGGCAATCGGGATTGGCTGCTCAGCGGCAAGGCGCCGGTACCCGTCGAGATCATCGGGCCACAGCGGAGTCTCGACGAAGAACAGGTCGTAATCCGTCCAGGTCTTGAGGACCTGGAGGGCGACGTCGGCGTTGGGGAAGGCGTACTGGACATCCACCAGCACGGCCACGTCGGGCCCGACGGCGTCTCGAACCCTGGCCAGGATCTCAGTGCTTCGTTCCCACGGCTCCCGCAGGCCGGTGTGGGCATAGGGACCCTCGAGGGTGATCTCCGTCTTCACCGCCTGGAAGCCCGCGGCGACAGCCTTCCTCGCCCACTCGACCATCGAGTCGCGGTATTCCTCGTACGAGCTGGTCTCTGGCTGCAGCGACGCGTAGGGAGTGATGGCCTGCTGGGACGCACCGCCGAGCAACTCATAGCACGGCTTGCCCAGGGCCTTGCCCCGCAGGTCGTGCAGGGCTATGTCCAGGGCTCCGATGGCGTTGATCACCGCGCCCCGGCGTCCGTTCATCGCTGAGCCCACGTACAGCCGCTCCCAGAGCGCTTCCACGTCGAGAGGATCGGCGCCAATCAGCATCTCGGTCAGCCCGACACCCATGTTGTGGCTGCCTGGTGCCTCGATACACGCCTTGGCGATCCACGGGTTCACGTCGGTCTCGCCGATGCCGGTCACACCCTCGTCGGTGTGGATCTCGACGATGATGTCATCTTGCGCCGAACTGGCGGCGGTGATGTCGTAGGTCGGCTGCAGCAGCACGTGACACTCGACCGAGGTAATGCGCACGGTGGAGTTCCTCTCTCCTGGTCCAGGGCTGTGCGACTCCCGTCAGCAACCGATGGTAGCACTATGTCTGACAAGAACCTAAGAACAGTCGAGCAGTAGCTAAGGCATGCTCTTTCACGACGAAAGTAAAGGTTGACTGATTCTTTGTCAGACAGTCATACTTCTGATCACGAGAGGACGTGTGAGTGTGACAGTCGAAGTACTGGCAGTAACCGGAGGCGCGTCGGGTATCGGGCGCGCCGTCGCCGAGCTGGCTGCGGCGGAGGGCATCAAGGTCGCGGTGCTGGACCTGCCCGGCCCCGTCGAGGCGGCCGTGAGCGAGATCACTGCCTCGGGTGCCCGGCAGGTCATCGCGGTGGGCTGCGACGTGACCGACGAGGAACAGGTGGCGCAGGCCTTCGCGCGGATCGCCGATGAGCTCGGCCCGGTCGACGGCCTGGTGTGCGCAGCGGGAATCGACCGAGGCGGTTTCGTGCACGAGTTGCCCTACAAGTTGTGGCGGCAGGTCCTTGCCACCAACTTGGACGGCACCTTCCTGTGCATGCAGCGTGCTCTGGCCCAGATGATGGAACAGGGCCGCGGCTCGATCGTGTGCTGCTCGTCGCCGGCGTCTTTCGTCGGCTTCGCAGCTGGCGGCGCCAGCGCGTACAGCGCCTCTAAGGGCGCCGTATCGGCGCTGGTACGAACCGCAGCCGTCGACTACGCCCGGTACCAGATAAGGGTCAACGCGCTGGTACCCGGCTCGACCGAAACCACCCTCATGTGGGCTAACGTGCCCGAAGCCGAGCGACCTGCCATGCGCGAGGTCCTGGCACGGGAGATCCCGCTCGGGCGGCTCGCCGAACCGCCGGAGCCGGCCAGGGCTGCCCTGTGGCTGTTGTCGGATGACGCCGCCTACGTGACGGGATCGCACCTGGTGATCGACGGCGGAACTCTCGCCAAAGGATCAGTCAGCGTCTGACCGGATTCGCGCTCAAGACCACCAGTAACGACTGAGGACCAGTAGCTAAGACCGGACCGACTAACCGGAGGTGGAATGTAGATGGTTGCCGACGACAGGCCGTCCGCAGTTGGCAGCGCGGTCGCCGCCAGCGACGGCCAGGCGCATACCGGACTGCGCCGCAACGCCGTCTCGCTGCCAGGCGCGACGGCTATGGGTATCGCCGTGATCGCACCTGCGGCGGGAATGGCCTTCGTTCCGCAGATCGTTGCCGGTTACTCCGGGGCCGCAGTTCCGTTCGCTTATCTGCTGGTGATCGTCGGCGCTGTGTGCGTCGCTTACACCATCAGCGTGTTCGCCCGGAAGTTCACCAGCGCCGGGTCTTTCTACACCTTCAATACCAAGGGCCTGAGCCCGGAGTTCGGATTCATCTCAGGCTGGCTGCTGCTGCTCGGCTACATCATGTTCTTCCCGCAGAACACGCTCGCCTTCGGATACACACTGAGCTCGATTCTTGCCGAGCACGCTGGCGTCTCCATTCCCTGGTGGGTGTTCACGGTTGCCGCCACAGCGCTGATCGTCGGGCTCGCGATCATGGGCCTGTCCCAGTCAATGAAGGTCGATATCATTGTCATCTCCTTCGAGGTGCTGGTGCTGCTCGTCCTGGCTCTCGTCATCGTCTTCAAGGGTGGCGACGCTGGAAACACCGTGCAGGTCTTTAACCCCGCGATCAGCCCGAAGGGATTTTCCGGCATCTCCTTCGGTTTGATCTTCGCCCTGGGAACCATTGAGGGATTCGAGGCTTCGGCTACCGCTGCCGAGGAATGCCGCGAGCCGAAGAAGAACATTCCGCGAGCTCTCATGGGCGCAGTGATCGGTTGCGGGATCTTTTTCGTGTTCATCACCTACGCACTCACGATCGGCTTCGGCGTTCATCATGCAGGGACGTTCGCCAGCACCGGCCTGCCGCTGGACACGCTGAGCCGCCGGTACCTCGGGGTCAGTTTCTCGGTAGTGGTTGACGTGGCGGTGACCTTGAGCGCGCTGGCGGTCTCCATCGCGGCCGGGAACGGCGCGATGCGAGTGATCTTCGCGATGGCACGGGAACGAGTGCTGCCCCAGCAGCTGTCAGGCCTCAGCCGTCGCCGGACGCCCTATGTCGCTGCACTCACCGTGGGCGGCATCGCGCTTGCCGTCGCGCTGATCCTCGGCGGTATCGCCGGCCCGTACCCGCAGGCCTACAGCTACATCGGCGCGCTGGGCTCGCTGCCGGTCGCCGTACTCTACGTCCTGGTCTGCATCTCGCTGATCGCCTACTTCATCCGCTCGCGGGACCGGGACTTCCATCCCGTCAAGCACGCGATTATCCCGGGGATCGGAGTCATCGTGGCGGCGCTGCCGGTCTACGGCTCGTTCCATCCCCTGCCGACGGGAGCTTTCCTCGTCGTTGACATCATTTTGCTGGCCTACCTTGTCATCGGGATCGGCGTCGTGTTCATCCTCAGGCAACGTCCCGGCCGTCTCGAGCAGGTGGGACAGGTCCTGGCTACAGGAGAGTAGGAGAGACAACGGTTATGCAGCGCCGGGGAGTTAAAGTCAAGCACCCCAACCGTTGAGCACCCGGGATTCCCATGGCAGTTCCAGATCAGATACCAGCGCTGTCGCAGCCTGACCGCACCGCCGTCGAAGCCCTCAAGGCGGTCGAGGTCCACTCCGCTGTCGATGCAGTCCTTGAACAGATACTCGGACTCATCGCCAACGGCGTGCTCAAGCCAGGCGACCAGCTTCCGTCGGAAACCGAGCTTGCCCGGCGACTGCGCGTCGGGCGCTCGACGATCCGGGAGGTCAAGCAAATCCTGGGTGCCCGCGGGCTGCTCGAATTTAAGAGCACCCGGGGCTGCTTCGTCGCCGTGCGCGAGCCGGCCACAGCCGAAAGCGATGCGCTAGCCCTCGCCCTTCACCACGGGACCGAGAAAAACCTGGACGAGGCGAGGCGGATCCTTGAAGTAGGCGTGATCCGCCTCGCTGCGGCCCGCATCAACCCGGAGAAGATCGCGGACCTCACCGGAGCACTAGACCAGCTCGAGCGGGCCGTCGCGAGCCCTACCGTCTTCTGGCCGGGCACCATCGACTTCCACGTCCGGCTGGTCGCGGCGGCAGAGAACCCCATTCTCGAAAAGCTCTATGCCCTGGTTGCCACTGCGACCGTCACCGAGCAACTGCAGGACTACCGGACGCTCTCAGACCCGCGCGATGTGCTGAGCATCCACCGGACCCTGCTGGCTGCGGTGGCCAGCGGCAACCCCGCTCTCGCTGAGGAGGAGATGATCCGGCACCTCGACGAGTCGCATCACAAACTGCAAACCGCACAGGACTAGCGCCGCAGCCCGGCGACCGAAGGGAGATCACACGTGGCAGGAATCGGCAAGCGATCCTGGGTCATCGCGGACGGGTACTGTCCGAGCCGCAGCTCAGGCGATGATCCCGCACTGATCAGCCATGAGGCCGCCTGCATGCTCAACCCCGGCAGCGTCGAGGCGCGAGTGAGTTTCACTGTCTTCTTTAGCGACTCCGAACCCCTCGGTCCGGCCGACGTCGTCATCCCGCCGCGGCGGATCCGCCACCAGAACCTGGCCAAGCTCCCCGGACTCACCGTTCCCCACGACACCGACTACTCGGTGCTGATCGAAAGCGACCAGCCCATCGTGGTCCAGCACACCCGGCTCGATTCCCGGCAGGCCGAGAATGCCATCATGACCACCATCGCGTTCCCTGGTGAATGACTGCAGCGGCCCGCCTTACTCGGGAACCCAGACGATGCAGGCGCTGGTCAAGACTGAACCAGGGCCTGGCTCGGTCTCGCTGATCGAGTGGCCGCGGCCGGCCGCTAAGCCCGGCTGGGCTGTCATCGAAGTCGCGGCATCCGGGATCTGCGGAACAGACCTCCACATCCTCGGCGGGACTCATCGCTGCTATCCCCCCGTCGTGCTCGGCCACGAGTACGCCGGGACTGTCGTCGCGGCGGGCGTGGGCGTGGCGAATCTCCGGGTCGGCGATCGGGTCGTCGTCGAGCAGCACGCGGGTGCCTGCGGAAGCTGCGACGTCTGCCGGCGCGGATTGATCCACCTCTGCGAGCACAAACGGCCGCCGGGATGGGGAATTGACGGTGCCTTCGCTCGCTACCTCGCGGCCCCGGCCTGGCTGGCTCACATCGTGCCCGGTGACGTGCCCCTGACGGTCGCGGCAGTATGCGAGCCCCTGGCGATCGTGCTAACCGGGCTCGCCCGCCTCCGCTTCGCCGCTGGCGACACCATCGGGGTCATCGGGCCGGGAAGCCTCGGCCTGCTCACCGCCATCGCAGCCCGAGCGAGCGGTGCAGGCCGTGTCGTCGTCGTCGGACGAGCTTCAAGTGCCGGCCGTCTCGCGCTAGCTGAGCGGCTGGGCTTCGAGACCGCCGCCAGCGCAGAGCACGACGCGGTGACCAGCGCCAGCGGTCTCGATGCTGTCGTGGAAACCACTGCGTCAGCATCCGGGATCGCCCACGGCATCCAGTTGCTGAGGCGAGCCGGGCAACTGGTGTCACTAGGACTCAGCGAGAGCGATTCCGTCACGGTGCCGTGGAACCTTGCCATGCAACGCGGCATCGATCTGCACTTCAGCATGAGTTCCGAATACGCAAGCTGGGACCGGGCCCTCTCACTGCTACGTGCTGTCAGCGCCCAGGTGGAGCAGATGACCACCCTCTTCCCGCTCCAGAACTGGCAAGACGCATTCGAGGCAGTCCGGCAGCGCAGCGTCACCAAGGCGCTCCTGGTTCCGTAACCTTCTCGACGGCCGCTACTCCCCCGGACACGCTCGATCGCCGGAGCGCGCCTCCGGTCGCCAGTAAATGGCCTTCACCCAGATGGTGGCCAGCGAGTCGAGCGCGCGCTCGTCGTCGAACGGCACGTCCTTCTCGCCGCCCTGCCCGAGCCAGATATAGCAGAAGTGCTCGAGCATCGCCGACAGCGCCGACGCGGTCAGCGCCGGGTCGACGCCGGGGCAGTAACCCTCCGCCTGCGCCCTCCGGATCGCGCCGGCGATCCGGGTAATCGCCTCGCCGCGGAGTTCGAGCCAGCGATCCCTGAAGCGCCCTTCGACCATCGCAGCCTGGAAGATGCCGATCAGCTCACCCCGGCGCTTGGCATAGGTCCGCCAGAATCCGGCGACGGCCTCGCGCAGTGCCTCCTCGGGAGCCAGCCCGGCCCGGTAGGGCAGGGCCGCCATCTGCGTCGCCTCGGCATGGAATTCCTCCGCGAGCGCGATGAGCAGGTCCGCCTTAGTGTCGTAGTAGTTGTAGAACGACGCCACCGACCGGTCGGCCGCCGCCGCAATGTCGCTGATCTTCGCGTTCAGGTAGCCATCCCTGGCGAAGATGAGCCGTGCTGCCTCGCGGAACGCTTCGTCGGTCTGCCGGCCTTTGCGCGTGGCCTTCTCGCCGCGAGCCGGAGCCACGTCCGCCAGCGTGCTGGCGTCCAGGGCTTTCATGCCGGGAACGGGAAAGCCAGCGCCAGTGTCATGCGCACGGCCAGTGACATCAGCCGGCTAAACCCGCACGCCGCTGCGATCGGCGGCAGTCTTCGGCTCGTGCCGGACGTCACCCGGCTGTCCCATCACCCGGCGCCAGCAGGCGAACTCCAGCAGGATGCCGTCCGGGTCCTGGAAGTAGAACGAGCGCACGAACACGCCGGGATGCAGCTCGCGGGCGACGCCGAATTCGCTGTCGTCGTGATCCAGGATCGGGCTCACCCGCACGCCTTTGGCCTTGAGCTTCTCCCGGTACTCGAGGAACTTCTCCTCGGGCACGTTGAATGCCACGTGGTTCATCGAGCCCACTGCACTGGTCCACTCCCCCTGGCCCGGCACGGTCACCGGCGCCGAGATGCCGGGCACCGCGTCGGCGTTGTCGGGGAACCAGAAGAACGCCAGCGCGTTCCCGCCGCCCATGTCGAAGAAGAAGTGCTGGCCCTGGCCGCCCGGCAGGTCGAGCGTCTTGATGAGCCGCATGCCGAGCACGTGCGTGTAGAACTCGACCGTGCGCTTCATGTCCGAGCAGACCAGGGCCAGGTGGTTGACACCGCCGAGGTCGAACTCCGCGTTCCGCCACTCCATGGAAGTCCTCCTCGATCTCGCGCTATGTCTGCGTGTGCGCGGTCTGGTGCGCGCGCCATTCCTAAATCTAAACTCAGTTTCAGTTTGGCACCAGGGCGCTGGGCCCCGGAGGTTCGAGACCAGATTCCCAGCCCGACGGACGACAGCGATCGGAGCGGCCGGTGATAGAGATCGTCAGGGAGTTCGTCGGGCTGCCGTCACCTGTCGTAGGCCGGGCCGGCGCGGGCGGCCATCCGTGCCAGGGCCTCTACCATCGCCCGGCCGGCACCCGGCCGGCGACGGCGTTCATCGCGACGCACTACAGCGTCGACTTCTCCGAGCATTACCTCGCCAGCCTGCTGGCCGAGCGCGGCTACGGGTTCCTCGGGTGGAACACGCGCTTCCGCGGAAACGAGGCCTACTTCCTGCTCGACCATGCGCTGGCTGAGATCGGCGTCGGGGTCCGCTGGCTGCGCGAGGAGGCGGGCGTCGAGCGGATCGTGCTGCTCGGCAATTCCGGCGGCGGGTCGCTGATGGCCGCTTACCAGTCCCAGGCAGTCGAGCCGAATGTCACGCCCGCCGACGGGATGCAGCCGCTCCCAGCCGTCGAGACCCTGGTGCCCGCTGAGGAGTTCATCGCGCTCGCCGCGCACTCGGGGCGGCCCGAAGTGCTGACGGCGTGGCTGGATCCGTCCGTCACGGACGAGAGCGATCCGCTGTCGGCCGACCCGGCGCTCGACCCCTACGACACAGCCAATGGGCCGCCCTACAGCCCGGCCTTCCAGCAGCGGTACCGCGCGGCCCAGCGCGCCCGCAATGAGCGCATCACGGACTGGGCACTGCAGCAGCTGGCCGCGCTGTCCGGCACCCGGGCCAGGGACCGGCTGTTCACGCTGCCGCGGACCTGGGCCGACCTCCGCATGATCGACCCGTCGATAGAGCCGTCAGACCGGCGGCCGAACTGGTGTTATCTCGGCGACCCGAAGAAGGCCAACTACGGCACTTTCGGCGTCGGCACGGTGAGCACGCTGCGCACCTGGCTGTCGATGTGGAGCCTGCGGACCTCGCAGTGCACCGCAGCACCGCACCTGGCGCGGATCACCGTGCCGTCACTTGTCGTGCACGCCACCGCGGACACTGGCGTGTTCGACAGCGACGCCCGCGCCCTGTACGACGCCCTGGCGGCGGAGGACAAGACCCTGGCGGCCATCCGCGCTGATCACTACCTGCAAGAGCCGGACGGCTCGCGCGAGCAGGCCGCCGACCTGATCGCCGCCTGGGTCACCAGCCGCACGACCTAGCCCGGACGAGCTAGTCCGCACGAGCTAGTCGGACAACAACGATTTCTGCGACGATACGTCCTGCCAACGGAAGGATTCGCGGGCATGCAGAGCTGGCTCCATGTCATCGAATGGCGCGCCAACGTGCGGCCAGAAGTACTGGCGCTAGTCGACGACCGGGGGGCCGCGTACACCTATGCGGACCTCCGCGCGGAAGTGGAGCGCAGGTCAGGCGGATGGGCCGGGGCCGGGGTCAGGCCTGGCGACGTCGTTGCGATCGTCGCGAAGAACAGCGCGGACTTCCTGCTGACCGCCTTCGCGCTGATGCGAGCAGGAGCGACGCCTGCGTTCGTCAACTGGCGGCTGTCGGCCCGCGAGCTGGCCGAGGTGCTGTCCCTTGTCGAGCCCGTCGCGATCGCTGCCGACGCCGAGTTCACCGGGCTCGTGA
>Ga0335074_10015898_pt1 | contig 10589 bp, 12 predicted proteins | sample Lox_Sample_23_FD_206715 | JGI IMG/M metagenome (GOLD analysis project Ga0335074, IMG submission 206715) | Soil microbial communities from Loxahatchee National Wildlife Refuge, Florida, United States - Lox_Sample_2.3 | ecosystem: Environmental > Terrestrial > Soil > Wetlands | place: USA...
AAGCTGCTGGAGTTCACTCGCAAGCTGATCGAGTTCCGCAGGCTGCATCCCAACTTTCGCCGCAGCAAGTTCTTTCAGGACCGCGAAGTCTATCACCCCTCGTCGAAGGACATTGCGTGGTACCGCACGGACGGCCAGGAGATGACGCAGGAGCAATGGAACATGGGCTGGATGCGCTCGCTCGCCGTGATGCTCAACGGCAGAACACTGGGCGAAGCGGGCGAAATGGGCGAGCCCATCCAGGACGATTCGTTCCTGATCATGTTGAACTCGTACGCCGATCGCGTCACCTATACGCTGCCGCAGTCGCCGCTGAATCGCGGCTGGAAGCTGGTTTTGAACACCGACGATCTCGAAGACCCATTCGGCGAGCGAGTGTTGGATGGGTTGCTGGATGTGGCTGGGCGCTCGGTAGTATTGTTGCGCGAGCTGACGACGCAGGAGGCGGGCCTGCCAGAGATTTCCGAGCAGGAGATTCAGCGAGCGTTGGAGGCGCAGCTTCCAGAGGCGCGGCCCGCGAATGCGCAGCCGGGAGCTGCAGAACAGGAGAAGGAAGACGAGCCGGTCGAGCCCCAACCGGTGGGCAGCGTCGAGCCGGAAGAAGAGCCGCAAGTGGAGGATGCGGCGACCGAGCCAGTCGGCGATGTCATCGAGCCGGTGGCCGCAGAATAGCGGACTAACGGCGAGCTTGTGCTTCCGCCTGGGCTTCGCGCAATGCTTCCTGCGGCACCTCACGCACACGCAGTCCGATCTCGAATTGTGGAGTCGTGGCACCGCGTCCCCAGCGGCTGATCTCCCAGTGCGCTCGCACGAACTTCGCTTCCGGCTTCGCGATCAAGTCAACAAGGAGCGGGTACTCTCCTACATAGAACTTCTGCGAGAGCGAAGCGGCTGGCTTTGACTCCCAACTCGTGCCGTCGGGCGAGGTGAAAACTGCAACTTCAATCGACTCCTGCTCCGCGATCGAGGCGATGGAAAGAGTAAGAAGAAAGACGCGATTAACAGTTGGGCTGATATCCAGCGCCTGGCTATCGCCTTTAGCGGTAATAACGGTTTTTTCCGGAACAATCCAGGCATCCAGCATAACAGCCCCATTCTACCGAAGGGTTGCCATTGTCTTCGTGATGTTGGTCACAATCGTAGAAGGACGCTCAAGCCGCTGTCGGCACCCGCTTCAGCCTGTGTCGAACCCCCGCGTCCTCGCGGTATGATGTTGAACGCTAAGATTCGAAGCTGAAACGGCAAACGTCGAGGTCACAAAATGCGATGTTTGGTGACGGGTGGCGCGGGATTTATTGGCTCTCATCTCTCGGAGCGCCTGCTGCGCAGCGGCCACGAAGTCACGGCTATTGACGATCTGTCGACCGGCAGCGTCGAGAACATTCTTTCGCTGCGTTCACATCCCGATTACGAGTTCCATGGCGACTCCATCTTCAATCGGCGGCTGATGGCGGAACTGGTCGACCTAGCCGACATCGTCTTTCACCTGGCAGCGGCAGTGGGAGTGAAGCGCATCGTCGACTTCCCGGTGCAGACCATCGAGACCAATGTCGGGGGGACGGAGATCGTGATGGAGCTCGCCGCCAAAAAGCAGCGGCGTCTGCTCATCGCGTCGACCTCCGAGGTGTACGGCAAGTCGAACAAGCTGCCGTTCTCCGAGGTTGACGACCTGGTGCTCGGTAGCACCTACAACCACCGTTGGGCGTATGCGTGCTCCAAGGCCATCGACGAGTTTCTGGCGCTGGCGTATTTTCGCGAGTACCGATTACCGGTCACAATCCTGCGCCTGTTCAACACCGTGGGTCCGCGGCAGACCGGCCGGTACGGGATGGTGGTTCCGACGTTCGTGCGGCAGGCGCTATTGCAGCAGCCGCTCACGGTGTTCGGCGACGGCACGCAATCGCGCTGCTTCGCCCACGTCTCTGATGTCATCGATGGCTTCCTGGCGGTAGCGGCCGACGCGACGACTGTAGGCGAGATCTTCAACCTAGGCAATACGGAAGAGATCTCAATGACGGAGCTGGCGGAGCGTGTGATCGCGATGACCGGCTCCTCGAGCCAGATTCGCTATGTGGCCTACAGCGAAGCGTACGGACCCGGCTTTGAAGACATGAGCCGCCGCATCCCCGACATTGCGAAGGCGCAACAGTGGTTGGGATTCAAGCCCAAATACAGTCTGGACGCTGTTCTTCGAGACGTGATCGCCTTCACCCGCCACCAAGTCGGCCGGGAAAGAGCGGTGTTTGTCACAGCTCCCACAGAGTAAGACAATCCGGTCTTGTACCGGGTCAAGCTGCGTCACGGATTCCCCTCAAGTAGAATCATCTCTGTTATGGAGCGCGAGGAACCGATCGCGATGACGGAGCCCGCCTCGACGGCAAGAACCCCGGCCGTCCTCAAGGGCTCGGTCGTGGGTCTGATTCTCCACGATGTGTGTGAGGAAATCCGGCTGGAGGAGCTACGCCAGATTCTGGGCGCGCGCCGCCAGGAGCCCAGCTTCAAGCACGCCACGCCGGAGTATGTGCGATTCGAGAAACCGCCCGTTGTCGAAAGCCTGGAGGCGATCACGCTCAGCACCGGCGAGGCCCTCCGGCCGCAGCTCAAATACTACGATTACGGCGTTATAAGCGTGCTGCTGGAGCTTCCCTTCGCCGCCGGTTGGGATGAACTGGTGCGGCTGGCCTCGCGCTGGGTCCCCAGTCCGGAGCTGGAGCGGCAGGCACAACAGATCGTTCGTGCGCGGCTGGAAAAGATTGCCCCTGCTGTCATACGCCCGTACGCTGACTGGCTGAGTGAAGACTATTACATCTTTTTGCTGTGTGAGGTTCCGGCTTGTCCACGCGGACTCGACCTGTTGGCGGAGCACGGACCGCAAGTCGCGCAAATCCTGCGCGGCGAGCAAGGCAGCCTCTCGCGCGTGGAGAACGACGACACGCTGCAATCGAGTCTCTCCTATTACCCCAACGATCTGGTGGTGGTCGGATGGAATGCGGCGCTGGTGTATGACACACCGGCCGGCGCGCAAACCGCAATCCAGATTCTGGAATATGCGAACTCGCAGCTACTCGAATTCCGGCACTACGACGAGCTACTGACGCGCGAACTAGCCGGCGTATATGCCGAGATGAAGCGCCGTGGCGGTATCGTGCAGCGCTGGAAGATGCGCAGTGAAGCTTCGCGCCTGAATGCGGTCACGGTGGAAGTGACAGAACTGGTCGAGCGCTCCACCACGGCCATCAAGTTCGTCAGCGACATGTTCTCGGCGCGCCTGTACCGGCTGGCGGCGGCTAAGGTAGGCGTGCCGGAATACAAGAACCTGGTCAACGAAAAGCTGCGCACCGCCGAGAGTCTCTATCGCTTCCTGATCGACGAATTCCACCAGAGCCGCGGCTTTGTGCTGGAGGTGATGGTCGTGATCATTCTGGTCATCGAGCTGGTATACCTGTTTCGAGGGCGGGGGTGGTAATCCGGCGCCTGCCGCCGACGCTGCTGCAAATGGCATTCTGAAAATTCAGTGAGGATGGTCATGAAATTGGATCGCTTTACCAAGATAGTCTTGTTCGCGATCGCGCTCTTTCTGGGCATTCTGGCGTTTCGCCCGATCGCCCAGCCGATACCGGTGCGTGCGCAAGGCGAAGAGGCGCATCCCTTCTTCGTTGAGCCGGGCTACACCATGCTCCGCAAGCCCGACGGCACAGCGCAGATGTATGGCAAGATGATCATCGACATGCGCAACGGCGACATCTGGGGCTTTCCCACGCTGACGACGTCGCCCTACCCGATCGATTCGGCGCAGACCAAGCCGCCGAAATCTTCCCCCATGTACCTGGGCAGGTTCATGTTCAACGAAGCTACGCGGTGAGCGGCCTTTGATGAAAGGTATGACGTGCAGCGGGCGCCTACACCGAGCCTAACGCCGGTGTAATGACGACCTCCGACAGAGTTGCCTCGGGCGGGAGCAATACCGCGTACAGCACCGCTTGCGCGATGTTTTCCGGCTGGATCATGTGATGGAACGGCGCCTTACCATCGGGCGTGATCTGCTGCCAGATGTCAGTTACGGTTGCACCCGGGATTAGCGCGGTGACACGGATACCGCGTGGTACAAGCTCAGCGCGCAGCGACAGCGTGAAACCCAGGGCACCGGTCTTCGCCGCCGTGTAGCCGTAATAGTTGGGGAATACTTGCTTCGCGGCAGCGGAGATGGTGTTCACGATGGTCGCGCCGCGCTGCATGAGCGGCAGTGCCGCGCGTGTGCACAAAAACAGGCTGGTGAGGTTGGTGTCGATCTGATTGCGCCACAGCTCGAGCGACGTTTGTTCCAGCGGCGTGGGCGGCTGACTGATGCCGGCGTTATTGATCAGGATGTCGAGCTTGCCGAAGCGTCGCTTGACCACTGCGAACAGCCTGCCGACCGACTCCGGGGCCCGGACATCGCAAGCCATAGCGACGATTTTCGAGTTGTTTTTGACTTCCGTACGCAAGTGCGCTGCAGCCTTCGTCAGGTTGGCAGGATCACGCGCCGTGAGGATGATGTCACAGCCTTCGAGCGCGAGGGCCCGCGCGATGGCGAAACCAATGCCGCGGCTCGCTCCCGTAATCAGCGCAACTTTGCCCGTCAGGCGCAACGGCGCTGCCGGGGGCAGCAGGGGATACACTTTGGCTTCGGGGCGAGACTGCTTCTTCGCAGCCATCGGTTAGATCCCGTTGCCGTTCTTGGCGTGGATAAGCGAAAGGAACTCCTGGCGCGTCTGCTGCGCGCGGAAAGCGCCCAGCATCGACGAGGTAACCGTGGCCGAGTGCTGCTTCTCCACTCCGCGCATCATCATGCAGAGATGGCGCGCCTCGATCACCACGCCAACGCCCAGCGGTTGCAATACCTTTTGGATCGTTTCGGCGATCTGCACTGTCAGGCGCTCCTGCACCTGTAGCCGCCGCGAAAAAACTTCGACCAGCCGAGCGACCTTGCTGAGACCGATCACGCGGCCCTTCGGGATGTAAGCGATGTGCACCTTGCCGAAGAAGGGCAGGACGTGGTGCTCACACAGGCTAAACATCTCGATGTCTTTGACGATGACCATCTCGTCATAGTCGACGTCGAAGAGCGCTCCGCGGATGATGGCTTCCGCGTCTTCACGATAGCCCTTGGTCAGGTCCTGCAGCGCCTTCGCATAGCGTTGCGGCGTGCGCAGAATGCCCGGGCGCTCAGGGTCTTCGCCAATGCGCACCAGCATTTCGCGCGCGAGTTCCTCGAAGCTGGCACTGGTGAGAGTCGGGGTTTCGATCATGTTTTTCATGTTCGCTGTTAGCACTTAGCCAAATCTCCGTATCGGCGAGGAGAAAATCTCGCTAAAGGTCAAGTGCTGAATCCTAACTGCCGCAGTACTCGAAGCTGTTCATCGCTGTTTCTTCCAGTCTAACCCTCTCTAGATGAGCGGAGCAGAAGGTTCGCTGCAGAATCTGAAAGATTACCTCGCTCAGGTTCTCGGTCGTCGGTACCGCTGCTTTGAATTCCGGACAAAGATTCAGATTCACGTGGTCAAAGCGATCCTGAACTTCACGACGCACCGCTTCGTCCAGCTCGAGCAGATTGCACACCATTCCGGTGGCAGGATTGACCTGCCCGCTGACCGTCACTTCCAGGGCGTAGTTGTGCCCATGGCCATGCGGATTATTGCACTTGCCGTAGACGGCACGATTCTGCTCTCCCGTCAGCTCATCACAGTGCAGACGATGGGAAGCGGAAAAGATGTAGCGGCGGGTGAGGTGGGCCTTCATGGTTCTCCGTAGAAATCCACGAACAGGTCCGGCAGTTCGTAAACCCGCACGCGATGTAGCCTGGCGATGTGCATCCGCGATTCAAGCCGGTTCCAGATGGCGATGGCCAGATTTTCGGTTGTAGGAATCTGGGTTGCGAACTCGGGTACTTCCTTATTCAGATGCCGATGGTCGAGGGCGTCCAGAACCTCGCGATTCAGAATTTCCTTCAGCTCTTTGAGGTCGACAACAAATCCGGTTCTAGGATCGACGTCGCCCTTCACTGTGACCTCCAGCGTGTAGTTGTGTCCGTGACCATTCAGGTTGGCACATTTGCCGAAGATACGCTGGTTCTCTTCTTCGGTGAACTCCGGATTGTGGTAGTAATGCGACGCGGAAAATTCGCACTTGCGGGTTAGGTAGACCATAGGCATGCCAGGCTACAAGTTCTCCATCCGGGACACAGGACGATAGCGCCTGCCTTTCCAGCTCACGGCGCCTCGCTTATGTGAGATGTCGGAGTTGAGCAAAAGAATCGCGAAGAGCGGCAGACCGAAAATGGCAAGGCCGTTCGATAGCCAGTCGAAATGGGAGCGGCGAATGCGGGCGAAAAACGAAATCCAAAAGAACAACCCGAGCGCCGCGGCGATTGCCGCCGCCGCAGGTTCTTCGATCGACATCTTCCGGATCGCAACGGCCAGACAGCCCGTAATCGCCAGAAACTCCGCAAGCCGCCCGCAAGCCAGTTTGCGCGAATGTGGAAACAGCAGCGCCAGGTTCTTCGTCCATCCTTCCCACATCTGCGGGAAGGTGCGATACATGCGAGTCGAGACCACATCCGACCAGTGGAATTGCAACCTGTAGCCCGCCTGCTTGGCCCGCTTTGCCAGCTCGACATCCTCCAGAATCGCCGTCACGACAGCCGCGTGGCCGCCGATGGCGTCGTAAACATCGCGACGAATGAGCAAGTACTGACCGTTGGCGGCAGCCGCGCTTGACGCGGGATCGCTGACCTCCTTCGGCCGGTAGGTCGCCGCCAATTCGGCGAAGATCACCGGCATCAACGCGCGCTCGGCCAAGCTGTGTACTTCCTGCTTCGGAGAATAGGAGAGCAGCCCAGCGAGGCAATCACCAGCTTCCCGCAATCCCGTCGAGATCGAGTCGCTCGCGTGTTTGGTGTCGGCGTCGGTAAACAGCAGCCACTTCCCTTTCGCGACGCGCGCGCCACTCCAGAGCGCGTTGCATTTGCCGCTCCAGCCGGCAGGCAGTGAATCAGCATCGATAATCTGCACGGGGAAACCTTCGGCCACCGCACGTGTGCCGTCGGTCGAGTGATCATCGACCACGATGATCTCGTAGCCGACTCCTGGTTGGCCGACTAACGAGCGCAGGCAATCACCCAGACACGCTTCTTCGTTACGCGCGGGTACAATGACAGACACGTCGGGATGGGTGACGGAATTCACTCGATTCGCAGGTGCCTTGCGGCTTTCGTTGTAGACTCGAACTCCATTGGCGCCAAACCACCCAGGTTCCATCCATTATTATAAAAGCGTGAAGCGTTTGATTTTCTCGACAGCGCTGGCTGTCGCGCTCTTTCTGGCCGGCTGCAACACGGGATCGCATCCTCCGCGCATAGGCAGCGCTGCGCCCGATTTCACCATCACCGACGCGCACCAGACGGTTTCGCTACGCCAACTACGTGGCAAGCCGGTAGTGCTGAACTTCTGGGCGACATGGTGTCCGCCTTGTGTGGAAGAGATGCCTTCGCTGGTGGAGTTGCACAAGCAGCTCGGGGACAAGGTGACCATTCTCGCCGTGAGCGAGGATGCGGACGATGCTGCCTTCCAGCAGTTTATACACGATCACGGAGTGGACTTGCTGGCCGTCCGCGACACTCAGCATCGAAACGAACTCTACGGCACGTTCAAGTTTCCCGAGACGTTCATCATCGATCGCGACGGCAAGATCGTGCGAAAGTTCATCGGGGCGACGAACTGGACGTCGCCCGATATCGTGGATTATCTGAATCGGTTGTAGCCGCTAGACTGAGGCCCCCAGGGGTTCGCCGGCGGGCATAGCGAAATCCGGCATATTTCGCTGCAAGCGTTGGAAATGCACGCTCAAACCCGCAGGAGACGGCCGGAAGGTCGGACTGGCCGACAGCATCTTATCCAGAGCGGTCACCAATCCCACACATACGGGAAGTCTACCGGAGCTCGCTCGCAGTCCCTCTGCCAGAGCGTTTTGGCTGTAATCTGTCGGGTGGCGTCCGATCAAGCACTGCAGCATGACGATGCCAAGCGAAAAGATGTCGGAAGCGCAAGACAACGTCCGCGTTCCGCGGGCCTGCTCTGGCGAAAGATAACCGGGCGTACCGAAAGGCTTGCGTGCCGCTGGGGAATTGTCCTGCTCCAAGTGCCGGGCCGCACCGAGATCGATGAGGACGGCGCCGCCGGAGTCGCGCAGCATGATGTTCGACGGCTTGATATCACCGTGAACAATGCGCCGGGACCAAATCTCCGCGATGGCCGCCAGGACATCGCGTCCGATCGCAAGAACTTCCGATTCCAGAAGATGTCCGCTTTTCAGCTTTTCGCTTAGGGTTTGTCCCTCGATGAATTCCCAGCTGACGTATCGCGTCGGTTTGCCGCCCACTTCACAGTTGCCATGTTCAATCAGCCGGGCGAGGTTGGGATGAGAGATGTTCTCCATCGCAGTGATCTCGCGTTGAACGCGAATATCCTGGTTGCGATGCAGGTTCAACTTCAAAGCGACAAGGTCATTCGCGGGTGAACCGTCGGGCTGGGAAATTCTGGTCGCCCCGAAAACTGCCCCCTGGCCACCAACGGCAATTTCCGAACTGACGATATACCGCTGACCGAGAGCCGCCTCGACATCGGCCGGCTGAAAAGGATGAGGGTCCATACTACCGATAACGTAAGTGGCGCTTACGTTTCCTTTCACAGAAACTGGGAGTGGTACGAGAGTACACCGATTCTGAATTTAGAAAAGCGAATTCACCGCGAGGGGAAGTAAAAAGTTTAATTCAGCACTACAGTGGCACCATGATAGAGCGCTATTTTCCTGCTCGTGCCACCACTTCGTGTCCATTGGTGGGATACACGGATAGCCACTGAGTCACATCACCCGGTTAACCGAAGTCGCGGCTCGAGCCGTTTTCTCGGAGACGTGACGTAAACTAACTGCTCGTGCCCCGGCTCCCCACACCGAACGCCTCGAATCCGATGGCTCGCTCTGCTGTCGCGCGACACCGCTCGACCAAGCTGACTCTTTGGCCGCTAGTGATCGCTACCTTCTTCATGGTGTCCGGGGGCGCCTACGGCACCGAGGACATCGTGCACGGCGCCGGCTACGGTCGAGCCATTCTTATTCTATTGCTGACGCCGGTACTGTGGAGCTTGCCGACGGCCCTGATGATTGGCGAGCTGGCCAGCGCATTGCCACAGGAAGGCGGCTTCTACGTGTGGGTACGGCGCGCAATGGGTGATTGCTGGGGCTTTCAGGAGGCGTGGCTCTCGCTGGTTGCCAGCGTCTTCGATATGGCCATCTATCCCACGCTGTTCGTCCTTTACCTGGCCCAACTTTATCCGTGGTTGGGTTCGGGACACCGTGGCGTGGCGCTGGGAGTCGCGGTAGTTGCGGTTTGCGCGGGACTGAATCTGGCGGGCATCGAAGTCGTCTCCATCACGTCCATCTGGCTGTTTGGTCTTTTATCGGCTCCGTTCGCCATCATGATTGTGCTGGCGCCGTTCAAACATGGAGCGCTGGCGCAGGTCGCGGCCACGCCGACCGTCTCGCACGTCGGCATGGTTGGAGGCTTGATGATCGCGATGTGGAACTATATGGGCTGGGACAATGCGTCGACGATTGCCGGTGAGGTCGCGCATCCCCAGCGCACGTACGCGCGCGCCATGTTGTCCGCGGTGATGCTGGTGGCCGTCTCCTACATCCTTCCCGTCGCCGCCGTCAGCCTTACGCACCTCAGTCCTACAACGTGGGAGACGGGTTCATGGGCGGAGATTGCGGGGCTGCTGGGCGGACGGTGGTTGCGCCTGTGGTTGGTGCTGGGCGGCATGATGAGCGCCTTCGGCATGTTCAATGCGCTGGTGCTCAGCTATTCGCGGCTTCCCTATGCAATGGCGCTGGACGGCATGCTGCCCAAGGCCTTTGCTCGTCGTAACCGGCGCAACGCGCCCTGGGTCTCGATCATGATCCTCGCTACGGCATGGGCGCTGTGTCTCGGCCTGGGATTCGAGCGGCTGGTCACGCTCGACATTCTGATTTATGGCGCGAGCCTGTTGTTGGAGTTTATCGCGCTCGTCGTGCTGCGTATCACCGAGCCTTCGCTTCCCCGGCCGTTCCGGGTGCCCGGAGGACTGTGGGGTGTCATTGCCGTAGGTGTCTTGCCCACGCTGCTGCTGGCCTTTTCCATCCTGCATAGCGAGGAAGAACAAATCTTCGGCATCAACGGACTGGTGTTTGGAGGCTGGCTGATAGCTGCCGGGTTTGTTGCTTATGGGCTGTGTCGAATAGACTGGGGCACCCTGAGAGATTCGAAGTCTCGACCGTCTGGTTCGTAGGTGCGGGTGGGCAAACATGAAACGCTTCGCAGTTAGCGCATCCTTCTTTCTCTTTGCAACGGCGTCCGTCGTTGCCCAAGGTTCGTCGTCTGGCTCGCTCCCTGCCGAGGTTCAATCTGTATACCCGCAGGTGCAAGCGATCTACGTGGATCTGCATGAGCATCCCGAGCTCTCTCTGCACGAAGTAAACACGGCGGCCAAGCTGGCGGAGCAGTTGCACCGGCTCGG
>Ga0335074_10015900_pt1 | contig 10588 bp, 18 predicted proteins | sample Lox_Sample_23_FD_206715 | JGI IMG/M metagenome (GOLD analysis project Ga0335074, IMG submission 206715) | Soil microbial communities from Loxahatchee National Wildlife Refuge, Florida, United States - Lox_Sample_2.3 | ecosystem: Environmental > Terrestrial > Soil > Wetlands | place: USA...
AAGCCGCCGCGCTTGCCGAGCGTGATCAGCTTCTCGGCAACCGGCCGCAACTCCTTCGCTTTCGGCAGCGTCGTGGTGATCTGCTCATGCTTGATCAGCGCACAGGCCATGTTGCGGAACATGGCCAGCCGGTGGGTCGACGTGACGCCGAGCTTCCGCCCGGCCACACCATGACGCATCTCTCGTCTCCTTCAGCGCGCCGCGCAATCCGGCGCACTCACACCCGGAATGCCGTTCAGAACGGCTCGTCCAGCCGCTTCGCCAGTTCCTCGATGTTCTCCGGCGGCCAGCCGGGCACCGTCATGCCGAGCCCGAGACCCATGGAGGACAGCACCTCCTTGATCTCGTTCAGCGACTTGCGCCCGAAATTCGGCGTCCGCAGCATCTCCTGCTCGGTCTTCTGCACCAGGTCGCCGATATAGACGATATTGTCGTTCTTCAGGCAGTTCGCGCTGCGCACCGAGAGCTCGAGCTCGTCCACCTTGCGCAGCAGATTGCGGTTGAACGGCAGGTCGTCCTGCTGCTCCTCGATCCGCACCTGCTGCGGCTCGTCGAAATTGATGAACAGCTGCAACTGGTCCTGCAGGATCCGCGCGGCCAGCGCCACCGCATCCTCCGGCGTCACCGCGCCGTTCGTCTCCACCGTCAGCAGCAGCTTGTCGTAGTCGGTGACCTGCCCGACACGCGTCGGCTCGACCTTGTACGACACGCGCTTGACCGGCGAGTAGATCGAATCCACCGGGATGAGCCCGATCGGCGCATCCTCCGGCCGGTTCGCCGCCGCCGCCACATAGCCCTTGCCGAGATTGACCGTGAGCTCCATCCCGAGCTTCACCCCGTCATCCAGCGTGCAGATGACCAGATCGGGATTCATGATCTCGATATCGTGCCCGGCCTGGATCTGCCCGGCGCGCAGCTCGCCCGGCCCGGTGCCGGTCAGCACCATCCGCTTCGGACCGTCGCCGTGCATCCTGAGCGCGAGCTGCTTGATGTTCAGCACGATGTCCGTGACGTCCTCGCGCACGCCCGGAATGCTGCTGAACTCATGCAGCACGCCGTCGATCTGCACCGCCGTCACAGCCGCACCCTGCAGCGACGACAGCAGAATCCGCCGGATCGCATTGCCGAGCGTCATGCCGAAACCGCGCTCCAGCGGCTCGGCCACCACCGTCGCGACCCGCGATGGGTCCGCGCCCGGATCAACCTCCAGCTTCTCCGGCTTGATCAGCGATTGCCAGTTCTTCTGGATGACGACTGTCTGCCTCATACTCGATCCATCCTGCGCCGCCGCCTCACCCGGACCGACGACGGCGGCGCCTGCCGACCCGTCCGGAACGCCCTTGCCCCGCCGCGCGCCGCGTCAGACGCGGCGGCGCTTGCGCGGCCGGCAGCCGTTATGCGGGATCGGCGTCATGTCGCGGATCGCGGTGATCGCGAACCCGACCGCCTGCAGCGCGCGCAGCGCACTCTCTCGCCCGGAACCCGGGCCGCTCACCTCGATCTCGAGCGTCTCCATCCCATGCTCGCGCGCCTTGCGCCCGGCATCCTCAGCCGCGACCTGCGCCGCATAGGGCGTCGACTTGCGGCTGCCCTTGAAGCCCTGGCTGCCCGCCGAGGACCAGGCGATCGCGTTGCCCTGCGCGTCCGTGATCGTGATCATGGTGTTGTTGAACGTCGCCGCCACATGCGCGACGCCCGACGTGATGTTCTTGCGCTCCCGCTTGCGGGTGCGGGTGGTCGGGGTCGCCTGTCGCGCCATGGGGAAGTTCCTGTCAGCGTGGCGCCGCGGCTCGCCGCGGCAGACATCCGGTTCGGATCGGGGGTGAAAGCAGCGAAACCGCGGAAGCGAGCGGCTACTTCGTCACCTTCTTCTTGCCGGCGATCGGCACCGCCTTCCCCTTGCGCGTGCGGGCATTGGTGTGCGTCCGCTGGCCCCGCACCGGCAGCCCGCGCCGATGCCGCAGCCCGCGGTAGCAGCCGAGATCCATCAGCCGCTTGATGTTCATCGCGACTTCACGCCGCAGATCGCCCTCGACGCGGTAATCCCGGTCGACCACCTCGCGGATCCGTAGCACTTCCTCGTCGGAGAGCTGGTTCACCCGGCGGTCGTCCGGGATGCCGAGCTTCTTGCAGATCTCTTCCGCCTTCGCCGGCCCAATCCCGTATATGTACCGCAGTCCGATCAGAACCCGCTTGTTGGTCGGGATGTTCACACCGGCTATGCGCGCCACGCTGTCACACTCCTCGCCGGCCCGGACCCGCTTGGCCCAGACCGATCCCCGCCCCGAAAGGCCAAAAACACCTGATACGGCGCGAACCGCCCGGTTCCGCCGAGGGCGCGCACTATAGCGGCGGTCGGGTCCGAGTCAACGTGGCTCTATCAAATCCGCGTGATCCAGGCGCTTCCGGCCCGACGGAGCCGGCCGGCCTCAGGCCGGCGCCGCCGGCTGCATCTGCGCCAGCACCGCCTCGATCTCCCGGGTCACCCCGTCGATGTCCGCCATCCCGTCCACGCGGTGGAGCCGCCCGAGCGCCTGGTAGTGCGGCAGGATCGGCGCCGTCTGCCGGTGGTAGGCCTCGAGCCGCGCGGTCACCGTCTCCCGGTTATCGTCCGCCCGGCGGACGAATTCGTGGCTGCCGCAGACATCGCACTGGCCCGGCACCCGCGTCGGCTTGAAGCTGTCATGATAGCCGGTGCCGCACTTGGCGCAGGTGAACCGCCCGGCAATGCGGTCGATCAGCGCCGCATCGTCGACCTGCAGCTCGATCACCGCGTCCAGCCGCAATCCCTTCTCGGCCAGCAGCCGGTCCAGCGCCTGTGCCTGCGGGATGGTGCGCGGGAACCCGTCCAGGATGAAGCCGCGGCGACAGTCCGCCTGCTCGATCCGCCGGCCGAGCATCCGGATGATGATCTCGTCCGGGACGAGCTGCCCCGCCTCCATGATCGCCCGCGCCTGCTGCCCGATCTCGCTGCCCGCCGCCACCTCGGCGCGCAGCATGTCGCCGGTGGAGATCTGCGCGATCCCGTGCGTCTCCTGCAGCCGTTTCGCCTGCGTTCCCTTGCCCGCCCCTGGAGGTCCGAGAAGGATCAGGTTCACCGCGTCACTCCCCCTATGTGTCGCGGCTTCAGCGCCGCGTTCGCACCCGCGCCTTGCGGATCAGCCCCTCATACTGGTGCGCCAGGAGATGGGACTGGATCTGCGTCACCGTGTCCATGGTAACCGAGACGATGATGATCAGGCTGGTGCCGCCGAAATAGAACGGCACGCCGTAATGCGAGATCAGGATCTCCGGCAGCAGGCAGACCGCCACCAGATACAGCGCTCCCACCGTGGTGAGCCTGGTCAGAACGTAATCGAAATACTCGGCGGTCGCCTTGCCCGGCCGGATGCCCGGAATGAACCCGCCATATTTCTTCAGGTTGTCGGCCGTCTCCTCGGGGTTGAACACCACCGCAGTGTAGAAATAGGAGAAGAAGATGATCGCAGCCGCGTACAATAACATGTAGAGCGGCTGGCCGTGTGCCAGGTTGCTGGCGATCGCCGTCAGCCAGGCGGGCCCGCTCGCTTGCGAGAACCCGGAAATCGTCGCCGGGATCAGCAGGATCGAGCTCGCGAAGATCGGCGGAATCACCCCCGACGTGTTGACCTTCAGCGGCATGTGCGTCGAATCGCCGCCGAACATGCGCGTGCCGACCTGCCGCTTCGGATATTGCACGACGATGCGCCGCTGCGCCCGCTCCATGAACACGATGAAGGCGATCACCCCGACCGCGATCGCCAGGAAGGCGACGATGAACACCGGCGACAGCGCGCCGGTGCGGCCCAGCTCCAGCAGGTTCGCCATGGCATGCGGCAGATTGGCGACGATGCCCGCCATGATGATCAGGCTCGACCCGTTGCCGACGCCGCGCGCCGTGATCTGCTCGCCCAGCCACATCAGGAACATCGTGCCGCCGACCAGCGTCACGACGCAGGAGAAGCGGAAGAAGAACCCGGGATTGGCCACCGCCGGCCCGAAGCTGCCGTGCATGCTCTCCAGCCCGATGGCAATGCCGTAGGACTGGAACATGGCGATCACCACGGTCAGATACCGGGTGTACTGGTTCATCTTCTTGCGGCCCTGCTCGCCCTCCTTCTTCAGGGCCTCGAGCGAGGGCAGCGCCGCCGTCATCAGCTGCACGATGATGCTGGCGCTGATGTACGGCATGATGTTCAGCGCGAACACCGTCATCCGGCCCAGCGCGCCGCCGGTGAACATGTCGAACATGCCGAGAATGCCGCCGCCGTGCCGCTGCAGCAGCTCGCCCATGACCGAGGCATCGACGCCGGGGACGGGGATGTAGGTGCCGATGCGGAAGACGATCAGCGCGCCGAGCGTGAACCAGATCCGCTTCTTGAGCTCGGTCGCCTTGGCGAACACGCCAAGGTTGAGGTTTGCCGCAAGCTGTTCGGCCGCCGAGGCCATGCCCGTTCCCCGTCAGAGAGGCGGCGCCCGGGCCGCCCCGGAAGGGCGACCACCAGGGCGCCGCGTCGCAACCCCTATTGTGCGTCGGCGCCACCCCCCCCTTCAAGGGGACGGCGCGCGCCCGCTTAGCCCTCGGCCGGCGCCGCCGGCTCCGCCGCCGCGACCGTGGTCTCGATCGTCCCGCCGGCCCGCCGCACCGCTTCGGCCGCCGCCGCCGAGGCGCCGGAAATGGAAATGGTGACCGCCCGCGTCAGCTCGCCCTTGGCCAGCAGCCGGGCGCCGGCAACCTTGCCGCCGCGCATCAGCCCGGCCTTGCGCAACACCGCCTCGGTGATCGGCGCCGAGGCGTCGACGCGCCCGGCCTCGATCGCGCGTTGCAGCGCGCCGAGATTCACCGGCGCGTACTCGCGGCGGAAGATGTTCTTGAAGCCGCGCTTCGGCAGGCGACGGTAGATCGGGAGCTGGCCGCCCTCGAACCCGTTCAGCGCCACGCCTTCGCGCGCCTTCTGGCCCTTGACGCCCTTGCCCGAGGTCTTGCCCTTGCCGGAGCCGATGCCGCGGCCAAGGCGCTTCGACTTCAGGCGGGAACCGGGATTGTCGCGTAGCTCGTTCAGCTTCATCGGCCTGGTCCTGATCCAAGAAAGGCCAGGGGCTCTGCCCCTGGACCCCGGCAAAGGCGCAGCCTTTGCAATCCGTTCCTTAAGTCATTGGGGTCTGGGGCCGTACGGCCCCAGTGGGGTCCAGGGGCAAAGCCCCTGGCCTTCCTTCACCCCAACTCCTCAACCCGCACCAGATGCGCCACCTTCCGCACCATCCCGCGCACCTGCGGCGTGTCCGGCAGCTCACGCACCCGGTTGATCTTGTTCAGCCCGAGCCCGATCAGCGTTTCCTGCTGCCCGGGCTTGCGGCCGTGGCCGGAGCCGGTCTGCGTCACCCGGATCCGCTTTACCTCGTCAGCCGGCATCGCTCGCCCCCTGCGTCTCCGCCGCCGGCGCGGGCGCCGCATCGCGCCGGCCGAGGATGTCCGACACCTTGCGGCCGCGCCGCGACGCGACCGAGCGCGGGCTCGCGCAGCGGCCGAGCGCGTCGAACGTCGCCTTGACCATGTTGTGCGGGTTGCGGCTGCCAATCGATTTGGCGACCACGTCGCCGATGCCGAGCGTCTCGAACACTGCGCGCATCGGCCCGCCGGCGATGATGCCGGTGCCGGCCGAGGCCGCGCGCAGCACCACCGAGCCGGCGCCGTAATGGCCCTGCACGTCGTGATGCAGCGTGCGGCCTTCCTTCATCGGCACCCGGATCATCGTCCGCTTGGCGCGGTCGGTCGCCTTGCGGATCGCCTCCGGCACCTCGCGCGCCTTGCCGGCGCCGTAGCCGACGCGGCCTTTCTGGTCGCCGACCACCACGAGTGCCGCGAAGGCGAAGCGACGACCGCCCTTCACCACCTTCGCCACGCGGTTGATCGTCACCAGCTTGTCGATGAGCTCGTCGCCGCCGTCGCGATCGCGGTCGCGCTCCCGGCCCCGGCCTTCGCGTGCTTCACGTGCCATTCGGCTCTACTCCCCGGGCCTCAGAAGGCCAGCCCGCCCTCGCGGGCGGCATCGGCCAGCGCGCGGACGCGGCCGTGATACAGATAGGCGCCGCGATCGAACACCACCGCGGTGATCCCCGCGGCGATCGCCCGCTCCGCCACCAGCTTGCCGACCGCCGCCGCGGCCGCCTTGTCGGCGCCGCTGCGAAGGCTTTCGCGCAGCGACTTGTCCAGCGACGAAGCGGCGGCGACCGTCCGCCCCTGCGCGTCGTCGATCACCTGCGCGTAGATGTGTTTGCCGGAGCGGAAGACCGATAGGCGCGGCCGGCCGCCGGCCTTGTGCCGCAGCTCGAAGCGCAGGCGGGTCCGACGGCGATCCCGCAGATCCTGGTTGGCGCTCATCTTACTTCTTCTTGCCTTCCTTGCGGCGGATCACCTCGGTGTCGTAGCGCACGCCCTTGCCCTTGTACGGCTCGGGCTTGCGGAAGCCGCGAATCTCCGCCGCGACCTGGCCGACCAGCCGCTTGTCCACACCCTCGACCGTCACCGCGGTCGGCCGCGGCGTGGTGATCTTGATCCCGTCGGGAATCGCGTAGACCACGTCATGCGAGTAGCCGAGATTCATGACGAGGTTCTTGCCCTGCACCGCGGCGCGAAAGCCGGTGCCGGTGATCTCCATGGTCTTGCTGTACCCGGCCGACACCCCGCGCACCATGGACGCGACCAGCGCCCGTGTCGTGCCCCACATCATCCGCGCCTGGCGCTCGCCGTTGCGCGGCTTCACCGTCACCTTGTTGCCGTCGATGCTGGTCTCGACCTGGTCGGTGAGATCGAGGCGCAGCTCGCCGAGCTTGCCCTTCGCGGTCAGCGTACGGCCGGCAATCGCCACCTGCACGCCCGCCGGGATTTCCACCGGATACTTGCCCACGCGCGACATCGCAGCCGTCTCCGTCAGAACACGCGGCAGAGGACCTCGCCGCCGACATTGGCGGCGCGTGCCTCCGCATCGCTCATCACCCCGCGCGGGGTGGACAGGATGGAAATGCCGAGACCGGCATAGACCCGCGGCAGCTCCCTGATCTTCGAGTAGACCCGCCGGCCGGGCTTGGAGACCCGGGTGATCTCCTTGATCACCGGTTGACCCTCATTGTACTTCAGCTCGATGCGCAGCTGTGCCACGCCGGGCCGCAGCTCCTCGGCCGAGAAGCCGCGGATGAAGCCCTCGCGCTTCAGCACGTCCAGCACGTTGGCGCGCAGCCGGCTCGCCGGTGCCACGCAGACCGTCTGCCGGCTGCGCTGCGCGTTGCGGATGCGCGTCAGCATGTCGCCCAGGGGATCGGAAACCGACATTCGCCTGCCCCTTACCAGCTCGCCTTGATCATGCCGGGAATCTGGCCGCTGCTCGCGAGCTGGCGCAGCATGTTCCGCGACAGCCGGAACTTGCGGTAGTTGCCGCGCGAGCGGCCGGTCAGCTCGCAACGCAGCCGCACCCGCACCGCCGCACCGTTGCGCGGCAGTTCGGCAAGCTTGAGGCTCGCCTCGAAGCGCTGCTCGACCGGGATGGTGCGATCCATCACCGTCCGCTTCAGCGCCGCGCGCTTGGCGTGGTCACGCTTGGCGAGCCGGGCGCGGCGATTGTTCTTCTCGACCGCGGATTTCGTCGACATCTGTCTCTACCCTCCGGAACCTGCCGGGCGGCAGCACCGCCCGGTGGTCTTCCCCATCGTCTCGTGCGGCTCTCAGGCGGCGAACGGCAGGTCGAAGCCCTTGAGCAGGGCCTTCGCCTCGGCATCGGTCTTCGCGGTGGTCACGAACACGATGTCCATGCCGCGGATCGCATCCACCCGGTCGTAGTTGATCTCCGGGAAGATGATCTGCTCACGCAATCCCATGGCGAAATTGCCCTTGCCGTCGAAGCCCTTGCTGGCCGGGATGCCGCGGAAGTCGCGCACCCGCGGCAGGGCGATCGTCACCAGCCGGTCGAGGAACTCGTACATCCGCGCCCGACGCAGCGTCACCTTGCAGCCGATCGCCAGGCCCTTGCGGATCTTGAACCCGGCAATCGCCTTCTTCGCCAGCGTCTTCACCGGCTTCTGCCCGGAGATCAGCGTCAGATCGGCGACCGCCGAATCGAGCTTCTTCTGGTCCGCGGCGGCTTCGCCCACGCCCATATTGATCACGATCTTTTCCAGCCGCGGCACCTGCATCGGGTTGCCGTAGCTGAATTCCTTCTGCAGCGCCGGTCGCACCTGCTCGAGATAGCGCTGCTGCAGTCGGGGCGTCTCGCGCACGACCGCAGGTGCGGCGGCCTTGGTCTCGGTCTCGCTCATCGTCTCAGCCTTCGATCACCTGGCCGGTCGCGCGCGCGACGCGGACCTTGCGCCCGTCCTCGAGCACCCGGAAGCCGACCTTGGTCGGCCGGTCGCTCTTCGGGTCGATCAGCTTCAGGTTGGATAGATGGATCGTCGCCTCGCGCTCGACGATGCCGCCGGGCTGGCCGAGGCCGCGCGGCTTGGTGTGCCGCTTGGCCATGTTCACGCCCTGCACCACCGCGCGGTCGGCCTGCGGAAAGACGCGCAGCACCTCGCCGCGACGTCCCTTATCGGCGCCGCTGATCACCACGACCTGGTCGCCCTTGCGGATGCGCGCGGCCATTACAACACCTCCGGCGCGAGCGAGATGATCTTCATGAAGCGCCGGGCGCGCAGCTCGCGCACCACCGGGCCGAAGATGCGGGTGCCGATCGGCTCCTGCTGCTTGTTGATCAGCACCGCGGCGTTGCGGTCGAAGCGGATCGCGCTGCCATCCGGGCGGCGCACCGGGAAAGCGGTGCGCACGATCACCGCCTGGTGCACGTCGCCCTTCTTCACCTTGCCGCGCGGGATCGCCTCCTTGACGGAGACCACGATCACGTCGCCGACCGAGGCGGTCTTCCGCTTGGAGCCGCCCAGCACCTTGATGCACTGCACCCGCCGCGCGCCGGAATTGTCGGCGACGTCCAGGTTGGTCTCGGGATGGATCACTGACTTCGCTCCCCGCTCAGGCCGGCTGCGCCAGGGACGCTTCGGGCGCGGCCGCCGCCTCGGGCGCCGGCGCCGCCATCGGCTGGCCGTTGCGCTCGATCACCAGCCAGGTCTTACGCTTGCTGATCGGCCGGCACTCCTCGATGCGCACCGTGTCGCCGACGCGGCAGAGATTGGCCTCGTCATGCGCCGCATACTTCTTCGACTTGCGGATGAACTTCTTGTACAGCGGGTGCATGACGCGGCGATCGACGGAGACCGTGACGGTCTTTTCCATCTTGTCGCTCACCACCCGCCCCGTCAGGACGCGCCTCGGCATCGCCCCACTCCTCCTAGGACTGGCCGGACGCGCCGGTCTTGCCGGCCGCGTCCCGCTCCCGCCGCGCCCGCTGGGCGGCAATCGTCTTCACCCGCGCAATGTCGCGCCGCACCGCGCGAATGCGCGCCGTGCCCTCCTGCTGCCCGGTCGCCCGCTGGAAGCGCAGGTTGAACTGCTCCTTCTTCAGGTCGAGCAGCATCGTCGACAATTCGTCCGCGGTCTTGGCGCGGATATCGGCCGGCTTGGTCATCGCCTCACGCCTCCCCGATCCGGGTCACGACCTTGGTTCGGATCGGCAGCTTGGCGGCACCGAGCGCCAGCGCCTCGCGCGCCAGCTCGCCGGAGACGCCGTCGATCTCGAACATGATCCGCCCCGGCTTGACCCGGCACACCCAGAATTCCGGCGAGCCCTTGCCGGAGCCCATGCGCACCTCGGCCGGCTTGGTCGAGACCGGCACGTCGGGGAAGATGCGGATCCAGACGCGGCCGGCGCGCTTCATCGCGCGCGTGATCGCGCGCCGCGCCGCCTCGATCTGGCGCGCCGTCACCCGCTCCGGTTCCAGCGCCTTCAGCCCGAAGGCGCCGAAATTCAGGCTGGTGCCGCCCTTGGCGGCACCATGGATGCGGCCCTTGTGCGCCTTGCGGTACTTCGTCCGCTTCGGAGATAGCATCGTTCGTCAGCCCCTGAAGCTTACCGTTGTGGCGCCTGCTCGGCGGCACGGCGGTCCTGCGCCATCGGGTCGTGCGCCAGGATCTCGCCCTTGAAGATCCAGACTTTGACCCCGCAGGTGCCGTACGTCGTCTTCGCCGTCGCCGTGCCGAAATCGATGTCCGCACGCAGCGTGTGCAGCGGCACCCGACCCTCGCGATACCACTCGACGCGCGCGATCTCCGCGCCGCCGAGCCGGCCGCCGCAATTGATCCGGATGCCCTGCGCGCCGAGCCGCATCGCCGATTGCACCGCCCGCTTCATCGCGCGGCGGAAGGCGACGCGCCGCTCGAGCTGCTGCGCGATGTTCTCGGCGACCAGCGTCGCGTCGATCTCCGGCTTGCGGATCTCGACGATGTTCAGTGCCACCTCGGCCTTCGCCATGGCGGCGAGGTCGCGGCGCAGCGCCTCGATGTCCTGGCCCTTCTTGCCGATCACCACGCCCGGCCGCGCGGCATAGATCGTCACGCGCGGCTTCTTCGCCGGACGTTCGATCACCACGCGCGAAACGCCGGCGCCAGACAGCTTGCTGCGCAGAT
>Ga0335074_10015901_pt1 | contig 10588 bp, 10 predicted proteins | sample Lox_Sample_23_FD_206715 | JGI IMG/M metagenome (GOLD analysis project Ga0335074, IMG submission 206715) | Soil microbial communities from Loxahatchee National Wildlife Refuge, Florida, United States - Lox_Sample_2.3 | ecosystem: Environmental > Terrestrial > Soil > Wetlands | place: USA...
TGCTACGGCGGGCGGCGCGGACGGGGGAGGTAGTTCCGGCCCGGCTCGGCGCCACCTTGGATGAGGCCGCTCAGGCCAGCCTGCTGCCCGGTATCGCCAGCGGCGAGCTGATCGTGACGCGCCATGCTCGGCTGAGCGGGGCAGTCACCCGATCCGGCCTCCCGGCGCGGCCCGCTCGACCTCGGCCGCCACCACCTCGTCAGGGACCTCCAGCAGCTCGCAGCCGGCCCTGATCTGGAACTCGGCGTCCGCGACCGACAGCACCCCCGCCAGCCAGAGCCGGGTCGCCGCGCTGAAGATGTCGATCACCACCGGCAGTACCCTGCACCGCTGCTCGCTCACCGGGCCGCCGCCCCCGGCGACGTGCTCGACGATCTGCCGGTGGAGGTGCTCGACCGTCTCGATCAGCGGGCTGTACCCCCGCCTCGTCTCGGCCAGCGCCTGCACCAGCGCGCCCGACAGGCGCTCCTCCCGCCGGACCGCCCCGAACTCCCGCAGCAGGTGCGCGCTCACCCGCTCCCGCGCCGACCCGCCCTGCGGCGTCTCCGCCAGCACCCTGCGCGCGGCGTCCCGGTACCTCGCCACCGCCACCGACAGCAGCACGTAATCCCGCGACGGGAAATACCGGTACAACGTCGCCACCGACACCCCCGCCCGCCGCGCCAGATCCTTCATCGCCAGCCCCTCCCCGCCCCCGGCCGACAACATCTCCACAGCCGCCGCCACCACACGCGCGAACCGCGCCTCCTGCTCAGGCGTGGACGGCACCACACGCCCCTCCGGCTCACTCACCCACCCAATCTAGCTGGACAGCGCCTCAACCCACCGGACCAGCTCGCAGGATTCATGCGTATCGCCAGGTGGACATGGGTTTTGCCACCAGCGAGCGCCGCAGCGGCGGGCCGGCACCCAGAAAAAGAAGGAACGTTCTATCTTGACACACGAGAGGTCGGAAGTATTCTAAAGGAATATTCTTTCTCTATATAGCATCTCGGCAGGCACTCCGAAGCAGGGGGACACGCGGTGAACATCGGGCAGCAGACAGCAAGTGCGGCGAGCCAAGGCGAGGCCCGGCAGTGGGGCCTCGCTGGCCAGACGAGCGCGATGACTGCCGCGCTGGCGCTGTCCGGGCCTGCCCTTGCGTCAGCCCGGGCTTCCGGGCCCCGGCCGGCGGCTGGCCCTACAAGCGGCGTTGGCGCCGTGCAGATCACCTGGATTGCCAGCACGACCGTTCCGATCCGCTTCGATCAGACCGTGAGCGTGCCCGTGCCCGTCAACAGTCTCGGGGTGCAAGTCCATCTCCTCCGCGCTTCCGACAGCCGGGTCACCAGCTATCGGATCATCAGCCAGCCCAACCACGGGTTCCTGGACAGCCGGAACTTCGCCGCCGGCACCTTCACATACGTCCCGCGGCCCGGCTATTCCGGCACGGACACGCTCACCTACCAGGACATGCACGGAAACGCGCCATCGGCGCGGACGACCGTCACCTTCACCGTCGGGCTTACAGCCTGACGGCTGCGCTGACGCCGCCGCCAAGGACCGGATGCCTATTCGGCTGTCAGCCCGCACGTCACGCGTGGCTGCTGTCAGCCACCAACGGGCGCTTCGGCGACGAGACGGACGTCCGGGTCATCGTCGGGTGGAGCGGAACGCCACAAGCGCCGGTACGCCCCGACCAGACGGTTAGCGTCTCGCACAACAGCCCCGGGGTGGCATTCCGATTGCGCTGCAGCGACCTCGGCCGACCGGACAGCTTCCGCATCCTCACACCGCCCGATCACGGGTTCCTGGACACAACAGGAACCCGCAAGACGAACCATGACCCCGCCAGCGGGTCCTCACCCGCTTCGGCCTGCCACGCCAGCGCCAGGTGGCTCTCCTCCCCCGTGCACCGGGCCTGCTCGTGCAGTCAGCCGGCCGGACCGCCGGTCACGTAGATGACCTGCCCGGACACAAAGCCGGTGCCCTCGCTGGCCAGGAACGAGATGGCGTGCGCCACGTCCGACACCTGGCCGATCCGGCCGACCGGGGTCTGCGCGGCCACGTCGGCCTGGAACTCGTCGAAGCTCACTTTCAGCCGGGTCGCGGTCGCGGCGGTCATGTCGGTGGCGATGAACCCCGGGGCGACCGCGTTCGCGGTGATGCCGAACGGGCCGAGTTCGATGGCGAGGGTCTTGGTGAAGCCCTGCAGCCCCGCCTTGGCGGCGGCGTAGTTGGCCTGCCCGCGGCTGCCCAGCGCCGAGCTGGAGGACAGGTTGACGATCCGGCCGTAGCGCTGGTCCACCATGTGCCGCTGCACGGCCCGGGTCATCAGGAACGCGCCGCGCAGGTGCACGCCGAGCACCGTGTCCCAGTCCTGATCGGACATCTTGAACAGCAGGTTGTCCCGGATCACGCCGGCGTTGTTGACCAGCACGGCGGGCGGCCCCAGTTCGGCCGCCACGGTGTCCACCGCCTGCGTGACCTGGCCGACGTCGCCGACGTCGGCGGCGACGGCGATGGCCTGCCCGCCTGCCGCGGTGATGGCGGCCACGGTCGCCCGGCACGCGCCGACCGTCAGGTCGAGCGCGGCCACGGCCATCCCGTCCCGGGCCAGGCGGCAGGCGGTGGCTGCCCCGATGCCGCGCGCGGCGCCAGTCACGATGGCGACGCGGCGCGGGCTGTCAGGCATGACGGTCTCCCTCACTCTGCTGGCCGGCAACGACGGCGTGCGCGTCGAGGGCGACGACGCCCCCGGGGTGCGCCAGCACGGGATTGACCTCGATCTCGCTGAACTCCGGGTGCTCGGCGGCCGCTAGGGCGATCGCGGTAAGGGCGTCGGCGGCGGCGTCAAGGTCAACCGGATCGGCGCCGCGCCATCCGCTCAGCAGCGGAGCGTGGCGCAGCGAGCTGATCATCCTTCGTGCCCTCGTCCGGGTGAGCGGTGCCAGGCCGACCGCGATGTCCCCGAGCAGCTCGGCGGTGATCCCGCCGGCGCCGACCATAGCGACCGGCCCGAACGACGGGTCCCGCCGTACCCCCATGATCAGCTCGGCGGAGCCGGGGTACCGCACCATGGCCTCGACGGAGAACGCGCCGGACCGGGTGCGTCTGCGCATGACGTCGAACGCGTTTCGCAATGACGGCTCGTCGAGGAGGTCGAGCGCCACCCCGGATGCCTCGGTTTTGTGGGCCAGGCCCATCGCCTTGAGCACGACCGGGTAGCCGATGGCAGCCGCGGCCTGCACGGCGGAGTCGGCGTCGGCGACGAACCTGGCCGCCGGGAAGCTGAGGCCGTAGCCTGCCAGCAGCTCCCGCGTCCGCTGGTAGTCGCCGGCGTCGGCAGGAGGAGGCAGGGGGACGGCGGCAGTGCGTCCCGCGGCGGAAGGCGGCGGCACCGTCGGCGCCGTGGCGGAGGGCAGGGCCGAGGATCGGACTGCGCCGGCGATGGCCGCGGCCGCATGCTCTACGCGGTCGAAGACGGGGATCCCCCGCCGGCGCAGCAGCTCGATGGCAGGGGTCGGCGCGCTGGCCATGGTGTGGACGACGATCAGGCGGTCGGCGTCCTCGGCGGCGTCCGCGAGGGCTGCGGCGACCGCCGACTCGGCGCCCGCCAGCTCCGGTGAGGTGCTGGCGTAGTCGCCGAAGTATCCGGATAGCAGCACCGAGTCGGTGTCATGCACGGCCAGCAGCGCGCTTACCACGGACGCGTAGCTGGCGATATCGGACTCCCCGGCGCCCGCGAGGTCCACCGGGTTGGTCACTCCCGCCGCCGGGGGGAGAAGCTGCCTCAGGCGCGAGACGACGAGGTCGCCCAGCGGCGGCACCGACAGGCCCGCTGCCGCCAGGGTGTCCGCCGCCAGCACTCCCTGGCCGCCGCCGTCGGCCACCACCGCGACGCGGTGGCCGCTCGCCGCAGCGGCGCGGCGACCTGGCCGCATGCCCGGCGCGAGCAGCGCGACGGCGGTGTCGGCCAGCTGCCCCGGCGTGTCAAGCAGCAGCGCGCCCGCCTCCGCGAGGGCCGCCTCCACCACCTCGCGCGGGCTCACGAGCGCTCCCGTGTGCGACTTGGCGGCGCGGCCCGCCGCGGCGCTTCGGCCGGGCGCGAGCACCAGGACGGGCTTGCCTGCCGCCCGGGCGCCGGCGATCGCCCGCGCCAGCCTGCGGCCGTCGCGGAAGTCCTCGATATACGCCGCGATGATCCGCGTCTGCTCGTCCCGCGCGAGGCTGTCGAGCACCTCGGCCGCGTCGATGTCGCGCTGGTTGCCGAGCGACACCAGCCGGGACAGGCCCTGCCCGGCCCGGCCGAGCAGGCGGCCGATCTCCAGGCCGAGGTTGCCGCTCTGTGACACCAGCCCCACCTGGCCGGAGGGCACCGCGCCCCAACACAGCTCCAGGCAGGCGGCGTGGTCGACCACGCCCATGCAGTTGGGGCCCAGTAGCCGGGCGCCCCGCGACCGGACGAGCTCTGCGAGTTCGAGCTCCCCCTGCGTGCCTGCGGCATCGTCGGCGCCCGGCGCTGCGACACGGGACGTGATGACCACGAAACAGCGCGCGCCCGCCGCCAGGCCCCGCTCCACCTCCTGTCGGACGGTGCCAGGCGGCGTCGTCACCACTACCAGCTCCGGTACGTGCGGGAGGTCATCGAGCGATGGCCAGGAGCGCGTCCCGAGCACGGGGCCGCCCCGGCGGTTTACCAGATACACGGGGCGCCGGTGCCGGCCTGCGAGCGCGCCGCGGGCCAGCCAGTAACCCCACTTCCGGCGGTTGTCCGACACCCCGACGACCGCGACGCAGGAGGGGTCGAAGAGCGCCCGAAGCGGATCCTGGACCGGCCAAGCGGAAGGCACCGGGGCGGGAGGGAGAGTTGCAGTCATGTCGGATCGTTCCCCTCGCTGGCATAATTAACTGGCGCATCAGTTATTATTGGGCACAACGCCGGGCTTGGCAAGGGGCCGGGGCCGTGGACCAGGGAAACCTAGCGGGCCACCGTGGGCAGCATGTCGTCGATGAAGGCCACGCAGGCGGCCCGCATGCGCTCGGCGGTCATGCTGCGCGAGCCCAGCAGCACCTGGATGGCAAGGCCGTCGATCATCCCGATGAGCATGTTGGCGAGCTCGGTCGCGCTCCCGTCCCTGATGATGCCCGCGTCCTGGCCGTCGCGGATGATGTCGGCCACCAGCCGCCGCCACTGGCCGTAGAAGTCCTCGTTCAGCTGCCGGAGGTCAGGCTCCTGCAGGCCCTCGACCCACAACTCGCTCCACACGTGCCAGCCCTCCAGGGTCTCGTCTTCGACCGGCAGGTAGGACTCGACCAGCAGCCTGAGCGTCTCAAGCGGGCCCTTGCCCGACTCCATGAGCGACTGGCGGCGCTTGGTCGAGTAGTCGTAGTATCGCTCGAACGCCGCCTTGAGCAGGTCGTGCTTGGTATCGAAGTAGTAGTGGATCATGCCGGAGCTCACGCCGGCGCGCTTGGCCACATCGGACAGGCGCAGGTTGCGGAAGCCACTGACGGCGATCACGTGCCAGGTCGCTTCCAGGATCTGCTGGCGCCGTTCTTCCTCGACATGCGGGCGGGGCATAGTTCGTACGGTATCGCTGCCGGGCGCCGGCACTTTTGCCGTAACCCCTTGACAACCGTTGTGATGCGGCCCACAGTTCATAAATAACTGACGGACCAGTTAGATATAGGTGAAGCCGATGAACGCAAAGCCAGCCGAGCAAGACGGGACCCTCCGAAGAGGCGTCCTGCCGCTGTGGGCCGTCTACGGGATCGCGCTGGGCATCCTCGCGCCGTCCTCGACCCTCGCCCTGTCCACCGGGCTGATCAGCGAGACAGCCGGCAATCTCAGCTGGCTAACCTGGGTGGTCACCTCGGTCATCGTCCTGAGCTTCACCCTGGGTATCGGCTGGCTCACCCGGCGCTTCGCCAGCACCGGCGGCCTCTATGGCCTGGCCGCGCGGGCGGGGGGCCAGGCCGGCGGCTTCTCGGTCATGACCGCGCACGTCCTCGCGCTGCTGCTGGCCGGGCCAGCCTGCGCCCTCGGCAGCGCCATCTACCTCGACGCCTGGCTGGAGCGGGTCGGCCTGCCTTCCGCCCACTCCACCGCAGTGACTAGCGCACTGGTGGTGCTGGTGGTGGCCGCGAGCGCCTGGCTGTGCTATCGGGAGGTAAAGCTCTCCGCCCGACTCCTGCTCGCCATCGAGTTCGCCACCGTCGGCGTCATCCTCGTCTTGTTCTGCTTCGTGCTCGCCAAGGCGCCCGGCGGCATCATCGACTCCCGGCAGTTGCACTTCGGCGGCGCCAAGGTGGCGTCGATCCTGGAGGCGGGCGGATTCGCGGTGTTCGCCCTGGCCGGCTTCGAGAACGTCGCCACCCTCGGCCGCGAGGCGCGCAACCCGAGGCGTTCGATCGGCCTCGCCATGACCGGGTCGGTCCTGGCGCTCGGCGTGCTCTACGTGTTCGCGAGCTACGTCATCGTGCTCGGCTTCAAGGGCATATCCTTCGCCAGCAGCCCGGCGCCGCTAGACACGCTGGCCACCCGCAACGATGTCGGCTGGCTCAGCTATCTCGTGGATCTCGGTGTCGCCGTAAGCTTCTTCGGCTCCAGCCTCGGCATCATGGCGGGCACGTCGCGCACCGTGTACACCCTGGCCAGGGACCGCGTGCTGCCCGGCCGCCTGGCACGGGTGCACGCCACGCAGCGCACCCCGGTCACCGCCGTGACCGCCCTGGCCGTGCTTTACCTGGTGCTAGGCGTCGCGGGGGCTGCCCTGACCAGCCCAGACAACTCCTACGGGTACCTGGGCACGCTGTCCGGTTACCTGCTGGTCCTCGCCTACGGCCTCACGACGCTGGTGGCGGGCGTATACGCCGCGCGCAGCGGCTCGTTCCGGGCCGGCATCGCGGTCACCACGCTGGTGGCCGTGGCCGGCATCGTTCTCGTCTACTGGTACAGCTTCCATCCGTTCCCGCAGGGCGCCTACGGCGTGGTGGCCTGGTGCTTCGTCGGCTGCGTGGCGTTCGCGGTCGTCATTTACGCGGCGCTGCGGCTGCGCTGGCCGACCGCCCTGGCCAAGATCGGCCGCACCGACCGGTCCGCCCAGGCGGACGAGCCCGCCGAGACCTCCCCCACAGCCCCGGCCTCGTCGCTCGCACAAGGCCCGTCACACGCATAAGGAAAGGTAGATCAGCACATGGAATTCGCCTACACGCCCCGCCTGTCAGCCCTGCGCCAGCAGGCCCTCGACCTCACGTCCGTCATCGTCAAGTACGAGGACGAGTGCGAGCAGAACAACGGCCTCGGGCCGGAGGCCCACCGGGCCATCAAGGAGGCCGTGCTCGCGGCAGGTTTGCAGGCGATCAACGTCCCCGCGCCGTGGGGCGGGGCCGGGCTCACCGTGCTCGAGCAGGTCGTCGTCCAGGATGTGCTCGGCAGCCTGACCAACGCCCTGTGGGACACCGTCTGGCGCCCGGCCAACCCACTGCTCGCCTGCACCCCCGCGCAGCGGGAGCGGTACCTGATCCCCGCCGTCCGCGGCGAGCGGCGCGACGCCGTGGCGATCACCGAGTCCGAATCTGGGTCCGACCCGGCATCGGCGCGCACCACCGCCTCAGCCGACGGCGACGGCTACCGGATCACCGGGAACAAGTGGTTCGTCACCGTCGGCGACGTGGCGGACTTCCTGATCGTCCTCGCGGTAGCGGAGGCCGGGCCGACGCTGTTCCTCGTCGACCGCGACGCCCCGGGCGTCTCCATCGTCCGCACCCCGCGCTATACGCACACGTTCGTCTACGAGCACCCCGAGTTCGCCTTCGACAACGTCCGGGTTAGCCCGGACCAGGTGCTCGGGGACCCCGGCCAAGGGTACGAGCTGACCCGCGACTGGTTCACCGAGGAGAGGCTGATGATCGCCGCGCGGACGATCGGCGCGGCCGAGCGGGCGCTGGCCCTCGCGATCGACTGGGCCGAGCACCGGCTCCAAGGCGGCGAGCCGCTCATCAGTCGCCAGTTTATCCGCGGCATGATCGCCGACTCGGTGGTGGACATCGCCGTTAACCGGGCCTTCACCCACCAGGTGGCCTGGGAGTTCGACCACGGCGGCGACCGAAAGACACTGCACGCCCGGGCGGCGACCGCCAAGCTGGCAGCCTCCGAGGCCTCCAACCGGGTCGCCGATCGGGCGGTGCAGATCTTCGGCGGCCGCGGCTATATGCGAGACAACCCGGTCGAGCGGATCTGGCGCGAGCTGCGGGTCGACCGGATCTGGGAAGGCACCTCGGAGATCCAGCGCCTCATCATCGCCAATGAGGCCGGCAAGCGCGGGCTGGACGGCTTGCTCGGGTTCACGGGGCGGGGGTAGCCGTGCCAGCCAGTTGGAGCGGCAAAGTCGCGATCGCCGGCGCGTACGAGTCGCCGCGACGACGAGCCCCCGGAATGCACCCGTTCGCGATCCACGCCGAGTGCGCCCTGGGCGCGCTGGCCGACGCCGGCCTTGAGCTAACCGACGTCGACGGGCTCGCCACCGCGGCCTCCTTCCCGGCCGAAGGCGCACGCGAGATGGCGGTGGCCGAGGTCGCCGAGTACCTTGGCGTCCGTCCCCGATGGGTCGACGGAACCGATATCGGCGGGGCGGCGCCACTGTCGCACGCCGGCCATGCAGTCGCCGCCATCCAGGCCGGGCTGGCGGACGTGGTTCTCGTGACCTACGCTGCCTGTGGTTACTCGTGGCCGCATGGCGCCCAGGACTACCTGACCTACGCGCACGGCCCCGGCCAGTGGGAGCTGCCCTACGGCCCGAGCACCGTCGCCACCTACGCCCTGGCCGCCCGGCGTCACATGCATGACTACGGCACCACCGAGGAAGACCTGGCCTCCATCGCGGTTCAGTGCCGGTCCAACGCAACGGCCAACCCCGACGCCCGGTACACCGCGCCGATCTCAGTCGACGACGTGCTGGCCTCTCCGGTGGTCGCCGACCCGCTGCACCGCCTGGACTGCTGCGTCGTCACCGACTCGGGGGGCGCGTTCGTGCTCATGTCGGCCCGCCGCGCCGAGTCGCTGCATGCGAAACCCGTCTACGTGCTCGGCTACGGCGAAGCGCTCGGACAGGTCTCGATGAGCCAGATGTGGCCCTTCACCGCCACCGCCGCGGCCGCCTCCGGGGCGCGCGCCTTCGAGACGGCGGGCATGCGGCCGGCTGAGATGGATTTCGCCCAGCTGTACGACAGTTTCACGATCACTGTGCTGCTGGCGCTCGAGGATCTCGGCTTCTGCGCCAAGGGCGAGGGCGGCAAGTTCGCCACAGCGGGGGAACTCGCGCCCGGCGGGCGGCTGCCGATCAACACCGACGGCGGCGGGCTCTCCTCCAATCACCCTGGCCGGCGCGGCGCGCTCGCCGTGATCGAGGCGGTCAGGCAACTGCGCGGCACCTCTCCCGGCGTCCGCCTCACGGCACCGCGAACCGCGCTCGTCCATGGCATGGGCGGGTCGCTGTCCACGTCGGCGACCCTGATTCTCGGAGTGTGACCATGGGCCTGGCCCCGCTAACCGATGAGTTCTCCCGCGTCTACTGGGACGCCGCGCGTGACGGGACATTGCTCATCCAGCGGTGCCTCGCGTGCGGCCGGTGCCAGTTCTATCCGCGGCGCCACTGCGCGAGCTGTTTCGCGCCCGATCCGGAGTGGCGGCCCGCGAGCGGCCGGGGACGACTGCACACCTACACCGTGATCCGGAAGACGCCCAACGCTGAGTTCGCCGTCGACTGCCCGTACGTGCTGGCGATCATCGAGCTCGACGAAGGGCCCAGGATAACGGCGCGCATCGTTGGCGAAACGGACGATATCGCGTGCGGCCGACGGGTGCGTGCCGTCTTCACGCCGACCGACTTCACCCTGGCCGGCCGCGGGGCCGTCCTGCCGAACTTCTCCCTGGACGACCAGGCATGACCACGTACCTCGAGGACCTACGGGAGGGCAGCGAGTACCTCTCCGCCCCACGGACGATCACGGCAAAGGACATCGCGGACTTCGCGGCGCTGTCCGGTGACTTCAGCCCGCTGCACACCGACGACGGCTGGGTCCGGGAGAACACGCCGTTCTCCGGCCGGATCGCCCACGGCGCGCTGGTCTTCAGCGTGTCGCAGGGGCTCCGGACCCCGGTCGTCGACGACATCGCCATCCTTGCCTTCCTGGGCTTCGAGCGCGCCCTGGTCGGTCCCGTCTACCCGGGCGACGCCATCACCGCGCGCTGGACCGTGTCCCAGGTCCGCAGATCACGGTCCAGCCCGGACCGGGGTATCGCGACCCTGCAGGTCACCGTCGTCAACCAGGACGGCAACCCGGTCCAGCGCGGTGCCGATACCTACCTGACGGCCGCGAGACCGCGGTTACGCCGTGCGGGTTCGCTCCGGGGAGCCTTCCATCGATCACCGGTTGCTCGAACAGATGCCCGCCAGCTTTAAGGATTGAGGCGGGCCATCGCTCCTGAGGACCGAGTGCCTTGCCGTCCTTCACGTCGAACAGGTGAAGCTTGCGCGTGTTGCGCAGCGGGTCGCGTGAGGCGCGAGGGTCGTCTACGTCGACCAGGACCCTGTCGTCCTCGCGC
>Ga0335074_10015904_pt1 | contig 10587 bp, 9 predicted proteins | sample Lox_Sample_23_FD_206715 | JGI IMG/M metagenome (GOLD analysis project Ga0335074, IMG submission 206715) | Soil microbial communities from Loxahatchee National Wildlife Refuge, Florida, United States - Lox_Sample_2.3 | ecosystem: Environmental > Terrestrial > Soil > Wetlands | place: USA: Florida...
GCCTGCTCGGTCAGCGCGGCGAGCACCGGGCCGGGCCGCATCGCGTCCGCGGACCGGTCCCGGGCGAACACCTCCCCGCCCAGGCCGTCCGGACCGAGCATCGCGGCCAGCTCTACGAGGTCGACGTCGGCGGCATCGCCCAGGCTGATGGTGGCGGCCGGTCCTTCGATCTCCCACTCCTCGGGGATCCGCGCCCGGCCCGCGTCCAGGTCGGCGAAGTAGGCGGCCATCGCCGCGTCGCCGTCCCAGTCATCGTCCCGCGCCGGGTCGCCGGGCGGCGGCTGCTCGCCGTCTGGCCCGGGATCGGGGAACGAGTCTTGGGACACTGCAAACTCCAGGTTCGAATACTGGTGTATCTATCTCATGCTTACACGAACACTATATCAAATCAGAGCACCAATCGTTGCCTTGAAAGCCACCCATTCTCAAGTTTTTTTCCGTCCCGGGCAAGGCGGGGCGAGCGAGAGTCACCCCGCGTCCGTTCGGGATAACAGGGCTTGCTCGGCCGGGGAGCACGCGAGCTCATGCGCGCACCGATAAGATCGAGCCCGTGAACGCCGCGCGCCTGGAGCCTCTGAAAACGCTCGTCAGGGAACACAAGCTGTTCTCGGCGGCGCTCGCGGTGGGCGCGTTCCTGCGGCTGCTCGCCGTGCTCGGGTACCCGGGCGCCCTGTGGTTCGCCGGCGACTCCTACGTCTACCTCGGCGCCGCGCTCCGGCCGCAGCCGAACCTGTCCAAGTCGACCGGCTACTCCTTCTTCCTGCGGGCGCTGCTGCCGTTCCACAGCCTGACCCTGGTCACCGTGGTCCAGCACCTGATGGGGCTGGCCGTCGCGGTCATGATCTACGTGCTGCTCCGCCGCAACAATGTGTCCAAGATCTGGTCCACCGCGGCGACCCTGCCCGTGCTGCTCGACGGGTACATGATCGAAGACGAGCACATGATCATGGCCGAGGCGCTGTTCACCTTCCTGATCATGCTCGCCATGCTGCTGATCCTGTGGCGACGGGACATGAAGTGGTGGACGGCGCTGTTCGCCGGACTGCTCGTCGGCTACGCCGTGACCGTCAGGACCGAAGGCGCGATCGTCCTCCTCATTTTCCCGCTGTTCCTGCTCATTCGCGGCTGGATGACCCACGGCTGGAAGCACCTGAGCGGCTGGCTCGCCGCCGCGGCGATGGCGATCGGCTGCGTGATCCCCGTGGGCGCGTACGCGAGCTGGTTCCACTCCCGGACCGGGCACTACGGCGTCTCGGAGGCCACGGGCTTCTACCTGTGGGGGCGGGTGTCGTCGTTCGCCGACTGCGCGGTCATCAAGCCGACCGGCGCGGAAGCGACCGTCTGCCCGAAGGAGCCGCTCTCCACCCGCACCCCGCCAGGCAACTTCGTCTGGCACGCGCCCGAGGTGCACACCGACCTGAACAGCACCGGCGGCCCGGTCGACCCGGCGAACAACCAGCTGCTCACGGACTTCGCGATCCACGCGGTCGAGGCGCAGCCGCTCGGTTACGTGAAGACGGTCGTGAAGAACACGCTGCTGTCGTTCGGCTTCCCGCGGATCGCCTATCCAGGCGCGGGGACCACCTACTACTACAACTTCCACCTGCACTACAAGACGTCGACCTACGACACGCTGCCGCCGGACAACCCCAACCACGAGTGGATCGCCGGCGGCACCGCGTACCAGGACTGGCTGAGCTACGGCCACCAGGCGCCGGGCCGGGTGATCACGGTCTTCGCCATCCCGATGGTGCTGTACAACCGGCTGGTGTTCACCTACGGGCCGCTGCTCGCGCTGATCTTCATCGTCGGCCTCGGCGGGCTGTTCAGCCTGAAGCTGAGCAGGCGCCCGCGCGAGATCCGGCTGCGCTGGGCGCCGCGCGGCACCAGCATGCTGCCGTGGGTGACCGCGGTCGCGCTGCTCATCACCCCGATCGCCATCGCCGACTTCGACTACCGGTACCTGCTGCCGGTGATCTCGTTCGCCTGCCTCGCGGCGGGCCTGGGGTTCGCGCCCGCGAAGCGCCGGAAAGGCCCGCAGGACGGGACCGGAGATCAGAGCCCGGTGTTGGCCCAGGAGATCGACTCGGGCGCGACCAGCGGGGTGCCGACCTCAAGCTGAATCTCCGCGTGTGCCGTCAGCGGAACATCCTGCGGGTTCCCCGTGAACACCTTCCCGTTGACCAGGACGGTGACGTGCCCGTGCGCCGGACCGACGGCGTCCGGTCCGAGCGGCTGGCCCCATTCGTTGAAGAACTGGCCGAGCGTGTAGGTCCGCTGCACCGGCGACTCGATGTGCACGATCCCGTCGGCGGCGTGCGTGTGCAGCCAGTAGAAGCACGATCCCGAGCCGATGAACGGCCCGGCCTGGGTCTGCTGCGCGACCGCGTTCGGGATGCCGATCGCCGCCGGGACCTGCCGGGCGGCGCCGTTCACGAAGATCGTCAGGTGCGCGTGGATGTGGAAGAGCGTCTGCTCGCTCGTGTCGCAGCTGATGCCGTCGACGGGCGACCCAGTCGCGGCGGTCGCGGTGCTGGCCAGCGCCGGCGCGTTAGGGACGGGGACGGCTTCGGGCCCGAGCGGGCCGGCCGGCGGCGCCGGCGGCAGCGCGCCGAGGGTGCTCAGCGGCTCGTACCCCGGCGGCGTGGCGGACGAGCCGCCGCTGACGCCGAGCGTCACGCCCACCGCGATCGCGGCCGCGACGATGACCGCCCCGCCGCCGATCGCGGCCACCCGGATCCGCCGCTTGCGCCGCTGTTCGGCCTGGCGCGCCTGCTCAACGCGCTGCTTTCTGCTCTCCCGGGAGTTCTGCTTGGACACCGCATCAGCGTATTCAACGATTTATCCCGAACGTACGCGGCTGGCTCTCCACGGTTCACCTGGCTGCGGCGGCGATGGGCGACCTAGCGGGGGACGCCTGTTTCACCGTCCGGATGATCGGCGCCGTCTCCACGCGCTGCACGCCGGGAAGCGCTGCGGCCTTGGCGGTCAGGAACTCGTAGAACTCGGTCTCGTCGCGGCACACCACGCAGGCCGCGAGGTTGGCCGCGCCCGTGGTCGCGGCGGCGTAGGCGACCTCGGGGAACTTCGCCAGCGCCGCCCCGGCGGCGGCCAGGTCCGCTGGCGGCACCGACAGCCACAGCCACGTCGCCGACCGGAAGCCGAAGGCCGGCATGTCCAGCTCGACGTCGAAATACAGCACGCCGACGGCGCGCAGCTGGTCCATGCGGCGCCGGACCGTGGACTCCGACCAGCCGGTGGCCGCCGCCAGCTCGGCGTGCGAGGCGCGCCCGTCCACCCCGAGCGCGTCGAACAGGGCGAAGTCGAGCTCGCCGAGCTCGACGTGACCGCCGGCCTGGCTGGCGGGGACCGGCTGCCGCAGCGGCTCGACCCGCAGCGCGGGCAGCACCTGGAGGAACCCGAGGGCGTCAGGTCCGCCGGTGAACATGTGCAGCAGGGAATGCGCGGTCACGTCCACGATGCGCTCGCCGCGCGGCAGCTTGGCGAGCAGCGCCTCGCGGTCTTCCCGCGCGTCGCCGCGCAGCGTGCAGAGCACTTCGGTGTTGCCGTTGAGGAGCTGGATCCAGGCCGTGTCGGCGCGCCTGGCCAGCGCGGCGGCGATCGCGGGACCGGCCCCGGGAACGCACCGGATGCGCAGGAACCAGCCGAGCGAGCCGAGCTGCTTGCGCGCCTTCAGCCCGACCACGCGCAGCAGTCCCGCCGAACGCAGCCGGCGGTACCGCCGGGCCACCGTCTGGTCGGAGACGCCGAGAACCTCCGCGAGCTGGCTGAATGAGGCCCGCCCGTCCACGCCGAGGCATTGGGCGAGCTGCCGGTCCAGGTCATCGATCGTGATGGTATCCACCATGTTCAGCCTAGCGAATGTCGAGATCCGCCGACATCCCCGGGCTGGCTAACGGCCGCGGTCACATTCCGGCCAGGGTAGGTGTCGGACACTACGGGAGGCGAGATGAAGAAATGGTGGCCGCTGGCGGCGGTCTGCGCGGGGACGTTCATGCTGCTGGTCGACGTGACGATCGTGACCGTAGCGCTGCCCGACATGGCGCGTGAGCTGCACACGACGTTCCAGGACCTGCAGTGGGTGATCGACCTGTACGCGCTCGTGCTGGCGGCGCTGGTGCTGACGGTGGGGTCGGTCGCGGACCGGCTGGGGCGGCGGCGGGTGTACCTGATCGGCCTGGTGGTGTTCGCGTTGTCCTCGCTGGCGTGCGGCCTGGCGCCGAACGTCGGCGTGCTGATCGCCGCGCGCGGCGTGCAGGGTCTTGGCGCGGCGGCGATGTTCGCGACGACGATGGCGCTGATCAGCAGCTCGTATTCGGGGCGCGAGCGGGGCGTGGCGTTCGGGGTATGGGGCGCGGTCAACGGCGCGGCGGCGGCCGCGGGCCCGATCGTCGGCGGGCTGCTCGCGACGCACTTCGGCTGGCGGTGGATCTTCCTGGTGAACCTGCCGGTCAGCGTGGTGGCGGTGGTCCTGACGCTGGTCGTCGTGCGGGAGTCGCGCGATCCGCATCCGTCTCGTGTCGACGTGCCCGGCATGGTGAGCTTCACGGTGGCCGCCGCCGCCCTGACCTACGCGCTGATCCGCGGCGCGTGGGCCTCGGGACCGACGGTCGCGCTGCTGGGGATCACGGTTGTTGCGCTGGTCGTCTTCGTCCTCGTCGAGCGGCGCACGGAGTATCCGATGCTGGACCTGGCGCTGCTGCGGAACGCGACGTTCACGACGCTGCTCGTCGCGGGCGCGCTGCTGTCGGCGGCCGCGTGGGCCAGCCTGACGTACGAGTCGCTGTGGCTCCAGTCGGTGCTCGGCCTGACCCCGATCAAGGCGGGCCTGGTGCTGCTGCCGGCGAGCCTGGCGGCGTTCGCGGTGTCCTTGGCGATCGGCCGGGTGCTGCACACCGCCTCACCGCGGCTGCTGATCGGCAGCGGGCTGCTGGTCATCGCCGCGGGCGCGCTGGCGCAGGGCGTGATCAGGACCGGGTCCAGCTGGTGGGTCGTGATGCCGGGCCTGTTCCTCGTCGGGATCGGCGCCGGGCTGGCGATGGCGCCGCTATCGGCGACCGCGATGGGCGCGGTGGCGCGCTCGCGGGCCGGCATGGCCGCGGGAGCGGTCAGCACGTTCCGGCAGCTGGGCTACGCGTTCGGCATCGCTGTGCTCGGCGAGGTCTTCCACGCTGGCCTCTCGCGGGTCGCGGGCCCGGCGCTGGCCAGCACGCTCAGCGGCGGCGAGGCGGGCGCGGTGATGGCCAGGTCTCCGGTCCTGGTGCCGGTGGTGCACCACGCGTTCGCGGCCGGGCTCGACGCGACGTTCGCCGTGGCGGCCGGCCTCGCCGCGGTGGGGGGCGTCCTGGTGCTGGTGTTCGTCAGGCCGTCGAAAGCCCCGGCCGCGGCGCCCGCCGGCGTATCCTATGAGACAGAGGGTGAGTCGGCCGGGCGGTCGCGCCGGACCGCGGTCCGGTGAGGAAGGTCCGGGCTCCACACGGCAGGGTGGTCGGTAACACCGACCCGGGGTGACCCGCGGGACAGTGCCACAGAAAACAGACCGCCGCAGCCGCCCGTTTACGGGCGGCAACGGTAAGGGTGAAACGGTGGTGTAAGAGACCACCAGCGCCGCAGGTGACTGCGGCGGCTCGGTAAACCCCACCCGGAGCAAGGTCAAGAGGGCTCATGCCGCTGCAAGCGGCGCGGGCCTGCGCGAGCGATCGAGGGCTGCCCGCCCGATGCTCGCGGGTAGACCGCACGAGGCTGCCGGCAACGGCAGTCCCAGATGGATGACCGCCGGCCCGCGCAAGCGGGTGCACAGAACCCGGCCTACAGGCCGGCTCACCCCCTCCTATCGCGCCATCGGGGACAACAAAATGGCAGAGAACCTGGCAGATGAAGTCATACAAGCCAGTACCGACTTCGATGGGCGGGAACGCGCGCCAATGCGGCTAGCCGAGGCGAGAATCACCTTGGGCGTAGTCCGAGCTCGCGAGGGCGACCTCGAAGCGGCCGTAGGACAGGGCATGCGCGCCTTCAACGGACTGCGCAGATCGCTGCCATCCCTCTTGATGGTCAGCCGCGATCTCACCAAGGTGCTCAACGAGCGATACCCGAACGAAACAGAGACGCGGAAGTATCTCGACCAGTTGGAAGCCCTGACTGCAGTTCCAGCCGCCAACGTGTTAGCTCCACTTGATGTGCGACACATCGGCTCCCCTTGATCCGCGACACTCCCTTGGTTGGTTTGTCCCGGCCAGATGCCTGGCTGCAACAGCGACCAGGGCACTCAGAGTCCGGTGATCAGCCAAAAATCCTCGGAGACGAGCAGGGCGATCAGGTTCCGGAGCTGCTAAGTGCTCAGCTCGATCTTGCCGCCGAAGTCGTCAACTAACCCGACACGGCGCTCCTCAGGGCCGTCCCGGTTGATCACAACCTCGGGAACCGAATGGTGCTCGGTGACTAGCCAGAGGTCTTCGGAGTGAACGTCGCCGTCAGCCATGCAGTGCGCCTTTCCGGTCCCGGCCCACGCGATACCTATATCTGGGACAACGGACCGGCGGCCAGGTCTGGTTCAGCCCAGTGACGGGATCCCGGTCAGCCTCATGTGCCTGTCCTGGACACCGCGTCTAATCCGCTGGCTAGTCCCTGCGTCGTGCTTGCGCCGTGCCTGCGCCGTGCCTAGCTCCGCTTGATCCTTTACGGATCGGCCTCGGTAGATCCTTTGCACCCCTAGACGTAGTTGCAACGCGTTGTCACGCTGGTAGGAAATCTGGGCCTGCGCACTGTCGTCAAAGAGGGACTGGCAGGAAGGTAGGCGCTAGCCGTGAAGATGAGCTCTGGGCAGGTACACAAGGCAGCGGGACAACTACATGCGTTCGCCGGGCAGGTACATGCGCCTGTGGGGCGGGTGGGATGGTTTAGTTACGGTGGGGGGGGGCTCCGGCTGCGGGTCCCGGTGCGGCTGCCCAGGCCCGGCCGGACTGCCAGGACGGTCATGCTCGTGATCTGGGGGCTGGCGATCGTGGCGTTCCTGGTCTGCTTCAGCATTTATGTGCAGCAGCTGATCCTGCAGCACCTGATCCATTCCAGGCCACCGCAACCGATCTTCCCGATTACCGCCGCGTGCATGATCGCGCTTTTCTTCGCCATCTTGTATATCGGCCGCTCGCTGAGCCAGGAGGCCCGGCTGGGCAGCGCCGTCATCGGCGCGATAGCCGCGCCGATGATCTTCGAGTTCCCCTTCGACCTCATCGTCATGACTCGCACCTATCCCGGCGTTGCTCCCGATCCGGCGTTGTACCGGGTGCTGATCTTCGCGCCGCTGTTTCTCGTTGAATTCACCACGCTGGCGCTCCTGTCGCTGTCTCCGCTGGTGCGGCTGCGCCGGGCGGCCTTCTTCGCCTTCGCGCTGATGCTACTGATCTTCGCGGTGTGGGCGCTGTTCGGATTGGGCTACCCGTCAGCGCCGCTCCCCTTCGCGTTCAACGCAGCGTCGAAAGTCGCGGCCTTCGTCGTCGCGCTCAGCATCTTCCTCCCCCAGCGAGGCCAGGCCAGCACGCTGGAGCCGACTGATTCCGTGCCGCTCGACGACCTCGGTCATCGGAGCCCGAGCCAAGATTTCCAGCACGGCCCGGTATCTCATCTGGGTCACGCTCAGCTCCCCCAGCATGACCGGGGGTGTCAAGCATCAAGCGAAGCCAGCGCGTGAAGAGTGAAGCGGGACAGCACAACCGTCTACCAGACGACGAGCTGTGTGCCTGCGCCTTGCGCCTGTGCCTGTGCCGTGCCTAGCTCCACTTGATGTGCGACATATCGGCTCCGCTTTGATGCGCGACACGCCCTAGGTTTCTCGACCCGTCCCTGATGCTAATCGGGGCTGGGGTCAGTCCTGGTTGTTATCGGCGCACTCATCAGCGGTGGTGAGGACTCGTGGCCAGCTCCGCCGTCCACCGGTGCTGGTGCGGCGGCCGTGAGTGCCCTTCGATCGCGTCCTTGAGCCACGATGGCCATTCGATCGCGTCCTTGAGCCATGAACGCTGCTCAGCGCTCAGCACCGGCAGGGCGGCCTCAAAGTCGCGCTGGTCATTGTCCGTCCCCGGCCGGCCCAGGCCCGGCCGGGCCTTGACGAGCAGCACTACCTCGGGAGCAAGAAACGGGATGCCTTGCTGGTAGCGGGCGATGTCGGCAAGCGGGCGGGTGAAGACGTGGCTGCCCTTCTTGTAAACCCAGATGGCCCCGACCGCGCTGGCGGGGATCACCTGAGCAGGCAGCGGCAGGCCTTCGCCGCGCAAGACCAGGCGGTCGGGACCGGTTGGGCGGCCGGGGCCGCCCTTGGGACCGGGATCGGGACCGGGGTCCGGTACGGCGGTCAGCCGGCGCGTGACGGGCCACGGACCCGGCGGCTGGCCACCGGCGACGAGCTGAATATCGACTCCGGTGAGTCCGCGCAGGGCGTGCTCGTCGCGTTCGAGCATCAGGACGTTCACATCGGCGTGATCACGCGTGACGTGCCCGACAGCGAGGTCGATAGCCCAGCCTCCGGTGATCCACCAGGGAACGGCCAGGCCAGACAGCAGCGAGCCGACAGCATGCACTGGCTCGAAGCCAGCGTTGCAGATGGTATTCATCAGGAATTGCCTCCAGGCGAGACGGCAGAACCGTTCCCCTGGGGCTGCAGCAGCGGCCTAGGCGATGCGGCCGGAGAGCGGTGCGGCCACGAACATATTCGACACGGGACACCACCTCCTCACGCTGCGAGCTGCCATTAGCATAACCTCCTGCCGGAGCATTGACCCGGAGGGCGGATGCCTAGCCCGGCTGGTAGTTCGAGGCTTTGTGCCGCCTGATGTCCCGGCTGGTGGTGCGGGGCGCGGTCATGGTGATCCCGGAGTCGACGGTGACCTGGTAAGTATCGGCTTCCACCGTGACCTCGGCGGTCTTGCGGGCATGCGCCAGGCCGACCTGGATCTTCTGCCCGCCGATCATGATCGCCCCGCGCACGGAGACCCGCCGTGTCACCACCAGCGGCTCGGGCAGCCGGGGCGGCTCGGCTGTTCCCGTGCGGGCACCGCGCAGCCGGGACCGGGCCTCTTGCGGGACGGGGCAGGCGATAGTGCGGGCCAGGACGCCGCCGGACAGGATGTGGGCGACCGGGCCGTGTAGCCGCAGTGTCACTCGCTGCCCGGCCAGCGGCACCCCGGCACTGATCATGTGATTCCCGAGGCTGACGTTGCCGGAGGCGTTCACGGTCCGCTCGACCTCGATCACGTTCCCGGATGCCGCAGGCAGCGGCGGCGGCCCGGCCGGGCGGGCTCCGGCAGTGGCCAGGCGGGCTAGGTCGCGGGCGTCCAGCCGGGACGGCAGGGTCTTGACCCGGTATCCGTCCAGCAGCACGTGCACGCGGTCTAGGCCCGCCCACAGCCGGATGGTGCGTCCGGTCATCGCTGGCCCCAGCCAGATCTGCTGGCCTGCCAGCCACAGGTTCCCCGACGGCGGCACCACGCGGTCCAGCTCTACCGCCTGTCCGTCATGTGGCGGCACGGCCAGTTGCGGGCTGGTGCCGGTGTCCGGGATGCTGCCGGGCTCGGCAGGCTTACCCGGCCGCGCAAACTCGGCCGGTATCCGCAGGCCCAGGGCCTCCGGGAAGGCACGGGTGAACCGGGTTGCGGGGAAGCCCATCGCCAGGGACTGGTGCGGCCGGTCGGTGTTGTACTGCTTGCGCCAGGTGTCCACCGCGGCCTGGGCGTCCTCAATGCTCGCGAACGGGCCGTGCACGTTCAGCAGTTCCTGCTGCAGCGTCTGGTGCAGTCGTTCGATCTTGCCCGTGGTCGTGGGCGACCGGGGCCTGGTCAGCCGCTGGGTGACGCCGTTCTCCCGGCAGATCCGCTCGAACAGGACCTCCGCCGGGCGCGGCTTACCGAACCGCCCAGTGAACTGCTTACCGTTGTCGCTGAGCACCTCACCAGGAATCCCGTACTCCTGCATCGCGGTCACGAACGCCGAGCACACCGCGCGGGCCGTGGCCCGCACCACGACTTCGGCGATCACGCAGAACCGGGAATGGTCGTCAATACCGGTGATGATCTTGCACTCCCTGCCATCAGCCAGGAACAGGCTCGCGGTGACGTCCAGCTGCCACAACTCCATCGCCGCGGAGCGCTCCCACCGGCGGTACTGGTCCCGGCGCCTGCGGCGCGGCACCGGCTCGAGCATCCCGTGCCGCACCAGCACCCGGTAGACCGTGGACCGCGAGATGTCCGGGTGACCCCGCTTGCTTAGTTCGAAGACCAGGCGGCGCGGTCCCCACCGGCGATGCGACCCGCGCAGGTCGCAGATCACTGCCTCTACCTCGGCGCTGATCCGCCACGGATGCGCTTTGGCGCGTGAGACCGGTCAGCCAGGCCATCAATTCCGTTATCCCGGTAACGGGATACCCACCGGTGCACCGTCTGGCGAGCCACTCCAAAGCGCTCCGCGACCTCAGTTACCGGGATGCCATCCAGGACCTGCAGCACGGCCCGGTATCTCTGCTCGACCACGTTCAACTCCCGAAGCATTGCGGAAGTGTCGCGCATCAAGTGAAGC
>Ga0335074_10015905_pt1 | contig 10587 bp, 12 predicted proteins | sample Lox_Sample_23_FD_206715 | JGI IMG/M metagenome (GOLD analysis project Ga0335074, IMG submission 206715) | Soil microbial communities from Loxahatchee National Wildlife Refuge, Florida, United States - Lox_Sample_2.3 | ecosystem: Environmental > Terrestrial > Soil > Wetlands | place: USA...
TGGAGATTTTGCACTGTGTGGGCGGCCTGGAGATTGCGGCCATGACCGGCTTCATTCTCTCGGCCGCGGCCAATCGGATAGCCGTCGTCTGCGACGGGTTCATTTCGACAGCAGCGGCGGCGCTGGCGTTCAATATTGCACCTGACGTAAGGGAATACCTCTTCGCCGGGCACTGCTCGGAGGAGCCCGGGCACCGTCATCTGCTGAAACATATAGGACTGACACCGATACTCAACCTCGGGATGAGGCTGGGCGAAGGGACGGGCGCGGTCTTGGCGATGCCCCTGATCGAATCCTCGGTTCGGGTGCTCGCCGAGATGGCGACATTCTCGTCCGCGGGAGTGAGCAAGGCGGTCGAATGAGCAGAATCTTCGAGGACATCGCGACGGCATTCCAGTTCCTGACCCGGCTGCCGCTCGTCAGGCTTACCTATGAGCCGGATGCGTTGGTCCGTGCGGCGAAGTTCTTTCCCCTGGTGGGCCTTGCGGTCGGCGCAGGTGACGCCGGAATCTACTGGCTGCTCTCGCCGCATCTTCCCGTTGCAGTCGTTGCGCTGCTGATCGTGCTCTTTTCGACACTGATAACCGGGGGCCTGCATGAAGACGGCCTTGCCGACACAGCCGATGCTTTCGGCGGAGGGTGGAACCGGGAACAGACACTCGAAATCATGAAGGACAGCCGCATCGGCAGCTTCGGCGCCCTGGCCATCGTGTTTTCCGTTGCTTCGCGCGTACTTCTGCTTGCTTATCTGCCGGCCAACAGATTTATCCAATATGCGATTTCCGCTGAAGTTCTCTGCCGATGGATCATGCTACCCCTCGGCACCGCCCTTTCTGGCGCTCGGAAGAGTGCGAGTCAGGGAGCCCGGATTGCCGGGAAGATTTCTGGCATATCGCTGGCAGTAGGGACTCTGACCGTGCTCGTCGTGGTCGGTTTCCTGTTGCGTATGTCAATGATGTGGCCGCTTGCCGCTGCATCCGTGGTGACGCTTCTCAGCGGTCTGTACTACAAGCATCGCATTGGCGGGATCACGGGCGACTGTTTTGGCGCAAGCGCCCAGCTCACGCTGATTGCAGTCTACTTTTGCGGGGTCTGGCACGGATGAGCACCATCGTTCTAATTCGCCACGGCAAGACCTGTATGGCCGGCAGATTCTGCGGCCGCAGTGATCCGGAGCTTAATGCGGTCGGAAAACGTGAGGCGGTTCATGTTGCAGAGAACGTTTCAAAGCTGGACATAGAGCGTATCTATTCGAGCGATCTGCGCCGCGCCTCACAAACCGCAAAAGCCATCGCGCAACGCACCGGAATCGCGATTGACTGTTTGACTGGACTTCGCGAGATCGATTTCGGACAGTGGGAAGGACTCACTTGGAACGAGATTGAAGTTCAATTTCCGCATGAAGCAGACCTTTGGCTCCAGGAATTCCCTTCGCGTAGCGCCCCTGGTGGCGAAACCTATACAGCCTTCACCGCGCGGGTAGAAACAGCAATTGCGGCCTTGTTGTGTGAAGCGGTGGGTATGACGATAGCAGTCGTCACGCATCGCGGCGTAATGCGCCATGCGCTCACAAAGTTTTTCGGCTTCGCTGAAACCGAAGCCTGGGAAAGGACTGCGGCTTACGGAGCTACAGTCATTACGACCAGCCTGCCATCCGTGTGCGAGGTGCTACCGTGAATCCACACCATCTTCAAATCCGGGAATTGGCAGCATGGGGATTCGATGATCCGGTTGATCGCGGCTCGCTTACACCTGAACAACTGAAGGGTGCAGCCTGCCATGCGCAGCGCACACTGAAGCAGCGTGAGCCGCATCGGGCGGAGTCTCCCATTTCCGCCCAACAATCCCGCCACCTAGCCAATTTGCTTGCGACCCGGAAGAATGCCGTCGCGGATAGCGGCGAGTTCGATGGCCTCGCCTGGAAGCTTGCCATTGTTGATCTCCGAAAGCTCATCGCATTCCAACGCCGGGTTCGGTTTGCAGGCGAAGATCACCCGAAGCTTGAGCATGGGGCGACGTGGAAGCAACTTCTCGACCTGGCTCTTCCGATCCATGCGCCGTCGAGAAGTCCCTACATCGAGGTTGCGTCCTATGGCGACCGCTGGTTTCTGCGGGATGGCTATCATCGGTCGTTTCGTTTGCTGAAACAAGGCATAAGTCTGGTCCCCGCAGTGGTGATGTACGCCGAGACGCTTGCCAAGATGGGTGCTGTCGGCAGCCAGTTCTTTGCGGAGGAGGTTCTATTCTCCAAGCGTCCACCGATGGTGACAGATTTTCTTGTTCATGGGATGGTGCTTCGTTATCTCCGTCCACATCGAGACACAGTCGTGCGAGGTTCGCGTGAGAATGTACAGGTTGGTTGCCACAGCCAGGAGGGAATATGAGCATTGCAACGATGCGAGGAGACGGCGGCCAGACGGGGCTGGCCGGAGGCATTCGCGTCTCCAAGGCGGATCTACGGGTCGACGCTTATGGAACAGTCGATGAGTTGAACTCATCGCTGGGCTTCGCGAGAAGCATCTGCAGCAATCCGGAGATTTGTTCTGCCATACACGAGATCCAGAAAACGCTTTTCCGCGTCGGGTCAGCTTTGGCGACTCCGCCTGAAAGCAAAAAGGCGCCGCCGCAACTCACCGTAGAGGATGTAGATCAGCTTACGGGCATGGTTCACGCCATCGAGGCAAAAGACGGCATCCTTTCCGATTGGTCGTTGCCTGGCGCTCACGCAGAGTCCGCCGCTTTTGAAGTAGCCCGCACGGTCTGCCGGCGCGCAGAGCGGTGCGTCGTTCGTCTCATAGAAGCTGGTGGCGGTGTCCACCCGCAATCACTTCCTTACATCAATCGTCTCTCCGACCTGATCTGGCTATTTGCACGACAGATCGAGCTTGAGGCCGGAGTGGACTCTCGTTTGAGAGACGAGCAGAAAGCGGGGCCACGATGGTCGAGAGCATGGTAATGAAAAGCAAGAGCGGCTTTACGCAAGCAGAGAAGGAAGCAGTATACCGCGCGATTCGAGAGAGGCGCGATGTGCGCTCGGGGTATCTGCCCCGTCCGCTGGAGAACGATGTCTTGCTCCGGCTCTTGAATGCTGCGCATATGGCTCCATCGGTGGGCCTGATGCAGCCTTGGAGATTTATCGTGGTGCGCGATGCCGCGCAGCGTGCCAAGGTCCACGAAATCTTTACGCGGGCCAGAGATACCGCCGCTGCGCTCTACACGGGAGGGCGGCGCGCACTCTATGCGCGCCTCAAGTTGGAGGCGTTACTGGAAGCCCCGCAGCACCTGTGTGTGACTTGCGATCCGAATAGTGAGCAAGGGCACGCTTTAGGGCGGCATTCGATGCTTGAAACACCGGCTTATTCGGCTGTCTGTGCGATCCAGAATCTTTGGCTGGCTGCACGGGCGGAGGGCATTGGCGTGGGATGGGTCAGCATCCTTGATCCGATTGCGATGAAGAACCTCCTGAGAATTCCACCTGAAGTGGAACTGGTCGCATATCTCTGCATCGGCTACGTCGAGGAATTTGCGTCGCGTCCCGATCTGGAGCGCGTCGGGTGGGAAGAGAGGGTAAGCCTCAAATCCGTCCTTAGAGAAGAGTTCTTCGATCGCTCCGCGCAACGGGGAGAGAAAACCCGATGACTGCTCGGGCCATTATGGTGCTGGGGACCGGCTCGCATGTCGGCAAATCTCTGACGACTGCGGCGCTCTGCCGCATCATTGCGCATGCCGGTTATCGTGTGGCCCCGTTTAAGGCGCAAAACATGTCGCTGAATTCGGCGGCTACACCGGACGGTTATGAGATAGGCCGCGCCCAGGCACTGCAGGCTGAAGCTGCCGGTATTCCGGCGTCTGTTCACATGAACCCCATCCTGATCAAACCGGGCCGCGACAGCACTGCGCAAATCGTCGTGCGGGGAAGAGTCTGGGGGAATCTCGAAGCTCGCTCATACCACAATCATCGCGTAATGACACTGCTGCCAATCGTCGAAGAGAGTTATCACGAACTTGCCTCGAATCACGACGTGATTGTGCTGGAAGGAGCTGGCTCGCCGGCGGAGATCAATCTCAAGGAAAGTGACATCGTCAATATGCGCATGGCGAAGTTCGCCCATGCGGCCTGCCTGCTGCTGGGCGATATCGACCGCGGCGGCGTCTTCGCCTCTCTTCTTGGAACTTGTGAGCTGCTGGATGAAGAAGAACGTAAGTATATTCGCGGATTCATAATCAACAAATTTCGTGGCGACCAGTCGTTGTTGATGCCTGGCGTTCGCACGATGGAGCAGCGGCTTGGAATACCTTGCATGGGCGTTATCCCCTGGCTGGACCGACTAGCACTCGACGAGGAAGACAGCGTGGCGTTTGGCATCGCAGGAGACGCTCCATGGACAGTCGGCCCAACCAAGTCAGGAAAGCTGCAGATCGTCGTCATTCCTTTTCCGTCCATTTCCAATTTCACCGACTTTGCCCCGCTACTGGCCGAACCCTCGGTTTCGTTGCGTTATCCGCGCAACGCTGAAGAGCTGAACAACGCCGGTGTAGTCATCCTGCCCGGCAGCAAGCAGACCGTTTGCGACCTGCGCTGGCTGCGAGAGCGCGGCTTCGAAGAACCCTTACGGCAGCATCTATCACGCGGCGGTCTTCTGGTTGGCATCTGTGGCGGATTTCAGATGCTGGGGAAAGAGATTCGGGACCCGGATGAGGTGGAGCATGGTGGTAGCGAGCCTGGTCTCAGGCTTTTGCCGATCCGGACAACAATGATGCGCAGCAAGGTCACAGTTCCGGCACAGGGAAAACTCAAGAGACCGGCGATCTTCGGAAGTGACATATCCCCATGCGAGGTTCGTGGTTACGAGATTCACATGGGGAAGACCGAATATCTCCAGAATGCGCTGCCTTTCGCCGAACTCGCCCGCTCCGGACAAGTCATTACGGATGGCTGTGTGTCACAGGATGGCCACATTTTCGGCACCTATGTTCATGGCATCTTCGATGAAGACGGATTTCGGCACGCCTTCATCGAGTCGGCACATGCGGCGCTTCACCTGCCCCCTCCAGTCGAGTTGACCGACTGGAAGCGCCAAAGGCAAGCGCAGTTGGACAGGCTTGCCGATACCTTCAGCTGCGCTCTCGATCTCGATGCTGTCTTCAGACTACTCGACCTGCCGCTCCTCTCAGAGAGATCGGAGGCCGTGCCCGCATGATGCGATCTTCTGTAATTGCGACTTCGTATGCACTCGACTGGATCGTTGGTGATCCCGAATCGCTGCCCCATCCGGTGCGCGTTATGGGCTGGGCTGTTAACGCAGTGGAGCGGGTTTTTCGCCGATGCGGTTCAGGCAGACATTTCGAGCTGGCTGCAGGCGGACTGGTTGGAGTCTCGATGCCTATCGCGGCCTTCGCAGTCACCGCCGCGATTATCCGGAAGGCGTCCCGCCATCATCGGAAATTCGGCGCAGCCGTCGAGATCTGGCTCTCTTCCACCTGTCTCGCAACCCGCGATTTGCTGCATGAAGCTGCGGGCGTCTTGCGCTTGCTCGACGCAGGAGATGTCTCTCGCGCTCGACTGCGACTTGCCTGGATTGTCGGACGCGACACGGGGACACTCAACGAATCTGAGATCTGCAGGGCGGTCATCGAAACACTGGCCGAAAGTCTATGCGACGGCATTGTCGCTCCGCTGCTTTATCTGGCGCTTGGACGGGCGCCGCTGGCTATGGCATACAAGGCGGTCAACACGCTCGATTCGATGATCGGCCATCGCGACGAACGGTATTTCTATTTCGGCCGCGTTGCGGCGCGGCTGGATGACGCCGCCAACTGGATACCGGCACGCGTTTCCGCTCTGCTGATATGCATCGCCGCCGAAGCCTTGACTGCAAGTTGTGGCTTTGAAGCCGGTCGAATATGGCTGCGAGATGGGTCGCAGCACGCGAGCCCCAACGCCGGACAAGTGGAAGCTGCCATGGCGGGGGCACTCAGCGTACGACTCGGTGGAGAAAACCACTACGGAGGTGAACGGATTATCTCTCCCCATCTCGGTCGCGAATTTCAGAAGCCGGATCGTGTTGCGGCGGCGCGCGCGCTGAAGCTGGTAACCACAGCTTCGCTGCTTGGATTCGCTGCAGCGTGGCTCTTCACGCGAGGAAACCGCCGTGCATCATGAATTCATTCCGGAGCATGGTGGCCAAATGCGCGACATCTCTGCGCACTTCGGAATTGCGGAAGAATCGCTTCTCGATTTCAGCGCCAGCATCAGCCCGCTCCCGCCAAACGATGCACTCGCCGGCGCGCTGTGCGAGTTGATTCGTGCTCGCCGGGTACTGACTTGTTATCCGGATATTCAGTACAGAGCCCTTAAGCAGGCTATCGCTCAATATGCAGCTGTTGCGGAGGAATCGATCTCCGTCGGTAATGGCGTCATGTCCCTCCTTGCCGCCGCTATCAACGCAATCGGTGCTCGCAATTGCCTTGTTCTGGTGCCAGCCTTTGGCGGATACAGGCGCGTGCTCGCTGCCTCTGGCACCGATTGTTTCACACTGACGGTGCGGGAAGAAGATCGCTTCATGGTGGACTGCGAAGGCGTGCTGACTGAACTTAGGTCAACAAAGGCGCAGGCCCTTCTGCTTGCAAATCCTCAAAGCCCATCAGGATGGCTAATGCCCGCAGCACAACTCGGTCCGCTTGAACAAGCTGCTTCCGCTCTAGGTGTAGTGACTATAGTTGATGAAGCCTTTATTGATTACTCATCGGGAGAAAGCCTATCGGGGATAGCCGCACAGCGGCCGGAACTGATCGTTCTCCGCTCCATTACCAAGTTTTTTGCGCTGCCTGGTCTGCGTGTCGGCTATGCCATCTCTCATCCACGCGTTCGTTGCAGAATTGACGCCGGCATACCCTTGTGGGCGATAGATTCAATCGCAGCCGAAGCAGCTCGTTTGGCGTTGCTGGACGCGGATTCAGCGCAGCTAACGCGTGTCACAAACATAACGGAACGCGCTTGGCTAAGTCATCAATTGCAAGAAATTGGGCTTACCGTTTTCCCTGGAAATGCCAACTACCTGTTGATGAAAGTTCGAGAAACGAGGAACGGCCTTGAACTCTGGAGAAGGCTAATTCTCGAATACGGCATTGTGCTCCGGTCCTGCGCAAATTTCGAAGGGCTGAACCAACAGTATCTCCGTGTTGGAATCCGCACTCGATCTGACAATGAGCGCCTGGTCACTGCACTGGAAAGGGAAGTTCGCTTATGAGCCCACAGTCTCTACCTCCCGATAGAAGGACACCGCTGCAAAGCGTCCATACTTGCCCGCAATGCGGGTTCTCTATCAACTTGAAAAACATCGGACTAAGGGAAGGCGCGACGGGGATCGTCACGTGTCCCAAGTGCGAGTGGACCGGACCGGTTGAGATTCAGATCGTTGAGAAGGAACCGAGCGGCTAGAGCTTGAAGTATCGTTGACGGCCTCACGCGGGTGCGCGAACAGGAAACTGCCTGACGTTGGTAAAGGCCGATAACTTTCGCATAAATGCCCTAACTAGCTCGCTCACTACCTTTGATCGCTCATCGGCCCGAGACGTGAGGTAGGTCTTGAGCATGAGCGCATCCTCGGCGAGCGGACGCACGGTAATGCCGTCGCGCGCAATCCGAATCGCGCCCGACTTCACCACAAAGGCCACCGCCCCGCTGTCGGCAACCAAAGAAAAGGCGTCCTCCGGAACCACAATATGGTGGATGTTGGCCGGCACGATCTTGCGCTGTTCGGCCAGACGCATCACCGTGTCGTAAACCGGTGGATGCATCCGGCGCTCAAAGAGCACCCATGTCCTATTCGCCAGCGCATCGAGAGTAACGGAACGCTCGCAAGCCAGCTCGTCGTCCTCCGGCATCGCGATGTAGAACGGCGACTCCGCAACCTGAGTCATCGTGAGATGCTTCGGCTGCGGCGGCTCGGCAACTATCGCAAGGTCCAAACTTCCGGCGAGCAGGTCCCGAACGAGGTCCGGGGAAAACTGCTGCACCAGTTCGATCTTCAATTGGGGGAACAAGGGCAGCCTGATCGACAATAACGTCGTAATCAGGAAGGGGTCGGTATAAGGCGACCTGCCGATATGGAGAACGGCGTCGGCATCGCCCTTTGCCATGCGGCCGTTTTGCACGGCCCGTTCGACGTGCAGGAGCGCAATGCGAGCCTCTTCGACAAACCTCCGTCCCGCCTCTGTCAACTCGACTATCTGGGGGCTGCGCTCGAAGAGCTGGTAGCCAAGCTCGGCCTCAAGCTCGTCGATGCGCTTCGATACTGTGGATTGTTCGATATTCAGCCGTGCCGCAGTCCTCGAAAAGTGGAGTTCCTCGGCCAAGACAAGCGCGGTTTCAAGCAATCGCATCTCTGGAAGCGCCATCGCAGTCCTCCGCTGCGAGAACGCGAGGCCAGAGGTCCACCAGATCGGGCAGCTAAAGACAAGCAGGCACCGCTTTCCCACACACAACGGGGATGATGATTTGATGCCCGGCCGTTCCAGGCGGTTGTACCTGCCGCAAGGCCTGAGGCCCGTCGTTATTCCTTCCGCGCATGATGTTCTCCCCAGTTTTCATTGGACATTGGACTTCGCACCAAACCAATCTCCATATACGGAAGAAGTGCAAATATCCGGGCCTGGAGGGGGCAACGTAGGAGACGATTCTATGAATTCTATGCCGACGATACAGGAAGTGGAGGCGGCCGATCCGCTTCTTACCGCCGAGGATGTCGCCGCGAAGCTGAAGGTCAGCACGGATTGGGTTTGGGACCATTCATCGCGAAGGCTGCCCTATCTGCCGGTCATTCGCATGAGCGATGGCGCACTCCGTTATCGATCCAGCGGCATCGAAGAGTTCCTTCGGGAACGAGAACGGGCCTCTCGTTTGCGGCGAAAACGCCGGTAAAATGAGGGTGGCCCGCTTGTTCCCCCACACAGAAGAACGAGGAACAGATGGGTAAATCGCACCAGAAGGGATGGGTATCTCCTCGCGGCAGGAAGTGGTACGGATACTTCCGTCGCACGGTGATCGACCCTGACACGAATCAACCCAAAACTGTCTCTACTCCGGTCCCGCTCGGATTGAAATCGGAGATGACCAAGTACGAGGCGCGAGAAAAGCTCGAACAGGAAATCAAGAAACTGACTGGGCAAATCACCGAAGATGGCGTCGTCCGAAATGGCAGCGTTACATTCGGATGGTTTGTTCGCTACCGCTACTTGCCGCTGAAGGAGTCGGACTGGAAAGAAGAATCGGCCAAGGTGAAAAAGTACCTCATCCAGGCCGACATCGTCGATGCATTCGAGGACGTACGCCTTGAAAACATCGACAAACTCGTTCTCCAGACCCACCTCAATAGGATGGCCAAAACCCGGTCCAGAGACAGAGTGTTGCAGGCCAGAGCATACATGCGGGCTATTTTTGCGGAGGCAGTCGAACAGGACTTTCTTCCCAAAGACCCCGCGCGCTCAATCAAAGTCCCCTCAGGCTTGCGGGAAACCGATAAAACAACGCTCACGTGGGATCAGCTCCGCGCGGCCCTGTCCAGGCTCTCTCTGCGGGACCGGATTCTGCTCACGCTCGATATGACCAATGCCTTGCGGCCGGGCGAACTGTTCGCGCTGCGGTGGAGTTGCTTCGATCCGGAGCACTGCCTGATCGAGATCAAGGAGACAGCCTACAAGGGGAAGATCCGCCCCTGGGGTAAGACCAAGGGCAGTCTCACCACAATCCCGATCGCGGGGCAGTTGGCAGAGGAACTCCAGGCATGGCGCAATCAGTCCCGGGAAGAGCAAGCCCGGAAGAAGCATTGGCACGGACCGACCGCCGATTCTCCCGAAGCGTTCATCTTTCCAGGGCGCAACGGTGGATTCATTGATTCGAGCAACTACCGGAAACGGGTGCTACATAAAGTCGCCAAGGAACTGGGACTGCCGAAACTGACGTTCCAGGTCATCCGCCGCACCATCGCCACACTGGCCAAGGACAAGGGGCACGTCAAGGACATTCAGGGAATGATGCGCCACTCGCGCCTGGCCACGACGACGGAAGTCTACATGCAGTCACTCGAATCCGGAGTCCGATCAACGGTCGATTCCATTCACCACGAACTGCGTGGAACCGGCACGCGCCGACGAGGGCCAAAAGCGTCCGCGAATGCTCGCGGTTCGGTGGCAAGTGAAGGCGCAAAAGCCAGTGCTCCGAAGCCACCGAGTAGTGTGCGCAAAGAGGGCGTGACTACCGAGAGTGTCCGCGGGGTAGTTTTGGAATTTGCGACAAGAATGCGACAAAGTCGCGGAAGGGAGATAAAGCCAAGTTGTTGATGTATTTGGTGGACCTGGTCGGGATCGAACCGACGACCTCTTCCATGCCATGGAATAGCTCAAACCGCAAGTTATAGACGGCACAGTACTTACAAACCGACTCAACCGGCAAAAACGGCCCAATCGGCGTTATTTGCGGGCAAAATGCGGGCAAAACCTAACCAAGTGGCCAGTGGGCTGGTCGTGTGGAACCGGCCCTCGAATTTCGAATTCCTGCCAAGTGAAATTCACCTTCGGTTCCATTTC
>Ga0335074_10015906_pt1 | contig 10586 bp, 8 predicted proteins | sample Lox_Sample_23_FD_206715 | JGI IMG/M metagenome (GOLD analysis project Ga0335074, IMG submission 206715) | Soil microbial communities from Loxahatchee National Wildlife Refuge, Florida, United States - Lox_Sample_2.3 | ecosystem: Environmental > Terrestrial > Soil > Wetlands | place: USA: Florida...
GGCACCACGTCCTCCCGCGGCACACCGGATAGTACGCAGCGGGCCTGCGGATCGTCCACACCGTTCGTTTCCACCCGATGCTGGTACAACGCGGCAGCCCACGGCTGGAAGGAAACCTCACCCGGCTTCAGATCCTTCGCGATATTTCTGGTGTAGCCCCCGCCGACCATCCAGACTCCCGAAAGGTCCGGCTTGCCATCGGGCATTTTGGGCGCGGGCGCGGTGAGATCCGGCTTTCCGTTCGGAAGACGCGGAACACCGGGCGTCGGGAAGACCAGCCACTGCGCCGAAAGAGGCGCGCACAGGAGGCAAACCAACCTGGAACAAAGCCACAGGGGCTTGCGCATGTTAACTCCGTTCCGTCGCGTTATCTCGCGGCTCTTATCTTGCCGCTGCCTGGTGCGAAGTGGCATCATATACGATCCTGCCGCCAACCATGGTCATCACCGGTTTGATGTTCACGATCTGGTCCGCCGGCACCGTCAAATAATCGCGATCCAGCACCACTAAGTCCGCCAGCTTGCCCGGCTGGATGGCGCCCAAATTATCTTCCTGAAATACCAGGTACGCGTTTTTGCGCGTATGCGCGATCAAAGCATCCTCGCGGCTGATGTTCTGGCGATTTACCTTCCTGCCGCCGGCCATCCTGCCGGTGACCGCAAAATACAGCGTGGTGAACGGCAGGATCTGATTGGCCGCGGCGCCATCGGTTCCGAGTCCCCACTGGATGCCGCTATTCTGAATGGTCGAGAGCGGAGGCATGTCGTAGGCGCCGTCTCCAAATTCGTCATGCATGATCGCTCCGTTGATGACGGCCCACGGATGCACGGCGGCGTACATGCCGAGATTCTTCATCCTGTCGAGCTGTTGCGCGTTGATCTGATTGACGTGCGCCAGCGTCCAACGCAGGCTCTTAATCGGGTACTGTTTGTTGATCGCCTCGATCTGGTCGAGAAACCCATCGATGGTGTCGTGCAGTTCGGCATGCACGTGCAGCGGGAGGCCGGCTTTTGCGATCTCCATCGCGATGCGGCGCCATTGGGCCAGTTGGTCGGGCGTAGGGTCGGATTTGAGCGCGAACATCGGATCGTGCAGCGGCCCGTAAACGCTTTCCCCGAAAAAGATGTCGTCGATGTAGCTGTCGCCCTGGAACAGTTTCATGCGGGGGATCTGGGCCAGGACGCGGTCCACCTGCTCTGGATTCGCGGCCGCGGCGCCATCGATGCAGAAGATCCGGAGGTTGAGCCGGCCCTCGGCCTTCCATTTTCGAAAAATCTCCAGCACATCGCTGTTGCAGCCCGGAACGCCTACCGAGGTGAGCCCCGCGCGGTTCACTGCTTCGAGTAACGCGCGGCTACTGGCCTCGAGTTGCTCCGGCGATACCTTGGGAAGGCGGCTGGCAACCGCTCGCGTACCCGGAATGTCGCCGCGGATCACGCCTGTCGGATTTCCGCCTGAATCGCGCATGATCGACCCTTTGACGAAACCCTTCGGATCAGGCGCGTTCGCTTCAATCCCCAATGCTTTCAGCGCCCGGCTATTCAGAAAAACCTGAAAGTACGATTCCTGCAGTGCGACCGGATTTTCCGGCGCGATCCGATCCAATTCTTCGCGCGTGAACGGCCGCGGATCGTCGGCGAATTGTTGATGCGCCCAGCCGCCGATGTTATAAATCCACTCGCCCGTCGCCGCCGCCTTCAATCGCGCGCGCAGCATCTCCACGGCTTGCTTGCGTGAATACACGCCATCGAACCGGAGTTCCCGCTGCCACGTCTCGGCGGCGCGCAGCAGGTGCATGTGGTTATCGATCAGCCCGGGAATTACGGCCTTGCGCGCCAGATCGATCTTGCGCGTGTTGGGACCCGCCAGCTTGGCGATCTCTTCATTCGTCCCCACCGCCACTATCCGGTCACCGCGGATCGCCACCGCCTGAGCGATCGTAAAGCGCTCGTCGACGGTGATGATTTTCCCGTTCGAGAGGATCAAATCGGGCGCCGGTTGCTGCGCGTGCAGAATCGCAATTGCGCCCACAATCGCCAGCAGCGCGGCGATTCGAGCAGGCAGGTCAAGCGACAGACGCATGAAAGTTCCCGATTGATTATATGTGCCGATTATCCGCGCGTCGACCGGTGGCCGCCAGGCTTGGTGGTTCCAGGCGGCCATAGCGGTGCTTTTCAACGCGTGGTTTCCATGGTCGGTCCAATGCTACCAGACGTTTACGAAGGGCCGAAGACGTGCCTTTATGAAGGGCGAGATTGAGAGGTTGACATGAAAAACAGACTGGGGAAACTGGTAAGAACGGTGGTAACGCCCTTGGCGCTGGTGGCTGCGATGGCGGCTTTCAGCCCGGTATCGGTACTGGCGGCAAGTCACGGGGGTGGTGGGTTCGGCGGACATGGTGGCGGTGGATTCGGCGGACATGGCGGCGGACATGCCTATTCGGCCCCTTCGCGCGGTTTCAGTGGAGGGCGTGCCTATTCGGCTCCCGCCCGTGGTTTCAGCGGAGGACGTGCCTATTCGGCTCCCGCCCGTGGTTTCAGCGGCGGCGGTGCTTATTATGGAGGACGCGTGGGCCGCTACGGAGGGCCGGGATACTACGGTCCGGGATGGGGATTCGGCGTCGGTGTGTATCCTTACGGGTACGCCGCGCCGGTGTGCAATCCGGCGGGCTTCTATGACGCGGCCGGGAACTGGGAGTTCTACCCAGGGTGCGCCGTGCCTTACGGCTATTGAGCTTGAGCTTATTGGCCCGCTGCCTTGGCTGCGCGCTCGTATTGTGTGAGGGTTGCTTCGGTGGCGATCCGGGCGCGGGTCGGAGTCTCGCCCGGCCTCACCGGAGGTAGATCGCTGAGTGCCTTACGCTGGGAGTTCACCGCGTCGCGAAAGCGGTGATTCTCAGCGTAGGCGGCCGCGAGAAGCTCGTCCAATTGAAACGGATCGCTCGATATCGCCCGGCCGCGTTCAGCCAAGGCCAGCGCCTCCTTCGGATTCCGCAAACCCTTCACATCCGTAAACAACAAATAGCGCGCCGCCTGGCGAAGCAGCGGAAATTTCGCGTCGGGAGCAGTGGTCAGCTCCCGAAATTCCGCCAGGCCCAGTTTGGCAGCCTCTTCGGCTTCCGCGCGCCGGCCGGCTTCCCAGAAATCATCCGCCAGCCGCATCCGCAACTCCGCTCGATAGCCTTGGTACCCCGCATTCGGGCCGGTGCGCAGCAGAAAATCGTAATCGGCGATGCCTTGGGCGAAATTTTCCGCCGATTCGTCCCAGCGTTTGGCGTAGGCATTAATGATGCCGGCCACCCGCCGCAGCACCGCCAGCCGGTAACGCACATCGTGATCGTCGGGATTTGCCGCCACCAGCGGCAGATAGATTTGCTCGGCCAGACGAGCCTGTTCGGTGGCCGCGTCGATCTGGTTCAGTTGGCCATAAGCGAAAAGCAGATTGCTGCGAACTCTGGCCTGGAAAATCTGGAAGGATGGATAGCTGCGATTAGGCTCGCGGACGCGATGCAGCACGTCCAGGGCCTGCTGGTCGAAGTCAATGGTGCGCTGAGGCTGCAGGGACGCGTATTGCTCCGCCCGGCGGTCCAGCAATTCCGCGAGCGAATAGGCGTAATCCGGTTCAGACGGCTGAAGCTCGACGGCCCGGCGCAAGAACTTCTCCGCGCGATCGAACTCGGCCCCGGTGGCGCCGGACATGGTGATCCATCCGCCTTGTTGCTGTATCAGTTGGCCCAGCATGCTGTAGGCTTGGCCGAGTTGATAATCGTCTTCCACCGAGGGCGACTGGCCCGCAAGGTTCTCGAAACGCTCCACCGCCGCGTGAAGACGATCGAACGCCTCTTTGCCGCCGGACCTTGCATCCGTGGCTTGCGCGCGATGTAGCTCGAGCAAGGTTCGCAGCCGCACGGCGCCGGGATCGTTGTCGAGCGGATCCAGAATATCCAGCCCCTTCTGATAGGACCCGAGCGCGGCCGCGGTGTCGCCCAAATTGGTGCGAAACATGTTGCCCTGGATGTCGCCCAGGCGCAAGTAGCCGCCGGCCAGCTCCAGCCGAAGTCCGCGATCGTCTTTGGCCTCGCGCGCCAAGGTATTCAGATAATCGGTAGCGCGATTAGCCATTTCGGCGCGCACCCGGGCTGAGCCGCTCAGGTTGCTGACGCCGTCGTAGAGGTCGAAGAGCACGTAGTGCGCCAGGCTCCGGACCTGGTCGAAGCGGCGCTCGGCCACGCGTTTTTCGGTAATGGTGGACGTTACGCCGATCGCGATTCCGAGCAGAGTCAACACGGCGAGCGAGACGGTGAGGCGGTGCCGTGAGACGAATTTGGCCGCGCGATAGCGCAGGGTCTGCGGACGCGCCAGAATGGGGCGGTTGGACAAATACGAGTTCAGATCCCCGGCCAGGCGTTCTGCGGAGAGATAGCGCCGGGTGGGATCGTACTCGAGAGCTTTCTGAAGGATGGTGGTCAGATCGCCTTTGAGCGCTTGCCGCAAACGGCCGGGAGTGGTGGCGCGCTGTTCGGCGGCGGCTTGGGTCACCTGCGACGGACGCTCCGGAGCGGTTTCATGCAGCGCGCGTTCGAGTTCGGCGGCGGGAAACGCGTGGGAGGTATGGAACGGACGTCGGCCCGTCAGCAACTCATAGAGCAGGACGCCCAGCGAGTAAACATCGCTCGCCACCGTGGCGGGTTCGCCGCGCAGGATCTCCGGGCTTGCGTACATCGGGGTGAGGAATAGATTTACCGTCGCGGTCTGCTCGCGGCCGGACTCGGCGTCGATCATCTTGGCGATGCCGAAATCGAGCAGCTTCGGCTCTCCATCCGTGGTGACCAGAATATTGCCCGGTTTCAAATCCCGATGCACTACCAGGTATTGATGTGCGGAGTTCACAGCCGCGCAAACCTTGATCATCAGCTCCAGCCGCGCGCGGACGGACAGGCGATGCTGATCGCAATACTGGTCTAGCCGGATGCCGTCCACGTACTCCATCACCAGGTACGGCTCGCCTTGGGCGCTCACGCCGCCGTCCAGTAATCGCGCGATGTTGGGGTGTTCCAGGCGCGCCAGCAGCTCGCGCTCCCGACGGAAACGGTGCACCGAATCCGGACCGGACAAGTAGGGAGATAGAATCTTGACCGCGGCCTGCTGCTCATGCTGGCCGTCGGCCCGGCGGGCGAGCCAAACTTCGCCCATGCCGCCGCGTGCGAGCAGCCGGATCGCCTGCCAGGCGCCCAATCGAGGACCGCTCGAACGGCCCTGCGCATCGGAGTTGGCGGCGCGCTCGTCGTCGAAGGCGCGAACCATGCGCTGCACCTGGGAGCGCAGCCCGTCGTCGCCATTGCAACGCTCGTCCAGGATTATGCGGCGGCTGGTTTCGTCGAGCAGACAAATCTCGTCGAAGAGTTCCTGGAGCCGGCCCCAATCCTCTCTCATGGCGCTTTGGAAGCTTATCGTATAGCGAAGCGCGGCGAAAGAGCAAATCGGACCGCGCAAATGGGAAGAGACTGGCTATTCGTGCCGTAGGGCGGCCATGGGATCCACCTGCGTCGCGCGCCAGGCCGGCATAAAGCATGCCGCGAGCGAGACAAGGCATAACAGGATGGAGACGGTAAAGAAGGTTGCTAAGTCCGTCGAATCCACGCCGAAGAGCAGGCCCTTCAGGAAGCGCGTCAGCGCGATCGAAACCACCAGGCCGATCGAGATGCCCATCAGGGCTAACCGTAAACCTTGTCCCAGGACCAACCGGAAAACCTCGCGGCGTTCCGCGCCGAACGCCAGGCGAATGGCCAGCTCGGAGGTTCGCTGGCGCGTGGTATAAGAAATCACGCCGTAAACTCCCACCGCGGCCAGAACCAGCGCCAGGACGCCAAAAGCGCCGACGAACGTACCGGCGATGCGCGTGGCCACGGTCCCAAGCTGCAGATTGGCCTTGAGCGTGGTGACCTGAAAGACGGGCAATTCGGGGTTCAGTTCGTGCACCGTGTTCTCGATGGACGAAGCGAACGTCAAAGGGTCGCCCGAGGTGCGCACGCACACAGTCAGCTCCGGGCGGTAGACCTGGTACAAGGGCAGATACAAAAAAGGCCCGGGATCGGCATTCAGATTTGTCACGCTGCTGTTTCTGGTTACGCCCACCACCACGAACGTCTTGTTAGAGATGTCGGTGACGATGCGTTTCCCGAGCGCGTTCTGGTTGGGCCAATAGCGCTTCGCGAAGGACTGGTTTACGATCGCCACGGGCTGCGATGTTTCCGTGTCTCGGGCGTCGATGTCGCGCCCGGCGGCCAGGGGAATCTGCATGGTGTGCAGATAATTCGGCCCCACCATGGCTTCGGGAACTTCCATCGATTCGTGCGCCTGCCAGACATAGCCCTCCGGCTTCACGCTAGTGGACCCTCCTCCGATATCCAGCGGAACGCGGCTGGTGACCGTCGCACTCTGGACGCCCGGAACCGCCTGGAGCCTGGCAAGGAACCGGCGGTTGAACTGGATTCCCGCCGCTTCGTCGTAACCGCCCGAAAACAGATCGTAGGACTCCAGTAGAACGTGCTCGGGGTTGAACCCGGGATTGAACTGTTGCGCGCTGATAAAGCTGCGAATGAACAGTCCTGCCCCGATCAGGAGCAGCAGGGACAGTGAAATTTGCGCGACCACCAAGGCGCCGGTCAGCCGCGACTTGCCGCGTCCCCCCGAGGCGTTTCTGGCCTCTTCTTTAAGCACGGCCGCGGGCTCAATACCGGTGGCCCGCAACGCGGGGAGCGCTCCGAAAATCATGCAGGTAACGATCGAAATACCCAGTGTGGCCAGCAGAACCGAGCGGTCCGTCGTCACGCTCAAATCCACAGGAAAGTTCACGGGCGGAATGAGCGCCGTTAGCCCTCCCGCGGTCCACAAAGTGACCAACAGGGCGCCCAGGCCACCGGCCAGCGACAAGATCAAGCTCTCAATCAAGAGTTGCCGCAACAGCCGCCAACGGCTGGCGCCCACGGACAGGCGGATCGCGATCTCCCTCCGCCGCACCACGGAGCGCACCAGTAACAGATTGGCGACATTCGCGCAGGTGAGCAAGAGCACGATGCCCGAGATAGACATCAACAGGGGCAGCAGCGTGGAGAAGAACACGTTGGCTCCCCACGGGCCCTTCCAAAGCGGCTCCAGCGTCACGTTTTCGTGGCCTTTGTGTTCGTCCGGATATTGCCGGACCATGGGCTGCAGGAGCGCCGTCAGCTCCTGCTGCGCTTCTTCCATCCGCACCCCGGGTTTTAACCGCCCGACCGCCGGCAGCCAAAACAAATGGAAATTGTGAATCTGGTCGCCGCCGGATAATAAGGCCTGCTGCATCATCACCGGGACCCACAGGTCCGAGCGCAAACCAGTAAAGCTTCCCTGAAATAGCCGGGGCGCCACGCCCACCACCGTGAATTTGTGCCTGTTGATGCCGATCGTCTGGCCTAAAATGCTGTCGCTAGCCTGGAAACGCGTCTGCCACATGCGATAACTAATCACCGCCACAGGCGCCGCTCCCGGCGTCCGGTCTTCATCCGGCAGGAAGGCACGGCCCAACATGGGTTTTACGCCCAGAACATCGAAGTAATTGGCCGAGACTAAAGTTCCCCAAACCCGCTCCGGCTTACCGTTTCCAGTGAGGTTCATGGTATTCACCATGGTGAATACGGCCAGCCCCGACAAAGTGTGGGTCTGAGCGCGGAGGTGCTCGAAGTCGGGATACGTGAGTGGGAACGGATTTTGGGCGTTCTTGCCGAGCGAGATACCCACCAACTGGTTCGTGTTTGCGACGCCCGGAATTGGATTCAGAAGCGTGGAGTTGATCCAGGAGAAGATGGTAGTGTTGGCGCCAATGCCCAGCATCAGCGTCAGCAGTGCGATGGCCGTGAAGCCGGGGGACTTGGCGAGCAGCCTGAAGCTAAATCGTACATCCTGCCACAACGAATTCATTAGTCTCATTGTTTCGCACCTTTAATGCCAAATGAAAAGGTTAAGAGCAACGTGCGTCTGCGAGCACTTAGCGAATTGTGCAACGCCTTTAAGCTGTCCGATTCCGGGATGCTCCCTTCGCAAGAGAACAGCGGCCTGCACCAGATGCGCCGGGCGACGCCACGCTTCTTTACAAGGGATCGGGGAACTTTTGAGGGTCCGGCGGGTGAATCTAGGATTGAAGGAGCAACACCAAAGCAATGAAAGCATGTTTTATCATTTTGGCCGGCCTGAGCGTGGTGGCGGTGGGACTGGCGCAGCGGCCTGGTTGGAATTTCGCGCGCGGGTTCCACGGCATGGGCGCGGCGAAGGTAGTGACCAATGAACCCTACTCCGCCACGGCTCTCACCACCCATACCCAGACGCTTGCGAACGGCAACGCGATCAACCAATCGAGTTGCGCAAAGGTGTATCGCGACAGCGCCGGACGCACGCGGCGCGAGGAAACCCGCAATTCGGCAACCTGTTCCGCCACACCAACGGCTATTTTCATCACCGATCCGGTGGCGGGCGTCCGATATTTAATCAACCCTCAAACCAGCACTTACCGCCAGTTCACCTTCAAGGCGCCGTCCGCCGGCAGTACGGCGACAGCCACCGCCCAAGAACGTCCGGCTAACCCGAATCGGGTTCAGACGTCGCTCGGCACGCAGGCCATCGCGGGCACTTCGTTGAGCTCCGAAGGCACGCAAACGGTGGTGACGGTACCGGCCGGACGGTTCGGGAACGCACAGCCCATCACCATGACCTCCGTTCGCTGGTACTCGCCCGATCTGCAGGTTATAACGCAGAGCTCACGTACGGACCCGCGCAACGGCACAACTGCTTACCAGTTGACCAACATCTCCACGGCTGAACCCGCCGAATCGCTTTTCCAGCTTCCCACTGGGTTAACATTACAGCAGGGCCCGGCGGGAAGAGGCCGCCGCGCACCGTAATTGAGGGAATGCTCAAGCGGATTCAAATTCTAGGGTTACTGGGAGCGATACTGCCGGCGCTGCTTGCAGGGCAATATTATGGGCGGCGCGTTATCATTCCCGGTACACCCAAGCCCGGTGCGTACAAGGGCGTCGCGGGTTCGTTTCACGGCAAGCTCAAGGACCTGACGAGCAAGGAAATCACCATTGAGACGGACGACGACCAGGTTGTTTCGATCCACCGCTCCCGGAAAACCAAGTTTTATAAGGGAACCGAGACGATTAAGCCTTCCGATATCGACCTGGAAACGCCCGTGACCGTGGAGGCGAGCGAGGAAGTGGATCTCTCGCTCACGGCGGTCAGCGTAACGGTGGACACGCCCAAGAAGGGCGACGGCGATAAGCCGGCGAACCTCAAGTAATTCGGTACACAAAGGCGTCTTCAACCGAGAGTTGCCCGAAACGCCGCGAACCAATTCGCATGCCTTCAACGCTCGTCGGGTACGCCTTTCTCAACTGCCTGATGAAGGGGTCAGTGGTGCGCAGGATGACCACGGTCGGTGTCAACTCGAGCGGGAATCCGGCTGCATCCAAGGCCTTATGAAGCAGCCCGTATGCATCGCGCAAATCTCCATCGTCGAATTTGCGGGAACAAAGGACGAGCCGCCATTCATCGTATTCTCCCAAGAACGCCCAAAGTGCCACCTTGATCCGCAGCCCGGCGTCGTCGAGAATCCGAAGAATCTTAGCCCCGTGCTCTACCTCGATACCTACCAATGCCGTTTTATCCATGGGAGTATCCCGTGTCGTCGATCCTCGAGCGCTTCGATGAACTCTCTCGTAATGGCAGCATCGCTCACAGTGTAGCGGCTATCTGGCTTCCACAGTCTTACGATATCCCAATTCCTTAGGAAGGCTGGATCAATCCGTGTCTCACGAAGCAACAACTGTTCAAGACCGGCGACCTCCAGCAACTTTCCAAAACGGTGGCCATAACCGTCAATGGCCCTCTCCTTATTGGGGAACTCGTGCCTTTGCGTGAGTTTGGCGATGCAGGCCTTAAGAGCACATTCTATGGAATAGCCGGCGAGATAATAGGCTCCATCGCTCATGCCTAACCTGGCGAGCGCTCTTGCCTCCCGCAGCCTGATTCGCGACAGGGTCTGCAATTCCTTGCGGGTCACAAAGGCACCGTGGCGAAATCCACCGATCTTTCTCAAGCCGGCTTGCTAGACTGGTTTGTTGGCACCCGCTAGCAAACCACGCGTTTCCGTCGTCAGCTATCTCAACACCGTTCCGCTGGTATGGGGCATGCTGCATGGCGAGCAGCGCGGGCTGTTCGATCTCTCCTTCGCGATCCCGGCCGAATGCGCCGATCGGCTGCAATCCGGAATGGCCGATATCGGCATCGTTCCCGCGGTGGAACTTAACCGGCAGAAACTGGAAATTATTCGCGGCGCCGGAATCGCCTGCCATGGGCCGGTACGCAGCATCTTTCTGATCTCCAAGGTGCCTTACGAGGACATCCGAATGCTGGCCGCGGATTCGACGTCGCGCACCTCGGTAGCGCTCAGCCGCGTGATTCTGGCGCGAAAGTATGGCGTCCAGCCGGAAGTTCGCTCGCACGCGCCGCACTTGCCTTCGATGCTCGAAGCTGCCGACGCCGCTCTCATCA
>Ga0335074_10015910_pt1 | contig 10585 bp, 8 predicted proteins | sample Lox_Sample_23_FD_206715 | JGI IMG/M metagenome (GOLD analysis project Ga0335074, IMG submission 206715) | Soil microbial communities from Loxahatchee National Wildlife Refuge, Florida, United States - Lox_Sample_2.3 | ecosystem: Environmental > Terrestrial > Soil > Wetlands | place: USA: Florida...
CCGAGAACGTGGCGGCCGCGGCTTCGCTGGGGATTCACGGCATCCGTTATCAGGGTTCGAAGCAGCTGGCCGAGGAACTGGCGCGGCTGGGCGCCGATCCGGAGCAGGCCCGGTTTCACGAAATGAAGGTGCGGGAAGCTTAGCGAGGCTTTGGAGATCGAAGCGGCAAGAGGAGCGGACATGGAACTCGGAATCATCGGCCTGGGCAGAATGGGCGGCAACATGGCGGAGCGGTTGCGTCTCGGCGGGCACAAGGTCGTTGGTTTCGATTTCAGTGCCGAGGCGGTGAAGAGACTCACCGACTCAGGATCGACGGGAGTTTCGACACTCGAGGAGCTGGTGAGGAATCTTCATGCGCCGCGCGCGGTGTGGCTGATGGTCCCGGCGGGGCAACCGGTGGACGACACGATCGCGAAACTAAAGCCGCTGCTGCAGAAAGGCGATACGTTCATCGACGGAGGGAACTCGAATTATCAGGACAGCCAGCGCCGCTACCGCGAACTGAAATCTGAAGGCTTCAACTTCGTGGATGTGGGAACATCGGGCGGAGTGTGGGGGCTGAAGGAGGGGTACAGCATGATGATCGGCGGCGACGATGGGGTCGTCGAACGGCTGTATCCGATTTTCGAGGCGCTGGCGCCGGGGAAGGACAAAGGATGGGGGCACGTGGGGCCGGCGGGCTCCGGGCACTTCGTCAAGATGATTCACAACGGGATCGAGTACGGGATGATGCAGGCGTACGCGGAGGGCTTCGCCATCATGGAGAAGAAGGCCGAGATGGATCTCGACCTGGCGGAGATTGCGCAAATCTGGCGCTACGGCAGCGTGGTGCGTTCGTGGCTGCTGGATCTGACCGCCGACGCGCTGGCGAAGAACCCGGAACTGAAGGGGCTGGAGCCGTACGTCGAGGATTCGGGCGAGGGGCGGTGGACGGTGTTCGAGGCGATCAATCTGAATGTTGCGGCGCCGGTGATCACCGAATCGCTGCTGCGCAGGATTCGCAGCCGCGAGGAGTACAACTTCACCGACCGCATGCTGGCAATCATGCGCAACGAATTCGGCGGGCATGCAGTGAAGACGGACAAGGAAGCGGCGGCGTAAAGGCGGAGGTTGCGCGTTTACGAGCGCTGAGCGGTTAAAGAGAGGCGAATCCATGGCAGCGACTGAAGTGAGAATCTCCCCGGAAGACGTGAAGCAGGCGGCGTCCCAGGTCCAGGAGCGCATCCCGGAGCCCACCGCGGTGGTCATTTTCGGGGCGTCGGGCGATTTGACCAAGCGCAAACTGCTGCCCGCGCTGTTTCATCTGGAGCAGGCGAAGCTTTTGCCGGAGCACTTTCGGATTGTGGGCGTGGCGCGGCGCGATCTGGGAGCCGGGTTCGCCGCCGATATGCAGCAGGGGATTGTCGAATTCGGGGGCGTGGAGAAAGGCGCGGACAAACTCGACGAGTTTACGGGGAAGATCGGCTACCATGCGATGGATTTCGACAACGACAACGGTTATGCGGCGCTGAAAAAGCTGCTGGAGCAGTACGACCACGACTACGGCACGCGGGGCAACCGGTTGTTCTACCTGGCGACGGCGCCGGAATACTTCGCTGACATCGTGCATCGGCTGGGCACGCATGGTATGGCGAAGCCGGAAGTAGGGACGGCGAGGATCATCATCGAGAAGCCGTTTGGGCACGATCTGGAGAGCGCGAAGGAGCTGAACGACGACGTCAACACAGTGTTCAGCGAGAACCAGATTTTCCGGATCGATCATTATCTGGGCAAGGAGACGGTGCAGAACGTGCTGGTCTTTCGCTTTGCCAACGGCATTTTCGAGCCGATCTGGAACCGCAACTTCGTCGATCACGTGCAGATCACGGCGGCGGAGAGCATTGGGATCGAGGGACGGGGGCCTTTCTACGAGAAGGCCGGGGCGCTGCGCGACGTGGTGCAGAACCACATGATGGAGCTGCTTTCGTTCGTCACCATGGAGCCGCCGGCAAGTTTTGCGGCGGAGGCGGTGCGGATGGAGAAGATCAAGCTGTGGAGCTCGATTAAACCGCTCAATATCTTCGACTGCGTGCGCGGGCAGTACGGGCCGGGCATTATCGGCGATCAGATGGTGAAGGGCTATCGCGAGGAGGACCGGGTCAACCCCAACTCGCAGACTGAGACGTACGCGGCGATTCGGCTGGAGATCGACAACTGGCGGTGGGCGGGGGTGCCGTTCTATCTGCGCGCGGGCAAGCGGCTGGCGAACCGGGTGACGGAGATTACGGTGCAGTTCAAGCAACCGCCGATGTTACTTTTTGGGGCGCACCTGCCGGGCGGCTGCAGCGAAATTCAGCCGAACATTATTACCATGCGGATTCAGCCGGACGAAGGAATATCGCTGCGATTCGGGGCTAAGGTGCCGGGCCCGCAGATGGCGGTGTGTCCGGTGATCATGGATTTCAGTTACGCGCAGGCGTTTGGCTCGTCCTCAGCCAATGGCTACGAGCGGCTGCTGCTGGATGCGATGCTCGGCGATGCGACCCTGTTTGCCCACCGCGATGGCGTGGAGACGACGTGGGCGCTGTATACACCGGTCATCGATGCATGGGCGAAAAAATTCCCGCAGACGTTTCCCAATTATGCGGCCGGTACGTGGGGTCCGGAGTGCGGCGATGAACTGATCGGCCGCGACGCGCATGTCTGGTATCGTCCGGATCCTCCACCGAAGCCGCTGGCAGCAGGCACACAACGAGGCTGAGGGACAACGCGGGGCTCGCGTGCGAGGGAGCGCGCGGGCCGCGTTCTGAGCTGAATCATGGCAAAAACGATACAGGTCGAGTATCACGTCTACGAGAAGCAGGATGCGCTTTGCCGGGCGACGGCACAGCGGTTCGTCGAGGGGATTCACGCGGCGGTGGCGGCGCGGGGTGTGGCGCGGATCGCCATCTCGGGAGGGGGAAGCCCCAAGCCGGTGTTCAAGCTGCTGGCCGATGCAGGTGAGCCCTACCGAGCGGCGATTCCGTGGGACCAGTTGTGGATTTTCTGGGTGGATGAGCGGTGCGTGCCGCCGGATCATCCGGACAGCAATTATGGCATGACGCGGGAGCTGCTGCTGAGCAAGGTGCCGCTGGCGGCGGATCACGTGATCCGGATCGAGGGCGAGCTGGAGCCTGAAGAAGCGGCGGCTCGATACGAATCGGCGATCCGCGGCCACTTCCGTCTGGAAGGCGCGGAGGTGCCGATCTTCGACGTGGTACAGCTCGGCATGGGCGACGACGGGCATACGGCATCGCTGTTTCCGCACACCGAAGCTCTGCACGAGATGGGTCGGGTGGCGGTGGCGAATCACGTTCCGCAGCAGACGCAAACCTGGCGTGTGACGCTGACGTGGCCGGTAATCAATGCGGCGCGGGACGTATTTTTCCTGATCGACGGGCCGAAGAAGGCGGATCCGGTGGGGCGTGTGCTCACAAGCGCATACGATCCCGAGACGCTGCCGTCGCAGCTGATCCAGCCGCGGAACGGGAGGCTGGTATTCTTGCTTGATGTGGCGGCGGCGGCGCATCTGCCAGCGCCGGGCGCCGATGGCACGGGAACACTGGAGATCGCAAGATGATTCTTGCCGGGGATGTGGGCGGCACGAAGGTTCACCTGGCGCTGTATGGTTTTGAGCACGGTCAGTTGGTGCATATACGCGATGAGCGTTTCCCGGCGCAGGAATTCAGCGGGCTGCAGGAAATAGTTCTCCGTTTCTTGCGCGAGAGCTCGAATCCGGAGATCACAGCGGCTTGTTTTGGAGTGCCGGGGCCGGTGCGCGGGGGACGGCTGCGGCTGACGAATCTGCCGTGGGAGCTGGATACGCACGAGCTTTCAGCGGGGCTGAACATCGCGCATCTGTTCCTGATCAACGATCTGGAAGCCAACGGTTACGGCATTCCGGAACTCACGCCGGAACAGATTCTCACGCTGAACGACGGCGATTCGTCGGCGGTGGGGAATCGGGCTTTGGTCTCAGCAGGCACCGGGCTGGGTGAAGGGGTGCTGGTGTGGAACGGCAAGACGCATATTCCCCTTGCATCGGAAGGCGGGCATTGCGATTTCGCGGCGCGCTCTCCGCTGGAGATCGAGTTGCTGTGCTGGCTGAGGAAGAAATACAACGGCCGGGTGAGTTTCGAGCGGGTGGTGTCCGGACCCGGGCTGACCAATATCTACAAGTTCCTGCGCGATGAAAAACACCTGGAGGAGCCGGCGTGGCTGCGGGAGCGGATGGAAGCCGAGGATCCGAACGCGGTGATTGGGGAAGTGGGGGAAGAGGGGAAGAGCGAACTCTGCGCGAAGAGCCTCGAGATGTTTGCCGGCTCGTACGGCGCGGAAGCAGGAAACATGGTGCTGAAGGTGCTGGCCATCGGGGGCATGTATATCGGCGGCGGTATTGCGCCGAAGATGCTGAAGACGATGCGCGGCGGGGCATTCATGCAGGCGTTCAGGGATAAAGGACGGCTGAGCGATCTGCTGGTCAATACGCCGGTGCGCATCATTCTGGAGAGCCGGGCAGCGCTGATGGGGGCGGCGGCGTATGCGGAGGCGCGGGCGGCGGAGATCAGCGGGAAGTCGGTGCGCGCCGCGTCGCGGTGAAATTATTATTGTGGGGTTAGATTCAGACGATGCCGAAAGCGAGGTCATTGCAAGGTATGGCGAAGAGAAGAATCCCTGGCGCGGCCTGCGTCCTCGGCACCCTGTTGCTGTTGCCCGCGATCGCCTTCGCGCACGCGCATCTGCTTTCCAGCACGCCGGCGGCGAATGCCACGGTGCACGGACCGGAGGTGGCGTTCGAGCTGCACTATAATTCGCGGGTGGACGGCCGCCATTCCGTGCTGACGCTGGTGATGAGCGATGGGCGCACGGAGCCGCTCGGTCTGGATAAGCAAAGCAGCGAGGCGAATCTGAACGCGCACGTGAAGCTGAAGCCGGGGAGCTACACGCTGCGCTGGCAGGCGCTTTCGACGGACGGGCACATTACGCGCGGCGAGATTCCGTTCAGCGTACGCTAAATCCATCTTGATCTGGTTCGTCCGCGATTTCGATCTGCTGTCGCTGCTGTTGCGGGCGCTTTCATTTGCGCTGGAGGCGCTGGCCTTCGGCTCGGTGTTCTTTTTGCTGATTGCAGCGCGGCCGGCAGGGCTGAGCGGCGATGCGCAGGCGCGGCTGGGCCGCGTGGGTGCGTGGTTTGCGCTGGCGCTGGCGGTGACGCAGGTTGTCCTGATCGGAACCACATCGGCGATGCTGACGGGCAGCTCGGGAATGGGCATGCGGGATTTATTCTCCGCAGCGTATTTCATTTCCGGGACGATTTTTGCTGTGGCGGCGGTGGTGCTGGCCCTGGTGCTGCGCTGGACGAAGCGGCTGGGGCCGGCGCTGGGCGTGGTTTTCATCGCGCTCGGCGCATCGGTTTCACTGAGCCACGCGGCCTCGCGCATGAATCATCGTCCGCTGCTGCTCATTTTGACCGCAGGCCATCACCTGGGCATGGCCGGGTGGCTTGGGGCGCTGGCGTTTCTGGTGATGGGGCTGAGGCTGACGGGCGACGCGGAGGTGGCGCGCAGAATGGCGCGGCGATTTTCCACGATGGCCGTGGTCAGCGTCGCGGTGCTGGTGCTGGCGGGGGTGGGGCTCTCGTGGTTTTATGCGGGCTCGTGGCAGGCGTTGTACGAGACATCGTACGGCATTCTGCTTTCGGCCAAGATTGTTCTGACGGCATTGATTCTCACGCTGGCCTCCGGGAATTTTCTTTTGATACGCCGCGTGAAGGCCAATCCAGCTCCATTGCTGTTTCGCCTGCGGCGTTTCAGCGAGGCCGAGCTGGGCCTGGGGCTCACGGTGATCCTGGCGGCAGCGTCGCTGACGGCGCAGTCGCCGTCGGTGGATGAGACTCCGGACGACATCCTGAGCGGGCATCAGGTGGTTGAGCGGATGGAGTGGCGATGGCCGAGCTTTCATACGCCGGCATTTTCGCAGCTTGCGCCGCCGACGCCGCTGCGGGTGGCGGTGCGCGAGGCGACCTACACGGGCGGGAGCGCAAGCGATGCGCAGGATCGGGCGTGGTCGGAGTACAACCATCACTGGGCGGGTTTGGTGGTGCTGGCGGCCGGACTTCTGGCGCTGATTTCGCGCCTGCCGGGGCAGCGATGGGCGCGACACTGGCCGCTGTTGTTCCTTGGGCTGACGGTTTTCATTCTGGTGCGCGCCGATCCTGAATGCTGGCCGCTGGGGCCGAGGCCCTTCTGGGCAAGCTTCACGGCGCCCGATGTTCTGGAGCACCGGTTGTTTGCCGCTCTGATCGCGGTCTTCGCGGTGTTTGAGTGGGGCGTGCAAATGGGATGGCTTCGCTGGCCGCGCGCGCGCTTCGTTTTTCCCTTGCTGTGCGCCGCCGGCGGAGCGTTGTTGCTGACGCACACGCATGCGCTGGGCGAAGGGACGGACGAGGTTTTCGCCGAGCTGAGCCACACGCCGATGGCTTTGCTGGGAGCGACGGCGGGCTGGGGACGGTGGCTGGAACTGCGGTTCGACACAAGCGGCGCGCCGGCCGGGGAATCGCGATTCAGGCGAATCGCAGCGTGGGTTTGGCCCGTCTGTCTGATTCTGATCGGTGTTTTGTTACTGGATTACCGCGAATCGTGAGGCGGGGTGGGCGACGCGGCGGGTGGGTTATCTTAAGAGGCGTCGATTCAAAACTCGCTGAGGTTCAGAATGATCGTTTCGCACGTTCGCACGAGTGTTGCCTGTCTTGTTCTGCTCGCGGCCGCATCCGCCTGGGGTCAGCGGCTTCCCGATACTGTGGTTCCAGAGCACTACGTGCTGGTGCTGACGCCGGATCTGAAGAACGCGACCTTTGCGGGAAGCGAGAAAATCGATGTTTTGGTGCAGCAGAAAACGGATTCGATCACGCTGAACGCGGCGGAGATCAAATTCGCGAGCGTCTCCACGGAAGTAAACGGGCGGACGCTGAAAGCGGCGGTAACACAGGACGAAGGCAAGCAGGAGGCGACGTTCAAATTCGAAAAGACGCTGCCGGCGGGACGCATGACTCTGGACATCGAGTACAGCGGAATCCTGAACAGTGAGCTGCGCGGGTTTTATCTTTCGAAGACGGCCAAACGCAATTATGCGGTGACGCAGTTTGAGCCAACCGATGCGCGGCGAGCCTTTCCCTGTTTCGACGAGCCGGCATTCAAAGCGACGTTCGATGTGAGCCTGGTGGTGGACAAGGGAGATACGGCCATCTCGAATACGAACATCGCATCGGACACACCGGGACCGCTGGTGGGGGAGCACACGATTCGCTTTGCTACGACGCCGAAGATGTCTACATATCTGGTGGCCTTTCTGGTGGGAGACTTTCAGTGCCTTTCCGGGGAAAGCGACGGGACGCCGATCCGCGCCTGTGCGACGCCGGACAAGGTGCAGATGGGGCGGTTCGCGTTGTCGGTGGCGGAATTCGTTTTGCACTACTACAACAACTATTTCGGCATCAGCTATCCGATGCCCAAGCTGGACATGATCGCACTGCCGGATTTCGAGGCGGGGGCGATGGAGAATTTCGGCGCGATCACGTATCGCGAGACCGCGATGCTGATCGACGAGAAGACGGCGTCGCTCAGTGCAAAGAAGAACGTGGCCAACGACATTGCGCACGAGATGGCACACCAGTGGTTCGGGGACATGGTGACGATGCGGTGGTGGGACAACCTGTGGCTCAACGAGGGATTTGCGACGTGGATGGCGAACAAGCCCATCGCAGCATGGAAGCCCGAATGGTATATGTCCGAGGATGTGATCGCCGATGAGAACAGGACGCTGGACTACGATGCGCAGCCGGTGACGCGGGCGATCCGCGCCAAAGCCGATACGCCGGACGAGATCAACGAGATGTTCGACGGCATTGCGTACGGCAAAGCCGCGGCGGTGCTGTTGATGGCGGAGAACTACGAAGGTGAGGAGACCTTCCGCCAGGGAGTTCACAACTACCTTCAGGCACACATGTTCGCCAACGCGACAGCGGAAGATTTCTGGAACGCGCAGGCGGAGGTGAGTCACGAACCGGTAGACAAGATTCTTTCGAGTTTTGTGGCCGAGCCGGGTGTTCCGCTGCTGAGCTTCGCGGAACCGGAGAACGGGACGGTGCAGGCGACACAGCAGCGGTTCTTTCTGAATCCTGAAACGAAGGCGGATGCGCAGCTTTGGTCCATTCCGGTTTGCTTTGCCGGGCGCGACGAGAAATGTTCGGTGCTGAACGCGGCGCAGGAGACGCTGAAAGCGGATGGAGGGTCGGGATTCTTCTTTCCCGACGCGGAAGGCAAGGGGTATTACCGGTTTGTTGTGCCCGCGGACGTTTACGGGAAGATGGTGGGCGAAGTGGAGACGCTGTTATCGCCGGAGGAGCGCATCGTTCTGCTGGGCGACGAATGGGCCACGGTTCGCGCCAACAGGAGCACGATCGGGGATTATCTGAACCTGGTCGAGGCGGTGAAGGACGACGAGGGAGCGGCGGTGATCGCGACCGCGTTGAGTCCGCTCACGCGAATCCATGACCAGATTGCGGCGACGCCGGAAGAGCAGCAGGCGCTGGCCGCGTGGGTCACGCGCACGTTCAAGCCGGTGTATCAGCGGATGGGTCCTCCTGCGCCAGATGACTCGCCGAACAGGCGGGCGCTGCGGGCAACGTTGCTCACAGGGTTGGGTTACATCGGCCAGGATCCGGAAGTGATCGCCGAAGCGAAAGGGGTGGCCGAGCGGTATTTGCAGGATCCCACGTCGGTCGATCCAACCCTGGCGCAGGCGGCGGCGGTGGTGGTTGCGGTCCATGGGGATGTGGCGTTCTTCGATCGGCTGCAGCACATCTTTGAAAGTTCCGACAATCCGCAGATTCAGGACTACGCGCTGCGATTGCTGGCGTATTTCCAGAATCCGGAGCTGCAACGGCGATCGCTGGAATACGCCGTCTCAGGAAAGGTGCGCAACCAGGATGCGGTTTTCCAGCTGGTGATTCCGATGTATATGCCGGAGACGCGCGAGATTGCGTGGGATTACATACGGCAGAACTGGGACAAGGTGAAAGTGCAGTTGACGACCCAACTGGGCGGGTATCTGGTGGAGAGCACCGGAAACTTCTGCAGCGAAGAGAAGCGGCAGGAAGTGACGGACTTCTTCACCACGCATAAGGTGGCAGCGGCGGAACGCACGCTCGCGCGGGCGCAAAGCGAGATCGGGGACTGCATCGAGCTGCGCAAGGATCAGGAGCCGAAGCTGGACGCGTGGATCGCGGCGCAGAAGAGCGAGTGAGCGATGCGCGAGGCTGGGGGGCAGGTGCGTGAATCCATGAGTGCGGTTGCCCGAACCTGGTTGGGTACTGATCGCGACGGGCGGCTTCTTCGATAATCGAGAGGTGGCTGCGCGACGGAAACGCGAACAGGCCGAGGAAGCGAGGAACTTCTCGCTCATCCGGGAGTATGTGGGATATCTGCGGGTGGAAAAGGGTCTGCGGCCCTTGTCGTGCGAGGCCTACGAACGCGATCTGCTGCAGTTTGCCGAATACCTGGAGGAGTTGCCGGCGACGCTGTCCGGCGCGACGCAGGGGCAGGTAGCGGGATTTCTGGAGCACCTCGAGAAGCATGGGGTCGAGTCGCGCTCGGCGGCGCGGAAGCTTTCCTGCCTGCGCGGGTTCTATCGGTGGCTGCTGCTGGACAAACGCATCCGGCGCGATCCGACATTGAATCTGGAGTCGCCGGCAACGTGGAAGGTGCTGCCCAAGTCGCTGGCGGTCGCCGAAGTGGACGCGATGATGGAGCGGGCAACGCTGGCGGCAGATCATCCACAAGCGGATGCGATTGCGCTGCGGGACCGGGCGATTCTCGAGCTGCTGTACGCGGCGGGACTGCGGGTTTCGGAACTCACTGGACTGAACGTTGCGGATCTGTCGCTCGATGCGGGGCGGGCGCTGGTGCGCGGCAAGGGGGACAAGGAGCGGCTTGTGCCGCTGGGGCGGGCGTCGATTGAGGCGCTGGAGCAGTATGTGAAGAACGCGCGGCCGGGGCTCGAGAAGAAGCCGTCGGGCCGGTTATTTTTGTCGTCGCGCGGGCAGCCGCTGAGCCGCGGGTGGGTGTGGCAACTGGTGAAGCGGAGCGACCACGCGGCGAGTCCGCACATGCTGCGTCACAGCTGCGCGACGCACATGGTAGAAGGAGGCGCGGATCTGCGCACGGTGCAGACGCTGCTGGGGCACGCTGATATTGCCACCACGCAGGTGTACACGCACCTGGCGCTTGGGCGGCTGAAGGCGGTGCACCGGCAGCATCATCCGCGGGCGAAGCGCGTGAGCGGTGAAACGGTCAGTTAAGAGGCGGTTAGCTAAAAACCGGTCGGCTAAGAAGCGGTCAGCGAGTGAGCGAGTCAGGGATGCGGAAAAAGGAAAAACCCGAAGCGGCGCGGCGGGTGGATGAGTTTCTCGCCGTGCTGATGCACGAGCGGAAGGCGAGCCCCCACACGGTGCGCGCGTATGAGCGCGAGTTGCATGGGTTTGCGGATTACGCGGTGGAGAAATTCGGGT
>Ga0335074_10015914_pt1 | contig 10582 bp, 8 predicted proteins | sample Lox_Sample_23_FD_206715 | JGI IMG/M metagenome (GOLD analysis project Ga0335074, IMG submission 206715) | Soil microbial communities from Loxahatchee National Wildlife Refuge, Florida, United States - Lox_Sample_2.3 | ecosystem: Environmental > Terrestrial > Soil > Wetlands | place: USA: Florida...
CCACTCGGAGACTCGTGGCCAATCGGGCGCGCCGGCGTCCGTCCGGAACAGGTGCCCTGATCGTGGCCACCCCTCGGGCGAGTCCTCCCAGGCCTCCTGGCGCCCGTACACCGTGAGGTCCATGAGGGCGTAGCTGTAGTCCAGTACCTCTGCGCCGCGGCGCTTGGTCCAGTAGGTCTCGAAGACGCTGTCGCCATCTCTGAGGTAACACACGAGATGGAACAGCCCGACTTCGCGCCCGACGAGCAAGGTTTCGAGGGAAGGCAGTGCCGAGTACCACGGCATGTCCCAGCCCATGAAGTCGTGGTAGCGGATGCTCTCTTCGTAAGGGCCCTGACAGAACACGGCGAAGGTGATGTCCCGAGAGTGCAGGTAGGACAGCTCCGCGACGTGGCTCGCAACCCAGGTACAGCCCTCGCACTGCTCGGCCGCGGGCCGTCCCGGGCCCCACATGAAGTAATAGGCAATGAGCTGTCTGCGCCCTTCAAAGGCATCGAGGAGCATGAGCCTGCCGTCGGGCCCGACAAGGGGAAGCCTGGCATCGACCTCGACCATGGGTAGTCGTCGTCGGGCCGCTGCGATCGCGTCGCCTTCTCTTGTGTGCGCCTTCTCACGACCCCGCAGCCGGTCCAGTTCGCCTTCAAATACGGCCCGGTCGACAGCCGGGGGCAGGCTCGGTGACCCAGCGCCAGGGCCCGGGGCCCCACGCGCTGTTTCTGGTTTAGTTGGCATGACTTTCTCCCCAGTTCTGATGCGGCGTTACATGACGATGCGCCGAGAGGCTATGGGCTTCACATCGAGGGCATGAGCCCGGGGACGGCCGATGGCGCAAGGGCGACGACGACCCCGAGCCCGATTATCGCCAGAGAGATCGGCACGTCGATGGACGCTTTGGTTGGGAGCACCTTCTGGCCGACGACGACTACTGCCACTACGACCATCCAGGTGACGCTCATGACGCCGAAGGCCACCAGCATCGCCATCAGCCCGATGGTCGAACCGACGCAGTCGAGACCGAAGCCGAGCCCAGAGCCAAGCGTCTCATGACAGCGCCGGCGGAAGTGACGCTTGAGCGGGGTGAGCTCGTAGACGCCTGCGGCGATCGTCACGACGCCAGCGACGAGCGAACCGTGTGGGCGGTCGAGCGCATAGGCCACAAAACCGGCAACCGTCCAGACCGCGACGTACATCGCCAAAAAGAGGGGGACGACGCGGACCCCTTGGGTATGAGTTCGGTACAACACCACCGGGATGGCTCCCGGCAACATCATCGCCGTCATCATCGTGGCCCACATTCCGATGAAGATGCCGAGCGAACCGAGGCCCGGGCCCATGCTCATCGCGTGCATCTCGTGGATGGCTGAGACCCAGCAAACGCAGGCGATCGCGAGTACTCCTGCTACGGCAAACTTCGCAACCGTTGTGGCGTTCCTGAGCCCAGTGCTGACCGCAGTGAGACCGATCGGAGGATGTTCGATGTCACTACCTCCCGCGGACGGTCTTGCCGGTAAGCGCAGTTGTCATTGCATTCTCCTTCCGTGAGGATGTCCTGGCGGTGGACGAACATCCCCGCCCTTCATCGGGGGGGCTGCTCGAGGGGGTTGGGGAGGCCCCTACCGGTCCGGATGAGGCCTCGCAAGCTGGTTCGGACGTAGAAGTCCCAGGCGCCCGAACAGACTTCGAAGCACTCGTCCGCGGGGACGAGCCCGACGTGGGTGAACCGCAATTCCGTCTTGGGCCCGTCGCGGGCGAGCTGAAAGTGGATCTCAGTGCCCGTCCATTCGTTGGCGTCCTCGGTGAAGTCGAAGTAGTTGTCGACCACATGCCACACGATCAGCGTCGGGCTGGCCAACTCGGTCACGCGGATCGTGCAGCGGTGGACGTCACGGTGGTGGTAGGTGAACATCTGACCGGGGCGGTCAGCGCGGCCGTCGATGTTCTCCGACCACCAGCCGCGGACGTTGAGGACGGAGGCGAAGACTTCCTCGGGGCTCTCATCGACCGACAGGGTGATGGTAAAGCTGTCTGGCGGGGCGGGAGCGGGCGTCATACCGTGCTCCCTCCGGGACACGCGGGTCGATGGCATAGGTCCATCGTCCGCCCCGGGAGCGTCTCGCGCATCGGTAGAGCGCTACGGCACTTCTCGAGAACTACTACGTACCTGGCGGGTCGCCAACCGGGACGGCTACGTACCGAAGGTCAGTCGACCGGTTGAACCCCGACGGACTTGGCCAATCGCCACAGCTCAGAGCGGGTGGAGCCTGTCTTCATGAGCACTCGCTCGACGTGCTTTTCGACTGTGCGGACCGACAAGTGCAAGCGCTCCGCGATGTCCCGGTTGGAGTGGCCGGCGGCGACATGCGCCATAACCTCGACCTCCCGCGCAGTGACGCCCTGGGCGGCCAAGGGCGCAGGAACGCGCAGCTGGTCGGGACGGCCGGAGCGTGGGACGGCTTCGCCCATAGCCCGGAGCCCGAGCCGGCACTGGTGGGCGAAGTTGGTGAGCTCGAGGTCCTCGAAGTTCACGAGCGACTCCCGCAACCAGACAGCCGGGGCGCCCCAGCTGTCGTGATGGGCGCAGGGTGCGACCAGCATCCGGGCCAGGCTTCGAAGGAAGCCCCCTTCGAGCCGGCCGAGCTCCTCGTCCGCGGCGGCGAAGAGCGACTCGGCGTCTTCGCCCTTCCGGCCGGCGGCCACTGCGTCTGCTGCCCACAGTGTGGCCCGGCTCATGGGCGTACCGAGCTCGAGAGCCCGGCACTCTTCCCTGGCACCTTCGCCACCGTCGTCGGCGACGGTCCGCATCAGCGCCCATCGGCCTGGAAAGTCGCGGGCGCCGCCGCTCGCAGACCGCAGCAGTCCCATCGCGCTGTCCATTGCATCGATTGCCTCGGCAAGCTGCCCGTCGCCGAGGTATGAGATGGATACGCCGTTCGCCAGCGCGATCATCTGCGCTGTGTCGCGATCGCCCGCGCTATCGCGCATCGCGGCGATCGCATCATCCATTGCCCTTCGGTTGCCGGAGATGCCGTGAGCTACCGCTTGGAGCGCCAGGCTCATCGGCAGCGAGGACAGGCTGAAGGAGCGTGACGCCTGCTCGCAGCGCCCCGCCGCCTCCAACGTCAGAGCCGTCTGGCCGCGAACGCTGTAGGTGCCAGCCAGGTGGAGGTCGATCATCGCGACTGCCGAAAGCGCACCGGCTCTCAAAGCTTCTTGACGGGCTTTCTCGAGCCGTCCTGTGGCCAGCCTGTCGAACATGTCGATAATCCCCAGCTCCAGCAAGGAACGGGCGCGGTAGACCGGAAGGTCATGACGAGATGCGTAATCGTACGCCTCTTCGAAGGCCGCTGACGCTGCGGCCGTGTCCCTCCCGCGTTCGACTCGACCGACCAACCACAGCGCGCGACACGTGAGGTAGATCGCGCCAGCGGCTTGCGCGTCAGCCAATGCCGCGCGGGCAAAGGCCATCGCGGCAGGCCGGTCATTGCGGGCGAGGGCGACTTCCGAGTTGCCGATCGCTCGACGCGCCGCATAAGACGGGCCCGGGTCCCCACGCAATTTCTCGAGGTAATTGCTTGCGTCGTCCCATCGGCCGGCGTCGACCATGGCATCGACCAGGTCGAAGCGCACTTCGGTTTGGACGGCGGGACCGACGCATGACGCAAGGATCCGCTCGCCTACCTCGAGGGCCCGGAGGGGTTGCCCGGCCATCACCCAGGTCGAGAGCAGCAACCGGTCTGCTTCGATCGGACGCTGGTCACGCACCCGGAGGGCCAAGGCCTCGGCGGAGGCAAGCGATCCCTCATCGAGGGCTCGCCGGGCCGCTTCGAGCCACAGCACGGCGGCACGGTCCGCCTCGCCGGCTCCTTCTGCCAGGTTTGCGGCCAGCTGGCAGAGCTCTCCTTCCAGACCGGGATGGAGGGTCTCCAGCGCTTCCGACAGCCTGGCGCTGACCGTCCGCCGTTCCTCGGGGAGCAGGGCACCTTGCGCTGCCTCCACGGTCAGGGCGTGGCGGAACCGGTACGCCGCGCCGGTCGTATCAATCAGCTGGGCGCTCATCGCCTGGCGCAGAGCGCCGATCACCTCCTCGGGCGGCCATCGAAGGGCGGCGGCAACCAAGTGCCAGTCGAACTGGCGGCCCAATACCGCGGCGTAGCGGACGAGTTGCGCTGCGCCATCGGGCAGACAAGCGAGGCGTGCCTCCAACGCAGCGCCGATCGACTTGGGGAGGGCGGTGCCGGCCGGGTCGGCAAGCGTGCTGGCGAGCAACTCCTCAATGAAGAAAGGGATGCCGTCGCACCGGGCCACGACAGCGGCCAGTAGGTCAGCCGGGACGGCCTCGACGCCAAGGCACTCGCGAAGCACCACCTCGCACTGCGGGGCGTCGAGCGCGGGTAGGTCGATCGAGACGACCGCACGGCGAGCGTACAGGGCGCCCACCAGGTCGGTACCCGCTCCAGCCTCGCCCTCCCTGAGAGTCACAACCACCATTGCCGGCTGCCCGGCCAGGTTGTCAGCCAGGTACTCCACCACCTTCAGAGTCTCCGCGTCGGCCCAGTGCAAGTCCTCGATCGCGAGGACTACCGCTTTGTGCGGGGCCGTGGACCATTGCGCCATCAGCCTCAGCAGGCCCTCGGCCAGCACGATCGTCCCGCGGTCGGCTCCCGGATCAGGCGGGCTCGCCCAATCGGGGACGACCGCCGCGAGGGCCGGTAGGAAGGGGCCGAGATCCCCTGAGGGACGCAGCCCGCTTCGGTCGGCGCCGAGGAGTGCCTCCCGCAAGGGGCGCAATGGGACATCGGCGGCCGCCGGGCTACACCGGCCGATGAGGACTACCGCTCCCGACTCACGGGCTAGAGACAAGAACTCCCGCACCAATCGGCTCTTACCGATCCCTGCCACACCCCGGACGACGACCATCTGACCGAGCGAGCGCCACGCTCCCTCCAGCGCCCGGAGTTGGAGGTCGCGCCCCACCATCACGGGGCACAACACACGCAGTGCGCCCGAACTCGGCGGACTACCCACAGGATCGCACGTTATAGCAGCCCACAGCTATCGGCGGGCCCCGGCGACGAGAGGATCCAGGTGCGACCGACTGCGTCACTGCCGGTGCGACTAGTTCGGGATGTCAGAACAGACCGAGGGGAGAGAGATCGCGGGCTGGTGGATTGCTGCTGCTGCTCCCTCACGGGCCCGGTCGGCACGCCGTGAGAAGTTCAGGGCCGTTCTCCCAGGCGGTCGGGTTGGACAAAGCTGGGCGCGAGGGCGGGCGTTCTAGCCTTGTGAAACTTTGAACTGGGCTTGACCCGGTTTGACGGACATCCACGATCGGCGCTCAGCGCCAGGAAAGGATGTCTAGATGTCAGTATCGGAGTTGATGACCAAGCGCCATCGCCGAGCGTTCAGCCCAGAGTTCAAAGCCGAGGTGGTCGCCCTGTGCCACCAGCCGGGCAAGAACGTCTCGAGCGTGGCGAAAGAGCTTGACCTCACCGAGACCGCGGTCCGCCGTTGGGTCAACCAAGCCGACGTCGACTCCGGCTGTAGGGCCGGGGTGACCAGCGCCGACGCCGCCGAAGTCGCGGACCTGCGCAAGCAGTTGCGCGAGGTCACCGAAGAGCGGGACATACTGGCCCGCGCGGTACGTTTCTTCGCCAAGGGGACCCGATGACCACCCAGTGCCGGGAGTTCATCGCGGCGGAGAAGCAAGCAGGTGGCAACGTCGCCAAGACGTGCAACCTGCTCGAAGTGTCCCGCTCCGCCTTTTACGACTGGCACGAGGGCACACCTTCGGCCCGGGCGCTCTCTGACGCCGAGCTCACCGAGGAGATCCGCAAGGTCCATTCTGCGAGCAATGGCACCTACGGGGCACCGCGGGTGCACGCAGAGCTCGCTGCCCGGGGGCTCCACGTCGGCCGCAAGAGAGTAGCTCGGCTGATGGTGGCGGCTGGCCTGGCCGGGCGCTGCCGGCGCCGTAGCCGCCGCACCACCTTCGCCGGCCCCGAGGCCAAAGCGATGAACATCCTCGCCAGGGCCTTCGGGCCCGAGAACCTCGTGGTAAACACGGCCTGGGCAGGCGACATAACTTACGTCCGCACCTGGCAAGGCTGGGCCTACCTGGCCAGCGTCATCGACCTCGCCAGCCGCAGGGTAGTGGGCTGGGCCATCGCCGAGCACATGGAGGCGTCCCTTGTCTGCGATGCCATGAGGATGGCGCTCACGGCACGGCGCCCGGCGCCAGGGCTCATATTCCATTCCGACCGCGGCAGCCAGTACACCTCAGAGGAGTTCCGCCAGCTACTTGAGGAACACCATGTGGTGCAGAGCCTTTCTCGTCCGGCCCAGTGCTGGGACAATAGTGTGGCCGAGGCTTGGTTCGGCACTTACAAGCTCGAAATGGTCGAGGGTCGCAGTTGGCCGACCATCGCCAGGCTCAAGTCCGAGACGCTGCTCTGGATCGAGGCCTGGTACAACGCGCGTCGTCGTCACTCGAGCCTCAAGTACCTAAGCCCTATAGAGTACGAACGCCAGCTTTCCCGGGAACACACCGCTACCACAGCGGCCTAACCAAAATGTCCGGAGAACCGGGGCAATCCCAGAACGACGCTCAGCGATGACCTTCGCGGCGCGACTTGTGCGCTCAGCCTGGGTCTCCTCGACCACCGAACAATGCTTGACAAGTGGCGCCACGTCAGCGATGCTCGGCTTCACATCTTCGGTCTAGCGAACGGAGCGCTCTTAGGGGTGGAGGGTTTCGCGGCCTATCCGGTCACCGCTGGCGGGGCGCTCGCGATCCGATGGCTCCAGCGGTCCGGGAGTTGAAATGAGACGTCGAACCTTCGCAATGGCTGTCGGGCTATCTGCCCTTGCAGCCTCACTTATCGTCCCCACGGCTGCTTGGGCTTCGCCCCTCGCCCGGCCCGATGCAGCCGGCGCCGGTTGGTCCTGGCCGACCGGGTGGTCAGCCGCCTGCGGCGGTCCTGGGGGAGGATCCACCGCGGGGGCCGCCTCCTGCAACGCGATCGAGCTGGACAGCCCCTCGGCATGGCAGGGCCACCACGTCTTGTCCACCCGCTTCCTCGGGGGCGCACCGAGCGCGGTCCCTGCAACCATTGCGGGCTACGACCCCGCCGACCTGCAGGCCGCATACAACCTGACGTCAGAGAGCTCTTCAGACGGGAGCGGCAGGACGGTGGCCATCGTGGACGCCTACAACGACCCCAATGCATTGTCCGACCTTTCCACCTACCGCGCCGAGTGGGGCTTGGCCCCGATCTGCTCGAGCACAGTGAAGAGCGGCTGCATCACCTTCACCCAAGAAAGCCAGAGCGGCAAGACCACCCGACTGCCCTCCTCCAATGTCGGCTGGTCCGAGGAAATCTCCGTCGACCTGGACATGGTTTCGGCGATCTGCCCCCTCTGCAACATCCTGCTTGTGGAGGCGAGCTCGGCAAGCTTCGTCAACCTGGGCACCGCAGAGGACACCGCTGCATCAGCAGGCCCCGTCTCCATAGGGAACAGCTACGCGGGTGGCGAGTCGGCGTCTGAGACGTTTTACGACAGGCTCTACTACAACCACCCCGGCATCGCCATCACCGTCGCCAGTGGCGACAACGGCTATGGCGTGAACTACCCGGCCGCCTCCCCGGACGTGATCGCCGTCGGGGGGACCACCCTGAACATGAACGGCACCACTCGCACGTCCGAGACCGCGTGGCCCGGCGCGGGCAGCGGCTGCTCGGCGTACGAGAGCCGGCCATCTTGGCAGAACATCCCCAATATCGAGTCCTCATGCGGGAAACGTGCTGTGGCCGACGTGGCCGCAGTGGCCGACCCCAACACCGGCGTGGCGGTCTATGACACGTACGGCCTGAGCGGTTGGACCGTCTTCGGGGGCACAAGCGTGTCCACACAGATCATCTCGCCGGTGTACGCCTTAGCTGGCGGCTTGCACGGCACGACAGGCGCCTCCGGGCTCTACGCTGCGGCTGCAGCGAACCCGTCAGATTTCTTCGACATCACCACGGGCAGCAACGGCAACTGCGGGACTGATCTCTGCAATGCGGGCGTCGGCTGGGACGGGCCGACCGGTCTCGGTACCCCAGACGGGGATGGAGCTTTCTGAAACCCCGCCGGCTATAACTACACCGTGCCGCCCGTCAGCTTGACGGCCCCGCCCCTCCATCTCGCCTCTGAGTGCGAACGGGCGTTTTGCCGTTAACTGCCATCCTCTCTTATGAATGGTGCACAAACTGCCGCCCAAGCCATCCGGGCCCCCCCCGTTGACAGGGTCGTCGCCGGCGACAAAAAATGCAAGCCAGAGCCGAACACCGACGACGATCGTTAAGTAAACGTTGTCGGTCGTCGCCAATCCCAGCCTGGATCCTCGTTCATGCGAGCAACAAACTCACGACCTGACATGGTCGTTCCATGACCGTTGTCGACACCTAGGTCGGGACTCGCGAAAGCTTCCAAGACTCGGCGAAGAAAGCGGAGCGGGTAATACTCGATTACGATCGCAGGAGTTGAGCCCGGCGCCTCCTGCGACCACGTGGCCGAAGTCGCAGACGATGTTGAGTACGCCGCAATCCTTGAGCCCGGTCCGGTCACTCCCCTTGGATGGCGTCGGTGATCTCGAGCTCGCCGCGCGGCGAGGGCTTGATCGACGAGGAGGGGCTGCACCAGGACGAGCGACCCCAGTGTGGCGGAGTGCACGGCGCGTAGCTTGGCGATGGAGACCCGGGTGTGCACCGTACAGGTGGTCGGGGTCAGCCTGGATGGAGCGTGTCCTGATCAATTCGGACCGCGTAGGCGAGAGTTACCGGTCGCTCAACTCGCGTAATTCCCGGGGACTACCACGTGATCTCCTAGCTACCCCTGTGGCTATCCTGAGGCCTAGCTGGAGGCTTCCTCCGGATGTATAGGCTCGACCTGCCGAAATGCCGTCGGGCGGGGGAAACTTGAACTCCCGACCCCCAGACCCCCAGACTCGCATAGGCCGTGAGGTACTCCGAGGCTCGGTGAGTTTGGGCAGGTCAGGATGGGCGCACCGAACGACTGGACGGGGTCTAGAGCGGCCCTGCGAGGGTGGTGGTGCAGGGATAGCGTGACAAATTGCGTGACAAGCGCGAATGGCCCAATATCCACCCTTCGGGGTCCGCGTATCGGTCACACCTGAGTGCTGAACTGGGCGGAGTGTCCGTCCATCTCCTCACGGCCGCCACATGGTCCGAGATTGCCGCGGCCGTGGGGACTCTGGCTCTTGCAGGCGTGACGGCCAGAATGGCGAAGCGAACCCACGACCTCGCCACGAAGACTGAAGAGATGGCCGGGGCCACGAGGGAGATGGCAGCCGAGACCAAACGGGTGGCCGACGCGTCCGTCATCGAAGCGGAGGCCACGAGGCAGCTCGTAACAGAAGCTCAGCAAGACCGCTCGCTGGCGTGGAGCCCTTATTTGACCCGGAGCGTCGAGCGGCACATAGCGAACCCGATAGGGGATCCGCGGGGCATCGCGGAGACCATAACGCTGACCAACTTGGGTAAGGGGCAGGCCCTGAGGTGCTACTACTTCGCCTGTGACCGAGGCAACGTCACACTCTGGGGGTTTGCTCAACACTCCGGCCTGGTAGGCGAGGAATCTGTGCCACTGACAACACAGGCCCAATACGGCCACACGCCCATGGAGCTTCTGGAGCTGGTGCCACATGACGACCACCGGGTCGAGGCACCATTTGCCGCAATCTTCTGCGAGGACGTGTTCGGGAACCGGGTCCGTTTTCTGCCCGAGCTTCGGACACGGGAGGTCTGGCACGAAGGGGACGTTCCGGTTCCCAGTTGGGCGACGGCCCCTCGTGTGTGGAGCTGACGCGGCGGGGTTGGATGGGAAGTGGACACCACTGAGTTTGTCGCCGTCGTCACGGGGGCGAGCACACTGCTGGCCGGCGGGGGCTCCGTGTGGCTCAGGTCGGCCCTTGACCGGCGCGCTGTACGGAGGCGGGTTCGGCTAGAAGCATACGAACGCCTCGTCACAGCCGTCCGCATCCTGGAGCTGCGCTCCACCGCTGACCGGATGCAGAGGACACTGCGGTGGGTGGCCGCCGAGACAATGTGGGAGCAGGGGAAGTTCATCCCTATGGTCCTTGTCATGTCCTCGCCCAGGCTTCGCAAGCGCCTCGGTGGCGTCTCAGGGGTTGCAAGCCTCTTCGACGCGATTCCCACACCCCACCTGGAGCAGCCTCCGGTGACAGACACGTCGCTCCAGTCGGCTTACGACGAGGTCACGGCCGCCGAAGGTGGCGTACGGCTGCACGGAAGCAAAAGGGTCGGACCCAAGGCGGAGCACCTCCTCGACGTCTCAAGGGAGTACGTCAAGCATTTGTCCGTGCCGCCGTGGCGGAAGGGCCGGATGACCGGGCGTCAGTTGAATGGGCATGTCTTGGACCTCGAAAGGGCGAGAGACGAGTACTTGAGGGCGGTGCGGTGTCAACGCCGGTCCAATTCTGACCCCCTAACGCCGGTCGAAAATTGACCCCATCCTCCGGTCCACTGTCACGCTTAGTGGTCGATGGGCGGACCTCCTTTCG
>Ga0335074_10015915_pt1 | contig 10582 bp, 10 predicted proteins | sample Lox_Sample_23_FD_206715 | JGI IMG/M metagenome (GOLD analysis project Ga0335074, IMG submission 206715) | Soil microbial communities from Loxahatchee National Wildlife Refuge, Florida, United States - Lox_Sample_2.3 | ecosystem: Environmental > Terrestrial > Soil > Wetlands | place: USA...
TCCCGGAACCGGCCGCGCGGCGTGTTCGAGGTGGACGAGGACGCCGCCCTGGCTGAGCTGGAGAAGGCGTGGGCTGACGGCGGCTACCACGGCTTCTGCGTCCTGGAGCACAGCCTGTGGTCCGCGATCAGCAGCTCCGGCGAGGTACTCACGGGCAACACGCCGGACGGGCTGGACCAGCAGATCCGGGCGCACTGGCAGGCACTGCAATGAGCTCCTGCGCAGGCCCGGTGGCGTGCCGGGCAAACCCCTCCGGCAGAGGTACGCGCTGCAGCTCCAGCCACGAGGAGGAAGCGGCGCTGAGCGCACCTGCCCGGCCCGGCCCCGCGGGCCAGCGCGATGCCCTTACCCGCCTGGTCTGCGGGCTGACCGGCCCGTCGTGCCACGGCATGCCGGGGCGGTGCTCGCGGTGACGTCCGCGCTCGATACGTCCGCACCGAACATGGCGCGGATCTACAACTACTGGCTAGGCGGCAAGGATCACTTCGCCGCTGACCGGGCCGAGGCAGACAGACTGGTGGCGCTCTACCCGCCGCTGCCCGCGCTGGTCCGGGAGAACCGGAAGTTCCTCATCAAGGCGGTCGGCTGGGCCGCCCGGCGGGGGATCGGGCAGTTCATCGACCTGGGTGCGGGGCTTCCGGTCTCTCCGTCGGTCCACCAGGCCGCGCGGGCGGTCCTGCCCGCCGCCCGGGTCGCCTATGTCGACACTGACCCGGTGGTGCTGACCCATGCCGTGGCGCTGCTGGCCACCGGCGACGGCGTGACCGCCGTGAACGCGGACTTGCGTGACCCGGCGGCCGTCTGGGGCCACCAGGACCTGCGGGCTGTCATCGACCCCGCCCGGCCTGTGTGCGTGATCCTCGGTGCCGTCGTGCACTTCCTGGACCTGGACGCCGCCTGCGCGGTGACCGCCGGGTACGCCTCGCTGATGGCGCCGGGCAGCTGCCTGGTCCTGTCCTGCGCCCGGTTCGAGGATGAGGAACTGGCCAAGCAGCTCGCCCAGGAATACACGGCGGCGACGTGGTACAACCACTCGCCTGCCGACGTGGCGGAGTTCTTCGATGGGCTGGACCTGGCCGGGCCCGGGGTGACCGAGGCACGGACCTGGCCGGAGCGGACGCCTGAGGCCGGCGGCCGTACCGGGCACGTGCTGGCCGGCGTAGGCCGCGTCCCGGCAGGTGCCTGCGGCAGCGCACGAGGATGGCCGATGCCTGATGAGCGGGTCCGCGACGTCAGCGGGATGACCGGCAGCGAGCTGGAACGCGCCCGCCGCCACTTGATGGCGAGCCTCAGCCTGGCCTTCCCGGGTTCGCCGGTGCGAGGACCCATCCTCGCGCACATCAGCGCCATTGACGCCGAGCTCGCCGAGAGGGCAGGCCGCCCTGCTGCCAGCGGGCAGCCGGGCCGGCAAACCCGCTTCGCCTGAGCGTCGCAGCGTTTTCACGGTGCACACGCCGGGCCGGACGTGAGGGGACGACGCGATTCCCGCGGCGTTCCCGGCGGGAGGCGGCCACTCACCTGGCGGCACGTCGCCTCGGCAACCTGCTCGCCTGGCAATGCCGCCCAGTGCTGCCCGAGCAGACGCTACAGCTTATGATACTAGTCGAGTATACTCAAGGAATGATATCAGCCCACCGTGAGCGATCAGCCGCAGCATCCGCCGTGACTGGTACCGGGGCGGACCCGAGGGCATACATGCGCATCGCCGCGATGCTGCGTGAGCGCATCACCGCGGGAGACCTGGCACCCGGCCAGCCGGCACCCTCGATCACCCGCCTCTGCGCGGACCACGGCGTGGCCCGTCAGACTGCAGCTCATGCGCTGCGGGTCCTTCAGGATGCCGGGCTGGTATACCGGGTCCCCGGACTCGGCTACCACGTCCGCAACGACATCCGTTCCTACCTGCCGCGCACGGCGAACGTTTTACAGCTCCTAATCAGCCGAGCTGTTCAAAGAGTCCTGGGCTCTTCTGAACAGGAGAACGGGACGCTATCCGCTTGGCCCGGGCACCAAGGAGCGAGCCTGCGGACGCGGTCTTGCACGTGACGCCGCCGGGCCATTCCGGCAGGCTGTTTCATCTTTGAACGTGCGCGAGAGCGGCCGCCAATGGGTAACCAGGAGTTCGGCGCTGCCGCTGAGATTGCCGATCCCGATTCCACCCGGCTTTCCTGGCGTTAAGCATAATCTCACGATCGCCCAGACGAATTTCCCGCCGCCGCCCGCGCGAGAGGACCAGCCCCACTGCTCGCTGACGGCTTCCACCAGCATCAGGCCGCGACCGTGCTCGGCCTCACCGGTCACGCCCAGCACAACCGGTGGCTGCGGGCTGGCATCCCAGACGAGAATCAGGATCTGCGCCGCGTCGGACAGCAGCCAGAGCCGCACCGCCGCCTGTGCCAGTTCACGGGAAGCCCTGACAGCATTCGTGGTCAGCTCCGTGACCACGAGTTCGGTGCTATCGCCGAGGTGCCCGATTCCCCATTCCCGCAGCACCTGCCTGGCGTGCAGCCGGGCGCAGGGAACCGCGCTGACGAGGGCACCGAGTTCCAGGAAGTCCTGAAGTGGCCACCGGTCATTCAGGCCGCGGCCCTGCCGCGTGATGAACGGCGGAATCCGCAGCCCGGCCCCGCCCGCGGACGGATCATCCCGGTTTCCTGCCGCTGCGGCTGACCCGGCCCCGGCAAGACCGGCCGGATCCCGCACGGGGTTTTCCTCGCCGCCCATCCGCTTCCCCTATGACGTCCGGCGGGCCCGGTCGCGCATGCGCCGCCGGGGCCGGCGCGTACCCGGCTTCTCGCTCCGGGGGGCGCTGGCCCGGGTTGCCGGCGTTTCCTGGATCATCCGCTACTGCTCCTCCACCGCACCCGGCGTCCGCGCGGAAATCACACGGCCTGGCTACCCGGGGACCAAATAGTTCCGCCACTCGGCGGCGATTTACAAGTCCGGATGGGCCAGATCCCGGAATACGCGCGGGAACAGGGGGAATTTCACAGCACCCATCCCTCGCAGCTATCGAATTCTGCATGCTAATCGCGAATGCCGTGCTATTGGATACCGGGAACCAGGACGAACGGAGACAGGGATGGCCCAGAAAATACAGACCTTCCTCATCGACGACCTCGATGCCAGCGACGCAGAAGGCACGGTCCTTTTCGGACTGGACGGCACGCAATACGAGATTGACCTGAGCGCAGTCCACGCCAAGGAACTGCGGGCAGCCCTGGCCCGCTATATCGACGCCGGCAGGAAGGTTTCCGGCACCGCCCGCAGGCCCGGCCGGAACGGCCGCAAGACCCCTGCGAGCGGCATCAGCAACACCGAGGTACGCACCTGGGCCAAAGCACAAGGGCTTGAGGTCAAAGAGCGCGGCCGGGTCTCAGCCGACGTCCTCGCCCGGTGCCGGGCGGCTACAGGCAACTAGCGGCACGGTATCGCCCGGGACCCTCCGGCCCCTGGCGGCGGGCCCGGGCGACACCTGTCGTCGTGGAACCGGCACCGGGCCTGCGGGCGGTTTTCTCTGCTGCTTCGCCACAGCCGGACGGCGGGCACACGGCGGACGACGACGCACCCGAGTTCATCGGGGTGGGCCGCCGGGCGGGCCGGCTACCAGGGCTGATCCTCCCGGTCGTCCTGCAGGCCCGGCAGGCCCGGTTACCCGGGCCGGATTACCGCCCGTGGAGCCGGGGCTATTCGCTAGCGTGGGGGCGTGGCTGAGGAGCTTGAGCAGGCCGAGGGCTTGCTGGCATCCGGCGACGTCCCGGGTCTGCTGCGGCATCTGCGCGTACACGGCGACGACCTGCCGCTGGGCGCGATGGCGCGGCTGGTGGCGGGAGCCGCGCAGCTGGCCGGGTTCGATGACCTGGCGCACGCCGCCGCGGCGGTGGCCGGAGCCGGGGACGGCCCCGGCACCCAGGCCGCGCGGGTGCTGTATGACTTCGGCCACGCGTGCACCGAGCGCGGGGCCGGCTACCTGGCAGTCCGGCCGCTGGCACGCGCGCTGGAACTGGCGCCGGACGCCGCGCCGGTGCTCAGCGAACTCGTCGCGGCCCTGGAACACGACGGGCAGCATGCCTGCGCCGTCGCCGTGCTCGAGGAGCACGAGCCGGTGATGGGATGGCTGAACCGGTTCCAGTACGTTTACAACGCGCTCATGGCCGGTGACCTGGACAAGGCGGCCGAAGGCTTCGGACGGCTGCCCGAACCGGGAGACGCCGCGTGGGCCCCGGCGCGCGAGAAAGTGCGGCGGATGCTCGCCCGCGCCGGCGTCGCGGCTGCCGCGACCTCGCTGGATCACCAGGACCTGCGCGGCTGGCATTACGTCCTGACCGGCGGTGTCCTGGCCAGCCTGTCACCGTACGGGTTCGACGCCATGACCGGCCGCTGGGCCTACCTCAGCGACTCCCTGGCAGGTTGTGCAGCCGTACTGCAACGGCTCACGCTGATCGTAGAGACCGCCGGCACCGCCCCGGAATCAGTGGCGCTGCTGCCCGACCGGTCCAGCCGGATCCTCGGCGCTGCGGCCGCCGCGACACTCGGCCTGCCAGCCACGGACTTCGACCCCGGCAAGCCCGCCGCGCACAGCCTGGTCGTGGCCTATGGCCTGACCAAAACCGGCCCAGATGCCATCGCAGCGTTGCGCGAGCGCACCCCCGGCCAGATCCTGTTCGAACGAGCGACGCGCTGGACCGATCCGCCCCGCGTCACCGCCGACGTCAGCGGCCTGCTCAGCCAGACCGTCATCCCGCCGTGGGCCGCGCAGATACGCCTCCTCCACGACGGCACCGCCGGCCAGGGCCCGGCAGATGACCGCCCGATCGAAGCCGTCGCCGCCGACATCATCCACGCCGCACCCTTGCAGGACCAGGGCGACGGCGGCACTCCCCCAGACCCCGACGACAGGCTGCGACGCTTCACCGAAGCAGTCACGGCCGCGGGCACCCGCGAACGCGATGGCTGCTGGCTCGGCGGCATACGCGACTACATCCCCGACGCCGGCCCGGTACCTAGCAGCCGCTTCGCCTGAGCCCGCCCGGGCACGCGGGACTGAAGCCGGGCCGTCGCCGGGTCTAGCCCGGTGGGGGCGGTTCAGCCGGCGGGGGATGGGGCGAATAGACCGCGCGGTGCGCATTAAAGTGCGCCAGGTAGTACACGCGGCCCTCGCGGGTGATCTGCATCGGCGGCGGATCTGTGACGACAGTGCTGAAGGACCAGTCCTCGGCATGCGCCGCCAGCGGCAGCGCACGCCAGACCGCAGCAATGTCCTCGGCCTCTTGCCGGGTAGCCCACAGCCGCGGGACATGATCCAGGCCCAGCTCGGTCAGCGGCCTGGTCAGCGCGCGGATCACGGCCGGGCTGTACACGCCCCGCACGCCGAACCCCGTCAGGTGCCGGCGCGGCATCACCATCCGGGCCAGTCCCCGGCGACCGCGCGTGCCACGGTGATAACCCGCCACGATCACCTGATTACCCCGTCTCCCCACTGCGGCGGCAGCACCCAGACCTTCGCGCCCGGCCGGAAATGCCGCACCCCTGCCCGCACCTGCAGGCCGCCCTCACCCGAGCCGGTCTCCTCCGCGACGTTCGCCACGACGCAGAAGGCAGCCAGCTGCCCCGTGTGATCTCCCACCGGCCCATCATCGGCGTCAGCCACCCGCCCGGCAACCGGAAACAGCCACCGCGGGCCAGACGCTCCTCATCTCGCTGGACACGCGGCGCATCATGTACCCCTGATCCGGGCATTCGCCCCCACCCCCGCGAAACCATCAGGGAACCATTCCGCCACGGCGCCGAAAACCTGCCGCTGGATTGTCAGTAGCTCCCGTTATGGTTGCCTCCATGCCTACGCGGGCCACGCAGATCAAGCGGCGCAATCACACGGTTAACGAGTCCTATTTGCGGCGTTTCGCCAATAATGATGGCTTCTTGACAGGAATCAAGCTGCCTGGCGATGTGCGGTTCCCGATCGCGGTCGGCGACGCCACGGTGAGAAAGAACTTCTATGTCGTCCGCCTTCCCGATGGGTCAGAATCCGATCAGGCTGAGGATGACTTCGGCCAGGTAGAATCGAACGCCGCAGCCGCGATCAGGACGTTGATCGATGAACGGGCGTGGCCGGTACCGGACAGTGCGCGGACGCGGATCGCCGAGTGGGTCGCCCTGCAGTACCTTCGTGTTCCCTGGATCCGGCAGTTCGCTCACGAAATCGCAGAAGCCTTGAGCGAAGTAGGTCTCCCGGTCCCGGCGGGGGCACGAGACCGCTCCACGCTATTCATGCCCGCGGACCAGGTCGATCGCCATGGCGCTCCGGCCTTTCACCTCGAGTTCATCCGGCGTCAGGCAGCCGTCGTCGCGGAAATGCTGTACGAGCGTGACTGGAGGCTGACGTTCTACAGCCGCAGGAGCCTCGCCACCTGCGACGCACCCGTCGTCTTGCGGCCGATGATCAGGTATCCAGACGGAACGACCGTGGCAGTGGGAACCGCCACCGAGGTCCAGGTCCCTCTGGACCGGCGCGTGGCGCTGTCCATCCTGTCCAGGAGAAGGAGGGGAGACGAGCGCGTGCGGGGGGCCACGAAGACCGCCATGGACCTGAACAGGGCAACCGCAGGCAATGCCCGCCGGTACGTCTTCCATCATCCCGACGACGATCCCCTCCATGGGGTTGCGCTGCCTCAGCCCCGCGAACGCGAACTGGCCAGCCCGGAGGCGGCGGCAGCGCTCGTTGCCGGCCTGTTCGACGAGAACAGCTCGATCGGGCCGCTCCTGGACACCCAGCCGTCGTGATGGCGATCCGTGACCCGCAGCCACGCCAGGATGGCGGTGTTCCAGCAAGCTGCGTATTGTCATCAAGTTGCCTCTCGGGGTTATATGAACATGCGGCAGCCAGTACCGGCGTATTTCGCGGGCTTGCCGTTCGCGAAGCGGCTGGAGACAGCTGCGGCGATGGTCGTGGCATCGTGTACCGATCTGACGTTGCAGTCCCTTGATCCCGGCGGGGGGAGCAGGCAGCTTCCGGATTGGGACATGCTCGACGACCAGGGGAAGTCCGTCGGAGTCCTCGAAGTTACGACCACCACGGTCGCCGAGCGAGCCCAGTTCGCGGCGCGAGCCAGCAGCCTTTCGTGGGAGTTCGGTGAGCTTGAATGGGTCTGGCTCGTCCACGTCACCGGCCAGGTTCCGCCCCGCGAGATCCACGCGCAAATCTCACCGGCACTGCGGAGTCTCGAACGGGCCGGACAGACCGGGGAATGGATACCGAGGGTGCCCGGCCTGGCCGAGACTGACCCCGGCGCGTTGCCCCGGCCGCTCGCCGACCTTGGTGTCCGGCGCGTGTGTGCCGTTCACCGCCGCGGCGGCGGACCTGGCAGTGTCCTGGTCGCCCGAGCCGGCCCGGCCGGCCCGTTCTCCGTCAGCACAGTGCCCAAGGCGGCCGAGTGCGAACTGTGGAAGCCGGACAATATCGCCAAGCTTTCCGGCAGCACCGGGCGGGCGGAGCTCTTCGTGTGGCTGGACGCCGGCACTGCCCAGGCGGCGCTGTTCACGCTCATCCTTCCGGAATTCGCCAGAGAACTGTCCAGTCTCAGGCCGCCCTCGCTGCCTGCTGGAGTGACCAATGTCTGGGTGGCGGCGGGCTCAGCGGGCTGGCCTCAGCCCGTGGCGGCGCTGCTGCGCAGCGACGGACGAGCGTGGTCCGTCACGGAGCTTCCGGCCTGCCGTGCCGCCCAGATTGAAATTCTTGACGGTACAGGGCCTGGGCAGCAGACCCGATCTCGCAGCTGTCTCCGCGTCCATCCGTAGACCCGTGCCGCCCATCGTGGACCTTGATGACATCGGAAGCTGGCCCCCAGCCATCCGGGATTTCGCCGAGCACTGGGCGTCGGCAGCAGGAGACACGACCCGCTTCGCGAGCGACCTGGAACTGCCGGATGACGCCGAAGACTCGTTCACGGCGTTGCTCGGTGACCGGCTAGTCAGGGCCTACCACAGCACTCGGGTGCTACAGGAGGAAGCCGCGGCTAATTCGCCGAGACGGTCTGATCCCGCTTTCCGAAGAGCTTGCAACCTCCCGGATCCGGGCGGCGTGCGCTTCAGGCCACCTGACAGCCGCGGAGCGCGATGCGCTCCTCTCGGGCAGCCTCTCCGCGTCCGGCAACATAATCGGGCGTCCCGGGCAAGTGTGCGCGGTCGTCGGGCGCACCGTCTTCGACGACGATCCAGCAGCCGTCGACCTGCTGCTCCGCCTGTGGGGCGGAGAGGCTATCTACTGGGCTCACGAGCGCACAGCTCTGGCCGGACGCTTGCGTACCCTCGGAAAGCCATCAATCGTCGTCGGTAACCTTCGCCTCACGGGGTACGCTCGACCCCCGCTCTTCGCTCCGCCACTCTCGAGTTCGTCGAGCGGATCTTGCCCGCCTCGGTGCTGCGCCCGCTCACGGACCAGGAGATGGGTGAGTACCGCCTCCCGTTCGCCGTCCCCGGCGACGGACGGCTGCCCACCCTCATCTGGCCCCGGCAGATCCCGGTCGCCGGGGAGCCGGCCGACGTGCACCAGGCCTGCGTCGCCTACGCCGCCTGGCTGTCGTCCGCGCCCGGATTGCCCAAGCTGTTCATCAACGCCGAGCCGGGCAGCATCTTGACCGGTGCCGTCCGGGACTTCTGCCGCACCTGGCCGGACCAGGCCGAGGTGACCGTGCCCGGCATCCATTTCATCCAGGAAGACTCCGGCGCCCAGATCGGCCGCGCTATCGCCGACTGGCTGAAGCAGCTTCCCGCCCGACCAGGCCAACCCGGCGCGTGAACGACCCACCCCGCCCCGCCTGATATCACCCGCGGTGACCAGTCCCGGTAACGGCTACCGGCAAATATCCGCCGTTATACGGGTGATCGAAGATCAGATCACTGCCCTTCGGCCGTATAACGCTAGATATACGGGTGATCATCGCTAGATTTTTCGAATACGATATGCGGAGATGATCACCCGTATATCACTCGATCTGCACGCCCTGGCGGCCAGGTCGATAGCCGTCCAAAGGCGCGCGGGAACGAATGCTCTGTCTCTCCGGGGCGGCCCCGCGTACCTGCTCAAGATCGCTGGACTGCTGTCTGGTCTGCCTTACCTGCATGTTATGAGCGCGCCGGGCGGTGTCGGCAAGCGGGGCGGGAAGGCTTGGGCTCGTCTTGGCCGGGTAGTGGTTGCGGTCAGACCTGGTCGGTGGGCGTGATCCACAGCTCGCCGATGGCGGTGTGGCGGGGGCGGGTGATCATGTAGGTGATGGCGTCGGCGATGTCCCCGGGGACCAGGACCTCGGTCTGCTGGTAGAAGGGGTCGATCATCTGGTTGCGGATCTCGGGTTTGTTGTGCGAGCCCGGTTCGGTCGCGACGCCGCCGGGTTCGACGAGGCCGACGCGGAGGTGCCGCTGGGTGAGTTCCTGGCGCAGGGACTCGGTGAAGCCGTTCACGCCGAACTTGGTGAGGTTGTAGACGCCGTAGCCGTTCCATGCGACGCGGCCGGCGATCGAGCTGATGTTGACGATGTCGGCGACCTGGCGCGGGCTCTGCTGGGCGGCCTGCAGCAGGTGCGGCAGGGCGGCGCGGGTGGTGTAGAGCAGGCCTTGGACGTTGATGGCGATCATGCGGTCCCGCTCCTGCGGGTCCGCGCCGGCGATGGGGCCCAGGAGCATCAGGCCGGCGTTGTTGATCAGGATGTCCAGCCGTCCGAATTGCCCGGCGGCCTGCTGGATGGCCGCCTCGGCGTGGGTGCGGTCGGTGATGTCCGCTTCGACGGCCAGCGCGGTGCCGCCTGCGTTCTCGATGCCGGCGGCCAGGGCCTGCAGGCGGTCGCGCCGCCGGGCCACGAGCGCGACGCAGGCGCCGTCCTGGGCGAGCCGGCGGGCGGTGGCGGCGCCGATACCGCTGCTCGCGCCGGTGACGAGCGCCGCGGTGCCGGCCAGTGGTGATTCCACGGGGATGCTGTCCTCTGCTCCAGATGTGCTGCGTAACGGCATGCGGCGGGGTGTGATCGCAGGTACTGCAGGCCGCGGGTAACGGTCGCCGGGACCCAGCGGGGATAGCGCCGATCGTCTCCGCGCCTGGCTAGGCCCCGGTGGGCGGTGGCTCAGGCGTCGTCGTAGGCGAGGCTGCCGGACAGATCGCGGTAGGCGCCGGCCTGGGCCAGGAGGGTCTGTGCCTTCTGCTCGATGGTGGCGACCGCGTCGGCGCCGGCCGGGAACCGCAGCGGCGGCTCGTCCTGGCCCGCGAGCCGGATCAGCGCGCCGGCGAGCCTGGCGGGGTCGCCTCCCTGCAGGCCGTTCATGCCGCTCCAGGCAGCGACGGTCTGCCGGGTGCGCTCGGCGTAATCCTCGATCGAAGGCTCGGCGTACTTCGTCGACTCCGGCGTGAGCAGCTCGGTGCGGAAGAACCCGGGCTCGACGAGCATCGTGCGGATCCCGAACGGCGCGACCTCCGGGGTCAGCGACTCCATCCAGCCCTCCACCCCGAACTTGGCGGCGGCATAGGCGGTGCAGAACTCCTGGCCCGTGATGCCGGCGGTCGAGGAGATCGCGACGACCAGCCCGGAGCGCT
>Ga0335074_10015916_pt1 | contig 10581 bp, 8 predicted proteins | sample Lox_Sample_23_FD_206715 | JGI IMG/M metagenome (GOLD analysis project Ga0335074, IMG submission 206715) | Soil microbial communities from Loxahatchee National Wildlife Refuge, Florida, United States - Lox_Sample_2.3 | ecosystem: Environmental > Terrestrial > Soil > Wetlands | place: USA: Florida...
CTTTCTGCTCTTGGCTGCCCCAGTCGAGCAGCCAGCGCTGGCCCTGGGCCGCGATCTGCCCGGAGACCAGGCCGTGCCGGCCGACCTCCTCGCTGATCGTCACGTACTCCGCGACGCCGCCGCCCATTCCGCCGTCGGCTTCGGGGACCAGCGGGCCGAGGTAGCCGAGCTTGCCGAACTCGCGGTACAGCTCGCGCGGGAACCGCTTGTCCCGGTTGGCCGCGTCGAGCTCGGCGCGGTGCCGCTCGCCGAAGGCACCCAGGTCGGCGACGGTGGTTTCGATCCAGGCGGCTTTCGCCGGGTCGGCCTGCAGGAGCGGGTACATCGGCTTCTCCCTTGTCGGATCGTTCGGCTCAGAAGACCAGGCCCAGCCGCTGCCCGGCCTGCGCCGCCTGCGCGAAGCGGTCCGGGCGCAGCGGGGCGGTGTCCAGGCTGGTGATGGCGCCCGTGGTGACCTGCTCGGCGACCAGGCGCCCGATCTCCGGTGCCTGCATCAGGCCGTGGCCGGAGAACCCGCAGGCGTTGACCCAGGTGGGCGCGTCCGGGTCGGGGCCGAGGATGCCGTGGTGGTCGGGGCTGTTCTCGTAGGTGCCGGCCCAGCAGCCGGCCCGGTCCAGCGGGAGGTCTTCCAGCCACGGGAAGCGGGGGACCGCGAGGGCCAGGACCGATTCCATCCAGGGCCAGTCGACGCTCACGTCGTAGCCGTCGGGCTGGTCGGGCCGCGCCGCGCCGAACAGCAGCCGCGGGCCCTCACTGCGCACGTAGACGCCGGTGCCGAGGTCGATGGTCATCGGCAGCGGGCCGATGTTCAGCGCGTCCAGGGCGCCGGCCGCGGTGGCGTAGATGTTCCGCCTCGAATGAGTGACCGGCACGTTGAGGCCGGCCAGCGCGGCCACCTCGCCGGCCCAGCCCCCGGCGGCGTTCACCAGGTGCCGGGCCCGGATGGTCTGCCCGCCCGCCGTGACCGACCAGCCGCCGCCTTCCCGGGCGATGGCGGTGACCCGGTGGCCGAACCGGACATGTGCGCCCGCGTTCCTGGCCAGGGTCAGGTACGCGGCCGTGGCCAGGTGCGGATCGACCACGCCGTCGGCCGGGCCCCAGGTCGCGCCCGCCAGCCCTTCCGGCGCTAGCGGCGTGAGCCGGGCGGCCGCTGGCAGGTCGAGCACCTCCACCGGCACCCCGTGCGCGCGCTGCAGCTCGACCGCGGCCAGGTGCGCAGGCCACTGCGCGTCCGGGACCAGCAGCAGGTACCCGGTGGGCCGGTAGCCGACGTCGATGCCGTGGTCGTCGGGGAACGCGCGGTACGCGCGGGCGCTGCGCCAGGACATCTCGATGTTCAGCGGGTCCGCCCACTGGGACCTGATCGAGGCGAACGACCGGCCGGTGCTGCCCTCGGCCGGCCCGGCGAACGCCTCGGTCACCAGGACGCCGGCGTCGGCCCGGGCGAGGTGATAGGCGCAGCTCGCGCCGATCGCCCCGGCGCCGATCACGACCGCGTCCGTACTGGTGGTGCTGGTGTCCATCGGGGCTCCTGATCGTGCCTGTGCCGCCGTGATCACGACGCTAGGCAGGAGAGATGGGCCACGCTTCGGCCTCGGCGCGGAAGAAACACCCCGGTTTTCCTACAAAAGTCGAAGGCGGCGCCCTGCCGCCTCGACCGTCCGCCCCGCTTCTATGCCCGGCTCGAACGCGACGCAGGGCCGCCCCCGCTCAGGCGGCCAACGACGTCCAGCACCGAAACTCCGCTCAATTCGACGACCGCTGACCAGAGCAGAAGGCCAAGCCAGTCACTGAGAGACCCGCCAAACGAGGTGCTGTCAAGGTACTGCAGTTGCAGTCCGACAATGGCCACGACCAGAACGGATGCCGTCGCCGCAAGTCCGCGAGGGTGTTTCGTCATCCAGTGCGTCATGGGACTGCTGCGAAGCCCTGATGGCCGCAGCCAACGCCTTATAACCCCCGGAGTTGAAGTAAAGAGCCCGAAGGTTTTGCTGGCGCCTTGCGCCGCCCCCTCAGTTTGGCTACCGGCTCCAGCGCCTTTTTTGTTCTTGGCCGGTGGATTATTATATTTCTCTCGTGCTTCTTTAAACTTGTCGTCGGCGAATAGGGTTAGTACATCGCCGCGTCCATATTTAAGGGCAGAACTGACCGTGTTAGCATCCCTTTTGAGCTGCTGCAAGTTGTCGAGAATCTTTTGGGTATTCTTCCAAGGCCAATCTCGACCTTTCAGCTCATCAACCCGTTCTCGTTCCGCATGAATAACGTCTGCCGCCGATACGTTATCTACCGTTAAGTGGCCGTAGAGCAACTCCTGCTGCCTTATGATGGAATTGATCCGGTCAATGCCGTCACAGAATTTCCGCAAAGAAAGCAGGGACGCATCGTCGAAGGGCTTGAATGACTCGTCAATCTGGCTGATGTCCTGGCGCATTACGCGATTATCGAGGTCGTCCAGCTTTGCTGCCGCGGAGAGCGGGAGGCATTCATCTGTCCGTCCGAGCCTTTGCCGAATTCCGTCAAGCCTCCAGTGCGCTTCCGCTAGGCTCGATAGTGCTTCCGTTACCCATTTGACAGACAGACCAAATACTGCTCCCAGCAGCAGGAGCAGAAACGCAAGCGTCGCCCGATACCCACTCTTTGGCCCAAGGTAGACAGCCAACGGGACGGAGAGCGTCCTCGATCCCGTGTACACGGCTATAGTGCCTTTGAACAGGCCACTAGCCACCTTTTCAGGATTGGCCGGGTCGAGCGTTGCGACGATCTCAACCTGATTCGACCCAACCGGGGTCGCGGTCAACGTTATCTGATCAGCCGGGAATTGCTGAAGGCCTGGCGATTCGATCAGATCAGACGATACTCGCGCCGTCAGAATGCTCGGGGCAGAGAGCGCCGCTCGTCCGGTCGGGACCAAGATCGACCGGGTAAGGCTCACCCGCTCGAGGCCGAAATCAACGATAAGAGTACCTTTTGCCGGTTTCGCGCCGAAAGGCGCTTGTTGAGGTGACTGCCAGGGGTGCATCACGCCTAATGCGATGAGCGCGGCAAGAACTGCCAGAACCGCAGCGAGCCTGGCCACTCGCCCGGCCAGCAAGCGCCACGATACGGATCGGTCCACGGGCACGCCTATGGATGCACTCAACGCGGGCCCCGTCGCGAAACCGCTCCCCCCATGACTCCCCCCACAAGAGCCTGAATTCTAACGAAGAATACCGAAGAAGTCGTCTTGTGCACAGATGGTTCTGGCTACCAGTTCGGCCGTGGGCCGCGGCCGCTCATGATACGGCCCGTCCGGGTCGGGCATTCTGCGGCGCGGCGCGGCGGAACGCCTCGAGGCGCAGGGCTATGTGCAGGTCGTCGCGCTCCGGGCCGCTCTTGAGGCTGACCCCGGTGAGCGCCTCGATGCGGTCCAGCCGGTAGTACAGCGTCGTGCGGTGGATGTGCAGCTGCGTCGAGGCCTGGGCGATGTCACCGCCGTGGTCGAGCACGGCCCGGGCGGTGATCATCAGGTCCGGCCTGCGCTGCCGGGCCAGCACCTCGGCGCCGGGATGGATGTCGGACACCGCCAACTCGGCCGGAGCCGACGCGATCAGGTGCCATGAGCCGAGTGCGTCGAAGGACGGGCGGGCCAGCACCGCTCCGGCCCGGATGACCTGCCGGGTCAGCGACGCCCGGCGCACGGCCACGTGCAGCTGGGCCAGGGGCAGCGGGGGACCGCTGGTCGCCGTGTCCCGGGGCGCCGGGCTGGTGTGCACGCTCATGTCGCCGCGCAGCGGCCAGCCGGCTCCGGTCCCGGTTGGCGCCCGGGGAGCGTTCACGACCACGGTCGCGAGCGGGTCGAGTTCCTCCAGCGCGATCAGGTCCCGCGCCGCGTTGTCGTCCGGGCCGGCCGCGAGCCGGGCGAGGAGCGTAGCCCGGCGGCGGTCCCTCCCGGCGCTGGTCATCGGGGACTGGGTCAGGTACGCGGCGGCCAGGTCCGCGCACGCGACGATCTGCGGTAGGTGCTGCTCGGTGACGGTCTCGTCGCCGTTGAGCACCCACAGATAACCGAGCAGCTCCCGGCCTGAACGCAGCGGCACGCACCACCGCGGCAGCATGTCGGCCTCGGGTGCCGCGGGCGTCCGGACCGGGCCGCGGGCCCGCGCCAGCCCGAGGCGGGCGACCAGGGCTCGCGCCGCGGGCTCCACCTCGTGCTGCAGGATCGTGCGCATCCGGGTGCCGTCCACCTGGCCCTGGGCGCTCCACCAGATCGGCCGGTGCCGGGCGTCCTCGACCAGGACCGGGTGGGCCAGCGACGCGCCGAGCTCGTCGACCGCCGACTGGACGTCCTTCACGCCCGTCACCTCCTCCCTGACCTGCCTCTCCTTTGATTTTGCGACATATTTTGCGACAACCGTAGGAAACGGGAGAAGGAAGTTCCGCCGCCGCGCCGAAGTCCCCGCGGCGCGGCCCTGCCTACAGTGCGGGTGTCGCACCAGATCGGGCGGCTGCTGAGCGTTCGGGAGATGTGTTATGTCTGTTCCCGCTGGCCGGACCGGCCTGTTCCCGATCGGCCCCACGTCCCCGCTGATGTTCGCGGCCGGATCGCCCGAGCGGGCCAGCGTGGCGGCGGCGCTCAAAGAGGTCCGCCAGGCCGGCTACGACGTGCCCAACCTCATCGGCGGCCGCGAGGTGCGCACCGGCCGGCGCGCCCCGATCGTCACCCCGCACGAGCACGCCCGCGAGCTCGGGCACGTGCACTACGCCGGGGCGGCCGAGGTCACGGCGGCGATCGAGGCCGCCCTGGCCGCCTCGTCCTGGTGGGGCAGGCTCTCCTGGGAGGAGCGCGCCGCACCGTTCCTGCGCGCGGCCGACATGCTGCAGTACGGGCCGTGGCGGGACCGGCTGAACGCGGCCACCATGCTGGAGCTGTCGAAGACCACCTACCAGGCCGACATCGACGCGGCCTGCGAGACCGTCGACTTCCTCCGGGCCAACGTCAAGAACATGCTGGACATGTACGACGTGCAGCCCGGGTCGCTGCCAGGGATGTGGAACCAGGCGGAGTACCGGCCGCTCGAGGGGTTCGTGTTCGCGATCTCGCCGTTCAACTTCACCTGCATGAACAACCTGGCCTTCGGCCCGGCCGTGCTCGGCAACACCGTGGTCTGGAAGCCGGCCGAGAGCGCGTCCCTGGTCATGCACCTGTCGCTGCAACTGCTGCGCGAGGCCGGCCTGCCGGACGGCGTCATCAACGTCGTCTACGGCGACGGCCCGGAGATCGGCGAGGTGGCGCTGGCCCACCGCGACCTGGCCGCGGTGCACTTCACCGGCTCGACCGCGACGTTCCAGCACATCTGGCAGACGGTGGGCGCCAACATCGGCTCCTATCGCAACTACCCCCGCCTGGTCGGCGAGACGGGCGGCAAGGACTTCATCCTGGCCCACCCCACGGCGGACGTCTCGGCGCTCGCGACCGCGTGCGTCCGCGCCGCGTACGAGTACCAGGGCCAGAAGTGCTCGGCCGCGTCCCGCTTGTACGCCCCGCGCAGCCTGTGGCCCGAGCTGCGGGACCGGCTGGTGGCGCTCACCGAGTCGGTCGTGGTCGGCGACCCGACCGAGCCGCAGACCTATGTCGGCTCGGTGATCAACGCCAAGCAGTTCGCCAAGCACGCGGACGCGCTGGCCGCGGCGCGGGCCGAGAACCTGGTCGTGGTCGGCGGCAACACCGATGACTCGGTCGGCTGGTTCGTCGACCCGACCGTGCTGGAGGTGCCCGACCCGGTCTCGCCGTTCCTGACCCAGGAGCTGTTCGCCCCGGTGCTCACGGCCTACGTCTACGAGGATTCGGACTGGGAGCAGACTCTCCGCCTGGTCGACGAGTCCACCCCGTATGGCCTGACCGGGGCGGTGTGGGCCGCCGACCCGGCCGCGCTCGGCCAGGCCGACGACGCGCTGCGGTACGCGGCGGGGAACATGTACATCAACGACAAGCCCACGGCGTCGGTGGTCGGTCAGCAGCCGTTCGGCGGAGCGCGGGCGTCGGGCACCAACGACAAGGCCGGGACCGTCTGGAACGTGATCCGGTTCGCCAGCCCGCGTTCGGTCAAGCGCAACCACCTGCCGGTGCACGACTATCGCTACCCGCACCTGGAGCCCTGATCGCCCGTCGGGCAAGGCCGTCCTTCAGCTCGGTGACGGCTGGCTGTGATCGGCGACGATGCCGTGGACCACGCCGCCGATCAGGGAGCGGAGGTCGGCACCGGGGACGTCCTCGAACGCGTTCCCGAACATGAACAATCCGCCGAACGCCGCGCCCAGCGAGCACGCCATCCGGACCCGGTCGCCCAGTGGCAGCGACGGATCGGTCAGGGCGTGCCGTAGCCGCTGCTCGAGGTCCTCGTGGCTCTGGTCGTGTTCTCTGAGGCGGTGTAGCTTCTCCATCGCCGCCTGGTTGCGTTCGTGCATCAGGAAGAGCTTGCGCTGGGCCACCATCTGATCCAGCACCTCATTGAGCAGTGATTCCCAGAGCTGCAGGGTCACTGTCTGGCCGGCCAGGCGTGCCAGCGCCGCCTTGCCGAGCTGATGCAGGCGCATGTGCAGCGCCATCAGGATTTCTTCCTTGGACGCGAAGTGGTAATAGATCGCCGGCTTGCTGATGCCGAGCCGCTCCGCGATCTCGCGCATGGATGTCGCGTCGAATCCCTGGTCGGTGAACAGGTCCATGGCGACGTCGAGGATCCTCTCGCGCGTGGACGGGCCTGCCTGGTCATCCCGCGCCGGGGCGCTGGCGGCCGCGGCCGCAGGCGCTGCGTCTGCCTCTGTCACGGTGTCATTTTAGCGCCGTGAGGGTGCTTACTTAACGGTCGGTAGGCGGAACTGTTATGCTGGCGCCGTACTTACCGACCGTTAAGTAGGGAGATCATCGTTGAGCTGCCAGGGGATGACCGGCGATGGCTGACACCATGATCGAGGCCGACGGCTTGGTTAAGAGCTACGGCGAGACGCGCGCGCTGGCCGGGGTCAGTTTCTCCGTGCCAGCCGGGACCGTCCTGGGGTTGCTCGGCCCGAACGGGGCCGGCAAGACCACGGCGGTGCGGATCCTGACAACCCTGGCGCTGCCGGACGCGGGCCGGGCCCGGGTGGCCGGCTTTGACGTCCTGGCCCGCCCGGCCGCGGTGCGCAGGCACATTGGCGTGGCCGCCCAGGACGCCACGCTGGACGGATTGCTGACCGGCCGCCAGAACCTGGTGCTGGTCGGTGAGCTGAGCGGGATGCGAACCGGCCTGGCCCGGATCAGGGCCGCCGAACTGCTCGAGCTGTTCGATCTGGCGGGCGCCGCCGACCGGGTGGTCAAGGGCTACTCCGGCGGCATGCGGCGCCGGCTGGACCTGGCCGCGAGCATGCTGACGCGGCCGCTCGTGCTATTCCTGGATGAGCCCACCACCGGCCTGGACCCGGTCAGCAGGCAGCGAGTCTGGGAGGTGATCAGGGAACTCATCGGCTCCGGCGTCACGGTGCTGCTGACCACTCAGTACCTGGACGAGGCGGACGCCCTGGCCGACCGGATCGTGGTGGTCGATCACGGCCAGGTGATCGCCGACGGGACGCCGCGCGAGCTGAAGGAACGCAGCCGCAACGCGCACGTCGAGATCACACTGGCTGAGCCGGGGCCGGGAGCCGCGGAGGTGATCGCGCCTCTGGCGGGCGGCCAGATATCGGTCAGCCCGGATGGGTTGCGCCTCAGCGTCGCCGTGGACAGCGCGCCTGGCCTGGCGACCGCTCTGGTGCGGGCGCTGGACCAGGCCGGGATCCTGGTGGACAACATCGAGGTCCGCCAGCCGTCGCTGGACGACGTCTTCTTCGCGCTCACCGGCGCGCCGGCGCAGGAGCGCGAGAGCGAAGGGGCACTGGCATGACACAGACCATCGCGCACCGGCCGGGCGACGCGGCCGGGACCTGGCGGACCGCCGGCAGCGCCGCCGAGAAGGTCAAGAACGTCGTCTCGATGACGCGCCGGAACCTGGTGCACATCTCCCGGGAGCCGATGCAACTCTCCGATGTCACGGTCCAGCCGGTGCTGTTCACGGTGCTGTTCATTTACCTGTTCGGCGGCGCGATTCCGATCCCCGGCGGCAGCTACAAGGCTTTCATCCTGGCCGGGCTGCTCGCGCTGAACCTGACCACGTCCACCATGGGCACGGCGGTCGGCCTGGCCACGGACCTGCACGAGGGGATCATCGACCGGCTGCGGGTGCTGCCGATGTGGCGGCCCGCTGTGCTCGTTGGCCGGTCCATGGCGGACCTGCTGACGTCCTGCCTGTGCGCGCTCGTGGTCGCCGCCACGGGGCTGGCCGCCGGCTGGAGAAGCAGCGCCGGCCCGCTGCCGATCATCGCGGGATTCGCCCTCGTGCTGTTTTTCGCCTACGCGCTGTCGTGGGTCGCAGCATGCGTCGGGCTCAACAGCAAGAGCCCGGAGTCGGCGGCCTCGTTCGGATTCATCGTGCTGTTCCCGCTGGCGTTCGTGTCCAACGCGATGGTGCCGACCCAGCACATGCCGGGCTGGCTGCAGGCCATCGCCGACTGGAACCCGGTCAGCGCGGTGACCGCCGGAGCCCGTCAGCTCTGGGACAATCCCAACCCGTCGGGTTCGATCTCCGCCTGGCCGATGCAGCATCCGGTGGCGGCGTCGCTGGCCTGGTCGGTGCTGATCATCGCGGTGGCGGCACCCCTCGCCTCCTGGTTCTTCCGGCGCCGGACAACCGGATAGCCGCCGGTCAGGCCGGGGTCTTTTCGCTCAGATCCGTTAGCTCGGAGCTGGCCGAGCGGCGGGCCCGCAGCACGAACGTGGAGGCGAAGCCGACCACGAGCAGGGCGAGCGCAAGCCAGGGAGCCAGGATCGTGGGGCTGGTGACCTTGTAGAACGAGCCGAAGATGGCGCCGCCGGTGATGATGATGCCGATCACGGCTGACACCGTGATCGACACCCGGCGCTCGCCGGTCGCGAACGTGCGCAGCGAGCCGACCGACATCAGCAGGTACACCACGACCAGGGCGAAGCCGCCGAACGTCGAGCCCCACGCGAACAGCGCGAAGTAGTGCGGGGTGGCGGGCAGCGCGAACAGGCCGGTCCAGAACAGGTCCACCAGCAGGGTGACGATCGACGCCCCGATGATGAAGGCCGTCGCGCCCAGCGGCGAGCGGTGCCGCTTGGACACCACGGCCAGCACGCCCGGGATCCGGCGGTCGCGCGCCATCGCGAAGATGCCGCGGGACGCGGAAACGGCGCAGCCGATCGCCACCGCGAGCATGTCGAACAGCACCACGAGCTCGAGCAGCCGGTCGATCCAGGTCCCGCCGTAGCCGCCGGCGCTGGCCGGCGCGCCGAGCGCGAACAGCGGCGCGGCGGCCGCCGCTGTCAGGGTCTTCAGGCTGTAGTGGAAGCCGGCCACCTCGACGTAGGTGGCCAGCACGAAGAACACGGTGGCGATCCCCGCCGTGGTCATCACCGCGATCGGGATCTCCCGCCGCGGGTTGGGCGTCTCCTCGGCCAGATTGGCCGCGGTCTCGAACCCCACGAACAGCAGCACGCCATAGAGCACCCCGAAGAAGATGCCGGACCAGCCGTCCGAGGCGGAACTGGGGTTAAACGGCTTAAGGCTGTTCGCCGAGCCCAGCTTGACGATCACGGTGATGAAGAAGATCAGCACGACGATGATCGAGACCAGCGCCAGGGCCAGCTGGCTGCGGGTGGACAGCCGGACGCCGAAATACAGGATGCCGGCGATCAGCGCGATCACGATCAGGGTCCAGGCCCAGGCGGGCAGCGGGTTCACCTTGAACTCGGACGCGATCGTGCTCTGCAGGTACCCGCCGATCAGCAGCAGCAGCCCGGTGAGCAGGACGGTGACGCCGCCGTAGTACAGCCAGCCGGCCGCCGTGCCCACCCGCTCGCCGAGGCCCCGGGTCACGTAGTCGTACAGCGACCCCGCAGCGTGGATCTCCTTGACGTAGCTGGACACGATCCAGCCCAGCGCGAACACGCCGACGGCGGCGATCAGCACGGACAGCGGCGAGGCCACGCCGCCGCCCTTGCCCGAGGCGCTGATCACCCCGACCACCAGGGGGATGACGAACGCCGACGAGAACACCGGGCCCATGAACCCGACGGACTGAGCGATCACGTCGGGCAGCGAGAGGATCTTCGCGCCCAGACGTTCGTAGGCAGGCTCGGAACGTGCCATCGTCTCCTCCTTCGTGGCACCCCTCAGGGCAGCTTGAGCACCGTCCTCGCGTTGCCGGCGAAGATCGCGGCGGTATCGGCGTCGGGCAGGCCGAGGGCCTCGATGTCGGCGATCGCGTCCCGCACCACCGTGGGCCCGCCGAGCGGCATGTCCGTGCCGAACAGCACGTGACCGGCGCCGAAGAACTCCACAGCGCACCGGACCGCGTGCGGGTTGCCGAACAGCGCCGTGTCAGCGAAGAAACGGCGGAAGTAGTTCATCGGCGCGTCGCGCAGGCCCGCCATGATCGCCGCCCGGTCGGGGTCCTCCAGCGGCGAGGCCAGCCGCGCGGCGAAATGCGGGACCATGGCGCCGGCGTGGT
>Ga0335074_10015917_pt1 | contig 10580 bp, 7 predicted proteins | sample Lox_Sample_23_FD_206715 | JGI IMG/M metagenome (GOLD analysis project Ga0335074, IMG submission 206715) | Soil microbial communities from Loxahatchee National Wildlife Refuge, Florida, United States - Lox_Sample_2.3 | ecosystem: Environmental > Terrestrial > Soil > Wetlands | place: USA: Florida...
TGTTGGCGGAGAAGGCCGCCGATCACATCCGCGGCAGAGCGCTGCTGCCGCCCGATGAGGCGCCGTATTACATCGCTGCCAGCTGGCAGACCTCGCAGCGGTGACGAGGACCGTCTGCTTGCCGCGGCTCGGCTGCCGCGGCGGCCTCTGATGACCGCCGGTCAGCGTCCCCTGGTCTGGCGCTTTTCCCGCTTTGCCGCGCGTTTCTCATCGAAGGTCTTCGTTGGCTTCTTCTTCGTCTCCTTCTTTCGATCCATACCTTTGCTCATGGGAATCCCCTTGGCTCTGCTTGAGGGTGGTGAAACGAGAATGGCAAGGCCATCAGAACCTCGTCGATGCAGTTCGTGCCTTTGATTTTCGCGGCCAGGGGCTCAACTCGGCAAAGGGTTGGCCCTCGAGCTGCTTCCAGCGCGCCATCAGCGACTTGTATTCGGAACTGATCTGCTCGAGCGCCTCCAGGTCGGCAGCCGTCGGTGCTCTGTCGGCTCCCTGCATTCGCCCCATGAGCATCTGCAAGGCACCCCCGATGCTGCCAAGCGTCGGCGGACCGTGGTGGAAGAAGAATGCAAATGGGGAAGTCGCCGTGGGACCGGAAAGCTTTTGCAGTTGCTTTCGATAAGACGTCAGTTCCGGCGAAGATTTGCGCGCGGCAATCCGCTTCTCCAGGTCCCGCACCTGCGCCAGCGCTGCGCTTGCCGCGATCGCTTCGTGGTATGCCTGCATCGAAGCATCGAACTGCTGCCGAACTGCCGCCTCGGGTGTCTGCACCCGAGGATCCATGCTCACTGACAGCGGCTGAGTATACCTCCGGCCGTCCACCGTCAGGCTGACGGTGTAGTCGCCCGGCATGATCCAAGGCGAGCTCGAAAGGACCGGCGTGTTGTGCCTGACCGCCTGATCGGCGTCCAGGAACGACGGTGCTCCCCGCACGGGCGGGTAGTGCATGTCCCACACGAACCGATGCATACCGGCCGCAGTCGAGAGATTCATCGGCGGCCGCGGCCACCCATCCGGTACATCCAGCTTGGTCGGATCGAGCGGCTTCTCGGGATCAGCGCTCGAGAAGCGCCGCACCAGCTTGCCGCTCGAGTCCGTGATGTCCAGTGTCACCGGCCCGCGCACGTTGCTCGCCAGATAGTAATCGATGATCGCCCCAGGAGGCGGATTCGGCAGCGACGGCATGCGCCATGGCGTCGGCGGATTCATGTCCCAACGCACGCGCACCGCCGCTTCCGGCCGGTAGAGCGTCACCGGCGCGTGTGCCACTTCCGCATCAATCTGCCGCAGCGGCGTGATGTCATCGAGCACCACGAACCCCCGACCGTGTGTGGCCGCGATCAAATCATCGCCATGCACCCTCAGGTCGCGCACCGATACCGCCGGCATGTTCAGCCGCAGGGATTGCCAGTGACCGCCGTTGTCAAACGACACCCACACCTGGGTCTCGGTCCCGGCAAACAGCAGATCCCGTCGCTCCGGGTCCTGCCGGATCACGTTGCTCGCCGCGTCCGGGGTGATACCGTCATCGATCTCGGTCCAATGCTTGCCGCCATCCTCGGTGCGGAACAGGTGCGGACGCATGTCATTGAGAAACAACGTGTTGATCGCCGCATACGCTTCGTTGGGATCGAAGTGGCTCGCCTCCAAGCTGAACACCCTCCAGAAAGGCCGCATCTGCGGCGGCGTGACATTGCTCCAGTGCCGACCGCCATCGCGCGTGACCCAGATCAACCCGTCATCGGTCCCCGCCCAGATCAGATCGCTCCTCAGGGGCGAGGGCGCAAGAGCGTACACCACGCCACGATCTGTCGGCTTGGCCGCGGCGCTGTCTCTGTACATGCCCACGCTGGCGGGGATCTTCCAGCTCTTGCGGGTCAGGTCCGGGCTGATCTGCTTCCAGTTCTGCCCGCCGTCCTCGGTCTGCCACACGGTGTTCGAGGCAAAATACAGCCGGTGCAGATCGATCGGGGAGAACATGAGCGGCATGGTCCGCAGCACACGGTAGCCCCGGCCACGGGTGGCCTTGGGACCGACGTCCGCTATCTGGCCTGTGTCGCGATCGTACACGGTCACCTTCCCGCCGTAGATCAGATTCGGATGCAACGGATCGGGCGCGGCGCCGCCGTATTCCTCGATGCCCACAGGATGCCAGTCGTGAGCGGTCAGCTCGCCGTCATTGCCGCGCTCCAGCACGCAGGCCGAGCCGCTGTCCTGCTGCCCACCGCAGACGCGATACGGCCAGGTATCGTCGATGCCGACCTTGTACATGGCGGCCGTCGGTTGGTTGTACCAGGAACTCCAGCTTTTGCCGCCATCGACCGTGACAATTGCGCCTTGATCACTGTTGACCGCGATGATCTGCGGGTTCTGCGGATTGATCCAGGTTTGCTGGTAATCGTCACCTCCCGGGGCGCCGCGAAAGCCGAACCAGGTCTTGCCACCATCGGTGGACTTCCACAGCACCGGGGTGTCGCTGTAAACGATATCCGGATTCTTGGGATCGATCGCCAGCAGCGGCAGGTCTCCGCCTCCAATTCTCTCGGCCGGCCGGGGGTCGCTGGTCACCTTGTGCCAGCTCGCGCCGGCATCATCCGAGCGGTAAATGCCCACCTTGCCGTCGGGGGCTCCCGGTCCGCTCGACACCGACGCATACAACACCTTCGGATCGCTGGGCGCGATGCGCAGCAGCGCCTGCTCGACAGCCGGCAAGCCGCCGGTGAGCTTGATCCAGGTATTACCTCCGTCGGTGGACTTGAAGATGCCTCCGTCCGTGCCGCCAAATTGTCCATTCTCCCAAGGCGCCTGCTGCTGCTGCCACAGCGTGGCGTAGAGGACCTCAGGGTTGTCGGGATCCATCTCGATGTCATCGCCGCTGGTGTACTCGTTGACGTAGAGCACTTTTTTCCAGGTCTTGCCACCATCGAGCGACCGGAATATGCCCCGTTCCCTGTTGGGTTCATAGATGTGACCAAGAGCGGCCACAAATACCCGCTCAGGGTCGTGCGGATCCACCGCGATCATCGCGATGTCCTCGGTTGCGCGCAATCCCACGAAAGCCCAGGTCTTGCCCGCATCGGTGGATTTGTACATGCCCATGCCAGTTGCCTGGTCGGGCCGTATGGTGCTTTCTCCGGTGCCCACATAAATCACGTTTGGATCGGACACCGAAACCGCAATGGCTCCGATTGAGCCGGTCGGTTCCCGGTCAAAGATCGGGCGCCAGCTGTTGCCGTAATCGGTGGATTTCCAAACGCCACCGTCGTCGTTGCCTATATAAAAGATGTTTGGCTCGCTCGGTACGCCCGCCACCGCACGCCCGCGGCCGCCCCGCAGCGGGCCAATCGGCCGCCAGCGCATCTGGGAGAAGAGCTCGGGGCTGTACGTCTGGGCATGAGCGCCAGCGCCCGGCCCGATACCACCGAGTGCAGTGAGCGCCGCGATCACCAGCAGGCGGGGCAGTCTCATGCCGCGTCTCCTACGCAAGGTCAACAAGGTCGAACGATCCGCGAAGTATACCCCGGGCATTGCGAGCGCCTGCAATGGCGCCGGCGCACGGCGCATCCATCTACCCGGAGGTCCGATGGGCGTAGGTGCTCTGCTTTTTCATGGATCGGAAGACGAAATACGCATCCTCGGAGACGACACGAACGCCGCCGAAGACATTGGCCAGTTTGTTCCGATACCACTTCTCGCGCTTCGTGACCATCCAGATTTCACCGCCCATGGCCAGGCGGTTGAAGCCTTTTTCGATGAAGTGCTTTGCGACCGAGAAGTCAGTGTGGTACGGCGGATTGCACAGGATCTTCGTGAACCCCGTCTCGCGCAGGGCCCGGAAACCATCGCTCAGCGCAATGTGGACGCCGGTGACGGCATTGAGGGCGGCGTTTTCGGCAGCAAGTCGTACCGCCAGCGGATCATTGTCGATCATGTAAACCTGCGACGGGCTGAGCTGCTTGGCTGCGCAGATTCCCATTGCTCCATAGCCGCAGCCGAGGTCCAAGACCTTGTCGGTGCGCTCGAACTGTACGAGCGAGAGGAGCAGGGACGTGCCCCGGTCGATCGCCCTGGGAGAGAACACGCCCGGCTCTGTTGTGAACACCAGGCCGATATCTTTCAGAACCGCTGCAATGGTCACACTCACCGGATCAACCTTAAGATCCGGTGGACTCGCCTTCGAACTCCTTGAGCACCTTCAGCGCGGCCTCGACGCGATCCTCCGGCACGAGCAGCTGAACACCTCCGATACCGCCCTCCATGCCCATGCCCACACCCACGACCACTGCCGGTATATCTGCGCCCTCCAAGGCAATCCTCGCCAGATCCGCCTCGAACTGCATGGAGTAGGTTCTGACGATTCTCACCGAGAGTGTCCCCAATGCCTCGCGGGCGATGCGCCCGAGGCGGCATTCTCGCTGTCCCCTTGGCGGAAATCCAATCCACGGGCGGTTTCGGGCTACGCGCGGTAACCCGCCACAGCATCCCCGAGAGCATCGCGCAGCGGGCCGAGCCAGCGCTCGTAGTGGCGCCACTGCTGCAGACCCTCCCGGTAGATCGGCTGGCGCACCTGCTCGGAGCTCGCGGTTCTGACACTGCGAGCCGTCTGGTGGAACGCGAGGCACGCGGGCTCGAGCTCGAGTCCGCAATGCTCGAGCAACCGGCGAACGCTCCCTTGCAGATCGTTCACCACATCCTCGTAGTGAACCCGCAGCACCCGTCCGGGAAGCACCCGCTCCCAATGTCTCATCAGCTCGAGATAGGTACGGTAGTACCGCGCGATGTCCTCGAGGCCGTAGGTGAATGTCTGCCCCTGCGCGAACAGCTGCTTGAAGTTGCTGAAGCAACAGGCCATGGGCTCGCGCCGCGCGTCGATGATCGTGGCGTTGGGCAGCATCAGGTGGATGAGCCCGATATGCCGGAAGTTGTTCGGCATCTTGTCGATGAATCGCGTCCGGCCGGTGGTGCGATAGGCGCGCGTGGCGCGCAGGTATTGCTCGCCCAGCCGGCGGAAATCCTCCGCGCCCATGCGCGCCATGATTCGCGGATACCCCCGCAGCTCCGCGACCATGCGCGGCAGATCCGCGAGCTCCTGGGTTCCCTCGACAGCGGAGTGCGAGGCGAGGATCTGCTCGATCAGCGTCGAGCCCGAGCGCGGAAGTCCCACGATGAAGATCGGATCGGAGGCGGGTGAGCCCGCGCCTGCGTGTCGGGCGAGGAGCTCGCGGGTGCAGATCTCCCTCTGCGTCGCTGCCGCGGTCTCCAGGGTTTCGGCGCGATAGCCGCTCGAGGCGCGCTTGAGGGCATTGCCGCGGCTGTAGTACCCGAAGGAGGGCTCGTATTCCTGCCGGTCCTCGAGTGCCTTGCCGAGCGCGAAGCACAGGTGATGGCGGTCGGCTTCCGTGGTCGCGGGGGCGGCCTCCACGCGGCGCATCTCGCGGAGCTCCGCGTCCGTGAAGCGATAAGTCTTGAGGTTCGCCAGGCTCCAGTAGGCCTCGCCGTACCCGGGGTGTGCGTGCACGGCCGCCCGATACTCGGCCACGGCCGCCTCGGTGAGGCCCAGGGTCTTCAGTGAGTGGGCGATCGAGAGATGAAGCTCCGCGGGTTGGGTCGCGCCCGCCAGCAGATCGCGATAGAGCTTGAGCGCCTGCTCATGCTGTCCGAGCCCGACGAGCGTCAGGGCGTGAAGCGTGCGGTAGTTGCGATTGTCGGGCTCGATGATGAGCAGCCGCTCGATCTGGCGGCGCGCCTCGAGGTGAAGATGGCGCTTGACGAGGACTTGGGCGTACTCGAAACGCGCCAGATGGTAATCCGGCGCCAGCTCGAGGGCGCGCGCGAGCATCGCGTGCGCCTCATCGAGCGCGTCGCGCTCGAGGTCGATTCTCGCCAGCAGACGCATCGCCTCAATGTCATCCCCGTGCGCGCTCAGGTAGGCACGGGTGAGCTGCTCGGCCGCCGCGGGCTCTCCGTCCGAGAACAATGCGGTTGCCGTCACGACCTCGGGCGGCAGTTGCCCGAGCCTCGTGACGTGCTCGGCCGCTTGCGCCGCCTGCTGCGTCTGCCCCGTCATCCGGTAGAGGCCCTCGAGCAGCCGCCAGCTCGCGGGCAGTGCCGGATTGATGTTGACCGCGCGCAGAAAGGCATCGATCGCCTCGGGTGCCTTCTTGAGCGCAACCTGGCAGTGTCCCCGCTCCTGGTACAGACCGCTGAAGCGCGGATGCAATCTTTCGAGCTCCGCGAGGGTGGCGAGCGCTGCGGGAATGTCACCCGAGAGACGCCGGGCAGCCGCCAGCAGGTAAAGGACGTCGCGATTCTCGGGGACCCTGGCGAGCAGCGCTTCGGAGGCGCGCCGCGCCGGCTCGAACTGCCGCAGCTTCAGCAGCTCGCGTATGCGCTGAACTTCACGCTCCACCATGGCTTGCCGCCCGCGCCGAGACGGCGCGCCGGCGCGGGCCGCCTGCGACGCCTGCCCGACCTACTCGAAATTGTAGCCGAACGAAACCCCGATGACCCGCGGCCGAAGCGGTGTCTGCTCGATGATGAACTGATCGGTGCTGGTGAACGTGCTGGCGTTGGAATTGGTCAGGTTCTCGCCGTGCAAATCGGCGTGCCAGGCGCCCCTGGAGACGCCGATCGCGGCGTCGAGCGTCGTATAAGCGGGATTCTCGAACCGGCCGCGCGAGGTCTTGATCGCCCCGCCGGCGAGGATCTCGGGATTCGCGCCGGCCTGTGAGAACGAGTGGTCGGTGTGCCGGACGCCCATCTGCACATAAGGAACGTAGTCGCCCATCTCCCAGTCATAACGTCCCCGCAGGCTGAACTGCATCGGCGGCGAGTTGGCGCTCGGGGCGCCGATCGGGCCGTAAGGATTGCCCACCGAAACGCAGGGGCCGGTGCTGCAGACCACCGTGATCGGCTTGCCGTAGCCGGCGCTCGCCGGGTTGTTGTCGATCAGGGCCGGGGAGTTGGTCTGGGCGCTCCTGTTCCAGTCCGCCGCGGCCTGCACCGTGAGTCCGGCCACGAGGCGGGCTGCGAGCGAGGTCTCGATGCCCTTGATGAGAAAATCCTGCCCGTTGGTGTCGTAGAAGATGTTGCCGACCACGCCGGGATTGAAAAACTCGATCTGCACGTTCGTCCACTTGTCGTAGTACACCGCGCCGTTCCACTGCACGCGGTGATCGAAAAACTGCGTCTTCCAGCCGATCTCGTTGTTGGTCAGATTGTCGGAAGAGTACGACTTCGGAACGACGTACTGGTCCACGCCGTCGGGGCCGATGCCGTGCAGCGAGCCGCCGTTTTGGTTGAAGCCGCCCGGGCGGAAACCCTGTGAAAACGTGTAGTACACCATCAGATCCGGCCGGACGTGCCAGGTGAGATTGGCGCGTGCACGATTGCCGGTTTCGGTATCGGACAGGTTCTCAGCATTGAGGTCGTCGCTGTAGCTCGAATGGCAGCCGGTGGGCGACACGCCCGCCTCGAAGCAGCCGAAGCTCGAGAGCACGCTTCCCGCCTCGGAGTTGAGGAACATGAAGTGGCGCAGCCCGCCCGTGAGGGTCAGGACCTGCGGCACGAGATCGTAGCTCGCGGAGAAGTACTCGGCGATCTGTCGGGTCTGACGCAGCTGGTCCTGGTAGAAGGACATATTGTCGTTCTGCACGCCGGGATTTTGCACCGTGGTGCCCGGGAAGGTGCCGACGTCGGACAGGCAGCCGGTGTTGCCCGCGGTCCCCGGCGCGCCGTTCGCGGTGCAGGGAGGAATGCTCTTGTACTGCCAGCCGGTCTGATCGTAGAGCGCGTTGTCCTCGTAATACAGGCCCGCGATCGCGCGCATGCGCCAGCTGTCGGGTGTGCTCAGGCGCAGCTCGTGCTGCTGGTGCACATTGCGCTCCACCGAGCGCCAGATGGCGCTCGGCGAGAAGCAGGTCGGCGTCAGCGGATTCGCCGCCGAGTTGGGGCCGTAGCACTGATAATAGTCGGCGTACACGCCGCGGGCGTAGTTGGTGTAGTCGCCTACCTGCTCGACGTTGCGGTCGAGATAGCCGCCGGTATAGACGAGATCGAGAGGCCCGGCCTTGCCGTGCACGGTCCAGGCGGTGTTCTCGAACCGGTCCTTGTCGTAGGCGTCGTTGAACAGCGTCACCTCGAGCGGCGCGAGCGCGGTGGTGCCGTCGGAGGCGAACGGCTGCTGGTAAAAGACACCCTGGGAATTGAGATCCTGGTAGGACTGGGTGATCAGCAGGTCCCAGTCGTCGTTGAATTTGTAGAGCGCCTCGACGCGGGTGCCCTGATACTCGACCGGGTTGATGGCGCTGCCCGCCAGTTGATAGTTGTTGACCGTGGGGCTGCCGGGAGGTACGCAGTAGCCGTTGTTAGGCTGTCCGTCCGGGCATTGACCGTTCACCGCCGGGTAGCCCGCGTAATGGATGCCGATGTCGGTGTCCTTGCGCGCGAAGGTGGCCGGCACGTTGTCGATATAGCCGCCGCGCCGGGCATCGTAGATCACCGCCCGCACCGCCATGTGGCCGGTGATGATCGGCAGGTTCAAAACCGCGGTCACATCGGAGTTGTCATCGCCATGCGCGGTCGTGCCATAGCCGGCCTCGACGCTGCCCGAGGTCACATCGAGCTGCGGCTTGTTGGTGATGTAGCGGATCACACCGGCCTCGGCGCCGGCGCCGAACAGCGTTCCCTGCGGGCCCTCCAGGACCTCGATCCGATCGAGGTCGGCCGCGTAGATGTCGAGATTGCGATTCGGCAGCTGCACCGACTGATCGTCGAGGTAAATGGCGACGTTCGGCCACAGGCCGGTGGAGCCGCTGCCCTGGCTCGCCTGCGAGCCCGCGCTGACGCCGCGCATGAAGACCTCGTTCTGTCCCGGCCCGTTGTTGGCCGCCGTGACGTTGGGCAGATACTTGATGTAATCGTCGAAGGTCTGGATGTTCAGTTGCTGCAGGGTTCGCGAGGTGAGCGCCTGCATCGAGATCGGCACGTCCTGGATGTTCTCGGTGCGGCGCTGCGCGGTCACAATGATGGTCGAGAGTTGGTTCGCCGCTGCAGTCGCGGCGGCGGCGGTGCCGGCGGCGGCGGTGCCGGCGGCTGCGGTGCCGGCGGCTGCGGTGCCGGCGGCTGCGGTGCCGGCGGCTGCGGTGCCGGCGGCTGCGGTGCCGGCGGCTGCGGCGGTGGTGGCCCCGGCGGTCGTGGTGGCATCACTCGGCGCGGGCGGTGGGGGGCTGGCGGGCTGGGCGGCGAGCGCTCTGAAGGCGGCGCCGGCCAGGATGGCGGCGACCGTGTACGGGACACTCGAGTTCATGGCGACCCTCCGTTTCCGGGCGATTAGAGCCGACGACCCAGGCCCGGGATTGAATGGAAGCGCCAACATCGTGTTATGTAGGCGTCGCGGCGGCCGGGGCGCACGGCGCGCGGGCAAGCCGGACCCACCTTGCACCGGGCAAGGGCGGGCCCGCATATGACAGCTATTGGTCGAACACTCGCGAGCGCGCGGCGTTGGCGTTCGCGACGTGATTGGGCTGCAGGCGGTGCGTCGAGGGGGAGATGCCGTAGGCGTCCTTGAACTGGCGCGAGAAATGCGCGCAGTCGGCAAATCCGGTCTCGATGGCGATGTCGGTAACCGAGCGATCCGTGTTCTGGATCAGCCAGCTCGCATAGCGCATGCGCAGCTGACGGTAGAGTGAGGCAGGCCCCATGCCGACGCTCTCGCGGCAGAGCCGCTCGAGCTGACGCGTCGATACACCGAGCTCTTCGGCGATGGTGCCGATCGAGATGGGCCGTGTCAGGTTCTGCTCCATCAGCAGCAGCGCGCGGCGCACGCGCGGCTCGTCGATCCCTTCCGACAGCGGCGGGTGCGGCTGCGCATCGCTCCCCTGCAGCGGCCGGTCGAACATCAGTACCTGCGTCGCCTTCTGCGCCTGGGCGCGGCCGAGATGCTGCGCGATCAGGTGCGTGGCGAGCGCGGCGCTGCCCGCGCCGCCGGCGCAGGTGATGCGCGGGCCGTCGGCGATGAACAATCGGTCGGCCACCACGTCATGGCCCGGGAACGCCTCGAGGAAATCCTGATAGTGATACCAGCTCACGCAGGAGCGCCGCCCCTGCATCAGCCCGGCGCGGCAGAGAACGAAGCTGCCGGTGCAGATGCCGATGAGCGGGGTGCGGGTCGCGCCGACCTCGCGCAGATAGCGCGTGGTCACCTCATCGATCTGCGGGCCGGCGTGAAGGATCCCGCCCACGACCACGACGTAATCGAGCGAGGCGGGGGAGAGCAGGCCGCTCGTCGGCTGCAGCATCACGCCGCAGCTCGCCCTGATCGGCTCGCGGCGTCCTGACATGATCGACCACTGCACGTTCAGCGGGCGACTGCGATCGCCCTCGTCAGCCGCGAGGCGCAGGTGGTCGATGAACACCGCAAAAGCCGAGAGCGTGAAATGCTCGGCCAGGATGATGCCGACGGACAGCGGCGGACGTGTGGCTCGCTCGAGCGGTATCGGCTTCTGAGGTCCGCAGGACTGCGGCATTGAACAGCCACTCAATGGATTGGGGGCTACGCTCGCAACTATCTTCCGTCAAGCGGT
>Ga0335074_10015920_pt1 | contig 10579 bp, 9 predicted proteins | sample Lox_Sample_23_FD_206715 | JGI IMG/M metagenome (GOLD analysis project Ga0335074, IMG submission 206715) | Soil microbial communities from Loxahatchee National Wildlife Refuge, Florida, United States - Lox_Sample_2.3 | ecosystem: Environmental > Terrestrial > Soil > Wetlands | place: USA: Florida...
GCACGACGTCCGCTCGGAGCTGCGCTTCGCCAGTCACGCCGACCTTGCCGCTGTGCTGCACATCGAGTTCCCGGCCGAGGTGGCGGCCGCCTGGCTCCGCCGCCATCCGGCAGCCACCGGGCTTAGCTATGGCTACGTGCTGTTCTCCGTGCGCAACTGAACTCGCGCCGGACTGACGCCGCACAGGTCGAGCTCGTGGCTGGTCACCGTTGAGCTGGACTCCACCGGGCTGGACTCCACCGGGCTGGACTCCACCGGGCTGGACCGCGCCGATGTTCTGGTCACCGCGAGGACGCCCAGGCAGACCAGTACCGCACCGCCGACCTGGATCAGGGTCGGCCGTTCGCTGAGGACTACGTCAGCCAGCGCCATGGACGCGGCCGGCTGCAGGAGCAGCACCAGCGACGAGATCGCGGCCGGCAACCGGGGCAGTGCCGACGTGATGAGCAGCCAGCCGACTGTCTGGCTGAGCAGGGCGAGAATCAGCAGCCAGCCAAACGACGGCCACGGGATGTCCAGTTGCAACCCGCCAGTGACAAGGCCAAGGATGACTGAGCCGGCCGTGGCCCCGACAGTCGCGTCGGCCAGTTGCCCGGCCACGTGCGGCGCCTGCCCGGAAGTGCTGCGCAGCACCAGCAGGAAACAGGCGTACGCGGCGGAGGTGCCGACGCCGAAGCCGATGCCGGCGAGCGGATGCACTCCGGCTGCGTGCCCGCCCAGCATCCCGGACACAAGGACTATGCCAGCCAGCACAACCGGCAGCATGATCAGGAAACGGCGGTCCGGCCGCTCCCGCAGCACGACCCAGGCGAAGGCGGCCACGAACAGCACCTGAAGGTTGCCAAGCACGGTGGCCACGCCCGCGCCCACATCGCTGATGGCGTGATTCCACAGCACCAGGTCGACAGCCAGGAACAAGCCAGCGAGCCACGCGTAGGCGCGGCTGGTCAGCGGGCGAGGTCCGAGCCGCCGCTGCTCGAGCGTCGCAATGGGAATCAGGACGGGCAGCGCGAGCGCGCAGCGGAAGAATGCTGTGGTAACCGGACCGACATGCGCCAGCGTGACCAGGATCGCCGACGAAGAGATGCACGCCGCGCCTAGCATCGCCGTCAGCACCGGCCGGCCGGCCGCGCGGCCGCTAGCACCGGCCTTGGCAGTACCGGTCTGGGCAGTACCGGTCTGGGCAGTACCGGCAGCACCGGTCTGAGGAGTGCCTCTCAGGGCATTGGTGGTCATGACCGTTCTGCCGTACGGTGCTGACATGAGCACAACCCTACGGGTCGCTGGCGACAGGAGTCAAAGTCATTTTGATGCTGACCAGCTGGAAGCCATGACGGGCTGTGTGGAGCTCATCAACACCGGCAGGTCAGACGGCGAAGGACTGGTTAAGCTTGCTGACCTGCAAGAGATGGCAGACCGGTACGCGTTCGCCGGCACCCGCGGCAAGGCGGCGGACCTGACCAGGGTCCGCGACTACCGGGCCCGGCTGGACGCGATCGTGACGAACTGCGAGGCGGGCAACGAATCCCAGGCCATCGATCAGATAAACGACCTGCTGTCGCAAACCGGAGCCAGCCCTCAGATCGCCGCGCACGACGGCCGGGGCCCGCACTTGCACGTCTCCAGGCCGACCGCGCCGCTTGCCGACCGGATGGCGGCGCACTTCGCGATGGGACTGGCCTGGCTGGTCGTGGCAGGCGAGGCGGGCCGGATCCGTAGCTGCGAATCACCGGTTTGCCGCGCCGTGTTCGTGGACTTCTCCAAGAACCGGTCACGTCGTTACTGCGACAGCAGGACCTGCGGCAACCGGTTGCACGTCGCGGCGTACCGGGCGCGCAAGCAGAACACGGCGCCACCCGCGACTGGCTAGGCCGCGCTTGGCGGATGCTGACCGCCGGTACGGAAAATGGTCTGCGCTGGCTTGGCGACCACCGATAGCGGCCGCGCTACGTCTTCCAGCGACTTGCCCTCGGCGCTGACGCCAAGGAACGCCGCGACCAGGCCGCCGAGAATCATCGCGCCGGCACCGAGCAGATAACCCCAGTACAGCGCGTTCGGATCCGTGCCGGTCCCGATGAGGTGACCGTACAGGTGAGTGCCGAGGAATCCGAAGCACTGCGCAATCGCGAAGAACACTGCGATCGCCTTCGCGCGGACCTCCAGCGGGAACACTTCGCTCACGGTCAGGTAGCCGGCGCTGGCACCCGCTGACGCGAAGAAGAAGATCACGACCCAGCACAGCGTCTGCGTCGTGGCGGTCAGCATGCCCGCCTTGAACAACTGCGCGCTGATGACCAGCAGTATCCCGGCGATCAGGTAAGTTCCGGAGATCATCTTCCGGCGGCCGATGGTGTCGAACAGCCGGCCGATGGTCAGCGGGCCGGCCAGGTTGCCGATCGCGAAGGCCAGGAAGTAGTACCCGGTGTCCTTCGGGCTGACATGGAAGAAGAATTCCAGCACCAGGCCGTAGGTGAAGAAGATCGCGTTGTACAGGAACGACTGAGTGATCATCAGCGACGCGCCCAGGATCGCGCGGCGCGGGTAGTGCACGAACAGCACGCGCAGCAGGGCGAGATAGCCGATCTGCCTGGTCGGCACGATCTCGATGGCGCGGTCATCGCGGACCGGCGGCAACTGGCCCCGGGTTGCCTCGACGTCTTGCTCGATCTCAGCGATTGAGCTCTCGGCTGCCCGTTCCCTGCCATGCATGATTTGCCATCGCGGGCTCTCCGGCAGATTGCGCCGGACGTAGATGATGATCAGTGCCAGCACGGGTCCGACCAGGTAGGCCACCCGCCAGCTGGTGCCGGGGGCGAGATTGTTCAGCAGGAACAGCGTCACGATCGTGCCGATAACCGCTCCGGCCCAGTAGGTGCCGTTGACGGCCAGGTCGACCCGGCCCCGGTGTCTCGCCGGGATCATCTCGTCGATCGCCGAGTTAATGGCCGAGTACTCACCGCCGATGCCCATGCCAGCGATGACGCGCGTCGCGTACAGGAAGATGAACCAGTGCCCGCCGGCCGGGGTTGCGGCGGTCAGGCCGCTACCGATCAGGTAGACGGCCAGCGTCACCATGAACAGGTTGCGTCGCCCGAGCTTGTCGGATAGGTGGCCGAAGAACAGTGCACCGATGACCTCGCCGATCAGGTACCAGGTGGCGATGTCGGCGGCCGAGCTAGCGGTAAGCCCGAGCGAGGTTTTCAGAGTCAGATCGGGACTGACGTTGCTGGCGATGGTGATCTCGAGGCCGTCGAGGATCCAGGCCACCCCCAGCGCCACGACCAGCCTGGTGTGGAACCGCGACCACGGGAGCCGGTCGATCCGAGCCGGGATCAGGCTGCGGATGTTGGCACCGCTCGCCGTGTCTGTCGCCATTGCCAGCCTCCGTCCGGGTAAAAAGCCCTCCTTACCCGGCGGCGCAGCGAACATTCAGCGGCCCAATGGCACCAACCATGATCCGGGAGACTTAAGCTCACGCTCCCGCGTGCACAAGTCTCAAGGATCATGAGGCGTGTCCGATTTGTCTAATCGCTCGCCTTCACCACGCCGATCGGGCACGACACGCCGGTGCCGTGGTCAGGGCAGTACCCGTACGGGTTCTTGGCGTCGCTGAGGTACTGCTGGTGGTAGCCCTCGGCAAAGTAGAAGTCGCCCGCTGGCACGATCTGCGTGGTGATCTCGCCGTAGCCCGCCTCGGTCAGCCGCTTCTGGTAGGCGGCGAGCGACGCCTCGGCCTCAGCCTGCTGCTCCGGCGAGTGGTAGAAGATCGCGGACCGGTACTGAGTACCGACGTCATTGCCCTGGCGCATCCCCTGCGTGGGGTCGTGTGACTCCCAGAAGACCTTCAGCAACTCGCTGTAGCTGATCTTCGCGGGGTCGAACACCACCCGCACTGCCTCGGCATGCCCGGTCCGCCCGCTGCAGACTTCCTCGTATGTCGGGTTCGGGGTGAAACCGCCCTCGTATCCGACAGCTGTAGAGACGACGCCCGGCGTCTGCCAGAAGTTCTTCTCGGCGCCCCAGAAGCAGCCAAGGGCGAACTCAGCGACCTGCGTACCCGCCGGGTAGGGCGGCACCAGCGAGGTGCCGAGCACCTCGTGCCGGCCCGGCACTGGCATCGCGGAGTCGCGGCCGGGCAGGGCATCCTGCGCCGACGGCATCTGTGACTTGTGGAAACCGAAGATACTCACGGATCCTCCTTGGGTCCGGCAGGCACAACCATCCGCGGTTGCGCCGTGTTCCCGTCGAGACATCAGGCCAGGAAACGGGCACGTGCCGGTCAGCCACTTGAGCCGCTAACCGCCGTTCAGGTTGAGCAACTGACTGGCCGCTGGCGGCCTTGGCACCGGCGCCGAGTTCCACCGCGAGTACGTTACGACCTGGCGGGGGCTGCCCCCGCTGACGGACCGGAGCGGATAGTGCTGCCCGCTGGAGCTGACGGCCACGGTAACGCCGTCGCTGGCGCGCAGCAGCCAGGCCGGCTCACCGTGTACCGTCGTGCGCCCGGCAGACGTCAGCTTCGCTGCCTGGCCGGACGCCTGCGCTCCACCGAAAGACAGTGGCCGCAGCAGGTTCTGCAGGCTGAGATCTCCGGTCAGATTGCTGGCCTCGGCTTGCGTGAACTCAAGCCATTTGCCGCACGAGGTGGCGCAGGCCGCGGCCGGTACCTTCATCTCTCGCAGAAACGCCGGCGTCGCCTGGACGTAGATGTTGCCGTCCGCCGCGATGACCGCGAGCGCGGTGCCGGCCTGCCGGACGGTGCCAGCCAGGTCGCCGTCCCTGGTGACGTTCAGATTCACGCTGACCGGCACGCCATCCCGCGACAGCTGGCCGGAGACATGGACACTGCTAGCGCTGCGAACCGAGCTCTGCGCCGCGCTGACCAGGCGCGCGGCGCCAGGCTCCCTGGCCGCCCCGGCGACCGTGCCGGTAGTGCCGCCGCTGCCGCTGGCGTCGCAGCTCACCAGGGCGAGCGCTGCGCACCCGGCCAAGCTGATGCTGAAAACTCTGGCAGGCACGCCCATACCCGCTGCCCCTTTGATCCCCCGATGGCGCAAACTAGCCCGTTCCCGGCATTATCTTGCTCGTGAAGGCTGGCAACCGGCTTGCTCAGCCACGGCAGTGCGCCTTGCCTGGTCCCTGCCTACCCCGTCCGTTCGGCGACGAACTCGCAGAGTGCCTCGAATGCCGCCCGAGCCGGGACGTCAGGCAGCCCGAGGATTAGTTCCCGGGCCCGCTGTGTCCATTGCCTCGTGTCAGCCCGGGCCATTTCCATCGCCGGATGCTTGCGCAGCAGGCTGAGCGCTTCGGAATGCAGCACCGGGTCGGTCAGCTCAGGCATGCTCAGCAGCTCCACGAGCCTGGCGTCCGACGGGCCGGCCGACCGGAGCGCGTGCAGCATGGGCAGCGTGCGCACGCCTTCCCTGAGGTCGGTGCCCGGCGTCTTGCCTGACTGAAAAGACTCGCTCGCAACATCGAGAATGTCGTCAGAGAGCTGGAAAGCCACGCCGATGGCGGCGCACGCTGGCGTGATCCGGTCGATGAGGCTGGCCGGCGCACCGGAGAACATGGCGCCGAAGCGGCCCGCCGTGGCGATCAGCGACGCGGTCTTCTCGGTCACCACGCCGAGATAGTGGCCGAGCGGATCCTCGCCCGGCTGGCAGCCGACGGTCTCCGCGATCTGGCCGCTGACCAGTCGCGCGAACGTCTCCGCCTGGATCCTGATCGCATCGCTGCCGAGGTCAGCCAGGATCTCGGACGCCCGGGCGAACAGGAAATCACCGGTCAGGATCGCAACCGTGTTGCCCCAGCGAGAGTTGGCGCTGGCGCTTCCGCGCCGTACGTCGGCCTCGTCCATGACGTCGTCGTGGTAGAGCGTGGCCAGATGGGTCAGCTCGACCGCCACCGCGGCCGGCACGATGCGCGGGTCCCTGGGATCGCCGAATTGCCCTGCCAGCAGCACGAGCGTTGGCCGGAAACGCTTGCCGCCCGCCTCCATCAGGTGCTCGGCAGCCTCGGTGAGCACGGCATGCTGAGCCTTAGCCGCGCTGCGCAGACCGTCCTCGACACGAGCGAGGCCGTCTACCACATCGGAGGCTAGCGCTGCGTCAGTGAGTTCCATCGGAACAGCGGCAATCACGTGAGTCCCCTCATGGGCCCGCCGGGACCGCTGGCAGGCCTGTCACAGCTGAGGCTATCCTCAAGCCTTCCCCAAGATATGCGGATAGCCGGGTCGGCAGTTGCTGACCAGTGCATATCTTCTGGCGGGCTCATCGGAATGGGCTCAGCAGCGTAAAGCATAGCTGCGCCGGTCACACCGGCAGCTACCGATGCGCATCGCGGCTCACGGCAGCGGCGCCGCGTCGCTGATCCCGGCGTCCGGCCGGTATGCGTTCGTCAGCGACGCGCGGAGCGCCGCTGTGGTGTACTTGCCGGTGACCCGGGCACAAGCGGCCGCTGCCATCCGGCCGGCTGCCTCAGGTGAGTCCAGCAAACGCGTGATCGATGCCGCAAGCTGATCCGGGCGTCGCGGCGCGACAAGCAAGCCAGTCTCGCCCGGTGTGATCAGGTCACAGACGGCGTTCACGTCCGACGCGACAACCGGAACGCCGCAGATCATCGCCTCCACGACCGCGGTGGGCAGACCTTCGTACAAGCTCGGCAGCGCGAACACGTCGAAGGCCGGCAGGATCTCTAGCACGTCGGTCCGTTCCCCGGCCAGCAGGATGCGCGGCCCGGTCTGGCGGGAAGCCAGCCGGGCGATCCGGTCCGCGAGCTCCCCGTCGCCGACCCATACGCCGACCGCCTCCGGCCGGTCCAGCATCGCCATCGCGGCCAGGAAGTCCTCAGGTGCCTTCTGGCTGGTCAGCCTGCCTACGGCGCCCACTACGGGGATGGCCGGGTCGGTCAGCCCGAGCAGGGTACGCGCACGGCTGCGGGCAGGTGCGGACCGCGCGCTCAACGTGGCGTCTGCCACTGCGGGCCCGTCGACGACAACGCCGATCGCCGCGATGCGGCCGGGCGGGGCTAGCCTGCGCCGTACGGCCTCGGCGGCTACTGCGACGCCAGTGCATAGCACAACATCGGTGCTGCGGCCGAGGAGCCGCTCGGTCACAACATAGGCGCTGCGGCGTAGCGCAGGCTGGAACTCGTGAAACGGGAAGCCGTGGTAGGTATGAACAATTCTTGGCACGTTGGCGCGTCGCGCCGCAACCCGGCCGACGACGCCTGCTTTCGAGGTGTGCGTATGCACCACATCGAACTTCCGCTGGGTGAACAGGGCAGTGAGCCGGGCGGTCGCAGCCAGGTCGGAGCGGGGATCCACCGGCCTGCGCAGCGCCGGCTCGACGATGACCTCTATCCCGGCTGCGCGAGCACGATCGGTCAGCGCATCACCACTGCCCGTGATGATCGTGGTCTGGAACTCCGCCGGGTCCATGGCTACCGCTCCGTGCACCGCCAGAGCGCCGGCACCGCCTTCGAGCCGGGTGATGACTATTGCCACTCGGGTTGGCGGGACCCGCGTCAGGGCGGCCTCGGCTAGACGGCTGGTCTGAACGGAGCGAATAGACATGGTGATACGACGATACTCAGGAGCGCCGGCCCGGCGATCTAGCCGGCTACCGCTCCCCGCGGGCCGGCGGGGCCGGGCTGCGCCGCGGCCGGCGCGCAGCCAGCCGCTCGTACAGGTCGTCAACCTGGCCGGCGATCGCGGCAATTCCGTACCGGTCGAAGACCTTGGCGTCGCGGGTTCTCGGCCGGGGCCCGGCCCCGACTTCCTTACGGATCTCCGCACCGAGGGCAGCCGCCGTGCCCTCAACCTGCCGGGCCCACTCGGTCTGAATGCCGTCGAGTGCCGGGCATGCCGTGTAGAGCACCGGCAGGCCGCTGGCGAGCGCCTCGAGTACCGACAGCCCGAAGGTCTCCTGCTCCGATGCGCTGACGTACAGGTCGAAGGCCGACAGCATCGACTTTGTGTCGGACTGATAGCCGCCGAAGATCACCTGATCGGTCACGCCGAAGCGCTCTGCCGCCGCGCGCAGCCGAGCCTCGTCCGCACCGTGCCCGATGACTAGGATCTTGCAGTTCTGGCCCAGCACCGGCGCAGCCGCCTGCATCGTCAGGTCCACTCGCTTGATATGGTCCAGCCGCCCGAGCGCTCCGATCACGTACGTGTCCGGTTCGATACCGAACTGAGCGCGGACGCGTGCGCGTGCATCCGGATCAAAGGCGAGCTGATCGATATCCAGCCCGTTGGGGATGACGGTGATCTTGCGGGCCGAAACGCCCCAGCGCACCAGCCGCTCTCTCACGACATCCGATACCGCGATCGTGGCATCGGAGAAGAGTTCCGAAGTGAGATACAAACCGCGGACCCCGAGAGTCATCTTGCGCCGCTCGATATGTGTTTCACCGATCGAGTGTTCCGTGGTCAGGACAACCGGGGCTCCGGCCAGCCGGGCGGCCGGCCGGGCATAGATCTGCGAGCGGTACAGATGCGCGTGCACGACGTCGTAGCGGCCGGACCGGATGATCCGCCGCAGCCGCAGCAGCGCCGACACCTCCGTGTTCCTGGTCATGCCGAGATCGAGGACCGTGACGCCGGCACCGCGGATCATGTCTGCCACCGGTCCGGCGTTGTACAGGGCCACCACCTCGGCATCGTGCCGGGTGCGCTGCACCAGCATGGCAAGCTGCAACTCGGCGCCGCCCACTTCGAGACCGGTGATCACGTGCAGTACCTTCATGCGCGCCTTCCGCGATAGGCGATGTAGCCCCGGTAGAGATGCCGCTTGGCGGTCATTCGTGCCGCGGTGTCTTTGGGTCCTGCGTAGATCCGGGGCAGCGCCAGGTAGCCGAGAGCGCGCGGCGGCGCCTCGACTGCGCACGCATAGGCATAGCCCGCATCGTCTACTGCCTGCCGAGCTGCCCCGTCCATCACGCCGTAGGGGTAGGCGAAGCCTGCCACCTCGCTGCCGAGCAACTCCGCCAGATCTGCCCGGCTCTGGGACACCTGCCGCGCCAGCTCACCCGGCTCGAGCCCAGCTAGCCGCATGTGGCTGGCGCTGTGCGAGCCGATCTCGAGACCCGCGCTGGCCAGCTCACGAACTCCGGCCGCCGACAGCAGCGGCCAGTTCGTCCCTTCGTCCCAGTCGTTGCGGCCGCCCAGCCGGCCGGAGATCACGAAGACGGTTGCCCCGAAACCGTGCCGGCGCAGCACCGGCAGCGCGTTGTCGAGCACGCTGGCATATCCGTCGTCGAAGGTGATGCCGACCATGCCGCGCGGCCGCCCGTCGCGCATCGCCTCGACCAGCGCGCCGGCACTTACCCCCCGCAGGCCACGCTCCGCCAGCCACGACATCTGCGCTGCGAAGCGGTCCGGCGGCACGGACAGCAGGTTCGGGTCAGCCGGTACGCGCGCGACAGCGTGGTACATCAGGATCAGGGGAACATCGCGCAGAGCTAGCCGCGTGGCGGCCGGCCGCACTGCCGGAGCTGCGGTCACCGGGCACCGCCCAGCACCCCGGCTATCGTCTTCGCCACGGTGCGGGCGAGGATGACCAGGTCCTGCCAGGGCGACCAGTACTCGATGTACTGGTTGTCGAACCGGACGCGGTCCTCAAGCGACGTGTCGCCGTGCAGCCCGGCGGCCTGGGCGAGGCCGGTGAGCCCGGCCCGCATCCGGTGCCGGTCGCGGTACCCGGGAATCGCGGCACCGAACTTCTCGGCGAAGTACGGACGCTCCGGCCGTGGACCGATCAGCGACATCTGCCCGCGCAGCACGTTCACCAGTTGCGGCAGCTCATCCAGGTGCGAGACCCGGAGCCACCGGGCGAAGCCCGTGCACGACTCAAGCGGCACCGACCAGCAGGTGTCGGAGTTGCTGTGATCGGCAAGCGTCCGCAGCTTCAGGACCTGAGCCGCCCGACCGGCTCCGGTGACGCGAAGCTGACGGAAGATGACCGGCCCGCCGGAGGAGATTTTGATGATCGCGGCGAGTCCGAGGACGAACGGGCCCAGCAGGCATAGCAGCACGGCCGCCACGATGATGTCCACGCCACGCTTGACGACGAGCCAGGCGCCGGGTGGCCGGCGAAGCGGGATGACCGGGATGCCGCAAATCTCGTCGAGGCAGGCTCGCGGGACGGCCATGCCGAGCTCGTGAAGGCCGGGGACCACGACGATGTCGGCACCCTGCAGCCGGGCGCCGCGCAGCGCGGACACCATCTCGCGGTCCTCACCGGTGCCGGTGCACACGATCACCCGCCGGATGCCGAGCTCGGCTACGAGCCGCGGCAGGTCGCCTGAAGCGCCTAGCACCGGCAGTGGCAGCTGACCCGCCGGTTGCGGACTGGCGGCGAAACCGAATGCCCGGAGCCCGAACTCCGGATGCTCGCGCAGCAACCGGGCGACGAGCACGGCGGTCTCCCCTGAGCCGATCAGCAGCGCCGGCTCAGCCAGCAGGCCGCGCCGACGCGCGGCCCGGACGCATCGGTAGGCGACGGCGCGGCCGAGCAGCAAGCAGCCCGCTGACCAGGCGACCAGGCGCCAGGCATGGCCGGCGGTCAGCCACGGGAGC
>Ga0335074_10015921_pt1 | contig 10579 bp, 9 predicted proteins | sample Lox_Sample_23_FD_206715 | JGI IMG/M metagenome (GOLD analysis project Ga0335074, IMG submission 206715) | Soil microbial communities from Loxahatchee National Wildlife Refuge, Florida, United States - Lox_Sample_2.3 | ecosystem: Environmental > Terrestrial > Soil > Wetlands | place: USA: Florida...
CGATCGCTCGTTGCGTTCGTCCGACATCGAACTCCCTTGATTGCTCAACCGCACCCGCATTCGACGATAAGCTGATCCAGCAGTCCGAGCAGCGCCGCCTGATCGGGCCGTTGCGCGATCCTTCGCGCGCGCCAGACTGTTGCGCCGAGGGCGGCGTCTGCCGCCGCGCTGATCGACAGGGCGATGATCGTCTCGCAGGTGTGCGACAGGCCGGCGGCATCAGCCAGACGGGTGAAGATCAAAGCGGTCCGCGGCGAAAAGAACAAAGCAAAGTCGATTTCGCCATGGCGCAACGCCTCGCGCACGGCATCACTCATCGCCGCGATCGGCCGGGCCTCGTAAAGAATGCTGCGCTCGACGGCAAAGCCGCGCGCCCGCAGCGCGCCGACCAGATCGCCGGTGACGTCCTTGCCGCAGACATGCAGCAGCGTGCCGTCGCGAGGCCGCAGCCGGTCCGTGGCCAGCCGCACCAGATCCGCGGCATTGCCCGCCGCACTCTCGACCTTGGTGAAACCCAGCGCGCGGGCGCGGGCGGCGGTGGCGTCACCGACCGCCAGCAGCGGCAAGTCGCGCTCGCCGCTCGTCCGAGCCAGGGCGCGCACCCCGTTGGCGCTGGTGCACAGCACCGCCTGCACCCCGGCGAGATCAAGGACGGCCGAGCGGAAATGCACTTCCATCATCGGCTCGACGAGAGCGCCGATCTGGCGCGCGGCCAGTGCCGCGACGAGCGTATCCGCCTCCTCGCGCGGCCGGGTGAGGAGCGCGCGCCAACCCTGCCTTGACGCGATCGAAGCCATCGGTCTTCATCGCCCAAACCCGCCGCCACCGCAAGCTTGCCGCGTGCCGCGGGCCCGCTCTGCGGCGCAGACCCTGGTGTCGAGGTGACGTCGAGGCCAAACCGGATTAGATGTAGACCTGATGATATCCCGTTTTGGCTTGCGGTCGGCGCTCGCGGAAACGGCCGGGGCGCGCGGCCTCTTACTCTACGGCATCCTCGTGCTCGCGGCGGTGCCGGCCGCAGCGCAGATGCCCGAGCCGCTGGCGACGGTGCTGCACCTGACCCAGACCGCCGAGCGCAAGGTCGTCCGTGATTTGCTGCGCGTCGAATTGCGGGCGGAAGCGACCGGCGCCGATCCGCTGGCCTTGCAGGCCGCGGTCAATCGCCGGATGGCATCCGCACTCGACCGGGCCCGCCAAGTGCAAGGGGTCGAGGTCGAGACCGGGAACTATGAAGTAAACGAGGAGCTGCCGCAAAATGCCGCTCCGCGCTGGCGCGCAAGCCAGTCATTGATCCTGACGGGCAGGGCCGCCGATGCCGAACTCAAGCTCGCCGGAGTATTGCAATCGGAAGGCTTGCTGATGTCCTCGATCAGTTATCAGGTCTCGCCCGAGACCGTGCGCGGCGCCGAAGAGGATCTGACGGCCGAGGCATTGGCGGGCCTCGCACAGCGGGCTTCGTCCGTCGCCGAACGGGTGCATCTCTCGGTGCTGCGCTACCGCGACTTGCGCGTCGGCAATGCCGAGACCGACGGGCAGCCGATCCCGCGCTTTGCCGCGGTGGCGATGGCCGCACCGGTCGCCGAGCCCGGAGAAGCCGTCGTTCGGGTCACGGTTTCGGCCGATTTGCTGCTCGGCCCGCCAAAACATCCTTAGCTGGGGTCGGAGGACAATGGATCTGCCCGAACCACCGCTGCTGGTGATCTCCGATCGCGGTCAGGCACGCCGGCCGCTGATCGCGATCGCGGAGGCGGCTTTTGCCGGCGGCTGCCGCTGGTTCAGCCTGCGCGAAAAGGACCTGCCTGCGGCCGAACGGCATAGGCTGCTGGCGGCGCTGGTCGAACTGGGACATCGCTTCGGAGCCACCGTGACCGCGCATCAGGATATCGAGGCGGTTGTCGCGGTCGGCGCCGACGGGGTGCATTTGCCGGCCAACGGCGATCCGCATGCGGCGCGGGGAGTGCTGCCGCGAGCATTGATCGGAGCGTCGGCGCATTCCACAACCGAAGCCGCCGCCCGGCTGCGCGCCGGGGCGGATTACGTGACCCTGAGCCCGGTGTTTTTGACTGTCAGCAAGCCCGGCTATGGCCCGGCGATCGGCCTCGACGGTCTGGCACGCGCGGCGGCGGCGGTTGACGGGCCGGTGCTGGCGCTGGGCGGCGTCGACTGGGAGAACGCCGGGCGCTGTCTTGCGGCAGGTGCTGCGGCAGTGGCGGTGATGGGTGAGGTCATGCGCGCCGACGATCCGCAGGCGACGGTCGCGGAGTTGATCGCCTCGGTCTCACCGCGGCGCACGGGTTAGGGCGGGTTGCGCTCGACGCTTCAACGGACGCGCGCTTGCGGCTAATCTCAAGCGAGGGGACGAGGTGGAATGCGCCGATGGGCAACACAACACCAGCATCGACCTGCGCCGCGAGCCTGTCGCGCCCAGGGACTGGGGGTGTCATCGCGGACGTCACCATCGACAATCCGCCAGTCAACGCGCTAAAGCCCGAAGCTCGCATCGGTTTCGCCGATGCTCTGCGCCAGGTGGGCGCGACGATGCCTTGGTCGAAGGGGTGGTCGTCGCCTGCGCCGGTCGCATCTTTTTCGCCGGCGCCGGCGTCACCGAATCCGGCACGCGACTATAAGCACCAGGGTCGCGGCGAGGTCATCGCGCAGCTCAGGGCAATGAAACCGGTCGCCGCCGCATTGCACGGCGTGGCGTTGGGCGGCGGTTTCGAGGCGACGCTCAACTGCCATTTTAGGGTTGGCTGCGAACTTCCGGTGCCAGACACCGGACAAACCAGCCGCTAGAGGGAGTTCGCCATGGATTTGCGCTTCACGCCTGAGGAACTGGCCTTCCGCGACGAGGTTCGGACGTTTTTTCACGAGAACCTGCCCGACGCGATCCGCACCAAGCTGATTGCGGGCAAGCGCCTCGCCAAGGACGATATCATCACCTGGCAACGGATCCTGAACAGAAAAGGCTGGGCGGTCGCCAACTGGCCGGTCGAGTGGGGCGGCACCGGATGGTCGCCGGTGCAGCAATACATCTTTCAGGAAGAGCTGCAATTGACCCCGGCACCCCAGCCTTTGGGCTTTGGCGTGACGATGGTCGGCCCGGTCATGATCGCGTTCGGTTCGGAGGATCAGAAAAAGCGCTTTCTGCCGCGCATCGCCAATCTCGACGATTGGTGGTGCCAGGGCTTTTCTGAGCCGGGATCGGGGTCCGACCTCGCCTCGCTGCGGACCGCTGCCAAGCGTGACGGCGATTATTACATCATCAATGGCCAAAAGACCTGGACGACGCTGGCGCAGCACGCCGACTGGATCTTTTGCCTGGTACGCACCGACCCGCAGGCGAAAAAGCAGGAGGGCATCTCGTTTCTGCTGATCGACATGAAGACTCCGGGCATCACGGTGCGTCCGATCATCACGATCGAGGGCGGGCATGAGGTCAACGAGGTTTTTTTTGACGATGTCAAGGTTCCGGCCGGGAACCTGGTCGGGGAGGAGAACAAGGGCTGGGATTATGCCAAATATCTGCTCGGCCGCGAGCGCACCGGGATCGCCCGTGTCGGTCTGTCGAAGGAGCGCATCCGCCGCATCAAAGAGTTGGCGGCACTCGAACGCGATGGCGACCGGCCATTGATCGAGGACGAGCGGTTCCGGGAAAAACTGGCGGCGGTCGAGGTCGAGCTGAAGGCGCTGGAAATGACCCAGTTGCGCGTCGTCGCCGCCGAGCGTCACCGCACCGACAACAAACCCGATCCGGCATCGTCGATCCTCAAGATCAAGGGCTCGGAGATCCAACAGGCGACAACCGAGCTGTTGCTGCAGGTCGTTGGACCTTACGCGCTGCCCTACCAGCCCGAGCGCGAGGATGACGAACGCTGGAACGAGCCGCCGATCGGTCCCGAGTGGGCGGGTCCGATCGCACCGACCTATTTCAACTGGCGCAAGACGTCGATTTACGGCGGTACCAACGAGATCCAGAAGAATATCGTCGCCAAGGCCATCCTTGGGCTGTGACAATTAGACTCGTCATCGCCGGACCTGTGCCGCCCATCCACAGAAACCGCCCCGACGGCCGGATGTGGATGGCCCTGACGAGCCGGCCATGACGGAACAGGTGGAGCTGGGGCGGAGATGGATTTCGATCTGAGTGACGAGCAGCGGCTGTTGAAAGAGAGCCTCGACCGGCTCGTCCGCGACCGCTACGCCTTTGAACAGCGCAAGGCGTATGCGCAGGACGCCGAGGGCTGGAGCCGGGAGCTGTGGCGGCAATATGCCGAACTCGGGCTCCTCGGGCTGCCCTTCGCCGAAGGCGATGGTGGCTCGGGCGGCGGTGCGGTCGAGACCATGCTGGTCATGGAGGCGTTTGGTCGCGCGTTGGTCCTCGAACCGTATTTGGCGACCGTTGTGCTCGGGGGCGGCTGTTTGCGCCATGGCGCCAGCGACGCGCTGCGCGCCGATCTCGTGCCAAAGATCGCTGATGGCAGCCTGACCCTGGCGTTTGCCCAGACCGAGCGCCATTCGCGCTGGAACCTCGCCGATGTCTCGACCACCGCTGCTCGCGACGGCGCCGGCTGGATGATTGACGGCGAAAAAGGGGTGGTGGTGCACGGCGACACCGCCGACAAGCTGATCGTCACGGCCCGGATCGATGGCGGGCAGCGCGACCGCGAAGGGATCGGCGTGTTTCTGGTTGATGCCCAGGCGGCAGGCGTGTCGCGCCGCGGCTATCCGACCCAGGACGGGCTTCGCGCCGCGGAGGTCACGCTCACCGGCGTGCGGGTCGGGCCCGAAGCCATCCTCGGAAAGCCGGGTGATGGTCTGGCGCTCATCGAGCGCGTCGTCGATGAAGCGATCGCCGCACTTTGCGCCGAGGCGGTCGGAGCGATGGCGGTCATGCACGAGTTGACCCTCGATTACCTAAAGACACGCCGGCAATTCGGCCGCGAGATCGGCAGCTTTCAGGTATTGCAGCACCGCGCCGTCGACATGCTGGTGGCGCTGGAGCAGGCGCGCAGCATGGCGATGTTCGCGACAATGATGGCATCCGAAGAAAACGCGGCGGAGCGCCGCAAGGCGGTGGCGGCGGCCAAGGTGCAGATCGGGCGCTCGGGCAAGTTTGTCGGGCAGCAGGCGATCCAGCTGCATGGCGGCATCGGCATGACGATAGAGTACAAGGTCGGCCACTATTTCAAGCGAATGACGATGATCGATACGATTTTTGGCGACGCCGACCACCATCTGCGCGAACTGGCCCGCGGCGGCGGTCCGCTTGCCGCCTGACAATCCGGTCGCGGGATCACCGGCCCCGGATTTGCCCGCCGCGGAGAGCGCCCACAAAGCGGCATCGATGATCCTGACCTGCCCCGCCTGCGCCACTCGCTATCGCGTCGCCGACCAGGAATTCGAAGGATCAACCGGCCGGACCGTTCGCTGTGGCAATTGCGGCCATCTTTGGTACGAAACCGGCTCGACGCCGCAAGCCTTGGCTGCGGATAACCCGGACCAACCTCCGGCCGCCGGTTCCGACGCCTTTGGCGGCGCACCGTCGGTAGCCGCTGGGGTGCCGTCAATCCCGCGGTTCGACCTTCCGCCAAGACTGCCGCCGCGGCGGGCGCGACGATCTCTTGCCTCGGGCGTCACGACACTTGGCATATTGTTGGCCGCTATTGTCATCGGCGGCATTCTTGTCCGCAATCACCTCGTGGCAGACACTCCACCGTTGGTGCAAACCAATGCTGCGGCGACCCGGCCGGCTGCCCTGCCGGCGCCGGGAACGGGGCTGGTGATCCGCAAGATCACGCCGGCGCGCACCGCCGACGGGCTGGTAATCGATGGTGAAATCGCCAATCCCGGCGATGTGCCGCGCGATGTGCCGCGCCTGCGCGTGGCGTTGCAGGATTCCGCCGAGAAAGAGATCCAGTTCAAAACTGTCGACCCGCCAAAGGCACGGCTGCAACCCGGCGAAGTCGTCCATTTCGAGACGCCGTTCGCGCATCCCCCCGCCGCGGCGACCGGGGTCGTGGTAACGTTCGCCCCGTCATGACCGACCCTTAGCAGCGGGGGAGAGGAGATGGCCGAGCCGGGTTCGCAACGGCGCTATACCGCCAACCTTCAAGGTGAAGTCGACAGCGCGGCACTCTATAAAACGCTGTCCGAGACGGAGAAAAACCCGCAGCTGGCGACGGTCTACAAGCGGCTGGCCGCCGTCGAATCGGCGCACGCCGAATTCTGGAGTAAACAGCTCCTCTCGCTCGGTCAGCGTGTGCCGCAACTGCGCCCCGGGTTTCGTACGCGGGCGCTCGAATGGCTCGCCCGCCGTTTTGGTCCGGCCTTTGTCCTGCCGACTGTCAACACCCTCGAACAGATGGATAGTGGGGCCTACTCAGGACAACCCGAGGCAGTGGCCGGCGGCTTGCCGGCGGCAGAGCGCTCGCATGCGCGGATCATCGAGGCGCTGGCCGCACCCTCATCCACCGTGATGACCGGCGCGACCTTGGCTCGGCTGGAGGGCCGGCACCGCGGCATGGGCGGCAACGCGCTGCGTGCCGCAGTACTCGGTGCCAATGACGGCCTCGTCTCGAATCTGAGCCTCGTCATGGGAGTTGCCGGCGCCGATATGGCGGCACATGCGATCCTCGTTACCGGGCTCGCCGGTTTGCTGGCCGGCTCGTGTTCGATGGCGCTCGGCGAGTGGCTGTCGGTCAACACCGCGCGCGAGTCGGCAAAACGCCAGATCGCCACCGAGGCCGATGAATTGGAACAGCTCCCCGAAGAAGAAGAGGAAGAGCTGGCGCTGATCTACCAGGCCAAAGGCCTGCCCGAGGAGCTCGCCAAAACCTTGGCCAAGCAATTGATCGCCAATAAAAGCACTGCACTCGACACCCTCGTGCGGGAAGAATTGGGGATCGATCCGGACGGGCTCGGCGGATCGGCTTGGACCGCCGGCGGGACTTCTTTCATGCTGTTCGCCATCGGGGCGATTTTCCCGGTCTTACCCTATTTCGCACTCACCGGATTGCTGGCTATGGCGGCGAGCCTGGCGGCAAGCAGCGTCGCGCTGTTTCTGATCGGCGCCGGCACGTCGCTGTTTACCGGGCGCAATGTGTGGTTCTCGGGATTGCGGCAGCTCTTGGTCGGGCTCGCCGCTGCGGCTGTCACATTTGGCGTCGGCCGGCTGATCGGAGTGGCGGTGGCCGGATGACAGGCCAGGGCCTGGGTCCGGAAGGCCGCATTATCACCTGGCCCCACCGATCTGTTGCAATGATTTCATAGCTCATTGCGAGCGGAGCGGGCAGTCCAGGTGGATGCGGAGCAGGTCGACGCGACTAACGGCCCATCGTCAGCAGTTTGCTGCGGGCGAGGAACTCGGCGCGGGCGAGTTGCCGCTCCAGCGCCAGGCGGTCGGCAACCTTCAATGGATGGCGAGCGCCGCTGAACGGCACCCAGCCATTGCCGTCGAACAGCAACAGATTGCCAAGCCCGCTGTCGTCGAGCGTCCAGTTGCGCACCGGACCGGTGTCGATATGGATGAAGTGCGAGTGCGGATACCAGCCGACCCCACCGCAGCGCATGGCGCGCGCGGCTTCCATCGCGTCTGCCAGCTTCGCGTCGAGCGAGATGTCCAGAGCCCGCCCATACATGTGCTGGCTGTTTTCGGCGACGCCAAACATCGTGCGCGCCAGCATGGCATTGGTTTCGGGCGTTCGATAGGCGGACAGGACTGTCGCCTTGTCCTCGCCGACCGCCGCGAGAACATTGGCGAGAAAGTCGAACACGCCGACATCCATTCGGGTGACGGCACCGCAGTGGAAGTCCCTGAAAAAGACGCAAAGTTCCTCGACGACCCGCGGGATCGGACCGTTGGCGTCGCGATAGACGCCGTCAAAGGTTTCGCCGGTATGCGGGTTGACCAGCTTGAGCCGGCGCGGTCTCGGCGGGAGCGGCACGGCGCGCGCCGTAATCGGGGTGGCGACGCACCCGGCGATGATCAGCAGAGCCTGACGTCTATCCATCGTTAAACCGATTATAGGCACAATCGCTCGCCGATTGCACGTCGCCCAGCCGATTATCGCCTATCATCAGCTCTGTTAAAGAAAAGCATCGCTATCTGAGCGATTTGATGCCCAGCTGACGCCGGGGTACAGCGCGTCAAAACCGCTGCAGCAGGCGGTTGATATAATCGAGTTCGAGCTGCGGGCGATCACGCTCGCCGGCGCGGCGGCGCAGTTCGTCGAGAATATCCCGGACCCGCTGCATCGTGTTGTTGTCGGGAATTTTGACATCACCCTGATCATACGCGCCGCTGTTGGCCAGCGGCCGGCCGAGCGGGTCGCGATTCATCCCGTCGGGGCGCTCACCGGCGCCCGGCTCGCCGTCACGCGCATCGCCCTGGCCGAGGGAATTGCCGAGCCGCCGCTGCATCTGCTGGGCAAACTCGCGGGCTGCCTGCTGCAGCTGGTCGAGAGCTTCGGTTTGCGGACCGATCGCCTCGCCGGGCTGACCCTGGCGCAATGCCCCGGCGGCGTCATTCATTGCCCGTTCCGCGCGGCCAAGCGGGTCCGGGATGTCACCGAGCCCGTCACCCATCCGCCGCATGATCTCGCCCAAAGCATGGCGCAAGGCTTCCTGCTGCCCCGCGGCGTCTCCCATATCGGTATTTCCACCCGGCTGCTGGCCGCCCGGATTTCCCTGCTCGCCGGGCAATCCCATCTGCCCCTGCTCCGATTGCTGCTGGGCGCGAAAGCTTTGATCGAGCAATTGCTGCTGACGCTGCATCAAATCGCGCATGCCGCGCATCATCTGCTGGGCTTCGCTGGCATCCTGCTGCGATTCCTGGCCGGGCCGTGCCATGCGGAGGTTTTCGAGCATGTTCTGCAGTTCAGACAACAACTGGCGGGCCTGTTCGCGCTGCCCGCTGCGGGCCAGTTCGCGGGCGCGGTCGAGCATCCGTTCGAGCTCGCGGCCGGTGACGACCTGTGATCGATCGGGCGGCTGCTGGTTCTGGCCGGGGTTGCGCGCCATGTTTTGAGCAAGAGCCTGCAAATAGCGGTTGAGCGCCTGGCGCAATTCACTCATCAAGCGATCGACCTCGCGGTCAGGCGCATTTTTCGCGAGCGCGTCTTGCAGCTGCTGCTGCAGCCGGCGCAACTCGGCCTCTGCTTGCGAGACGCCGCGATCCTCGATCCGCAGGGCGGTATCCCACAGCAATTGCTCCACCTCGCTGATCGCAGCGGCGTCGGAATGCAGCCGCAGCCGTTCCTGCGCCACCCGAAGCGCCAGAAACACCACCGTGTCATTATCGTAGCGATCCGGGCGCGATTGCAGATCGCCGAGGATTTCGGCGACCGCGATGCGCGAATTCGGGTCTTTGGCCAATTCCCGGCGCTGTTCGATGATGGCCCGCGCGACCGGGTTGTGGAACTCCCGTTCCGGCAATTTGATGACCGCAGGCCGGCTCTCGCCGGTTTGCCCCAGCGCATCAGCGGCCGTCAGCCGGATCTCGACCGGCAACCCGGCCCAGGGATTGGCAGTCAGGTCATGATAGCTGGTGGCCCGCGCCTCTTTGAGGTGCAGCCCGGGCAATGGCAATTCGAGCTCGATCTTGTCACCGGACTTCCCGCCTTGGCGCCAGATCACCGCTTTGACGCTCTCGACGCCGTAATCGTCGGCGGCGCGATAGTCGAGACGCAGCGCGTGATGCACCGTCGGCTCGGGCGGCCTGGCAAAGGCGATGGTCGGCGGATTGTCCGGGATGATCTCGATCGGCCAGCTGCCGAGGGTGACGCCGGCCTGCGACACCTCGATATGCCGCCCCGATGTCAATGTCCTCTGAGCGCGAAAATCTTCCTTGTCGATCGGGTCAAAGCTGGCGGTTTTGCTGTCGATCGCCAGTTCCGGTGTAGTGCCGCCGCCATGAACCTGCGCCAATAGCTTGCTGCCGATCGGAACACGCATCGTGCGCGTGTCCTCAGGCCGCAGAAACCGGGGGGCCAACCCGGTGTAATCGGGTGGTGTTACCCAGATGTCGAGGCTGGCGGCAACCGCCGGCGCGCCGGTGTCGAGGCTCGGGGTGACCGCGCGCAGTAGCCGCTCGCGCCAATCACCGCCGGCATCGATGGCGGCGAGCAGCAGCAGGATCGCCAGCACGACCCTGATGCCCCATGGGTCACGGGGGCCAAACCCACCTGCCGGCAGACCGATCCGCAGCCGGCGCGCCGCGGCCGCCATGCGCGACTGATGCGCCTCCCACAATTGGGCCGCCAGCGGGTCGAGCGGCGTGCTCGGCTGGTCGGCGAGCGCCTGCAACGGGCGATGCCGCAATCCGCTGGCCATCTCGAGTCGGCGCCGTGCCGCGCCGCGATCGGGCACGGCAAAACCGCGAAATGCGGTTCCAAGCGCCAGCAGGAAAGCAGTGCCAAAAATCAGCAGCAAGGCTCCGTGGACAAGCCCGGGCAGCCGCGGCAAGAGCCCCGACAGGGCGAGGATCAAAAACCCGCCAAGTACCGCGAAACCCGGCCAGCAGGCTGGCCACACCCGCTCCCACAACAACGCGCCGCGGGCGAGCCGCAGCCGGATGGCAATC
>Ga0335074_10015922_pt1 | contig 10579 bp, 11 predicted proteins | sample Lox_Sample_23_FD_206715 | JGI IMG/M metagenome (GOLD analysis project Ga0335074, IMG submission 206715) | Soil microbial communities from Loxahatchee National Wildlife Refuge, Florida, United States - Lox_Sample_2.3 | ecosystem: Environmental > Terrestrial > Soil > Wetlands | place: USA...
CGCGGCGGCTCGATCGTCAACGAGCCGGAGACGTTCCAGTCGCCGCTGGGATTGCAAACTCGCGGTGCCTTCGCCGATCCCGACGGGAATGAGTTCGTGCTGCGCCACATCGAACCCAAGCCCGCGTCGGGGTAGCTGGACTCCGCAGCGGGCCACGAGACAGTTGGGCTCCGCGCGCTCTCTGGCCCGGGATCGACCACTCGCGTTGGGCGCCCGGATCTCGCCCCCAGCGCGCGGGCCGGAAGGCGGTTTCAGACTCTCGCGTTTGAGCGCCGACCGATTCTCAGGCCGCCTCTCGGGGACCGGTGTGCAGCTCCTTGATCGCGGGCGCGTCGTCGTTGTAGATCGACTCCAAGAACTGTCGGGCCGCCGCGCCGAGTTCCCCCTCGGAAATGGTCGGTGACCGGAACTCCCCGTAGACGTCGACCTGCGTGTGGTCCTGGTCGAGGGGAGTGAACACCGTGAACGTGTTCGATCCGGCGAACGGCCCCTCCGTATACTCGGCGACGTACCCCAGCGGAGGAAGCACGGTGATCCGGAAGGAGACCTTGACCCAAGCACCCCTCCAATTCCGTTCCATCGACACCCGGGTCGTGAGGTTGCCTTCGGTCTTGGCGGTTCGGTTGCGAGTGTCCTTGTGGGCCTGGCCGTGGAGTTCGGGATTGTTCAGATACCGCCAGACCGACTCGATCGAGCCGTCGAATTTCGCCCCTTCGTCCCGCACGTGAACCACGGTAACCACGCTCCGCGGTCCTCGTAACCATTCTTCGGATATTAAACGGACGAAATCTCGCGCAGGGTACCTGCTCGCGGCCGCCTTTCCGAGGATGGCCCGAGTCCGCGACATTAATGGGCGTCCGACCGGATCCGCCCTCGCACAAGGACTCTCGACGTATGCGATTTGACCTGTCCGGAGCCGTTCCTCAGTACAAGGCTCGAGCTCGTTTCGTCCATTGGATCGCCTCGGGGGCGGTCCTCCTGGGAGTGGTGGGATGGATAGTGATCTTTCTCATGTTCCGTGCGACGGACTCGTGGACCCCCCTCACCGTCGCAGCGTTGATCGGGATCGCGTTCGTGACGATCCTCTTCGCTATCATCGGCCGGTTGTCGGCCGCCGGACCGATGGTCTTCGAGGTGGACGGATCCGGTGTCCGGGCGGTCTTCGCGAACGGCCGTGCCCGCGGGGTAACCTGGGGCGACCCGCACGTTCGACTTCAACTCGCGACCAACTCGGGTCCCTCGGACAGATCCTCGCGGGGGCCTGTCTTCTCGGTAAGCCTCGGCGGAACTCGCAACATCTTCGTCACCGAGGCTGCCTACCGGGCCGTCCTCGAAGAGGCCGGTCGGCAAGGCCTCGCGACCGCGCCTGTGACCTACCGATCGGCCGGTTGGACGGGCGTGATACTCGCCCGTCGGCAGTGAAGCGACCTCGCGGTCAGTGGCGCTGGCGCGACGTGCGGCGTCGGGCTGCGATGCGGCTCTGGCGCGCGAGCCTATTCAGCTTCTTCGCCTTCGGGGACTTCGTGGTTCTGGGTTTCACGGTCATGGCCTGATCAGGTCGCAAGCGACGCCGCGCCCACCCACGCCGACCTGATAACGTCCGACCTCGAACATTCGGGTCGGCGGGAGGACATCGGACACGACCAGCGGCCCCGCTCTCAGATCAGCTGCGATCTTCCCTGACGCGCGAGCCCGTCTCGGCAACCGGGGAGCGTTGGGGCGACCGAATGACGGGGCTGTTCACGTCCGAGCGGTTGTTCCGCACCTCGGGCGTTGAGCCCTCGGCATGCAGGCTCTCCCGGAAGACGTCGGCGCCCAGACTGGGTCCGTCGCGCCACCTCGCGACGATGAGTGCCGTTCCCTGACGGGCAGGGAGGGCGGCTCCCGACGCGACGAGCTGTCAAAAGGCGTCGTCGGAGAGCGGTTGGAACGCCGTGTCCAGCAGCGCGTGGCGACGACGGTGCTGCTGCTGGATCTTCTTCGTCGTCTTACGCCGCGAGCGTCTCCGAGGTGGGGGACCGTTCCGGCGCGGGTTCGGGCTCGGGCGCCTCGGTCGTGGGCGCCTTCTCCGTGGTGCGGTGTCGGCGGGCGGACGACGCGCCCTTGGTGGGCATCGACGTCCTCCGGCCCCCGAGGAGTCCCGCTCCCTGGAGTTCCTTGGTAATGTGCTGGACCGCGAGCTCGACGTCCTTCGGTCGCCGGGCGCCGGTGCAGACGAGTCGGCCACTGCCGAAGAGCAGGACCACGACCCGGGGCGAATCCAGGCGACATACGAGGCCCGGGAACTGCTCGGGTTCGTACTCCACGCGATCGAGCCCGAGAGTGACCGCGATCGAGTTCAGATTGATCTCGGTCTCCAGGTTCGAAGTCGCGACGATGTTCTGAATCTCGATCTTCGGGTTGGCCACGACCTTCTGGCCGGCCTTTTGGATCAGGCCCGAGATGGTCTTGATCGACTCGTTGACCTGCTTCCAGCTCTTGCCGCCCGTACAAACGAGCTTCCCCGATTGGAACAGGAGGACCGCGGTCTTCGGGTCCTTCATGCGGTAGATCAGTCCGGGGAACTCCGACGGTTCGTACTCAGCGCCGTCGAGGCGCATCGCGATGCGTTGAAGGTCGAGGTGCTCCGCGAGCGAGGTGGAAGCTACGACGTTCTCGATTCGGATTCGTGTCATAACTTTATAAACAGTATATAAAGAAGTATTTAAGGGCCGCCTGCGGGGTCCGGGGCGTCCCATTCGGGGTCAAGCCGCCGATACACGACGGCGGATCCCCCGGTCGTGCGATGCCTTATCACGGCGGTCGCAATTCGTGGCGTGGCCGAAGGACCTCGACTGCCTCGAGAAGAAGCTCCGTGGAAGAGTCGATGGTGCCTCGAACCCGGTCGGTGCCTCTCCGGAGTACCGCCACGTTCTCACTGGCCGCGGTCCTCGCTCTCCTGGTCCTCGCAGCGACCCTGGGAGGCAGCGTCGGCCCGGCGGCTGGTGCGCGTCCGGCCGCCGACGTGTCGGTCACGCCGCTGGGGCTGTCCCCTGACGCCGGGTTGGCCAAGCCGCCCAAGCCCGTCGTGCTCGTGAGCCCGAAGCCGCAGAAGAACGCGAACTTCGGTTACTCGGTCGCGATCTCGGGGGCGACGGCCGTGGTCGGCGCAGCCGAGGCCACCGTGAAATCGGTCGATGCGGGCCGCGCGTTCATCTTCAACACCGCGAACGGGAGTGCGATCAATCTCACCAGCCCGAACTCGCAGGCGCAATCCCAGGGGTACTTCGGGTACTCGGTGGCAGTCAGTGGGTCGACCGTGGCGGTCGGAGCGCCGTACGAGTCGGTCAAGACCGGGATGGGGTCGGACACCTACGCTGGCCACGTCTACCTCTTCAGCGCCACCACGGGCAAGCTCACTCGGACGCTGAAGGCGCCCATCACGCAGGACGATCAGGTGTTCGGTACCTCGGTAGCGATCCACGGCACGACGCTCGTCGTCGGTATGCCCGGCACCTCGAGCGGTGGCGAAGCGTTGGTGTTCAACTCGAAGACCGGTAGCCTGATCTCGACGCTCGACAATCCCAACGCACCGAACACCTCGGAATTCGGTGAGGTGGTGGCGATCAACGGCTCGACCGTCGTGGTCGGAGCTCCCTACGTCGACGTGTCGGGAGTGGTCGAGGCGGGCTCGGCCTACACGTTCAGTGCCTCCACGGGGACCTTGATCGGCAGCTTCGTGAGTCCGACCCCGCAGACCGGCGGGAACTTCGGGGCCTCGGTGGCGATCAGCGCGACCAGGGTGGTCGTGGGAGCGCCCGGCGAGACGGACTCCCAGGGCTACGTCGCGGGCTTCGCCTACACGTTCGGCCTGACGAGCGGCAAGCTGATCTCGACCCTCTCGAACCCGATCCAGTCCGCGGGCGGCAAGTTCGGCATCTCGGTGGGCATCAACGCCACGACGGTCGTGGTGGGGGCCTGGGACGAGACCGAAAAGGGGGTGTTCGAGTCCGGCGGCGCGTTTACGTTCAAGGCCGTCAACGGGAAGCTGGCGTCGACGCTCCGCAGTACTCACTCGTTCTCGGGCGGCGGATTCGGGTGGTCGACGGCCATCAGCGGCCACTCGATCGTGGTCGGTGCTCCGTACGAGACTTCGAAGGGTCGCGTGGGAGCCGGGAACGTCTACCTGTTCGGTTGATCGGACCGGCTCTGATTCCCGGGGTGGTCTGGCCGGGACACCGCGCGGCAAGGGAAGATGTTCCGACGCGCTCGGTCCGAGCCGTGGCTCGATCGATGCGAGCGCTGATGGTAGCTCGACCTAGGCGCCCTTGGGCCACTGGTAGAGGCCCACGACGTTTCCCTCGGTGTCCCGGAAATAGGCGGTCCAGCCCATGTTGCCGGGGATCTCCCGCTTCGGCTGAATGATCTTCCCGCCATTCTTCTCGACTTTCTTCGCCGCGGCGCCGACGTCGTCGACGACGATCGTGACGACCGGGTGCTCTAGCGGCCCGCCGCGCTTTCCGATGCCACCGCCGATGTAGCCGGCTTCCTTCGGCATGCCCTTTTCGTCGGTTTCGCCCGTGTTGACCATCGTGTAGTCCATCCCCGGAAGCTGGTTCATCTTCCAGCCGAAGGTGGCCGAGTAGAACTTGCGCGCTCGTTCGGTATCGTCTGCGGGGATCTCAAAGTGGCCCACTTCGCCGCTCATGGTCGCTCGGGGGGCCTAGTCCGTCCGACCCGAAATGGGTTCCGATGGGGTCCCGAAACGGTTCGGTCGCCAGGGCTCGTTCGGATGTACGGACCGGCCGACTCTGCCGACTCTCCTCGCTCGGGATCTAGCCCAGCCCGCGCGCTCTCACCTCCCGTGCCATTCCGGTGAGTATTATCTCGGGTCAGGACCCATCTAACCTGCGAAACCGAATGCAACCCCTGTACGGCGACCTCACCCTGCCCGACGGACGGAACCTCCGATTCACAGAAGACGGCGAGCCGGGCGGCCGACCCGTCTTCGTCCTGCACACGTCGCCGGGTTCGAAGCTGCTCTTCGAGGAACATGTCGCGGACGCGTCGCGCCGGGGACTCCGGCTCATCGGGTACGACCGGGCCGGCTACGGTGGATCGACGCCGCGACCCGGACGAGTCGCGGTCGACGAAGCGTCGGACGTTCGGGCGATCGCGGACCACCTGGGGATCGACCGGTTCGCGGTCTGGGGTCACTCAAAGGGGGGCTCGTACGCCCTCGCCTGTGCGGCGGTCCTCCCGGAGCGCCTGGTCGCGGTGGCGAGCCTCGGCGCGGTGGCCCCCTACCCCGCCGAGGGGCTCGACTGGTTTGCTGGCGTCGCCCCCGCGAATGTCGCTGACTTTCGCCTCTTCTCCCAGGACCCCTCGGCGTGGAGGCAGAAGCTCGCCCGAGAGGTCGACGAGATGAGGAATATCACGCACGCCGCGTTGTACGAGGCGCTGTACGGACCTTCGCCGAACGCTGACCGGTCTGCGTTGACTCCCGAGCTCGTGGCGTACGCGCGGGCGCAGATGCACGACGGTTTGTCCCAGGGAGCGGACGGTTTCATCGACGACAATCTCTCCGACCTAGCGCCCTGGGGATTCGAACTCGGCTCGATCCGAGTTCCGCTGCAGTTGTGGCACGGATTGGACGACCAGATCGTTCCCCTTTCCCACGCGAAGTGGCTGGCGGCCCAGCTGCCGCGAGCTGAGATCCACCTGGAGCCTAACGAAGGTCACGTCTCTCTGTTCGCCCGAAGGATCCCTGAGGTTCAGGCGTGGCTCGCCTCGCACTTTTGAGTCCGCCAACGGCCGGCCGTCGGAGATCGTCGCCGAATTGGTCGGTTCGGGCGGCATCGGCGATCGGTGCGTCCGACCGTCGGCGTTTTGACGGTCGGAGCTAGAGGGGAACCATGACCGGCACAATGCCTTGGACCGGGACGCCCCAGGCCCCCCAGATGAACGACCCGAACGAGTTACTCAACCGAGTTCGGCATATCGACGCGATGACGACCCAAACGTTCCATTGGGTCCGGCTCGGGATCATCGTCCTGATCCTGATCGGGATCGTCATCGTCATCATCGGGTGAACCGCTCGCGTCGGCGTCTTCGGAAGACCCCGCTCACAACCCCTTCCCGGGATCCGAGGGTCTCGCCCGGCGGCCGAGCGCTGCGGCAGCGCGCCACCGAGCCTCCGCGTGCGGGCGAAGTGCGATGCGTGGTGCACCCACCCGGGCCGGAACGAGGATGCGCCTAGTCCGGGTGTTTGTCCTCGGCGACGAACGACGACATTCGCTTGATCTTGCCGTCCGAGAGCTCGTAGACGGACAAGGCCCGGCCGACGAAGGTCCCCCCGTCCTCGAGGGGAACGCGCACGACGCACTCCGCGACGACCACGTTGTCCTCTTCTGTCATCCGGGTCGCCCGGATCTCGAACTTCCTCGGCGTCTCCATGTCCTTCACCACCGCGTCCCTCCCGCGGACGGGCACTCCCGACTGAGGGAATCCGTCGGCCCATTCGACCCGCTCCACGTCGTCGGTGAGGCAGGCCGCGACCCCGGCCCAGTCCAGGTTGCCGAGACTGGCCTGGTAGGCGGCGACGACCTCCTTGTTGGGCGACATGGCCCCCGCTACCCGTCGATCGGTGATGTACTCTCGCCTCGACCGGGGTGAGGGTAGAAGCGAGGCCCGGACACAGGGCCGGCGGGCGTGCCCACGGAACGATCCTCTACCGACGTTCCGGGATTTCCGCCAAGCATAGATGCGGGACGGGGATGCCGCCGACATGTGCCATTCGGATGAGTCTCTAGCGCCCGAGCCCCCGCGACGCGGACCTGTCGGGCAGCACGCGAGGATCGAACTCAGCGCGGCGGACGGCACTCGCTTCGCGGCCTATTCGGCCATCCCGTCCGCCGACGCCGCCGCCGGCATGATCATTCTTCCCGATGTTCGGGGCCTCCATCCGTACTATGAGGACTTGGCCGTCCGCTTCGCCGAAGCGGGCTTCCGAACGATCGCGATCGACTACTTCGGACGAACGGCAGGGATCGGGGCGCGCGACGAGTCGTTCGACTGGAAGTCCCACTTCCAGAAAGTGACTCCCGAGGGGGTCGCGCAGGACGTGGCGGCCGCCGCCGATCGACTGCGTTCGGACTCGAAGCGGGCGAATCTGCCGATCTTCTCGGTCGGATTCTGCTTCGGAGGCGCGAATTCGTGGCGTCAATCCGGAGAGGGTCATCGGCTCGCCGGTTGCATCGGCTTCTACGGCGGCCATCCCATGGAGCGTGCGGGAGCGGTGATCCCCAAGATGCGCTCGCCGCTCCTCATGCTGCTCGCAGGAGCGGACCAGGGCACCCCGCCCGAGGAGTTCCAACAGTTCGCGCAGCGTGTCCGTGAACGCGGCGTGGCCGTGGAGTCGCACACGTACCCGGGCGCGCCCCACAGCTTCTTCGATCGATCGTTCGCCGAGCACAAGGACGCGTGCCAGGACGCGTGGACGCGCATCCTCGCCTTCACCGACAGGAACCGAACTCCGGCGTGATCCGCGGTGAACCGAGTCCCTTGGCCGCCCCGCCCCTGATCCGCTGTTGCCATTCACCGTCGGAGCGGCGGCTTCGGAACGCCGGTCGCGCCATCAGGCTCCAGGAGCGGGGGCTCGGAAGTCGATCCAGTCGATGAACGGGGGCCGGACGTCCATTTGCCAGAGGAGGCACACCAGCTCGCCCACGTGCGCCACCTCATCGGTCCATGCGTGGAACACGATCGTGTCGAATCGGAACGTCTCCTCACCCTTGCCGGTGAACGTGACGGGCGCGGCCAAGTCCGTCGAAGCGATGGCCGACAACCTCGACCGGGTGAGCGCGGCGACGCGCGCCGTGTCCTCCTCGACCTGTTCGAACCCGGCATAGTCCTCGATCTTGCGATCCGGCGTCGCCGACAGTGATCCGCCCTCGGTGGCCACCCGCAACCAATGTTCCTCGTCGTCGAGCATGTGCAGGAGTATCCCCAGCATCGAACCCCAGGTGGCCCCGCGGTCCTTCGCGAACTCCGCCCATCCGATCTCCCGGAACTTCTTCACGAACCGAGCTCGAGTCTCGATCAGGTACTCGTAGAGCTCGCGGACCTCATCGGGCTGCATGCGGTCACGGTCAGCCCTCACCAGACTTCAGGGCTGCATGTGCCGCGGAAGCGGGTGCAACCTGGCACCGGACCTGCGAGCTACCCTTACGGCAGCAGTGTTCGACGCCCTCGGCCCGCCGGGGGAGCAACTGAGAAAGGGTTGGACGCGTGGACCCGATCGAACCCTACGTGGCCCCGGGAGGAGGACCTCCCGGAGTTCCGGGGGCAGGGGTCGCTCCGCCCTCCGACCAAGGCGGGGCAGGAGCCGGTGGGGAACTCGCCGGGGGCGGACTCGACGCGGCCGGGGGAGGAGCACTCATCGGGGCGCTCGGTGGCGGAGAAGGCGGGGAACTCCCGCCCTTCCGTCGACCGACCAGCAGTCCAACGACGGCGCCGACCACGAGCGCTACGACGGCAAGTACTAGCGCGAGTCCGAGGCCGATTCCGCCCGAAGAGCTGCTCGACGAGGACGATGGACTTGGGGTCGCGAAGAAGCCGATCCCAACCTCTTGCGGCTGACCCGCGACGGTGACACTTCCGCTCTTCGGCGTGTCGTTGAAACCGGTGACCGCGGTCACGGTGTACGCGAAGGTACCGTTCGGTTCAGGGAACGAGATCGGTCCGCTGGTCGTGCTGGCGTGTGCGACGCCGGCGACCGTCACGGTCCACCCCGTTGACGCGGGGAGACCGCTGGCTTCGAACTCGATGACGTAGGTTACCTGTGTGAAGGTCAGCGAGACGGTCACATCGGTGCCGTCCACATCCACCACACCGGAGGCCGGCGAGACCGCGTAGCCCGCGACGGGGGTGACGTTCCAGGTGTACGAGCCGTTCTCCTCTGGGAGGCTGATGCCGCCGGCCGAGCCGGCTTCGACGGAGGCGTCAAAGGTCACGGACCACGGCGTGCTCGAAGGAAGCCCGGTGGCGGTAAACCCGACCGAGTAATTGCGTGGAACGTAGCCGAGTACGCGGTCGTTCACTCCGTCCGCGACCCAGAGCGTCCCCGTCGGCCCGACCCACGCACCGAGCGGTTGACTGAGGTTGGAGGCTCCGACTCCGTATCCGGTGTTCGCGAAGGACGACTGGCCGATCACGAGCGAAGGGCTCTCGTTGGACGAGAACGGCGGCTGGTACTCCAGGACGCGGTTCTGGTCCTGGACGGACACCCAAAGATCGCCCCGGTTGTCGACCGAGACGCCCAATGGGCCGGACATCGCCGTCGGCCCGAGCGAGTTCGAGACCGTGAAGTTCGACTGTCCGAGCACGTAGGTCGCTCCTTCCCCGTCCGTAAACGGCGCCACGAACCCGACCACTCGGTTGTTCAGGCTCTCGGACACCCACAGCACGCCGTTGGCGTACGTGAGCGCGTCCGGGAAGCTCAAGTTCGTGGACGAAGTCCCCGCCAGGTCGGAATAGAAGTTCGACTGTCCGAGCACCAGCGACGCGTCCATGCCGGTGTGGAACGGCGGCGTGAACTCGAGGATCCGATTGTTCTCGGCCTCGGCGAGCCACAAGTCCCCCGCCGAGTCGAACGTGACCGCCGCCGGGCCAACGAGGGCCGATTGATTCGTGCCAGCGTTCGACGTGTTGAAGTTGTATTGGCCGAGCACCAGCGACGCGTTCATGCCCGTGCGGAACGGTGGCTTGAACTCGAGCACCCGGTTGTTGTAGTAGTCGGGCACCCAGAGATCCCCGTGGGCGTCGAACTCACACGACGCCGGGGATGAGAACGTCGATTGATTCGTGCCGGCCGTCGCAGTGTACAGGCTTTCCTGACCGATCACGACCGACGCCGACTCGTTCGTCGCCAGCGGCGCGAGATATTCTGTCAGTCGGTGCCCGGCGAAGTTGGGGACGAAAAGGTCGCCCTGTGCATCCATGCAGGGATTTTCGGGGTCCGGAACGATGTTGGACGCATTCGGGACACTGCCCCACGAGTTCCACGTGAGGTTCGGCTGGCCGATCGCGATCGAGGCCGCCATGCCAGTCACAAAGGGGTTCGAAGGGCTCGTCGCGACGACAGCGGATGCTGCGACGGGTCCCGTGGTAGCCGGCGGCGCGCCGCCACTTACCGCCGAGGCAGGCAGGAACGCGACAAGAAGGGCGATCGCCGCTAGACCCAGGACGAGGACTGCTCGATTCGGCATCGAGCATCGGTTTTGCGGGCTCGTGGTCTAAAAAGCTTGCGGCGCCCGGTTGGGGCGCCCCGGGGCGACTCTTCGGGCGGTGCCGGGCCTCTTGGAACCCGGCGTAGACCCGACTTGGCTACGCTACTTCGTCGTCCTCGCCCGGGGTCTGAGTAACTGGCGTTCGAGCGCCCGAAAGGTGGGAAATACCCCACCCATCTCGGGTCAGATCACTACGGACGCACGGGGCGGGCTGAACTCAGTCCCGGTCCGAAACACGAGCGTCGATTCAGGCTGCTCCCAAACCTTGTGCGACCGATCTCGCACCTGTTTAGTGTCCGTCCGCTCATGGC
>Ga0335074_10015924_pt1 | contig 10578 bp, 10 predicted proteins | sample Lox_Sample_23_FD_206715 | JGI IMG/M metagenome (GOLD analysis project Ga0335074, IMG submission 206715) | Soil microbial communities from Loxahatchee National Wildlife Refuge, Florida, United States - Lox_Sample_2.3 | ecosystem: Environmental > Terrestrial > Soil > Wetlands | place: USA...
CGGCGCTGCACCTTCGGAAAACGGCGCTCGATCTCGGCGGCTTCGCGCGCGGCAATGGCGAGAAGATCGCGCACGAGCGCGTCGGGCACATGGGTGCCGGGCTCGCCGACGCGGCCGAAATGCGCCTTGGTGCCGTCGGCGAGGACGGCGTCGATCGCCAGCACGTTTTCGCGGGTATTGCCGTAGCGCAGCGAGCGGGCGCCGCAGGAATTGTTGCCCACCATGCCGCCGATGGTGGCGCGCGAGGCGGTCGAGATGTCGACCGGGAACCACAGGCCGGAGGATTTGAGCCGGCGATTGAGCTCGTCGAGCACGATGCCGGGCTGAACCGTGCAGCGCCGGTTGCCGACGTCGAGCGCGATGATCTGGTTGAGATGCGGCGAGCAATCGACAACGAGCGATTCGTTGACCGTCTGCCCGGCCTGCGAGGTGCCGCCGCCGCGCGCCGTCACCGGCACGCCCTCGGCGCGGCAAATGGCGATCGCGCGATCGGCTTCTTCGATCGTGCGCGGCGTCACCACCCCGAGCGGCATGATCTGATAATGCGACGCGTCGGTGGAATACCGCCCGCGCGAAAACGCGTCGAAATGCACGCCGCCGACGTCCGCCGCCTTGAGGCGGCGTTCGAGCCCCGGCATCAGCCGCGCTGCCACGGTCCTCTCCTCACGTCCGAAAACAAAGCGATAACAATGACGTATGGTTCACGTCAATTACACTTGACCGGCATGTTGCATTCGCTATTCAACGCCGCAAGCCGCGAGCGCTTTCGGACACGCGCCGCCGGGGCCGATATGCGTCCGCAGGAGTGCCGAAAATGCCGCAGAACACCTCGCGCGCCGCCGGGCGTCATTTTCTCCAGATTCCGGGGCCGACGCCGCTGCCGGACCGGGTGTTGCGGGCGATGGATACGCCGCTGATCGACCATCGCGGCCCGGAATTCGCCAAGCTCGCCAAGCGCTGCCTCGATGGCATCAAGACCGTTTTCAAGACCGCCAACCCGGTCATCATCTACACCGCGACCGGCACCGGCGCCTGGGAAGCGGCGCTGGTCAACACGCTCTCTCCCGGCGACCGGGTGCTGATGGTGGAGACCGGGCAGTTCGCGACGCAATGGAAGACGATGGCCGAGAAGCTCGGCCTCAAGCCGGAATTCATTCCCGGCGATTGGCGCACCGGCGCCGACGCCGCGAAAATCGAGGATCACCTGCGCAAGGACAAGACGCACGCCATCAAGGCGGTGTGCGTGCTGCACAACGAGACGGCGACCGGCTGCCTGTCGCCGATCGACCCGATTCGCAAGGCCATCGACGCCGCCGGCCATCCGGCGCTGCTGATGGTCGACACCATTTCATCGCTCGCCTCGACCGACTATCGGCACGACGAATGGGGCGTCGACGTCACCGTCGGCGGCGCGCAGAAAGGCCTGATGCTGCCGCCCGGCATGTCGTTCAACGCCGTGAGCGACAAGGCGCTCGCCGCCGTGAAGACCTCGAAGCTGCCGAAATCGTTCTGGTCGTGGGAAGACATGCTGGCCATGAACAAGGTCGGCTTCTTTCCCTATACGCCGGCCACCCAGATGCTGCAGGGGTTGGCAGTGTCGATCGACATGCTGCACGAGGAAGGTCTCGACAACGTGTTCGCCCGGCATCATCGCCTTGCCGAGGCGACGCGGCGCGCGGTGCGCGGCTGGGGCCTCGAAATCCTGTGCCGCGAGCCGAAATATTATTCGCCGACCATCACCGCGGTGCTGTTGCCCGACGGCCACGATGCCGACGCGTTCCGGGCGCTGGCGCTCGACACCTTCAACATTTCCTACGGCGCGAGCTTCGGCCCCTATGCCAAGAAATATTTCCGCATCGGCCACCTCGGCGACATCAACGACGGCTGGATGATGGGCGTGTTGGCGACGACCGAGATGGCGCTGTCGCTCGCCGGCGTCCCAATCAAGAAAGGCGGCGTGCAGGCGGCGATGGACTACATCGTCTCGGCGCAGTCGGCCGGAACGCGCGCCGCCGCGGAGTAAGCTGCCCTCGTCATTCCGGGGCCGGCCGATGGCCGGAGCCCGGAATCCATAATCCGTGTCGCGTGGATCAGGCCGAGCCCATTCCGCTCGTTTCGTGATTATGGATTCCGGACTTGCCGCTTTGCGGCAATCCGCAATGACGGCTTACGACAACGGCACCGCGCCGACCTGGTCCTTGAACGCCTTGCGTTCGGAAATCGCCGCATACCAGCGCTCGAAATTCGCAAACGGCGGCCGGTCGGGCACGAGTTGGCGGTAGCGGTAGGCCATGATGCCGACGGGAATGTCGCCATAGGAGAAGCCGTCGCCTGAGAGGTATCTGGTCTTGCCGAGCTGGTCGTCCATCATCTGGACGGCCGCCGTGGTCTTCTTCTTGCCCTCTTCGATCGCGGTGTGATCGCGCTTTTCCGGCGGCGTGCGGATCATGCCCCAGAACACCGGCGTGATCGCCGGCCCGAGCACCGAAAGCTGCCAGTCCATCCATTTCTGGGCCAGCGCGCGCGTCTTCAGGTCGGCCGGCTCAAGAATCGTGGATTTATGCTTCGCCGCCAGATAGCGGACGATGCTGTTCGATTCCCACAACAGGAAGCCGTCTTCCTCTTCCAGCGTCGGCACGAGGCCGTTCGGATTCATCGCCAGATAGGGCGCTTCGCGGGTCTTGCCGAACGCACCGCCGACGTCGATGCGCTGATGCGGCAAGCCCATCTCGCCGATGGCCCACATCACCTTCTGCACGTTCGAGGAGGTGTTTCTGCCCCAGATTTTGATCACGATCGGCCTCTTTGTCTCCCGTCGTCATGGCCGGGCTTGTCCCGGCCATCCACGACTTCTCAGCCTAGCATGTTGTAAGACGTGGATGCCCGGCACAAGGCCTGGGCATGGCGGCCGTGGCTTAGTCAATCAATCCGCCGCGCCTCTTCGGGCAGCATGATCGGAATGCCGTCGCGAATCGGATAAGCGAGCTTGGCGGCGCGCGAAATCAATTCCTGCTTGTCCGCGTCGTATTCGAGCGGGCATTTGGTCAGCGGGCAGACCAGGATTTCCAAAAGCTTCGGATCGACGCTATCGGCAGGCCGGTCGGACGAAGATGACATAGTGAACTCCGCTTTGATGGGCGCATCTATATCACTCCCGTCATTGCGAGCGAAGCTAAGCAATCCTGCACTTCACCGCCGCCTGGATTGCTTCGTCGCGGAGCCTGTCATCGGGCCGTGCGCTTCGCGCGGACCGTTGGCTCCTCGCAATGACGGATTACTGCAACGGGGTTTCGCCCGGCGTGTTGCTCTTGGCAAGCTCGATCTCGGTGACCGCGACCAGAATTTCGGCCCGGGTCTTGAGATCCGGCGCTTCCAGCATGGCCTGTTTCTCGGCGGTGTCATAGGGCGACATCATCGCCAGCGCATTCACCAAAGCCTCGTTGGGCGCGTTCTCGATGCCTTCCCAGTCGGCTTTCAGGTTATTGGCCTTGAGAAACGCGGTCAGCGCCCGCAACAGCGCCTTGCGGTCGACCTCGTCCTCGCCCTTGCGCGCGACGAAATCGTTGGCGAACGGCTGGTAGCTGACCCGGCATTGCCGGTACGCGGTCGAGACCGGCATTTCCTCCTCGATCCGAAAGCGCGCGACGCCGGTGAGCTGGATCAGATAACGGCCGTCGCCGCTCTCGGCGAACTGGGTGATGCGGCCGACACAGCCGACCCGGAACAGATGCGGCTTGTTGTGGTCGGGACCGGGATGCGCCGGATCGGGCTGGATCATGCCGATCAGCCGGTGCGTCGCCTGCAGCGCGTCGTCGATCATCGCCAGATAGCGCGGCTCGAAAATGTTGAGCGGCATCTGCCCGCGCGGCAGCAGCAGAGCCCCGGGCAACGGAAAAACCGGAATGATCTCGGGAAGCGCTTCCGGCCCCTTGTAGGCGATATTCATCGGCATGTCGCACTCCCGCTTCGCGACGGCACCGAGATTGTCAGCAGCACGATCGAAAGCGGATAGCCGCTCGCCGCGATCATGCCGTCACGCAAACAGAATTGACGACAGCCTTTTGCGGCCTTCGATGGTCGCCTCGTCGGTCGGACCCCAGGCATCGAAGAACTGAACCAATTGCTTGCGCGCACCGTCATCGTTCCATTTGCGGTCGCTTTTGACGATGGTCAGCAGGTGCTCGAGCGCATCGCGCCGTTGGCCGTTGCCGTTGAGCGCCAAGGCAAGATCGAACCGCGCCTGATGATCGCGCGGATCGGCGGCGACCTTCTGCTCGAGCTCGGTCACCGGGCCGAGCGTCTTGGCCTGCTCGGCAAGCTCGAGCGCCGCGCGCGCGGCGGCGACCGCCGAGTCGCCCAGCTTGGCTTCCGGCACCATTGCCAGCGTCTGCCGCGCCTGATCGAGCGCGCCGGTCGCGACATAGCAGCGGGCGAGCCCGGCTAGCGCCGCGATATTGGTGCCGTCCTCGGCGACAAGCTGGGAATACATCTGCGCTGCGGCGTCGGCATCGCCTTCGGCCAGCGCCGCCTCGGCCTCTTTCAATAAATCCTGCGCCTCGCCGCCTATGCGATCCTTGGTCAGCCGCTCAAGGAACTGCACCACCTGGCTTTCCGGCAGCGCCCCCATGAAACCGTCGGCCGGCTGGCCGTTGACGAAGGCGATGACCGCCGGGATCGACTGGATGCCCATCTGGCCGGGGATGGCCGGATGCTCGTCGATATTCATCTTGACCAGCTTGACCTTGCCCTTGGCCGCCTTGACGGCCTTTTCCAGGACCGGGGTCAACTGCTTGCAGGGGCCGCACCACGGCGCCCAGAAGTCGACCAGCACCGGCTGGCGGCGCGATTCCTCGATGACGTCCTTGACGAAACTTTGCGTCGTCGTGTCCTTGACGACAGTGTCCGCGGTTGCGGTGGTGGCTTGCTGCAACATGATCCTTGCCCACGATCCGGCTTTCCCATGGAGCCGGATGCTGCCCTGTTTCCCCGCCCTAAATGGGAAGAAACCGGGCAAAATGCAATCAGGGTGGTCTCAGGCGGGAGCGCCGGAAACCGGCTCGATGCGCGGCGGATGGCCGGTGGCTTCGAGGAACCGAACCAGTCCCTCGCGGGAAATGCTGGTGGTGGCGGTATTCACCAGGGGGTGAAAGTTCAAAACCGCATGCTGCATCATCGCCGCATCCAGCACCACGGTGACCCGGCCCTGCGTGTCGTTGAGCGCGGCGAACGGCGTCACCGAGCCCGGTTCGACGCCAAGAAGCGCGCGCATGAGTTCGGCCGAGCCGAACGAAAACCGTCCCGACGCCCCCAACAGCCGGTGCAGCGCGCGCAACTCGATGGCGGCGTCCTCGCCCGCCACCACGAGATAGGGGACACCTTTTTTATCGCGCAGGAACAGGTTCTTGGTATGGCCGCCGGGAATGGCGCCGCGCAGGTCCCGGCCTTCCCCGACGGTGAAGACGGCCGGATGGGTCACGGTCTGGTGCGGGATGCCGAGCTCATCGAGATAGGCAAAAAGCGCGGCCGGCGAGGCTGACATGGCCGGTTTTTAGAGCATCGGCCGGAACAGTGCATGCTGGTTTTGCAAAAGGCCGCGCTTCCGGCTGATTTTTCGGCCGCGGTCCGGGGAAATTTGGCCGAACCGTGGTCCCGGCCGCGGGACCCCGCGGTTGCAAAGCGGTAAGCTCTTTGGCATAGCTTGGGCCATGGCCGGGGGCATTGCCTGCGGCTATCTTACCCTTCTCGGATGCGGGTGTAGCTCAGGGGTAGAGCACAACCTTGCCAAGGTTGGGGTCGAGGGTTCGAATCCCTTCGCCCGCTCCATTTTCAACGCGTTCTAGGCTGCGCTCCTGCGCGAGCTTGGCTTCGGCAGATCGATCGCCAACTCCGAATTCATCTTAGCCAACGCTTCATCAATGACCCACAGGTGTGAACTGTGGCGCAGATCAAGCAGGCGACGCACCGAATTTTCCGGCATGCCGAGTTCCTTCGCCAGCCTCAGCTTTGACCAGCCGCGACTGCGCATCGTTTCGTAGACCGCCAACTTGGCCGTCACGAGCGAGGGTAAGACGGCCCGATGGAGACCCGAACGCCCGGCGCCATGTCTTGGCAGCGGCCGGCCGGCTTTCAGGTAACCTTCTAGCGCTGCGATCACGCAGTCGACCGCGTTCCGCCGCGCCTCGGTCTCGGTTTCACCTTCTGTCAACGCTTCGGGAATCCCCGGAAAGCGAACAAGCCACCACCCGTTTTTTTGCCGCTCCAGCTTGTAGCGATATCCAAACGCCATCATCCGTTCTCCAAATCAGATCTCGTCAGGCCAAGCTGATCAAGCATGGCCTTAAGAAGTCCGGGCCCGATTTCTTTCCTGCGATCCTTCAGGGTCGTAAACCTGTTACCGAAGTACAAGCGGCCGTGACTCCCTTTACCGTGGCCACTATCAAAAGAGACGAGCACACCACCTGTCGGCCAATCCGTTTTATCTTCCTTGGGAATTCATGGCCGTTCATGGATATAAATTCGCACATATCTGTGCGAATCACAACGATCGATCCAAGTGGCAATAGGTCCGCTGCGGCGCCCATCAATCGTCTCAGCCGGTCGGGTGGCAGGTTGCTTTCGCGTATAGCAACCGCCACAACCCCACAGCAGGGCTGACATAGAAGGGTGCGCGCGCCGCATGGACGAGGACGAACGATATTGGCGCAGCAACCTCGCGGTCTGCCTGATCGGCTCGTTCACGACCATCGTCGCCATGACGCTCCTGCTGCCGTTTCTGCCGATTTATGTCGAGCAGCTCGGCGTCTCGGATCAGGCCGCGATCGCGCAATGGTCGGGCGCCGCCTACGGCGCGACCTTCTTCGCCGCCGCGCTGGTGGCGCCGCTATGGGGACGGCTCGCCGACCAATACGGCCGCAAGCTGATGCTCATTCGCGCGAGTCTCGGCATGGCGGTCGCCATGTCGCTGATCGGCATGGCCCATAATGTGTGGGAACTGGTCGGGCTGCGGCTGTTCGCCGGCTTTGCCGGCGGCTACGCCTCCGGCTCCACCATCCTGGTGGCGACGCAGACGCCGAAGGCGCGCTCCGGCTGGGCGCTCGGCATGCTGTCGTCGGGCATCATGGCGGGCAATCTGGTCGGCCCCTTGATCGGCGGCGCGCTGCCGCCGCTCATCGGCATCCGTGCGACCTTCTGGGCCGCCGGCGGCGTGATCTTTCTGACGTTCATCGCCACTACCTTCCTCATCCGCGAGCAGAAGCGGTCGCCGCACGCCAAGAAAGCCGCCGCCGCGGCCGGCTGGGCGCAAATCCCGGACAAGCGGCCCGTGGTCGCCATGCTGACCATGGGGCTGTTGTTGATGCTGGCCAACATGTCGATCGAGCCGATCATCACCATCTATGTCGAGCAGATCGTGAAAAATGCCGCAGAGGTGACGCTGGTCTCCGGCGTGGTCATGTCGGCGGCGGCGCTCGGCAGCATTCTCTCGGCATCGCGGCTCGGCAAGCTCGCCGACCGCGTCGGCCATTGGCGCGTGCTGATCGGCGCGCTCGCGGTTTCGGCGCTGCTGTTGATCCCGCAAGCCTTCGTCACCGCCGGATGGCAGCTCGTCGGCTTGCGCTTTTTGATGGGGCTTTCGCTCGGCGGCCTGCTGCCCTGCATCACCAGCATCATTCGCCACAACGTGCCGGACGGCATCGCCGGCAGGGTGCTCGGCTACTCGACGTCGTCGCAATATGTCGGCCAGGTCGTGGGCCCGCTGCTCGGCGGCTTTGTCGGCGGGCATATCGGCATGCGCGCGGTGTTTCTCGGCACCTCGCTGCTGATGGGCCTGGGCGCTGCCTACGCGGCAGTGTCGCGACAGGAGGACAAGACGCTCGCCTGATCGCCAACGCCGGCGCCTGCGCCAAGAGCCTGCCTGCGCCAAGAGCCTGACTGCGCCAAGAGCCTGACTGCGCCGGCGAAACTAGGCTAACATCGATTTCCTCTTCGGAACTGCCGGGAATGCCGTCCACAGAAAACAACCTTCCGTCCGCGCCCCAGCGGGTGCTCGCCTTGACGTTATTGTGGCTGTGCGGTGCGTGCCTGCGGCTGACCGTGCTCGCGGTCCCGCCGGTCGTGCCGCTCTTGCACGCGGATCTGCATCTGACCGAAACCGGGGTCGGCTGGCTTTCGAGCCTGCCGCCGATGCTGTTTGCCGTTGCGGCGATCCCGGGCGCGCTCCTGATCGCACGCTTCGGTCTCATTCCGGCGCTGATCGTCGGCCTCCTGCTCAACGCCCTCGGCTCGGCCGCGCGCGCCGCGGTCGCCGCGCCGGCGATGCTCTACGCGTCGACCATCGTGATGGCGGCCGGCGTCTCGATCATGCAGCCGTCGCTGCCGCCGTTGGTGCGGGCCTGGTTTCCGCAGCGCATCGGCTTTGCCACCGCGGTCTATACGACCGGATTGCTGATCGGCGAAATTCTTGCCGCGTCGCTGACGATTCCGCTCGTGCTGCCGCTCGCGCATCACAGTTGGCGGCTCAACTTCGTCTTCTGGTCGATCCCAGTGCTGATCACCGCGGCACTCGTTGCGATTTTTGCGCCGCGGCTCGGCGGCACACCGGGAGCGAAACCTGCGGCGCCCCTGGCCGGCCGCCGCTGGTGGCCGGATTGGCGGCAGCCGCTGATCTGGAAGCTTGGGCTCATCCTCGGCAGCGTCAACGCGACTTATTTCGTGACCAACGCGTTTCTGCCGGATTACATGACCGCCGACGGGCGCCCCGATCTGATCAGCACGGCGCTCACCGCCATCAATGTCGGGCAGTTGCCGGCGGCCTTTCTGATGCTCGGCATTGCCGGACGCCTGGTGACGCGGCCCGCGGCCTATGTGGCCACCGGATCGCTGGCGCTGATTTCTCTGATCGGCATGCTGACGATGCACGGCGGCTTCATCGTGTTCTGGGTCGCCATCCTCGGCTTCACCGGCGCGGTGACGCTGATCCTGGCGCTGGCGCTGCCGTCGGTGCTCAGCGCGCCCGATGACGTGCATCGCACTTCGGCGGGCATGTTCACCGTCAGCTACAGCGTCGCGATGCTGCTGTCGATTTTCGGCGGCTGGCTGTGGGATAAAACCCACTCGCCGATCGTCGGCTTTGCTCCGGTCGCGGCCTGCGCGGTCCTGGTGATCGCGCTCGCCGGAACCGTGCGCCACGCCGAGCGGCATTTTCAAACAAACAACAAATAAAGCCCGGCCGCCGGCAAATGGAACTTTTTCACAGCGTTTGTGCGTCGATTAATTCAATACAATCTTAAGTTAAAAACCCGACACTCGCGTGCAGGGGACACTCCCTGCGCGTGAGAAATGCCATGCCGCCAGACGACATCGTCCGGCTGGTTCCAGAGACGACCTTGCCAGTGCAGCGCAAAAGACGCTGGTCGCCGCCGACTGTGATCAGATCCGAAATCGAAGAAACCGAAAAATTTCTGCACGTGAGCGAAGTCACGGTGCCGATCGTGCAAACCGGCGTTTCCTGAGCGCATCGGCGCGCCGGCCGCGGCACCTTCGCGTCGAAGCGGAACCGCATTCGCGAGCCTTGCTGCAGTGCGCTCGGCCGGCGGCTAATAGCCCGCCGCCAGCCCGACGGGCGTGCGCGGATCGGCGGCGCCGACGAATCCACCAGGCGTCACCATGATCGATTCGGCCGAGGTGAACGGCCGCTGCGGCACGACCTTGTCGCCGCGCGCCTGCAAGATGGCGATCACGTCGGCGGGCACGCCGGGCTCGGCGAAGACCTGATCCGGCAGCCATTGATCATGCACCCGCGGGGCGGCGACGGCGGCGGCCAAGGTCATGCCGCGATCGATGACATTGACGATCACCTGCAGCACCGTCGTGATGATGCGGCTGCCGCCGGGCGAGCCGACGACAAGGAACGGCTTGCCGTCCTTTAGGACGATCGTCGGCGTCATCGACGACAGCGGCCGCTTGCCCGGTCCGGGCTCGTTGGCCTCATAACCGACCAGACCGTAGGCATTCGGCGCTTCGGGCTTGGCGGCGAAATCGTCAAGCTCGTTGTTGAGCAGAACGCCGGTGCTGCCGGCGACCAGTCCGACGCCGTAGGCGAAATTGAGCGTGTAGGTATTGGCGACCGCGTTGCCGAAGCGGTCGATGATCGAGAAATGCGTGGTGTTGTGGCCTTCGGGATCGGCGCCAGCGCCGGCGCCGGCGCGAATGGCGCTGGCCGGCGTCGCCTTGGCCGGATCGATCGTGGCCCGCCAGCGCGCCGCATAGGCCTTGGAGACAAGCCGCGCCACCGGATCGTGCACCTTGTCCGGATCGCCCAGAAACAGGCCACGATCGGCGTAGGCGCGTTTCATCGCTTCGATCTCGAGATAATCAGTCTGCGCCGCGTCGTCGCGGGCGAGATCGTAGCCTTCCAGAATGTTGAGCATCTCGACGAGCTCGACGCCGCCCGACGACGGCGGCGGCATGGCAATCACGTCATAGCCGCGATAGGTGCCGCGCACCGGCTCGCGCTCGATCGCGCGATAATTCTTCAGATCGCCGGGTGTCATCACGCCGCCCGCAGCCTGCACGGCGGCG
>Ga0335074_10015925_pt1 | contig 10578 bp, 11 predicted proteins | sample Lox_Sample_23_FD_206715 | JGI IMG/M metagenome (GOLD analysis project Ga0335074, IMG submission 206715) | Soil microbial communities from Loxahatchee National Wildlife Refuge, Florida, United States - Lox_Sample_2.3 | ecosystem: Environmental > Terrestrial > Soil > Wetlands | place: USA...
GCGGATGTGGCGCCGACCGTGCTGGGCGTGCTCGGGATCTCGCAGCCTCCGGGCATGACGGGCCATTCGCTGATCTCGTAGCGGGTCGCCGGGGGCCCGATCCGATGATCGATCCGATGATCGATCCGATGATGCGTGTGCGTTCAAGCGCCGCCGCGGGTGGGGCGCTTGAACCGTTTCGCATGAATGTCCCGCACCTGGGTTCACGCGCCCGGCGCGGGTGGGGCGCTTGAACCGTTTCGCATGAATGTCCCGCACCTGGGTTCACGCGTCGAGAGCGAGGCGGCGCTTGAAGCCTCGTGCGTAGGATCGCCCTCACTCTTGCTAGACTTGACAAGGAGCGACTTAGATTTTATATTTGAGCCGCTGTAGAAAAGACTTCCACAGGAGAAACTGACATGGCACTTATTCGCTGGGAGCCGGCCCCGTTTGCAACGGACTTCAACCGGCTGTTCAACTCGTTCTTCGACACCCCGACGACGGCCGCGGACGGCTCGGTCGCCCGCCGCTGGATTCCGGCGATGGACCTCGCCGAGACTGAAGGCGACTACGTTCTGAAGGCCGACCTGCCGGGTCTGACCGACAAGGACGTGCACATCGAGTTCGAGAACAACGTTCTCACCGTCTCGGGCGAGCGCAAGGTCGAGAACGAGGAGTCCGGTAAGGGCTTCCGTCGGGTCGAGCGCTCGTACGGCTCGTTCATCCGCAGGCTGACCCTCCCCGAGGGCGTCGACGCGGACGCGATCAAGGCGACCGTCAACAACGGCGTACTAGAGGTTCGGGTCCCGAAGCCCGAGGCCGTCAAGCCGCGCAAGGTCGAGATCGCCGTGGGCACCGAGCAGCCCGCGATCGAGAGCTAAGAGCAGGTAGCGTCGCGCGGGTGTTCACGATCGACACCCGCGCGAACGCCTCTCTAGCGCGCACCGGCACGCTGCACCTGGCGCACGGGACGGTACGCACACCGGCATTCGTCCCGCTCGCGACCCGCGGCGTCGTCAAGGCGCTCGAGCCGCGGGACGTCGAGGCCCTCGGGTACGAGATGGTCCTCGGCAACACCTTCCACCTGTTGCTCGCGCCGGGCCCCGAGCTGATCGAGCGGTTCGGCGGCTTGAACGAGTTGATGCGCTGGCAGCGCCCGATCATCACCGACTCGGGCGGCTTCCAGGTCTTCTCGATGGGCCACGGCACCGTCGCGGACGAGATCAAGGGCCGCCGCGGCTCCGGCGAGCAGGGCGCGATCCTGTCGATCGCCGAGGAGGGCGTTCGCTTCCGCTCCTACATCGACGGCGCCGAGCGGTTCCTCGGGCCAGAGGACTCGATGGCCGTCCAGGCGGCGCTCCGCTCAGACATCGCGCTCGTGTTCGATGAGTGCACGCCGTTCCACGTCACCCGCGAGTACACGGCGCGCTCGACCGAGCGCACGCACCGCTGGCTCGAGCGCTGCCTGCGCTGGCACGCCGACCATGGACCGCGCGGGCAGCGTGTGTACGGGATCGTCCAGGGGGGCGTCGAGCACGACCTGCGGGTCGAGTCGGCGGCAGCAGTCGCCGCCAGCGCCTGCGACGGGATCGCGATCGGCGGGTCGCTCGGTCAGGAGAAGCAGCAGATGTACGAGGTCGTCGAGTGGACGACGACCGAGCTGGAGAAAGGCGCATCCGGACGCCCGCGCCACCTGCTCGGGATCGGGGACATCGACGACCTGATCCGGGGCGTGGAGCTCGGGATCGACACGTTCGACTGCGCGATGCCGACCCGGCTCGGCCGCCACGGCGTCGCGATCGTTCCCGAGCCGGACAAGCGCTGGCGGCTCGACCTGATCAAGGGAGGCTCGCGTGAGAGCGAGGAGCCGATCCTCGAGGGGTGCCCCTGCCCGTCCTGCAGCGCCGGCTACAGCCGTGCTTACCTTCACTATCTGCTGCGCGCCGGCGAGCTGACGGCGATCCGCCTCCTCACGCTCCACAACCTGAGCTTCGTCGGCCGGCTGATGGCAGACCTCCGGAACGCCGTCGCGGGGGGCACGCTGGCCGAGGTGGCGGCGGCGCTCCGAGCTGGCAGCGCCCCGCGCGCTACTTCGTGTACTGGTTGATGAACCCCTGCAGCGAGTTGACGACGCTGTTGAAGTCGTTGCCGACGACCTGACGGAAATGCGTGACCGTGTTCGAGGTGCTGGTGGCGATCACGACCGCCACCGCCACCGCCACGATGAACACGAGCGCGAGGAAGAAAACGGCGAACACCCGTCGCGCGGTGCGCCCGCGTCGTTGATCCTGACGTCGGTCTGCGCTCGTCGCGCGCGCCGGCTCGCGGCGTCGTTGCTCCCCGGGAACGATCCTTGGCGTGACGGCTTCGCGGGATGTGGGCGGCGCGGTCCCCGGCCGCGGTGCGACCCGCGTCGCGGCTGTGGGCGCGCCCGGCACCGCGGTTCGTGGCAGTACTCGCGTGGCCGCGCGCGTGCCGAGATGCGCAGTCTGAGAGGTCCCGTCGACGGGCGAGATCCCGCGAGCTCCGTTCTGAACCATCTTCGCGAACGTCATCGCATCGGCCGGGCGGGCTTCCTGATCGATCTCGAGCGCCATCGAGATCGCAGACGCGAGCTCGGGCGGGACCCTCGGGTTCACGTGATCAAGCGGCGCGGGCAGCTCCCGCTGCTGCATCAGGGCGAGCTCTGAAAGAGATGTCGCCTCATATGGGAGGCGGCCAGACAGCAGCTGGTAGGCGACCACGCCGAGCGAGTACAGGTCGGCGCGCGGTCCGGCTTCCTCGCCGCGCGCCTGCTCGGGGGAGAGGTAGGCGGCGGTGCCGAGGACGGACCCGACCTGCGTGATGCTCGACTGATCGGTCGCGCGGGCGATGCCGAAGTCCGCAAGCTTGACGATGTCCGAATCGGACACGAGCAGGTTGCCGGGCTTCACGTCGCGGTGGATGACGCCGTTGCGGTGCGCGTAGTCCAACCCTCGACAGGACTGGGAGATGATGTCGACGGCCTGCTCGACGTCGAGGTGGCCGCGATCGCGAAGCAACTCGGCGCAGGACTTGCCGGCAACGTGCTCCATGACGATGAAGTGCTGGTGCTGGCTCTCATCGAATCCGAAGTCGAAAACCTGCACGATGTTCGGGTGCACGAGTCGCGCCGCCGAGAGCGCCTCGCGGCGAAAGCGCGAGATGAATGTCGCATCGTCCGCGAGGTGTTCGGCGAGCAGCTTGATCGCGACACGGCGCTCGAGTCGCTGGTCGAGTGCCAGGTAGACGGTCGACATGCCGCCGACGCCAAGGCGTCCCTCGAGTTGATACCGGCCTGAAATGGTCGTCGCGCTCGTCATGGTCCGTTCCCGCCGCCGCCGGTGCCGCCGTTGCCGCCGCCGAGTCCGGCTCCTCCCGAGCCGTTACTTGAAGTACCCGAACCGCTCGTTGTCGTTGCAGTCGAGGTCGCCGTGGTCGTCGAGGTGACGGTCGACGGTGAGCTCGTGGTCGACGACGAGGAGCTGGTGGTCGTCGGCTTCGAGGTCGTCGTGTCCGTGGTCGTCGTCGAGGACGAGGTGGTGGTCTTTGTCGTGGTGCTCGAGCGGCAGGCGGTTTGGGCGTAGATCGCGGCCTTCTGTACGCCCGCGTTGAGGTTGGCCTTGAGCGATGGGTTCACCGACGCCGGGAGGTTCTCGCCTTCGTTGCGTAGCGAGACGGCGGCGTTGGACGCCTCCGCGCAATTACCCGACTGGACGGCGGACGTCAGCGAAGAGACCGCGGCGTTCAGATCGCCCGACTGATCGCCCGAGAGCAGGCCAGCACCACCGCCGCAGGCGGTGAGAGATAAAGCGGCGAGGCAGAGCCAGCCGACGAGGAGTGCGCGGGGCGCGTAGCGCATCCGCGCGATCACTTTAGAGGCTCATGCGGTTGGGTTCCTGTTAGCGGGCTCCACGGATCATTTCCCCGCTCGCCCGGGACGGCGCTCATTGCCCGTAGAACAGACGCTCGGCGAGCGAGTCGGGCAGCCGAGCCTCACGGATCGCGGCCGCCGCCCCCGCGATGTCGTACTCGACTCGCCGGAACGTCGCGGTCCATTTCTCGTCGTCGAGCTCGAGCCATGCCGCCCGCGGATCGCCGTCGCGCGGCTGCCCGACACTGCCGGGATTAACGAGCCACTCGCCCTCGCGCATGTCGAGCTGCTCGTCCTCGTTTCTCGTTTGCCCTGTCGCGGTCTCGTCCGGTGCCCGCGAGAACGAGAGAGCCACGTGGGAATGCCCGATTAGGCAGACTCGGTGCTGCTGCATGTCGAGGCATAGCTCGGCCTGGAGCGGCGAGAGCACGTACTCCCAGATCGGGTCGCGTGGGCTTGCGTGATAGAGGCCGGCGGACTCTTCCAGGTGCAAGGGCTCGAGCCCGCGAAGGAAGGCGAGCGTCTCGGGGGTGATCGTCTCCTGAGTCCACTCGGCAGCGAGCGCCGCCCCGCGCGAGAACTGCTCGAGCGGCAGCTTGCCGCACACGCCGAGGTCGTGGTTGCCCGCCAAGCAGATCGCGGCGTGCTCGCGGGCCAGCTCCACGCACGCATCGGGCTCGGCTCCGTAGCCCACGAGATCGCCGAGGCACCACAGCTCCTGGGCCTCCGAATCGCCGATTTCGTCTAGCACCGCTTCGAACGCGTGGCGGTTGCCGTGGATGTCCGAGACGATCGCGACCCTCATGTCTACTCTCTCTGCGGTGAGCGATCCCGACCGTCAAGGATCCCGCGTGCTGCCCGCGATCCTACTCGCGGGGGCGGCAGCGGAGGCCGGTGCTCGGTTGTTGACGCCGCGCGTGCAGCCGATTTCGCCGGCGCCCGTGGACGTGCGGAGCTACTTCTCCGAGCAGGAGATAGCGCGCGGCAGGCGGTTCGCGCGGCCCCAGCTCGCGCTCTCGCTGGCGCGCAGCGCGATCGAGCTCGGAGTGCTCGCGACAATCGTCCGTAAGCGGCCGAGGACACTTTCGGCGCTCGGGTCGAGGCCGGTTGCAGGCGGTGCGCTCGCCGGGGCCGGGCTGGCAGTCGGGCTGTCACTGCCCCCGCTTCCGCTCTCCGCGGTGTCCCGAATCCGTGCGCTGCGGGTCGGGCTCGTCACGCAGTCCTGGCGCGGCTGGGCGGTCGACCTCGTGAAGGGGGCGGCGATCGAGGCCGGAATCGCTGGAGCCGGCGGCGCGGCCGTCGTGGCGGCGACACGCCGCTATCCCAGCAATTGGTGGCTTCCGCTCGGTGGCGGGGCGGTCGCGTTCGGGGCGCTCGCCGCTGCGCTGGCGCCGGTGGTGCTCGACCCGGTGTTCAACGACTTCACGCCGCTCCCCGAGGGCGAGACCCGCTCCGATGTGCTCGAGCTGGCGAGCGCAGCGGGCGTGAAGGTGGGGGAGGTGTACTCGGTTGATGCAAGTCGCCGGACGACCGCCGCTAACGCATACGTCGCGGGTCTCGGCCCGACCAAGCGCGTCGTCCTGTTCGACACCCTGCTCGATCGCTACAGCCGCGACGAGCTGCGCCTGGTGGTGGCCCATGAACTCGGGCACGTCCGCCACCGCGACGTCCCGCGAGCGGTGCTGTACGCCGCGGTGGTTGCGCCCGCCACCGCACGGGCAGTGCAGCGCCTCGGGGGTGCGCTCTCCGAGGAGCGCGGTACGCCCGCGGCGCTGCCCGCGCTGGCTCTGGCAGCCGCGCTACTCGCCACGCCGCTCGGGATGATCGGCAACCGGCTGTCACGTGCGGTCGAGCGCCGCGCCGATGAGTTCTCGCTCCGGCTGGCGGGGGCGCCGGACGCGTTCGTGTCGTTCGAGCGCACGATCGCGCTCCAGAATGTGGCCGACGTCGAGCCGCCCGGGTGGGTCAGCAGGCTGCTCGCGTCACATCCGCCGACTGCCGAGCGGATCGGCGCCGCGGTCGCGTTCGCGGCGGGCGGGGACTAGTCCGAGGACTCGTCCTCGTCGTACTCAGCTGTCCCGCCGTACTCCGGCAGGTTCTTGATCCCCTCGCGCGTCTGCCACTTCGAGTAGTTGTCCTGCAGTGCGTCGATCAGCTCGCGCATGAACTTCGGCGCGAGATTGATCCTCGAGACGACGACTCCCGGGATCTCCTCGTCCTCGACCTCGTGGTCGACGCGGGCGAAGGTGATCGTGAACTCGTAATCCGAGTGGCTTACGTTCGCGAAGTTCGCGTACTTGCCGCCCATGTCCTCGGGCGAGAAGTGGATGTTGATGTGGCGCTCTGGCTGGTTCGATTCCATGTTGAGGCTTAGTATCCCATCGTGAGGATTGTCATCGTGGCCGTGGGCAGACTGCGCCCCCCGTTCGTGGATGACGTCAATCACTATCAGAAGCTGATCGGGCGCCGCGCCCGGGTCGAGCTGATCGAGGTGCGCGAGGACGATCAGCTGCACCGGCGACTGCCGGAGCGGGCGTTCGTGTCGCTGCTGCATCGGCATGGAGAAGCGCTTGACTCGATCGCGTTCAGCGAGTTCCTCGAGCGCCGCCGGCAGAGCGGACTTGATTTGTGCTTCGTTATCGGTGGTCCATTCGGACTCGAGCTCGACGACGTCGACCACCGCCTGTCGCTCGGTCCGGCGACGCTCCCTCACCAGCTGGCGCGGGTGGTGCTGCTGGAGCAGCTATACCGCGGCCACAAGATCCTCGCCGGCGAGCCGTACCACTACTGATGCCCGACCGCTCCGATCTGGTCCGCTTGGCGGAAATGCGCGTCGAGCGCCGGGAGCGCGAGTTACACCAGTTCGTGCGCAGGCTCTCGCTCCTGCTGATCGCGCTGGTGATCCTGGTGCTGGTGGGCAGCTTCGGGTATGCGGCGAGCGAGGGAACGTCGATCGGCTACGGGTTCTCATGGACGCTCGACACCGTCACGACGCTCGGCGTCATCCCGCAGCCCCACGACACCGGCGGCCGGGTGCTGCAGGCCGCTCTCGAGATCTTCGGCATCGGTACGCTCTTCTACGGGCTGGCGACCGTCGCTGAGTTCTTCGTCTCCGGCCAGTTGAGCGGCCTACTCGCGGCGCGCAGGATGCAACGGATGATCGACGCGTACACGGACCACTACATAATCTGCGGCTACGGCCGCGTCGGCCGGCAAGTGGCCACAGATCTCCGTGCCGCCGGCGCGAAGTTCGTCGTCGTCGACCCCAATCCGACCCGCCGCGAAATCGCCGAGCAGGACGGCGTCTCGCTGATTGAGCGCTCGGCGGCTGACGATGACGTGCTGCAGGCTGCCGGGATCGACCGCGCCGCCGCGGTCGTGGCGTGCGTTGACTCCGATGCCGAGAACATCTTCATTGCGCTGAGCGCGCGGCAGCTCCGCTCAGACCTGCTGATCGTGGCTCGGGCTGCGCGGGAGGAATCCGAGCGGAAGATGCTGCTCGCCGGGGCCGACCGGGTGATCTCTCCGTACAAGACCTCGGGTTCGGAGATGGCGCGAATCGCGCTGCACCCCCAGGTCGGCGGGACCGTTGCGATCGCTGCCGATTTCCGGATGGAGGAGATCGACGTCCCGGCCATGTCTGCGGGCACCGGCAAGATGATCCAGGATGTCCGAGGCTCGTCGGTGATCGTCGCGGTTCGCCGACCCGACGGCAAGCTCGAGGCGCAGCCCGCTCCCGACACCGTGATCTCGGCGGGGGACAAGGTATTCGCGCTCGGCACGCCGGTCGCGATCGAGCAGCTCGAAGGGGTCTTCCAGCAGGCGGCGAGCACCAGCTCATGAGCAGCGGGTCGCCCCCCCTTGACTCCCTGCGCGCCGCCGTCCGCGAGGCGGCCGCTGCCGTACGCGGCGAGGCTGCGAACGGTGCATCCAGCGCCGGCGCTGAGGCGCGGCTCGACCGCTCGCGGCGTGCCGGCCAGGGCGACTACTCGACGAACGTGGCGATGCTGCTCGCGCCGGCGCTCGGCGAGCCTCCGCGCGAGATTGCCGAGCGAATCGGCGAACAGCTCGCGACTGTGCTCGGCGACGCGCTGTCGAGCACGGAGGTAGCCGGGCCCGGTTTCCTGAACCTGTACATGTCCGACGTCTGGGTGCGAGATGCGCTCACCGGCGTGCTTGAGGCTGGGGCCGCGCTCGGAGCAGGCGAAGCCGATCCGGTGCGGCGGATTCTGGTCGAGTTCGTGTCCGCCAATCCGACCGGACCGCTGGTCGCCGCTAGCGGCCGGCACGCCGCGTACGGGGACGCGCTCGCGCGGATCCTCGAGCACTGCGGTCACTCGGTGTCTCGCGAGTACTACTTCAACGATGCGGGCAGCCAGATCCACCGCCTCGGCCAGTCGATTCAAGCCCGCGCGCGTGGGGAGGAGGTGCCAACGGACGGCTACAAGGGCGGCTACGTCGAATCGCTCGCCGCGGAGATCCCCGAGGCGGCGACCGGCGACGTCGACGAGGTGGCCTCGCGTGCGGTCGACCTGCTGCTGTCCCAGATCAAGGCCACGCTCGAGCGCTACGAGGTTCGGTTCGACACGTTCTTCTCCGAGAGCGCACTACATGAGGGATCACCGAACGCGGTCGAGCGGGCGCTCGCGCAGCTCGAAGACGCCGGCCACACCTACCGCCACGAGGGCGCGCTGTGGCTACGGACGTCCTCGTTCGGCGACAACGAGGATAGGGTCGTCCTGCGCTCGAACGGACAGCCGACCTACTTCGCCGCCGACCTCGCGTACATGCTCAACAAGCGCGATCGCGGCTTCGAGCTCCAGCTCGACCCGGTCGGCTCCGACCACCACGGGTGGGCTATCTCGGTCAAGGCCGGGATGGCCGCGCTCGGCGAAGACCCCGATTCGATCGAGGCACCGCTGATCCAGTTCGTGCACCTGGTCGACGGCGGTGAGCGTGCCGCGATGTCCAAGCGGCGCGGCGAGTTCGTCACGCTCGATGATCTGCTTGACGAAATCGGGGTCGATGTCTGCCGGTACTTCATGCTCCAGCGCTCGCACGACCGCACCCTCGACCTCGATCTCTCGCTCGCACGCGAGCAGTCGGACAAGAACCCGGTCTACTACATCCAGTACGCGCACGCCCGGATCGCGTCGATCCTGCGACGGGTGAGCCCCGAGCGACTGGACGCAGCGCTGGCCGGGCCGTGGGACGACGTCATGCTCGAGCCGTCAGAGCGAGCGCTCGTGCTGAAACTGGCCTCGTTCCCCGAGGAGGTAGCCGAGGCGGCGGACCGGCGCGCGCCCCACCGGATCACGAGCTACGCGCACGAGCTCGCGCAGTCGTTCACCGCCTTCTACCGGGACTGCAAGGTGATCGGCGCGACGCCGGACGGGGTCGAGGCGTTCCGTCTCGCGCTGTCGGCCGCGGCTCAGCGGACGATCGCACTGTCCCTCGGGCTCCTCGGCGTGAGCGCGCCCGACTCGATGTGACGCCTTAGTCGAAGCGCGCCAGGTCCTGCTCCAGGCGCAGCGCCTCGGCGGGCTCGATCTCCGGCTTGGGCTTGGAGTCGGCGGCCGCGGCCCGTCTCTGCTGAGCTCGCTTCCATCGCGGAATCGTGAACAAGAGCAGCGCCACTCCCATGATGAGGACCGCCGGCGGCAGAACGTAGACGGTCAGGTTGAAGCCGTGGGCCGGCGGCAGCGCGAGCACGGCGACCGAGTACTGCGTGACCATGGCGTTGATGATCTGCTGTTTGTCGTCGCCCTGGTTGATCAGTCGGGTGATCTCGGCGCGCTCGGCGTCTGCTTCCGGTGACTGCGCCACCGGAAGCGGCTCCTTGCAGACAGTGCACATGAAATAGGTCTGCATCTGCGCGAGGCCTGGGCGCCCAGCGGCGGCGGCCGCCGGGGCAAGCGCGCCGCTCGCGAGCAGGCAGCAGGCCGCGATCACCGGCGCGATGCGTCTCACGCGCGCTCGCCGAGGATTCGGGGCAGCGTGTCCTTCAGCCAGCTGCCGTTCAGCTGGTAGCGGCGGAGCGCCGCGACCCTGCCCTGGCGGTTGATCACGAACGTCTCCGGGATTCCATTGGCGCCGTAGGCGCGGGCGAAGCTGCCGGTGATGTCGCGGACGACCGGATAGTCGATGTGGTTCTGGCGCACGAACCGCTCGGCGTCGCTCGTGTTGTCCAGGTAGGTGACGCCGAGGATCGTCGCGTCGTCGCCCGCGATCGCTCGCTGCTCGCGCGCCAGGATCGGCGCCTCAGCCTGACACGGGTCGCACCACGACGCGAACAGGTTCAGGACGACCACCTTGCCCCTGAGATGTTCCAGCGTCATCGTCTTCGAGGACCCGAGCACCGGCAGTGCAACATTTGCGTCCGGCGCCAGCGCCGGCTGGCCGCGCGCGATCGCCGCGTCGAGCGATGTGCTTACGCTCTCGCTCGCCACGCCGAACGCCAGCAGGCCGATCAGAGCAGCTGCGGCGAGCACGACCATCGACGGAAGCAGGTAGCGGCGCATGCCCGCTGAAGGGTAGTGGGACGGGCGCCGCCGGCGTCCCGGTCGCGAGCGTCCCCGAGACCTGCGACGCCTCGCCAACCGCGCCGTAAAATCCCCGCGGCGCGGACGTAGCTCAGTTGGTAGAGCGTCGGCTTCCCAAGCCGAAGGTCGCGGGTTCGAGACCCGTCGTCCGCTTGATCGAAAGGC
>Ga0335074_10015927_pt1 | contig 10576 bp, 8 predicted proteins | sample Lox_Sample_23_FD_206715 | JGI IMG/M metagenome (GOLD analysis project Ga0335074, IMG submission 206715) | Soil microbial communities from Loxahatchee National Wildlife Refuge, Florida, United States - Lox_Sample_2.3 | ecosystem: Environmental > Terrestrial > Soil > Wetlands | place: USA: Florida...
CGCCGCGGCCCTCCTCGCTCACCTGGGCGGAGACGACACCGGGATCATCTGGGATTTCAGCGCCGCTCCCGCCCGGTCATGAACCTCGCAGCGGTGTTGCAGCTGGCTGACCGGCGGCGGCAGACCGCGGCCCTTTACGCCCGGGTCCGCGAGGAGCCGGATCCCGCGGCCGCGCACGCGCTGTGGCGGGACGGCCGCGACCGGATGATGAGCTCGCACCCGCAGACCCCTGCACGCCGCCGACCCGATACGAGCCCACGGCGTGCCGTACTGGCCCTATGATCCGGCGCTGCGGTGAACCGTGCGGGTCGAGCCGGTCTCGGGACCGCGCCGGCTCGCGATCGATACCGGCCCGGATGGCGTGACCCGCCTGGAACAGGCCGGCTGGGTCATGCTCGCAAAGCCCGTCGGCCGACAGGTGGCGCTATGGTGGCTGGATCAGTACGGCGGTGGCCTGTTCCTGCCACTGCGGGACGAGACGGCTGGCACTGCCGGTTACGGCGGCGGCCGCTTCCTGCTCGACACGGCCAAGGGCGCCGATCTCGGCTCGGCCGGCCGGTCCCTCGTCATCGACCTGAACTTCCCGTACCACCCGTCCTGCCGGGTACGACGGCCGCTGGGCCTGCCCGCTCGCGCCAGACGACAACACCATCGACCTGCCCATCCCGGCAGGGGAGCGGCTGACCCCGCCGTGAGCCCTCATCGATCTTCAGCTCGATGAAGCGGAGAACAATACCTCGCGGCAGCCGTTCGGCGACCGGCGCTCAGGCGACCCGCGCCGTCACCAGCGTCTCGGGGGTATAGGGCCGCAGGCCGTCGGTCCGGTCGGCGAAGTACCGTGCTACGAGGTCGGCGCGGGTCGGGTGGTCCACGACCTGGAGCCCGCACCGGCTGATCAGTTTCTCGATTTCGTTGACGGGCCATCCGGGCTGAAGGGGCTCGCCCAGTGCGGCCGCGACCGGCGTGTATCTGCGGACGAACTCTCTGCCCACGTCGTCAAGCACGGACTCCTCGGCCCGGTAGGAGAACATCACCTCGGACCCGGCGGCGGTCCGCGCGATCGTGCGCATGGTCGACTCGATCGCCTGCGCGGTGAGGTAGGGCGCCACCCCGGTCCAGGAGAACATCGCCGGCTGGGCCCAGTCGAAGCCGGCCGCGTCCAGAGCGTGCTGAAGGGGGTCAGTCTCGAAATCGACCGGGACGAAGACGTGCGAGTCGCTCAGCGGAAGCGCGAGGTCCGTGATCCGGTCGTGCTTCCAGGCCTGGGAGGCAGGGTGATCGACCTCGAACACCCGCAGGCGGCGGAGCAGGTCCGGGCGCCGCCACGCGAACGAGTCAAGCCCGGCGCCGAGGATCATGTACTGCGTGAAGGCGCCGGCCTGCAGCCGGTCCTCGGCCAGTCGGCTGCGAACGCAGACCGCCGCGCGGGCCTCGCGGCCGATCTGGCCGGGGAGGAGCAGATCCAGCTGTTCCTGGATCTCATGCCACGCCGGCCCGGTGAGCACCATGGCCAGGACGTCGTCCAGCACCCACGGCGGCGTCTCGGTCATGCGGAACCACCCCCGCGCCACCGCCGCGATCATCGCGGTCCTGCTCGGGGCGCTTTCCACACCCTCCAGCGTCCGCGCACCACCCCCCGTCCGCATCGTCAAGACGAGCGCCTTCCGCGTGCCGTTGACGCCGGGCCGGCCGCGGCTTACGCGCCGGCTACTTGCCGGTCTCAGTGCCGATCGTCGGATTTGACGATGCGGGGCTGTTTCTGCCGCACGACAATCGGCGAGTACCGCAGATCGGGTCACTGGCCGGCGCCGAAGCGATGCAGTCACCCAGCCAGGCAGCCCGAAGGTCGTCGACCAGGGAGGGCGGGCCATGCCGCCGGATCATGTTCATTTCAACGGCAGCATCAACCTGGCCGATGCCGAGTCTGTGATGCGAGAGGTGACAGCGCGGACCCCGTCCGGCCTGCGGCGCATCCCGGACGGGGAGACCGGGGACCGAGGCAAGTGGATCGTCTTCCAGCTGCAGAAGTTCGTGCAGCTGCCCTGGCTGGTTCCGGTGCGGCCGGTGGATGCCGCGGAGGATGACTACGACCAGCTGCCCCAGCTGCGGCTGGCCGACGGGGTCGACCCGGCGGAGGCGGTCTGGCCGGACCTCGGCTATGCCGACGCCTACCTCGGGTCCTACCGCATCTTCGCCGCCCTGCGCGAGCAGGGCGTGATCCCAGCCGGTGTCCGGTTCCAGGTCGAGTACCCGACGCCGCTGGCCGCCATCGGCATCTACATCGCCCCCGGCCAGCAGCAGGCGCTGCTGGCCTCCTACGAGCGAGCGATGTTCGGTGACCTCGGCCGGCTGCTGAGCAAGATCCCGCCTGGTGAGGTGGCCGTGCAGTGGGACGTCGCGGTGGAGTTCGGCGTCCTGGAGGAGGCCTTCGCGCCCGGCGGCGCACAGGCCTTCGACGCGATCACCGCCGCCCTTGCACGCTGCATCGACCAGGTACCCGCAGACATCCCCGCTGGGCTGCACCTGTGTTACGGAGATTACGGCCACCAGCATTTCAAGCAGCCCGAGTCGCTGGCCCTGCAGGTCCGCGTACTGAACGCGGTCACCGGCGCCGCCCGCAGGCCGGTGAGCTTCGTGTCGTTCACCGTGCCGCAGTACCAGCGGGATGACAGTTATTTCGCGCCGCTGGCCGGGCTGACCGCCGGACCGGGCACCGAGCTGAACTTCGCGCTGGTGCCATATCATCCGGCCGAGCAGGCGCCGGGCACCACCGATGCCCAGGTCCAGCTCATCGATGCGGCCCTGGCGGCCAGCCCGGGCGGCCGCCGCGACTGGGGCGTCTGCACCGAATGCGGGATGGGCCGCGCGGCCCGCCAGGACATTCCGGCGCTACTGGACCTGCACCGCCAGATCGCCGCGGCCAGATAGCGCCGTCCGCGCACAGGCCAGGCCCTAGACCATGAAGGGACAGAACTTGGCGACCGCGCCGATCCGGCACGAGCATGCCGGAGGCAGCCAGTACGCCTCGACGGCGTCGCTGTTTTAGTACTGCGGCACACCGTATTGCCGACGCCGAAGGCCAGCCGGCGGTCGACTGGTACCGGCCGTTCCTGGAGACAACTTGGAGCCGACCATATACCGGATTACGGTCTCGGGACGCTTGACAAAGCGGCTCATGTCCGCCTTCGAGGGGATGAACGTGGAGCCCGGTATCGAGCAGACCGTCCTGGTCGGTGAGATCCGCGATCAGTCCCATCTGTACGGCGTGCTCGACCTGATGCGCGAACTGGGGCTGGATCTCATGAGCGTGGAAGCGAACCGGGGGACATCCGGGCCAGACGATGAGGAGAGCGCGAGATTAAAGGCGACAATGCGGGACTGGCGGCATGGCACCTCGGGTCGGCCCGGGTGATGAGCATCCGGTGTAGCTAAAGCACAAAGGGAGCGTCTGCGGACGCCAGGACGTTGACGAACGCGGGAAGCGCGTCACGCAGCGCACCGGAACCGCTCGTGTCCAGGCGCCCCAGGGCGGCGGCGCCCTCCGCTGGCCCGGCCGCGTCAGCGGCAAGCAGCAGGTACCGCCAGAAGCGCATGGCATCGTTGTCGCCGCCATCAAATCGATACCCAGCCCGTGGTGCTCGCGTCGTGCGACAGCCATTCGGCCGCGAGTGTGCCCTTGCCCCATCCGGCTGACGCGGCGACCAGGGTCAGCGGCAGCGTGCACTCAGGCGTGGGCTTGGCGCTGCGTGTCGGACAACTGGCAAGGGCCCGCGATGCCCCTAGCTGCTTATTCACCACAGGCTTGGCCAGACGCGGACCTCGTCGCGCAGGTGCGGCCGGGTGACGAGGCCGCGGTTCCCGTCTTCGGGATGCCCACTGAGCAGGTTTGCGCCGCCCCCGGCGTGTCACCGGCGTACCAATGAGTCCTGCTACATCGCGCCCGCGCCGTTCTGCGTGCCGCTCTCGCCGGGTATCACTGTAGGTAACAGCGGCCAGGATCCGTCTTCGCTGGGCCGGAGACAAGGGGAGAGGAAATGACATCGGTCAACGAACCGGCCGCCGGCGCAGCGGATACGGTCCCGGCGTACACCACGTTCCGCCGCCATGCCGCGGGGGCGGCGGTGGTGTCCCGTCCGGGGCTGTGGGAGCGGCTGGGGGCGTCGGCGCGGGTGACGGTGGTGTCGGCGCCGCCGGGGAGCGGCAAGACGGTGCTGTTGCGGTCCTGGATCGGCCAGGCGGGCGTGGCGGTGCGAGCAGCGTGGGCGCCCGTGGGCCGGGATGAGCGGGATCCGCAGCGGTTCTGGCTGTCGGTGCTGGGGGCGCTACGGCGGACTTCGGCCGGGTCGGCGCTGGTACGGGAGCTGACGGCGGCGCCGGATCTGGACGGGTGGGCGATCGTGGAGCGGCTGCTGGGGGACCTGGCGCCGCTGGCAGAGCGGCTCTGGCTGGTGATCGATGACCTGCATGAGCTGGCCTCGGACCAGGCGCGGCGGCAGCTGGAGTTGCTGGTGATGCGAGCTCCGGAGGAGCTGCGGTTCGTGCTGTCCACCCGGCATGACCTGCGGCTGGGGCTGCACCGGCTGCGGCTGGAGGGCGAGCTGACCGAGATCCGAGCCGATGACCTGCGGTTCAGCGTGGCCGAGGCGCGGGAGCTGCTGTCGGCGGCAGGGGTGGAGCTGGCCGGGCCGGCGCTGGGGATGCTGTATGAGCGGACGGAGGGGTGGGCGGCGGGGTTGCGGCTGGCGGCGTTGTCGCTGGCCGGGCATCCGGATCCGGAGCGGTTCGCGGCCGAGTTCTCCGGCAGCGAGCGGACGGTGGCGGAGTACCTGGTGGCCGAGGTGCTGGACCGGCAGGGCGAGGAAGTCCGCCGGCTGCTGTTGCGGACCAGCGTGCTGGAGCGGGTCAACGGGGAGCTGGCCGACCTGCTGGCGGGCGGTTCGGGTGGGGAGCGGGTGCTGCAGGATCTGGAGGAGGCCAACGCGTTCGTGGTGTCGCTGGATGCAACGCGGTCCTGGTTCCGCTACCACCACCTGTTCGCCGACCTGTTGCGGCTGGAGCTGCGCCGCGCCGAGCCGGGGGAGGTCACCGCGCTGCACGAGCTGGCGGCCGGGTGGTTTGCGGGGCACGGGTACCAGGCTGAGGCGGTTCGCCATGCTCAGTCGGCTCAGGACTGGGGGCTGGCCGCCCGGCTGCTGGCGGACCACTGGCCGGGCTTGTACCTGGGCGGGCAGGAGGCGACTGTGCACGTGCTCCTGGCCGGGTTCCCCGCTGAAGCCCGCGCGGACGACGCCGAACTGGCGGCGGTGGCGGCGGCTGATGAGCTGGCCGTAGGGTCGTTGGAGGCGGCGGAGCGGTACCTGGGAGTGGCTGAGCGGGGGTTGGCGTCGGTGCCAGAGGGCCGGCGCGGGCAGGCGCAGGTGCTCCTCGGGGTGGTCCGGCTGCTGGTGGCAGGGCGGAGCGGCAACTTCGCGGCGCGGGCCGAGCAGGCGCAGCGGCTGCTGGCGGCGGCCGAGGCACCGGAGGCGGCGCGGCCCGGCCCGGGCGAGGAGCTCCGGGCGCTAGCGCTGGTCGAAATCGGTGACAGCGAGACCTGGACAGGCCGGCTCGACCGGGCCGAGTCGCACCTGGAGCAGGCGATCGCGCTGGCGCGCCGGATCGGGCGGCCCTATCCCGAGTTCATGGGACTGGTGTACCGGGCAGAGGTCGAGCTCAACCGGCGCATTCCGCGGGCGGCGGAGCTCAGCAGGAGGGCGATCGAGCTGGCCGAGCGGCACGGCTGGACCGACGATCTGTTCGCAGGCTTCGCCTCCATGACCCTTGGATCCGCGCTGACCTGGCAGGGACTGCTGGACGAGGCGGAGGCCTGGGTGCAGGACGCCGAGCGTATCTTCAGGGCGGAAGCCAACCCCGCGGCGGCGATGGGGGGGCAGTACGTCCGCGGCCTGCTCGAGCTGGGCCGCGGCCGGGCCGCCGACGCGCTGGCCGCGTTCCAGGCTGCCCAGCGGCTGGCCGGGCTGCACCCGCTGGCCAGGCCGCTGCGGGCGTGGCTGGTACACGCCCTGGTGCGGCTCGGCCAAACCGAGGACGCCGGGCAGGTCCTGGCCAGCCTCGGCGAACACGACCGCGACCGCGCGGAGATGCGCATCGCCGCCGCGGCGCTGCGGCTCGCCCGGGACGGCCCGCACGGGGCGACCGTGGCGCTCGCACCGGTCCTGGACGGCTCCGCCGCTGTGGGCTGGCGGTCCTGGCTGGTGGAGGCCTTCTTGCTCGAGGCGATCGCCCGGGACGCGCTCGGCGACCCGGCCGCCGCCGGGCCGGCGTTGGAGCGTGCGCTGGACCTGGCCGAACCCGACCGCGCGCTCTGGTGGTTCCTGCTGCACCCTGCGCCGGGCCTGCTCGAGCGCCACGCCCGGCAGCGCACCGCGCACGCCGCCCTGATCGCCCAGATCCTCGACCTGCTAGCCGGGAACAGGCCCGCCCCGCCGCCCGCTGGGCCCCGGCCGCCGCTTGACCCGCTCAGCAACAGCGAGATCCGCGTGCTGCGCTACCTGCCGACCCACCTGTCGGCACCGGAGATCGCCACCGAGCTGTCCGTCTCCACAAGTACCGTCAAAACCCACCTGCGGAACATGTACGCCAAGCTCGGCGCGCACAGCCGGGCCGAGGCGGTCGAATCGGCCCGCGCCCGGGGCCTGCTCGCACCCTCCGCACGCCCACGCTGACTCGGGCTTTGACCGGTGCCGCCAAACCCGCTGAGCTGCCCCTGCCTCGTCACCCAGCCTTGGCCGACATGCCCAGTTGGGCCAGGTGCCGCGGCGTGGTGTGCGAGCCCAGCCACGGGTCGCGCCAGCTCGGGTGGCCGGCCAGGAGCTTGTCGGCGCTGGCCGGCCCCCAGGAGCCCGGCTGGTAAAGCTCCACCGGGGGCGGCGTGTCCAGCAGGGGCTGCACGATCCGCCACGTCTCCTCCACGCTGTCTTCCCGGGTGAACAGGCTGGAATCCCCCCGCAGGGCGTCACCGAGAAGCCGCTCGTAGGGTTGCGGCGCCTCGCCGAGTTCCTCGGCGAAGATCAGCGACAGGTCCACCGTCCGCGTGGCCTGCGCGCCTGGCTGCTTCGCCTGCACGACCAGATCGATACCGGGATCGGGATCGATCCGGAGGACAAGTTCGGCCGGATCCGGCGCGAACGCCGGCGCGAACGCCAGCTTCGGCGGCCGCTTGAAGATGACCCGGATCTCGGTGACGTTCTCCGCCAGGAGCTTGCCCGCCCGGAGAAAGAACGGGACGCCCGCCCAGCGCCAGTTGTCGATCTCAAGCCGCAGCGCGGCGAAGGTCTCAGTCACCGAACCTGGGTTCACCCCAGGTACGGCCAGGTACCCCTCGTACTGGCCGCGGACGTAGTGGTCCGGGTCCGCCGCAGGGATGGCCCGGAACACCTCTACCCGCTTGTCGTGCAGTCCGTCGGCATCACCGACCGTCGGCGGCTCCGCCGCGAACAGCCCGATGAGCTGGAGCAGGTGGTTCTGCACGACGTCACGGAGCGCTCCCACCGGGTCGTAGAAGCTGCCCCGGTCCGCCACGCCGAAGTCTTCGGCCATGGTGATCTGGACGCTCTGCACCCGGTCGCGATTCCACAGCGGCTCCAGAATGGAGTTGCCGAACCGCAGGAACAAGATGTCCAGGGACGGTTCCTTGCCGAGGAAGTGGTCGATCCGGAGGATCTGCCGCTCGTCCAGGAGCCTGCGCAGCTCGGCGTTGAGCGTCCGGGCTGAGGCCAGGTCGTGGCCAAACGGCTTTTCCACCACGACCCGGGCCCGGCCGGTGAGATTGGCGCGGGCGAGGCCCTGCACCACGCGGCCGAACAGCGACGGCGGGGTCTCCAGATAGAAGACTGGCGTGCGGTATGCCCCGATAGCCCGGGCGAGCCGGTCGTAGGTTTTCAGGTCTCCGTAGTCACCCGAGACCATCGACAGGCGCTCCGCGAAACGCCGGAACACGTCCTCGTCGATCACCTGGCCGGCATCTTCGATGGCGCGCCGCGCGTGATCCCGGAGCGTCGCGGCGGGCCATTCGCGGCGGGCCACGCCGACGATCGGGCCATGAAGCATCCGGCGGCGCTCCAGGCGGTACAGGGACCGGAAGGTCATCTTCTTCGCCAGGTCCCCGGTGATGCCGAAGACCACCAGGACATCCGCGGCGGTATTTGCTTGTGCGGCCATGGCAATTCCGGTCTAGCCCTTCTTCTCGGCATGGCCGCCGAATTCGCTGCGCATCGCGGACAGGATCTTGTCAGTGAACTCCCCGGCCCGCCGCGACTCGAACCGCTCGTACAGCGACGTGGTGATGACCGTAGCCGGTACCCCCTCATCCACCGAGGCGAGCACCGTCCACCGGCCCTCCCCGGAGTCCGAGACCCGCCCGCCGAACCCGTCGAGGTCCGGCGAGCACGCGAACGCGTCGGCGACCAGGTCGACCAGCCATGACCTGACCACCGATCCGCGCCGCCAGACCTCCGCCACCTCGGCGACGTCGATGTCGTACTGGTAAGCCTCGGGATCACGTAGCGGGGTCGTCTCGGCGTCAGCGACCTGAATTCCCTTGCCTGCATTGGCGTGCTTGATGATGGACAGCCCCTCGGCGATCGCGGCCATCATCCCGTACTCGACGCCGTTGTGGACCATCTTGACGAAGTGCCCGGCGCCGTTCGGGCCGCAGTACAGGTAGCCGTCGGGAGCGGTCCCGTCGGTCCGGGTCCGGCTCGGAGTGGGTTCGGCGCTCCCGGCCCCGGGGGCCAGCGTCTTGAAGATCGGGCCGAGCCGCTGCGCGGCCTCGGCCTGGCCGCCGATCATCAGGCAGTAACCGCGCTCGAGCCCCCACACCCCGCCGCTGGTCCCCACGTCGACATAGTGGATGCCCGTCGGCTGCAGCGCCTTCGCGCGGGCGATGTCGTCGCGGTAGTACGAGTTACCGCCGTCGACCACGATGTCGTCGGGATCGAGTAGCGGGACTAGCTGGTCAAGTGCGGACTGCACGGCCCCCGCCGGGATCATGATCCAGATGTTCCGTGGCCGGTCCAGCTGACGTACGAACTCCTCATACGCGCTGGCCCCATCCGCGCCTTCGGCCTCAAGTGCCTTCACCACGTCGGGGTCGCGGTCGTAAGTGACGCATCGGTGTCCGTCGCGGATCAGCCGCCGGACCATGTTGGCCCCCATCCGGCCCAGCCCCACCATGCCGAGCTGCATGGGCGTGTCAGTCGCCATGTTCGTTCTCCTCGTCCTTCAGTGCCCGTTAGCGCCGATCGCGGAGGTCTGCGCCCGATCTCGATCCGTGAGCTCGTCCCAGGCACCCCGGCCCCGGGCACCCCGGCCCCGGGTGGCTCGGGTTCGCCGTCTGCATTGCGTCCGTGTGCGGGCCCCGGATGATATTGCTCGCGGCGGTGCCGATGTCCCGCGTCGTGGTGGTGCTCACCGCAGCTCCTGGTTGGGCGTGGGATGGACTCGGAACCACTCCGGCCGCTCATCGGCCCGCTGCTCATCAAGAGCTCAGTGTGATCGCGTGATCTGTGCTGTACATCGTCAAGTCAGGTAAATCGCATCGACGCCGCCCTGGTCCGGAACGCAAAAGGGAGGAGGCGACACGGAAACCACTGCCCGTCCGGAAATCAAAGGTCGCGGCGAGAGGAAGGGCGATCAGGAGAGGCTAGGGCGAACGCCCGCGTCCTGGAGAACGGACGTCAAGCCGGACAGCACGGCGCCCTCGTGCAGGCTCTCTTACCTCCACATCCTGAAGGCCGACGCGACCACGTCACCCCCGCCGGAACCCTCCGCCTCCACGGGCTCGATCAGGTCAGATGCGGACATTCACCGAACACGCCGGACCGCTGGCAGCTGACCTGCACTCCAATTCCGGAAGGGTCATCAAAGGCCGCTGGCCCGCGCCGTCACGTTAATGCGCTCGTCCGGCGCGGTCCCGATCGGCGGGTTTCCGTACTTGGGTAGCAGGCGCGGGACACCGTGATAAATCCAGCGGCTCTGCTTGCCGAAGACCAGCAGGTCCCCAGAGTGGAGTTCGATATCGGTGTGCGGGCGGCCCGGGTTCTTGGTGTTCCCGACCCGGAAAACGCAAGCCATGCCGAGCGAGAACGAGACGAGCGGGTCGTCAACGAGTTCCTCACGGTCGACGTGCACCCCGAGCCGGGCATCACCCCGGTAGAAGTTCACCCCGGCACTGTCAGGCCTGTGATCTTCACCGGTCCTCCGCACGCTACTGGTCAGCACCACCGCCGTGACGCCGGACGTGACACGCGTCCAACGTCACGGAGCGATCGTGCCCGCTGCCGGCCGCCCGACGGTAGCCAAGGTCCTGACCGCACTCCGGGCGCTCGCCGAAGTGCAGATGACCAGCTCCGCCGAGAACATGGCGGGCCCACGGCGACACAGGGGTCCGGACGAGCATGCAGCCTTCAGCCGCGGCGGCGGGTCCGGTCGGGTTGACCGCTTTGAGGATGTGGGCGGGCTGCGGGCGGGGCACTGTGGCCGGTGTTGGGGCTGCGGGACATGCCGCGGCGGACAAGGG
>Ga0335074_10015928_pt1 | contig 10576 bp, 10 predicted proteins | sample Lox_Sample_23_FD_206715 | JGI IMG/M metagenome (GOLD analysis project Ga0335074, IMG submission 206715) | Soil microbial communities from Loxahatchee National Wildlife Refuge, Florida, United States - Lox_Sample_2.3 | ecosystem: Environmental > Terrestrial > Soil > Wetlands | place: USA...
CATGGCCCGCTCGACGGCAACGCAGTAGGCTCTCATCAGTCAATCGCTCACTAACGGCAGCATCGGCAGCCGGGCCGGTGGAGCAGTGGGGCCCGCGGATCGACTCGGCGTGACTGCTTCACTGACACCTGCTGTGCCGATTTGATTGCCGCCCTGACGGTCTTCCTGGCTAGGCTGGCAGCGGCCGGACAGGGATCGTGTGGGCAGCTAGTCGGGTTGCTGGCAATATGGGCACGGGCGATGTCACGCCGCCATCGCGACCGCGAGGTGCCGCTACGAGGCGGCCTAACGGCGAGGAGAGTCAAAATGCCGCAACCAAAGCGGGGGCTCGGCAAGGGCCTGGGAGCGCTGATCCCGACGGGTCCCCCTGCTTCGGTTTCGGCTACCGGACTGGTAGACCATCCGGTGGCGCACCGACCGGATGACATCGATGCGCCAGAGATCTCCGGTGCGTATCTCGAGGAGATTGCCGTCAGCGCGGTCACGGCGAACCCTCGTCAACCGCGCCAGGTGTTTGACGAGGACACGCTCGCGGAGCTCGCCGCCTCGATTGAAGCGGTCGGATTGCTGCAACCCGTCGTGGTGCGCCGGACTATGTCAGGCCGCTATGAGCTGATCATGGGGGAGCGGCGCTGGCGAGCGTGCCAGCTGGCCGGGATAGACGTAATCCCGGCGATAGTGCGCGAGACCTCCGACGACGACATGCTGCGCAACGCGCTGATCGAGAACCTTCACCGCGAGCAGCTGAACCCGCTCGAGGAAGCGGCGGCATACCAACAGCTTCTGGACGACTTCGCGGCGACTCACGAAGATCTGGCGCGCCGGATCGGGCGGTCGCGGCCGCATATTTCCAACATGATCCGGCTGCTGAACCTCCCGCCAGCGGTGCAGAAGCGGGTCGCAGCGGGTGTGCTCAGCGCAGGCCACGCGCGAGCCCTGCTGAGCGTTGAGGACCCGGAGGCTCAGGAACAACTTGCGCTCCGGATCGTGGCGGAGGGCCTCTCGGTCCGGGCTACCGAGGAGATCGTGGCGCTCGGGGCTCAGCCAGCCAAGGGTCCGCGTGCGCCAAGCGGGAGGACCCCGATCGCCCCGGGCCTGAAGGACCTGGCTGACCGGCTATCCGACGTCTTCGAGACCCGCGTCAAGGTAGAGCTAGGCCAGCGCAAGGGCAAGATCGTCGTTGAGTTCGCTTCGCTTGAGGATCTCGAACGCATCGTCCGGAGCATCTCGCCGGACCTAGCTCCGGCTCGCCAGATTGGCCAGGGTGCCTAGCACGAGAGTTCCGCTGGACTGACCCGTCGCGAACTGCCCGGGCCGACACGGGCCGCGGCAGCGCTGCGCGCGCCAGTTAGGCTTCAGTGCCGTGGCGAACATATCGGGCAAGAGTTTCGGCAGCGACAATCATGCAGGGGTGCACCCCGCCGTCATGGCGGCGGTCATGGCAGCCAATCGCGGCGACGCCGTAGCGTACGGCGATGACGACGTCACCCAGGCAGCGATAGCCCAGCTGCGTAACGCAACCGGAGCGCACAACGCGTACCTCGTCTTCACCGGCACTGCGGCCAACATCCTGGGGCTGAGCCTGATGATCCGGCCGTACGAGGCCGTGATCTGCGCGGAGTCGTCGCACCTCAATGTCGACGAGTGCGGTGCGGCGGAGCGCGTGCTCGGGTGCAAGCTGCTCCCGGTGGTGACTCCGGACGGCAAGCTGACTCCAGGCCTGATTGCAACCAGGTTGACCGGCCGCGGCGACGAGCACCGGGTGCAACCCCGCGTGCTTCAGATCGCCCAGGCGACCGAGCTTGGCACCTGCTATTCGCTGGACGAGCTCCGTGAGCTCCGCGACTTCGCGCATGACAATGGCCTGCTCACCTACATCGACGGCGCCCGGATCGCCAACGCTGCTGCGCACCTGGGCTGCGCTCTCGCTGAGATCGCGGCACTGGCCGACGTATTGAGCTTCGGAGGCACGAAGAACGGCGCCCTCGGCGTGGAAGCCGTTCTGGTGATGACCGATGGCCTCGCCGACGGGGCCCGGTATCACCGGAAACAGCAGATGCAGCTAGCTTCCAAGATGCGCTTTCTCGGCGCGCAGGCGAGTGCCCTCCTCGCGGACGGGCTGTGGCACACCAGCGCGAGTCACGCCAACGCCATGGCGACCCGGCTCGCCAGTGCTCTGGCGGCAGTGCCAGGCGTCCGGATCGCCTACCCAGTCCAGGCGAACAGCGTCTTCACCGAGGTTGACGGACCGACAGCGCTTCAGCTGGAGAAGGATTTCAACATCCACGTGTGGTCTGAGAGTGACAACGGGAGCTGCATCGTCCGATGGATGACAGCCTTCGACACGTCGGCCGCAGATGTCGACCAGCTAGCGGGAGCCGTCCAGGCGAGCATCGTTTCACGTGAAACCTGATAACGGCCTGACAGCCGCAGGTGCGTCATTGTCGCTTCTCCGCCGCAAGTATCCGGTCATTAACCCGATGCCCAAGAAGCCCGCCAGGGCAGGGTCAGTCCGGCGTTTGGTGGGTACGATGAGGCTCGGCACGGGGTCGCCCGGGAAGGCGCCCGGCCACCGGGCATGAGTGACGGCCTTTCGACCGGCAGGGGTAGCACGTGTCGCGCCGACTAGCGAGCATCACGCTGGACAATCTTGACGACCTGCCGCCTAGGTGCCGTCGCTGTGTCTTCTGGGAACTTGACCCCGTCAGCCAGGCACGCGCGATCGAGGTCGGTGATCCGGCGCTCGAAAAGGAAGCCTGGATCTCCTCGGTCCTGCTCGAATGGGGCAGCTGCGGCAAGATCGTCTATGTAGACGGCGCCCCGGCGGGTTACCTGACGTACGCGCCACCGAGCTACGCCCCGCGGTCAGTTGCCTTCCCTACAAGCCCGGTCAGTGCTGACGCCGTACTGCTGATGACTGCGCACGTGATGTCCGAGTTTGCCGGCGGTGGACTGGGTCGCATGCTCGTGCAAGGACTTGCGAAAGATCTCACCCGGCGTGGCATTAAAGCGATCGAGGCTTTCGGCGACAACAAGTGGACGCAGCCTTCGTGCGTCGTACCGGTCGACTTCCTCTTGTCCGTCGGCTTCAAGACAGTCCGACCGCACCACCGGTACCCGCGCCTGCGTCTCGAGCTCAAGACGGCGCTTTCCTGGCGCGAGGACGTCGAGGTCGCCCTGGAGCGGCTGCTCGGGTCGATGCAACCAGAGCGCCCATTGCGACTCGCCTGAGCACATCACCGGAAATTCTCTGTAACGCGCAGCCTCCGCCGAGGACTGTGCATCGCAATGCCTGAATCGCCAGGCACGGCAATGCCAGTCGGTCAAGGAGGAATGCATGACAGCACTAAACCGCGCCGATGAGGATGCAGGCGGAGGTTTGGCCCTGGGCGTGGCCAGCCGTCGGTCAGTTCGGCGTCGCGCCGCAGCGCTCGGGGCGGCCGCGCTCGGCACCGCACTAGTAGCGGCGCTGGCGAGCCCGGCGCTGGCGGCCACTGCGCAGCCCATTCAAGAGCATCACGGCCTCGACTTCGGTGGTGCCAGTGACCGTGCCGTTTTCGTCCAGACCGACAACACCGGCGGGAACGAGGTCGTCGTCTATCACCGTTCGCCTTCCGGCGCGCTGACGGAGGCCGGCTCCTACCAGACTGGCGGGCTCGGCGGGCAACTGGCCGGCTCGGTAGTCGACCATCTCGCCTCGCAGGGTTCGCTCGCGCTCGACCGGCAGGCGGGATTGCTAGTGGCAGTCAATGCCGGAAGCAACACCATCTCGGTATTCGGAGTCCGCGGCGACGAGCTGCAGTTGCGACAGGTCATTAGTTCCGGCGGCACATTCCCGGTGAGCGTGAGCATCCACGGAGACCTGGCGTATGTGCTCAACGCCGAGGATGGCGGCGCCGTTCAGGGGTACCGCATCACGCCCGGTGGACTCGAGCAGCTGCCCGGATCTAACCGGGCACACGGCCTGGACCCCACTCTCACCCCGCAGTTCACGAGCACGCCCGGCCAGGTCGCATTCTCACCAGACGGCCGCCAGCTCATCGTCACTACCAAGGCGAACGGCAATGACATCGACGTGTTCGGTCTGACTGCCGGCGGTGATCTCAGTGCGGCGCCCGTTGTGAACTCCGAGCCGGGGACCGTTCCCTTCGCGATCACCTTTGACCCCGCCGGCAATCTCGTCATCGCCGAGGCGGGCACGAACTCGCTAGCGACGTTCACCCTGAACCCGTCTGGCACGGTGACACCTATAACGCAGGCGGCCACCGGCCAGTCAGCGACGTGCTGGGTGACGTCCATCCGGGGACTGCTGTTCGCAGACAACGCCGGGAGCGCCAGCGTCTCGGCGTTCGCCTCCAGTCCAGCCGGCTCACTGACGGCCCTCGGCAGCCCGGTCAGCACCGATGCCGGCACAGTGGACTCCGCTGCTTCCCCAAGCGGCCGGTTCCTGTATGTCCAGACCGGCGCAGCGGGCATAGTCGACGAATTCGCCGTGAGCGCGGGCGGTGGGCTGACCGAGATCGGCAGCGTTACAGTGCCTGGCGCGGTCGGCGGCGAAGGCATAGTTGTCGGCTAGCATCCGAACGGAAGCATCCGGGCCGCGGCACGCGTCGCGGCCCGGATCCTCTCCGCACTGCGACCTGCTCCTGCGATTGTGGAGCGCGGACCGTGTCCCCGAACTATGACGGCGAGGCATTCTGTGCTGCAGGCAGCGCAGCCTGATCCGGATGCTCCACTGCTGGACCGCCTCCGGGCCGGTGACGAGCGCGCCTTCATGATCCTTGTGGAGCGCTACCGCCCGACTATGCTCCGGCTCGCGGCTGGCTACGTGCCGAACCATGCTATTGCGGAAGAAGTGGTACAAGATGCCTGGCTCGGCTTTCTGCACGGACTGAGCCGATTCGAGGAGCGATCATCCGTGCGAACATGGCTGTTCCGGATCCTGATCAACAGGGCAAGGACGGCAGGCGTCCGGGAGCGCCGGACCACCGCTATCAGCGACATAGGGGCCACGGTCGATGCCGCGAGGTTCGACTCGGGCGGCAACTGGCTAGCGCCACCGCAGCCCTGGACCGAGCTGGTCGACGATCGGCTGGCCGCGGAGAAGATGGCGGAGGCCGTTAGGCTCGCAATGGTGGACCTGCCGGCACGGCAGCGCGAGGTGGTAACGCTGCGGGACGTAGAAGGCCTAACCAGCGCGGAAGTCTGCGGCGTACTGGAGATCTCGGAAGCTAACCAGCGAGTCCTGCTTCACCGCGGCAGGAGTCGGCTCCGTGAGCGCCTCGAGTCCGAGTTCGGGAGGGCATGATGCGCTTGCGCGTGCCGGTCCGCCGCACTCTGGTCTGTCAGCAGGCGGTCGAACTCGTTACGGACTATCTTGAGGGAACTTTGAGCCGGGCGGATCGCCGCCGGTTTGAGAAGCACTTGGGCAAATGCCATGGCTGCACCGAGTACCTAGCTCAGATTCGCGCGACGATCGCCGTCACCGGCCGCGTCACCGCAGACGACCTCACCGACGAAATGCGCACCGAATTCGCGGCGCTCTACCGGAGGTGGCAGCACGATCGCGACGCCGGGGAGAGGCCCTAAAGCTCAGAACCGCTTGCCCGGCTGCGCAAGCTGGCTGAGAGCGTCTGAGAGGCCGCAGACCAGGCACCCGGCTACGGAACACCGACCACCACCGGCGAAGGCCGCACAGGCGGCCACAGCCCTCAGGATGAGGGCACCGCGACGGTGAGGGTGCGCGACGCCAGCAGAGCATCCCCGGCCCGACGTGGCCGGGGATGCCGCAGGGGTTAGCTTCAGTTCGGAGCGTCGCCGCCGTCAGGCGGGACGGAGGATCAGATGAACTCGGCGAGGTCACGCAGCAACGCGGACTTCGGCCGCGCGCCGACGATCTCTTTCACGACCTGCCCGTCCTTGAAGACGCTCATGGTCGGGATATTCATGATCCCGTAGCGCTGAGTGACCTGAGGGTTGTCGTCGACGTTGAGCTTGACGATGTCGATCTTCTCGCCGTGCTCGTTCGCGATCTCCTCCAGCACCGGCGCGACCTGGCGGCACGGCCCGCACCATTCGGCCCAGTAGTCAACGATGACCGGCTTGGTAGCGTTCAGTACCTCGGCCTCGAAGGTCGCGTCGGTCACTGCCTTGGTTGCGCCCACTTCCAGAACTTCCCTTCATCTGATTCGGTGCCGCACTGCCAAGCTGGCAGGCAGTCGCCGTTGGTCGGCGGCGTAGTCGGATACGCCATCACTCGAGTCGGCTCAGTCTTTTCATCCGTCGTGCTCGGCCAGCCAGCGCTCTGCGTCAATTGCCGCGGAGCAACCCGTGCCGGCCGCCGTCACTGCCTGCCGGTAGGTACGGTCGACGACATCGCCAGCGGCGAAAACACCGTCGATTGCGGTGCGCGTGGTTGGCTGCTCGACGACCAAGTAACCGTCAGCGTCGGTAGCAAGCTGGCCAGCGAACAACTCGCTGCGCGGATCGTGACCGATGGCCACGAACATCCCGCTGACCTCGAGGGTGCTCGCTACGCCAGTCTTGACGTTTCGCAACCGCAGCCCCGTTACCCGGTCCTCACCGAGCACTTCGGTAACTTCACTGTCCCAGGCGAACCTGATCTTCGGGTTGCCCATCGCCCGGTCCTGCATGATCTTCGAAGCGCGCAGACTATCCCGGCGGTGGACGACCGTCACGCTGCGAGCAAACCTGGTGAGGAACGCCGCCTCCTCCATGGCGGTGTCGCCGCCACCGATCACGGCAATGTCCTGCTCGCGGAAGAAGAATCCGTCGCAGGTAGCGCACCAGGACACGCCATGCCCGGACAGCCGCTTCTCACCTGGCACATCCAGTTCGCGGTAGCCGGAGCCTGTCGCGATGATCACAGCCCTGGCCAGGTAGGTGTCCTCGCCGGCCCTGACGACCTTCGGTGTGGCCTTCAGGTCCACCTCGGTCACGTCTTCGGCGAGTAGCTCAGCGCCGAAGCGCTCCGCCTGCTTGCGCAACTGGTCCATCAGGTCCGGTCCGAGCACCCCGTCCGGGAAGCCCGGAAAGTTCTCGACATCCGTAGTGTTCATCAGAGCACCACCGGAAGTAACCGAGCCCTCGAAGACCAGCGGGCTAAGCCTCGCCCTGGCGGCGTACAGCGCGGCCGTGTAACCAGCCGGCCCTGAGCCGATGACGATTACGTCGCGAACGTCGCTCACTGCTGTCCTGCCCCTCTCGAGTGCACCGGCATAACCACCAGCCGGTCCTTGAGATTCCCCGGCAGGATGTGCCTAAAGGCGAGCGACTTTAACATGATCGAGCACATGGGGGTTGGTAGCCGAGCAAGCACTCCCGAGTGCCCAGATCTCGGCCTCCCTCGGCGGGGTACTCCCGCTGAGCGCTGCCGGAACCGTCACGAGGATCGTCGCGGGCTTGCCCTCGAACTTGGCACGCTCAACCAGCAGCACAACCTGGCCCGGCGCGATCAGCCGGTTCATGCAGCCTGCTAGCGGCGAGCCGGGCGCCATAGTGCCGGGGCCGGCCAGCGTACTGGACGCTGCTTTGTTGCTCGATATGGCAAAGCTGCTGGTAGGCGTAGCCAGGTTACTGTTTTTCAGCACGTGTGAGTGCACGCCGTCCCCCTGCGCAGCAGTCACGGCTGCCTGGGCTTGATCGGCCAGCGTTGCGGGCTGGAAATTGGTGCTCGAGCTCCCCATCTGGATGGCCGCAGTCGAGCCGTTCTGCTGGTAAGTGACCGAGCCTCCGAACGAGACCTGCGAACTGAACGGCGTCGGCTGCGCTGCACTGGCGCCAGCACTGGCTGATGGCGAGATGGCCGTTCCGACGGTGTGCGACGCGATCTCGTATCCGCCAACTGCAACGACGACAATGGCGGCAGCTGTGGCTAGCACGCGGGTTGCCGGAACCGACAGCGTCCAGGCAGGTCGCCCAGCCCGGTGCAAGTCAAGCCTTGGTGCTGGCCTGCGGCGCCCGGTCCGGACGGGCAGATCTCTGCGGCCGGCCTCAGTGGCAGGCTCGGCGGCCACGCGCTGTGCGGCCTCGGCCGCCAGAGCGCTGTCGAGCCTGGCGGACAGACTCGCGGACATTGGGGGGAAGGGAACGCTGGAAAGCAGAGCGGGAACTGACGAGAGCCGGTCGCTGACCTCCGTGCATCTCGCGCATGTGGCCACGTGGCGGTTAACTTTCTCAGCCTTGCGTGGGCGGAGGTTGTCGGCGCCAAGACTGGCGAGCTCGTCTAGGGTGGCATGACGATTCATAGAGCCTCATCACCCCCCTCCTGCGCTGGTTGGACGCGCGAGCCAGCCGCCCGGTTCCCGGTATCCTGCCTCGGGACCGAACCCGGTCGCAGGTGCGCAAGTCTGGGCAGGAGCCGTGCCCTCCCGCGGGCGGCCCGGCTCTTGACAGTCCCTTCGGATACGCCAAGTACCTCCGCCGCGTCAGCGATCGAGTAGCCGAGCATGTCCACCAGGACCAGCGCGGCCCGCTGGTCAGGGACCAGCTGGCGGAGCGCTGCCATGACGTCCATTGCAGTATCCGTGGTACCCGATGGATCGGACAATGGTTGCCCGCCAGCAACTACTGCAAGGGTGTCGAGCGCCTCGTCGTCCTGACCCGCGGTGGTCGGTCGTGCAGCGCGGCGGCGCATGCGGTCAAGGGCGGCATTCACCACAATCCGGTGCAGCCAGGTCGTAACGGCGGAGTCGCCGCGGAAACTCGCAGCTCGCCTGAAGGCCGCGATCATTGCGTCCTGGAGTGCGTCCGCGGCTTCCTCAGGGTCACCTAGAGTGCGGATCGCGACCGCCCACAACCGGTCCCTGTGGCGCTCGAAAAGCTGGCCGAAAGCGTTCGCATCGCCGTCCACGTGGCGTTGCAGCAGCTCAGCATCCGAGGCCTCGTCGTACCGCGCGGAGCGCTGCACGTCACCGGGGTGCCGCGGCTCTGGCAAGGAGTAGCGGCCGGATGCCTGGTCGGATTCCGTGGCTCCTCCCCCCGCCATCGGCCCGCGCGCTGTGATGGCCGGCAGCCCGTGCCCTGCAACACTCGTAGCGGTCCAATGCGCCCACGGCGCTCACCATAGCGCGGCATGAATCACCGGGAAGGAAACGGGCCGACCCGCCGTCGGGCAGACCCTCCTGACCCATGATAGTGAGTCGCGGGACAGCGCGATAACAGCGAGGTCCCGACGCTCAGGTGCTCAGGTCGTCCCCTTAACGACCACTTTAAAGATCTGCGCCTCGAATTCGCCCGAGTGACTCGGCAGGGGGGGCAGTCTGGTGAACCAGATCACTAGATACTGCCCAGTTACTGGACGCTGGACAGTGAAGGTGTATTGGCCGGAAACCCGCCGGGGACCGGCCACCGTGGTCATGGCTTCCAGGTTGGCCCGGCTCCTGATATTCGAGTTACCCACCTTAAGCTGGGCGACCGCACCAACGGCGTTCCCGAACGTAACCGTGACCGAGCTGACTCGAGCTGACGCCGGGAGGGTCAGCATGAAGCCAGTGCCGGACTTGAGGTTGCCGAAATGCGGGCTGAAGTAGAACTGGGTGCTCCAGCCTCGCGGATTGCCGTCAAGCACGTTGGCAGCCTGATTGCTGTTCTCGTTACCGCCGTCGCTTGGGTTCAGCGCGTCGAATCCGCTTGCAGCGATAGGGGTTAGGTTGGCCGCGCTGCTGGTTGCGGGCGAGCTGGCTGCCGGGCGTCCGGACTTGTGGCTCGTACTGCCCGGCGGCGACGACTTGCTGAACAAGTGAATTGCGGCGGCGCTCGCACCTATTACGGCGATAAGGACCAGCAGGCTGATGGCGGCGGCGCGCCTAGTCGTGCGCCGGCCGAGGTGCCCGGACGCGTAGCTCGGCTGGGTCTGCGGCGCCTCGCCTCGCCCTGCTGTCCGCTGCGCCATGTCCCGCTGCTGGCTGCTGCGCTGAGCCGACCAGCTATCCGCATCCCAGCGCCGCTCACGCTGGCCGACGGGAGCTGGCGGCACCTGGACTGGCGGGATGGCGGCGGTCAATGCCGCGGCGAGTTCCGCTGGCGCAGTGAACGGCTCCTGGCCGTCACGGCCAGGAAGCGCCAGCGCCCGCCCAGTCAGGTCGTCGAGTTTGGCGGGCACTCCGGCCCGTACCTGTCGCGGCCGCCGAAGCTGGCCGTCTGACTCAGGCGCAGCCGGCAGATCCGGGTAGTCAGGTCCCGGCCAGAAGCCGGTCAGCGCCGAGTAAAGAAGCTGTCCGAGGCCGCGGGTGTCGGCAAGCTCCGGGTCGTCAGATGTTGCGTCGGTCAGCGCGGCGTCGATGCCGAGTCCGGTGACCTTCACGCCGCCGCCGGACGTCCAGCGGACGCTGTCTGGCCGCAAGCACAAGTGGGCCAGGCCGGCTGCGTGCGCGCCAGATAGTGCGGCGGCTGCTTCTGCCACGATCCGGGCTCCGGCAGCAGGCTCCATCGAGCCGGCTGTCACCAGGTCGGTGAGCGTGTCGCCGACCGGCCACTCCATCACGATGTAGGCGTGGTCCCAGGTGTCTTCGACGTCGAATACCTGCGTCAGCCGGGTGTCGGTGATGCGGCTCGC
>Ga0335074_10015929_pt1 | contig 10576 bp, 5 predicted proteins | sample Lox_Sample_23_FD_206715 | JGI IMG/M metagenome (GOLD analysis project Ga0335074, IMG submission 206715) | Soil microbial communities from Loxahatchee National Wildlife Refuge, Florida, United States - Lox_Sample_2.3 | ecosystem: Environmental > Terrestrial > Soil > Wetlands | place: USA: Florida...
TTAACGTCTTATAGTTTGTCTAGGAGCTTATCTTAATTCCTATGCATATATTATGCCTGCTATATGCATACTATAGCCCGCTTGTAAATCTTATAAGCTGTCTCCGTTTAAATTGTCCTTGTTAAATGTCTCCTAATCGACTTCCTTTTTGCCTTTATTAACTACAAATTTCCCTTGCAAATATTAACGGGCTATGCTAATAGCAATATGTCTCTACGCGCTAATATTTAATCTTACACCTAACTACTTCTCGCTCTACTTCTACATGATTTTTCGAATCCTCTTTAACGTTTACTGCTTGCTTTACTGTACAGCTTTATAATTTGCCTCTCTTAATTTATCCCTTTAACCTGCTTTACTGTCTGTGTCATTCTCTAACTTCTTCTCTTACAATTCGACTGCATCAGACTAAATAAACAGGCTTAATGCGTCTGCTTGCTTTATAACTAATTTTATAGCCTGCTAAAACGGTAACACTAACTACAAATACCTTAATAACAACTCCCCAACCTCCTTTAGCAAATATTAGTAAATAATCTTCATCTTCCTAGTCTGCTAGTAATTCTTATAATACGTAGTAACAAACGCTATTATCTTACAGTTAATAAAAATGTTGTATAATCCCTTTTACTTTGTATTATTATGCTTTATCCCTAACAATTCTATAGCTCGTACGAGTTGTCCCCTTATTATATATATAATTAATAACAACTTTTCTTAAAATTGCTCGACCTTTTACTAGTATGCCTATACGGCTTCAGCTTAGTATAAGTGATCTTATCCTTCTATGTCTTCTTAAAACTACTCCTACTACAATTAAGTCTTATAACTAATCCTTTTTAACAACTACTACTTTTTATTTACAGCAAATTTGTTCTAAACGTCCTTTAAAAACGACTACCCAACCTTTTTCTTATTAGCATTATCATTCAACTTGCCCTAATCGATTTAGGGCAATTGTCCTTCTTCAACTTCACCTTCTATATTTATTTTTATTATTAACAACTCTATTAAATCTTAACGTGTCTCTTCTACTAATCTATATAACATTCCCTGCAATTGCTTTGTATTAAAACGGATTCCTTAATATAAAACCCGATTTCCTTCCTATTTAATAACCCTTTTAGCTGTAGTATTATATCGAATTTTCATTTTATATGTCTAACACTTATAAATCCAATTTATAAGTGTAAGCCTCCCTTTATTTGAAATTAATGTTATAAACTTGCATACCCTTTTCTGTACAATGTTAAAAATGGGCTTTGTTCTTAATTAAGCTTATATATCATCTTAAAACTGTTAATTCCTCTTATACCCTGCTTCCTGCTTTATGTATAACTAATATATTACTAACATTCAAGCCACTTTGATAAATCCTAAATATTTTGTAGTATAATCTTTTGCATTCAACCACCCTCTATCATCTTAAAATCCTAATACGGCTAATCTACTAATAATAATACTCTTATATTCGTTATCACCTAATTTGTAGTTTAACAATGTTATATACAACTTTAAATATAATTGGTTGATCCTTTCTAATGCTAGGTCCTTTTGCTGACTTTCCTAGCTTTACTAACTTTACTGACTTTTTTGACTTTGCTGACTTTCCTAACTTCCCTAACTTTTTTAACTTCCCTAACTTTCCTAACTTTCCTAGTTTTCCTAACTTTCCTAACTTCCTTGACTTCCTAGCCGTCCTACTTCTTCCGTCTTGTCTGCTATATCATCTACTGCTCTTACTAATACACTAAATGCATCTTCTTGTTGATAGGTGAATTAATAACTTGGCTTTGCTTCCTTAAACCGCTTATCCTTTTACATATAGTATATGTAACACAACAATTGCTCTTAAACCTCATAGTATTTCTTTAATGTATCCTTACTTATAAAACTGCTAAACGGCATAGACGGCTTTTAGGTTGTAATCTTTCAATTTACCTTAAATAATACATTAATTCCTACTATTTTAAGGACAGTAATGCCTTATGCTATACTAACTGTTCGACTAAAACTCTTAATAATAGCTTGCAATTCAAGTTCTTTGCTAGCATTAGGTAGCTTAATAGCTTCTTGTAATCGCTTAGGGTCCTTCTCCTTTAAATAGCGCACTCAACCTACCTGCTTTAACTATAAATTAGGTTCAGCATTCTCATCGACTTCTTTCACTTTTTTGTTGGCCTTCTTTGCGATGTGTTCTAACCTCTCTGCTATAATCTTTTGTACTTTCACCTACAAATCTAGCTCTAGCTCTCTTTCCTGAAATACCTTATCTTTTATTACCTTAAACAACTACTTCTTAGGTCCTTAAGCGAAAAATTGCTAACAATGTACTCTGAAAATCCATGGACGTTCAAGTTTGAATTGTCTCTTCTTGTGTGATAGGCGGCCTTTCTTTTAATTATTTACTTAATTATACACCTTTCTGTAATACCCTTACATTTTGCGCTCATTCCAACAAATGTATAAACATTGCTTATATTGCAATCCGTCTAATATAGCTGGCTTCAATTTGGGAATTGCTAGGCTACTCGGCTTAGGAAATGCAAATGATTCTAATCCTTTTACATCTTAAATTAAACCCTCAATCTAGCTTATTTCTTGTATAACATGCTCTTACTGCTCTCTATTATAATTGTAACACGCATCGCTTAAATGACTGTCCACGTAGATGGGTAATACTGCATACTTACATTTTAGCCCTACACATATAATAACATGATAATCAAGTAAATGGATGAATGGATTTATAATTGGAACAATAATTATAATTGAATGATTAGCTAGTAAAATGCTGCTGCAAAACCAACCCTATTTCTTAACTATACGTGCTACCCTAACACGCTTTAAGGGCCTAGCTGCTTGCGCGTTTGCGCTTTACAAAATTTGGTATGGTTTTACTAGCTGATGCCTTACAAAATGGGGTATGAATTTACTAGTCTGTGGGTTGCCGTCTGACCCCATTAAAAATCGACCTGACAACAACCCACCTTACTTACCACCCTTCTTATAGTTTTCTAGGCTGGAAATTAGGGGAATTTTACTGGCATAATTGGGTTTGACATATACTTAACTTACCTGCAATTCCAACTGCTGCTTCTATGATTTCTAAATAAATAGACCATGCCCCCCCTTAAAAATAGACTATGTATAAGTGCTTTCTCACTGCCTAATTCTACCCCTAACAAAATAAAATGGACTATGCTTATAGTCCATTTAGCACTTGATGTTAAGTTGAGTTGGGTTGGGTCAGCTGATCTGGGCAATTGTTGTTCCCATACTAGGGCACCTTGATGTATATAGCTAGTTCGAAGGACATTGTAAGGATTATCATCTAAGGAATCCGAGAAGGATCATCGTTGGACGGAGGATTAGTGAGGAGCTTACAGACGGACGTACGAAGCTGTCCACAGCAGGTTTAAGCAGTTTTACAGACGGTTTTACAGATATAGACTAAGCTTTACGGACACCCACATGGAATTTGCAGGTTTATAGGACTTTACAGACATAGAGTGCAGTTGTTTCTTGCGTTAGCTACTTGTTATGTGGTTTTAGGTCCTATTCCTTCTGCTAAGCACCTTATTAAGCGCATGTTAACCCACCTATCGCCCTAACAATCGTGTACTACGACGGCACACCCACCTTAGCCCTTTACACTAGCTGTTGTACTTGCAAGCTAATTGAAGCAGTAAAGTAGCTTTCCTTGCAGTTTTAGACGCTTTAAGGCTGAGGATGTAAGCTTAATTCTTAAGGTTGCAAGCACTTTTATAGAAAATCTACTTCTAACTCTTATGCTACACTTATAACCTTATAAAAGTGTAATGTCCCTACAAGGAAAACTTATAAAAATGTAGGGAATAATTAGGGCTAAAAAATAAGCTCTTAGTTACTACATTTAAAGAACGTCCTAAAAAGTTATTAGGGTAAAAGTGTATGGCTTTACATGGCCACCTTAAGCTTTACCTTCCTTGCTAGCTATTGCTTTTTCCAACTTACACGTGCTTTCTCAACTTACAATTACATTTCCAACTTTCTACTGCTTTCCCAACTTACAATTACTTTCCCTGCTAGCTATCGTTTTCCTCAGCTTACTCCTACTTTTCCAACCTACTCTTACTTTTCTAACTTACTCCTACTTTTCCAGCTTGCAATAGCTTTCCCAACTTGCTATTGCTTCTTTAGCTTACTACTACTTTTCCCCTACTTATAACTGCTTTCCCAACTAGCTATTGCTTTTCTAACTTGCTACTACTTTCCTTACTTGCAGTTACTCTCCTAACTAGCTATTAGCTTTTACGTGTGACAGTTCGTCTTATATATGCAACAACTACTATGTCAAACTGCCCTTAAAACTGCTAACTGCCCTTAAAACGGCTAACTGTGTTGGCTATTGTTTACAGCTGCACTATTATAGAATACAGCTTTATATATATAAATAGCTACCTTCTCCCCTTTTACCCTTTTCTTCTCTTAGTAGCTTAGTATCTTTAATAAGTGCAATCTACAAAGCTCCCTTCACCCTTTATTAAATAGCATTCTTATACGTGCTATTACAAGGAGCAGCTTAGACAGAGTGAAGAGTAATACAAGTAGTATGTGCTTTGCCTTTAAAATGCCTTAAGCTTTCCTTGTTGGTGTAAGGCTTTAAGGTCAAGCCCGATCCTGATTTTGACTGTGCAAGACGAATTGTAGGGTAAAATAGGACTTTAAGGGGCATAAAACTAACCCTTAGCTCATCTCAAACGCTAACTTTTATGTTACAATAAGACTATTTGCATTTAATTATTAAAGCTCGCCTTAAAGCTATTGCTGCTTAGTTGTACGTTTTATAGCGACTAGCCGAGCTAACTGAGCTGTTATACGAACGCTTCTACTTAGCCGCCTAGTCGAATGCTGCCTCTAGCTGTCGCTCGAATGCGTCCTAACTGCTATACAAGTGCTCTGCTATCTCTACTGCCTTGCACGGAGTCTCTACGAGCAGGCGCTAGCCCTACTCGCTGTAAAGCTTGCTTGCAAGGAACCACGTTGGCATCTAGCTGATTGGCTGCTGCTCCTCCATCTGCTTCTACTCCTCCTCCCTTTCGTACAGCTAGTTGCCCTGCTACAACACCTCCTACTCGACCTGCAACCTTCTTCTAGCTTGTGCGACGTACTAATCGAGCTGGTGCCGTACGGCTACGAACGCCTTGCAGCTACTGCTATTGCGCTAGAAGCACTACGTGTTAGGGAAGGGGAAGATTTAGTGTGTGAGCACAAACTGCCTCTTATTAAACTTGTAAATCCTACCTTTATACAAGCGCCTTACATGCAGCCAGACGAGCTTGAGCGCGTGCTAGTATAGCACGTAATAGGTGTACTTCTCCTAGCGCTTGCACTCCTACCTGTCATTTAGGTCTTAAAGTAGGTCGACGACATTGTATAGCATGCGCACCTTTATACAATCTATATACTACAAACAAAGACCCTTTAAGTTATTCTACTAGTTGCCTTTGTCCTTGTACCAGACAAGCTCCTTATCTTCCAGCTTGAACGCGTCAGTTAGGGAGGCCTAGTAGAATATAATGCGCCCCTCTAAGGCCTCCTTAAGCCTCTTAGCTCGTACGAGCCCTTAAATGCTATAGAAGAAGTCCTTGCAAAACACTTAGTATAAGAACTTAATTATAAACATAAGGATCTTAGAGTAAAACGCTTTGCTTAAGCTGTATAGTACGAGCTAGTGCCCGATCTCCTCTAGCTTCTTTAAGTTGTCCTTAGCGTTTTTTACTGCAAGCTAGTGCTACTTGTATGAGTTGTATAGTGCTAGGTCTACAAAGCCAATCTAGCTGGCAATCTCTATATAAAAGGCTAGCTAGTCTTAGTCGATCTGTTATGCGAGCAGCTACGCATAGCCGGCTTGCTGCAGCGTCTAGCTTATACTTATACCTAAATGCTACACTTACAGCCGTTTTACTTCGTACAAGGCCTATTAGAGACTAAGGGCCTACTTGGGGTTTATACTGTTAAAGGAGCATTATAGCGTGCGAAGCAGCATTTAAAGTACTATAAAGTAGGCGTACAAGATGCACCTGTTTTGCTACTAGCTAAGGAGCTACTTGAACGTAAAAGCAAACTTGTTAACGCTATATGCAAGATAGGTAAGGTAGGTCTCACTTAAAAGCTGCTAATATAAGACCTCCTTATTGTTACTTGTATGTGCTGCAAGCTAATCCCACTTGCCTATTACATTTAAAGCGCTTTATATGCAATTAAGGAAGGCTAGGTTGATGTAGTACTCCTTGCATACTTCATATAAGAGGTGTTTGCTTGCTACAAGCGCCTGCAACAAGCACTTCTTGCTCTTAAAGTAGCTACCCTCTAACTGCTTTTATATAGCAAGGACGGCCTTCTCGTACTTCTATAGCATTATATAAACGTTTAAGTCCTAAGTAAGCTTGTTGAGGAAGCTAGCTTAAAAGGGCTTTACCTTAACAGCGTTAAAGACCTCTTTAACTAAGTTGTAAGCTTAGCTGTAAATCTAGCTGTTCGTATGCTACAAGCTTATACGAGCAAACTTGAATGTAGCCTCTAAGCTGTCTCCTAGTATTATTAAAGTAAATCTAGTCACCTTCATCTTTAAACAAGCAGCAGCAAGCTGCTTAAAGCGCATTTAAGTGGCAAGGTGCTTAATGTAGTAGTATGATAGAGGCACTTAAGACTAGCAATATCAAGATAGTACTCTTAATTCTTAGGACAATAGATAAGGAGAGAAACTAGAATACAAATAGTGCTGCGTATCGCATATATCTCCAACCTCAAATACTAGTGCGATAACCCTTATAACGTTAGCGTTTCAGCTGTGTCTAAGTCGAACTGTCATATCACCCCCCCCTCTAAAAAAGCTCGTCTTAAGCGTTAAGTCTTAAAAATATTCTGCTGCTAAGCGTCTAAGTGTCTTAGATTGTTAGAATCGTACCCGTTGTTGATTGGAGCAGCTATTAGTACCCGGCCTATATGTGTCTCTAGTTTCGTCCCTAGCCCTAGCGAAAATGGTTGGAGCAAGCAATCCTTTACCTAGTAATCGTATGAACTACATCGTACGCATCAACCTTCCGTCCTCAATTATTGTTGTCGCTCTAAGGAGACTGAGCGTGCATGTAGAGGAGACCGAGTAGAATTGAGAGTAACAACGTTTATGTCTATAAGTTTACTGTAATAGTAATTGCTGTTGCTAGAAGAAGAAGGCTGGGGTTGAAAGGACGAAGACGAAGAGCGACCAGCTAGCTGTTGTACAACTCGTATGAAATTAAAGTACGTGCGAGGGAGATTGAGCTGCTAAGCAAGGCGATTCCGTAGCGTAAAGTTAAAGCCGTTGTGAAACAAGGAGATTTTGTTCACATCTAGCCAATTCTAACTACAAGCTTTATAAAGAACGCGTTCGAACTTGGCCATATATGCGTGAAGGGAGTTGGTGCCCTACTTAAGAGCATACAGCTTGTCCTCTACTTCCTGCACCTTGTTTGAGTTGTCGTAGACGCACGTGAGCTGGTTGAGGATTATATTGTAGTTCTAGCTCCTTAACTCTTCTGCCTAGCTAAGTTGAGGAAGGACTATGGCTTAGACGTGCAACTTAAAGTTGAAATAGACATAGTAGAATTGCGCAATAGTGTTGCCAATTGCTGCGCCATCTACTTGTAGCTTTGCTTTAATTGAGGGGAGCTATATATCAAACTTGTAAGCCTAACCATTAAACTTTTCAGGGTCTAAGAGAGAGGGTTTTAGCTTTGTAGGAGCTTGCAATTAAAGGAAGGCAATCTTGTCGCGTTAGCGCTGTACTTCGTTTTGCAGCTCCGCAATTGCTGTCTAAATTTGAAGAGGATCCATATTGAAAAGAAGACAAAAGATAAGAAAAAAAAGGATGTGTGTTTGTAAGCCCAACAAGCTCGAATTGTAAATAGGGTAGGCACGCTTGCAAGCGCCTGTAATTTGCCAAATTAAAGGAATCGAGGCGTGAGACCTAAGACCTGCAATGTGAGCATGAACATGGACTTGGGACTTAGGATACTACAACCTCAACTGGGGATCTATTGTAATGTAACAGAAGCACTTAAGACTAGCAATATCAAGATAGTACTCTTAATTCTTAGGATAATAGATAAGGAGAGAAACTAGAATACAGATAGTGCTACGCATCGCATATATCTCCAACCTCAAACACTAGTGCGATAACCCCTATAACGTTAGCGTTTCAGCTGTGTCTAAGTCGAACTGTTACAAGTAGCAGCGTTAGAGATAGACTTAGGGTTGCCTTATATAATTGCAAGTAGGGTCTCCTACTATAAACGCCTAGTTTGTACATGCAACCTCTTTGCCTAAGTCGACTTAGACCTACTCTAAATCGAGGTGGTTGTAATTCAAGTAGTACCTTAAGCCTTATTAAAAGAGATCTTAAGCCCTTACAATCATACGGTCCTTATAAAGCAGCTTGGTCCTCTTACTTGAAAAGACTAAGTGCAAGCAAGCAAAAAGCGCGCTCTCTAGCAGCTAAAACCTTTATACAACTTCATCTTATATAGCAGCTAGCAGGCGACCTTGTACGAAGTAGTAGAACAACTAGTACAAGAAGTCCTACTTGCTTGTATGAGCTTGCTGCTTATAGTTCCACGCTCTTACTCAAAGTAGAACGAGTATGAGGGATAAAGGTAGGTGTTATACAACGTTAAACGAGATATAGCTAGTAAGGCTGGGTAGGAGAATAGCATCCGTCTACTACTCTAGCACTCCATACGAGCGCCCGCCTAGCTTCTTAAGGAAATTCGTAGGCTTCTTAGCGCTCTACTACGCTAAGAAGAAGATGAACACGCTAATACCTTCTACCCTAACAACCTGTCCTAAGTGGATATAAGGAACTTTAAACAGTAAGACGTGCTTCGTATAAGCCTAACTGTTAGAGTAGTTAATAACTAAAAGGGTTAAATGCATATTTATATAAAGGTTCTAGTAGAATTAAAGCGCAAAGTTTAAGTATAAGCCTTATTGTGTAAAGGTTAAGCTCTAAGTGAATCTGATAATGCTATTAATGTCGTATTAGACCTTATTTGTACAAGCAAGCTGCTTGCTGCAAGCTAAGCATATAGTAGCTGGCTAGTTGTTGTTGCTGTTAGAGTCTGAGTCTAAGGAGCTCTTATCCGTACTGCTATGCTTATCCGAACGGCCTTTAAAGAGCTAGGCCTAATCGTACAAACACTAGCAATATTTGCTGTTATAAGGTAGTATGCTAGGGCTACTAAGGATATCTAGGAGCTGCTAAGTGGCCCGGTTTAAGTCCTTAAGCGACTAGTAGTTCTCTTCTTCTTACACGTCCTAGTGCTACTCGTACGAATCCGCGTGGCTGTTGCAGCTAAAGGAGTCTAACAGGTGCAAGCCGAGCTGCAGCAGCAGGTCGAGCTTAACGTCCTCGCTCTATTAGAGTTCTTACTGCAGCTGTGCTTCTACCCCTAGCTCTAAGCCTAAGTACAAAGCATCTTCATCCTCATCCTCATCCTCGTCCTTATCCTCATCTTCGTCCTCATCCTCATCCTCGTCCTCATCCTCATCTTCGTCCTCATCCTCATCCTCGTCCTCATCCTCATCCTTATCCTCATCCTCATCCTCGTCCTCATCCTTATCCTCTACTGCTTCGTACGAAGACTAACTGCCTGTAATTCTATCATTTGCCCTTCTATACAAATCTGCTAAGCTGTTATACGTATTGCTTTGTAGTCCTCCCTTACTTTAAAGCAAGTGCTCTGCCTCTTTAATGTCTATGTCCTTGTTAAAGTCCCTGTCTATATCCCTATTAATGTCCCTGTTTATGTCCCTATTAAAGTCCCCGTTTATGTCCCTATTAAAGTCCTTGTTTATGTCCCTATTAAAGCCCCTATCTATGTCCTTATTAAAGTCCCTATTTATGTCCCTATTAATGTCTCCGTCTATGTCTTTATCTGTGTCTATATCTACATCTACTACTTCGTATGCAGCCTTAATATTAGAGTTGTCATCCTTAAGCTAGGGTTGCTCATCCTCTACTTCTACTTCGTCGGCTTCGCTAGCCTCATACGAGTTAAACGGAGCATTTGTAGCACTTGCTGCCTTGCTAGCTTTACATGCTACTAAAATATCTAAATCGTCTAGGTCGTCTAAGGATAATGCATCTTCTCCTTCGTCTTTGTTGATTAAGCTGGCTTTGTAGTACGCGTTAGACTGCGTGCTTGCAGCATCCCCTACCAAGCTGGCTGTGCTGCGCGCTGCTGCTAAAGTATTAGCATTGTCGCCTCTAAGCGCATCCCCTACTTTGTTAGCTTTTGTATAAAGGGAGCTGCAAAATTATCATTCTTACCCGCCCTACCTGCTCTGCTGCTGCCTGCAGCTCCTACATTTAGCGCGTAGTTGATAAATTGCAGCCCTATCGCCTGCTAAGCGCTCTGCTGCCCCCTACTAGCTACCTGCTGTCGCCATCAAGCTTTATACTGCTAAGCAATTGCTTGGCGCGTCTTGCTGCTCTGCTTTGTACGTGGCATAGTAGTAGTAGTATATATTAATTAATTAGGATTTTTTAATA
>Ga0335074_10015930_pt1 | contig 10576 bp, 7 predicted proteins | sample Lox_Sample_23_FD_206715 | JGI IMG/M metagenome (GOLD analysis project Ga0335074, IMG submission 206715) | Soil microbial communities from Loxahatchee National Wildlife Refuge, Florida, United States - Lox_Sample_2.3 | ecosystem: Environmental > Terrestrial > Soil > Wetlands | place: USA: Florida...
TCCGGCTGCCAGAAACAGCGCCCGGTGGTCGTCCATACTCAAGCGCGATGAGCCCAACAGCTTCATCACCGGTCCCAGCACCGCGTCGTTACGCGCGCCCTTGTAGCTCTCCGCCACCACCATCAGCCGCCCGCCCGGCTTCAGCACGCGCAATATCTCCTTCATGTCGCCCCGGAGATTCGGCCAATAGTACTGCGTCTCAATCGCCGTCACGAGATCGAACGTGTCATCCGCAAACGGCAGCTGCGACACCGAAGCCTGCTCCACATGCACCCGGCCTTCTGCAATCAGCCGCTTGTTGTACGCGCGCGAGGCGGCGACGCTTCCGGCAGCATAATCGATCCCGTAAACCTGCGCCGCCTTCGCCGCCAGCTTGTTGATGGTCCGTCCTCCGCCGCAGCCCACGTCCATCGCCCTCGCGCCCTCGGGTATCTGCAGATGCGTAAACGCCCAATCCGTAAGCGGCGCATGGCTGCCGTTCATCAGCCACGCAAAAAACCGCCCCGCAAAGCGGTCAGGTTTTTTCACTTGGCGAACCAGGTAGACCCCGAGACAGAGTGCTGCGGCATAACGCAGGACGAGCAGGTAGGGTACCTCCGGCAGCGAATGCGGCAGCAAAACGCACCCCTCCTTCGAATCAGTATACTGCCGATTTCAGACACTCCAGCGCCTCTTCGCTGCTCGCGTCGCCCATCCACCCGCGGGCGGTCGCGGCGACGGACGACGGATGCGGGCGACGGCACGGGCCGCCAGCATCCCGCTGCGCGAAGCGCCAGCCATGCTCTTGAGCTGCGGGCGGCGCCGGTCCACGCCCGCGGCGGTCGCGATGGGCCGCGTCGCGTGGCGGAATGGCCGGTGGTGTGTCCTGGAAGGCGCAAGCAGCGGCGTAGGCGCCGTATCCCGCGCCCTTACGCTCGCATACCTCCAGCGCCCGTCGCGCGGGCGTGGTCATCGCGTCGCCCAACCGCCCGCTGGCGGTCGCGGCGACGGACGACGCGCTGCTGGCGCGGGGCTGGCCGCCGGTCCGACGCCGCGGCGCTCCGCGATGGGGCTACGTCGAGCAAATCGACGCCTTGTGCTAATTCATGCAAGTGTTCATTCGTCCGCTAGCGGCCCGCTTAGGTTCGCTCATCAGATGTCTGAGGCCGCTGAGCAAAAAGTTGTGCGACGCTCCCTGGATCGCCGTAGACTAAAGAAAAGATGAGCGGAACTTCCGCGCTAGAAACTGTCGTCTGGCGTGCCGCCGGGATGGGATGTGCTGAAGAGGTTTCGCTGCCGCGCAAGGCGCTCGCATGGATCATGTGCTTGAAGTAAATCACCTGTCGGTCCGTTTTGGGGAGGTTGAAGTCCTGTCGGACCTGAGCTTCGATGTGGCGAAAGGAAGCTCTCTGGCCGTTATTGGGCCAAATGGTGCGGGCAAGACGGTCCTGTTTCAATCCCTGATCGGATCGCTTCCCTTCGAGGGTGCCATCCGATGGGCGCCGGATGTGCGCATCGGCTATGTTCCCCAGAAGCTGGACCTCGATCGTGATGTGCCGATCACCGGCATGGACTTTCTGCGAGCAAGATCTCCCCTGATGCGCGGCGCGAAAGGTGAAATCGCTGACGCGTTAGACCTTGTCGGTCTTTCAACCCAGCTCAGCCAAAAAACCATCGGCATGCTCTCAGGGGGACAGTTCCAGCGCCTGCTTCTGGCATTCGCGCTCCTCGGCGATCCGTCCGTCCTTTTGCTGGATGAGCCGACGGCAGGTATCGACGAACCCGGTCAGCGGCAGATGAACGAGTTGATCCACCGCCTTCAGGAGGTACGAAAGCTTACTGTTCTCTTTATTTCACACGAGTTGACCGTCGTGAACCGTTACGCCGCCAACGTTCTCTGCCTGGGTCGCAGACGCGTGTGCTTCGGGACACCGAGAAAGATCCTCACCCGGGATCTGTTAGACGAAATCTATGGAACGCCGGTAGGCTATCACGTGCATGATGATTGAAAATCTCTTGCTATCAATCACCATGGCGATCGCCGCGGGGCTCATCGGTTGCTTCGTGGTGATGCGGCGGATGGCTCTCGCCGCCGACGCTCTGTCGCATGTGGCTCTGCCCGGCATCGGAGTGGCCCTCGCGCTTCACATGCATCCGATTTTCGGAGCCACGGCAATGCTGTTCTTTGGTGCATTGCTGGTATGGACCGTAGAGGGAAAGGTTGGCGTGGCCACGGAAGCGTTGATCGGTGTGCTATTCTCCACGGCGCTCGCGGTTGGCAGCCTGATGATGAATTCCAGGGAGGAACTTGTCGCGGCCCTGTTCGGAGGAACTGGAGTCCTGGCTTGGCCGGAAATATTGTTCGGCTTGGTTGCCGCGACTCTTGTCGTGGTATTTGTCACTACCCAAAGAGGCAGCCTGGTGGTCATGCTTGTGTCGCCCGACCTGGCACGCACGGCAGGCGTCAACGTTCGGCGTCTCAGCCTGTTTTACTTGCAGATATTTGCGCTCACAATCGCGCTCGGCCTGCGTTATTTGGGCGTCCTCCTTATGGGGGCTTTGATCATAATCCCCGCGGTAACCGCCAAACGGCTGGCCAAAAACTTAACCGGCATGCTGCTGACCGCGGCCCTTGCGGCGGTGGCCGCTACCATCGCTGGAACCTGGCTGGCTAGTTACCTTCATCGTGAAACTGGTCCCGTCATCGTCACTGTGGCTGCTTGTATTTTCCTGCTTAGCTTCCTGAGAAGATGATCAGAGGCCTCTCCACGCCACAATCTACCAACGCTTGCGCAGCCTCTAATCATCGAAGGGAGCGGACCGGGGCAGCGTGGTGCTCAGTGCGTGGCCGGTACGAGTTTATGAGATCCATGTGGCGCCCACCCACGTCCCGAAAGGGCCGTCTACGATCCCAATCAGACCGCCGGCGAGGTGGGCTTTCAGTCCTGGGCATAAGTGTGGTGCAGTATTAGGTGGTAGAGGTCGCGGATGCGAAATCGAGTTTTCCTATTGTTTTCTGTTCTTTTTTTAGCCACATTGGCGGGCGACGAACCGCCCGAATTGGCTCTCCGGCAAACGCTTGAAAACGGGCTGCGCGTCGTGATCGTGCGGGACTCTCTGGCTCCGGTAGTGACTGTCGAAGAGAATTACATTGTGGGGGGCGACGAGACGCCCGCCGGATTTCCGGGAATGGCTCATGCGCAGGAGCATATGGCCTTCCGCGGATGTGCCGGCCTGAGCGCGGATCAGATCGCCGCGATTTATGCGGAACTTGGCGGCAGTTCCAACGCGGATACGCAGCAGAACATCACTCAGTATTTCGTGACGGTTCCAGCTCAGGACCTGGAAGTTGCACTGAGGCTGGATTCGGCATGCATGCAGGATGTGGAGGACTCCCAGGCGCAATGGGCTGAGGAGCGGGGCGCTATCGAGCAGGAGGTCTCGCGCGATCTGTCGAACCCCACCTATAAATTCATTACGCGGCTCAATGCGGATCTCTTCACGGGCACGCCTTACGCACACGATGCGCTCGGCACAAAGTCGTCCTTCGATGCCACTACCGGGGAAATGCTGAAGAAGTTCTACCAGGATTGGTATGCGCCCAACAACGCAGTTCTAGTGATTACCGGCGACCTCGATCCCGCTTCCACGCTCAGCAAAGTGAAGCAGTTGTACGGGCCGATCAAGCGCCATCCGATTCCCGAGCGCCCGGAAATCAACCTGCCGCCAGTCAAAGCGGACACCTTCACGCTGGACAGCAACCTGCCCTATGAGTTGGTCTTCGTTGCTTTTCGCATGCCCGGAACATCCAGCCCCGATTACGCTGCGTCTCTTATTCTGAGCGATGTTGCCGGCAGCCAACGAGCTGACCTGTATGGTCTGGTGCCCGCCGGTAAAGCATTGGGGACCCAATTCGGCATGGCCGAGACCTACCCCAAAGCCAGCGTCGGATATGCTGCCGCGGCGATACCGGCCGGCGCCGACCCTGCACCGATCACTGGCGAAATCAAGAAGATTCTTGCGGGCTATGCCGATAAAGGTGTCCCTGCGGCATTGGTCGAAGCCGCCCGCAAAGGCGAAGTTGCGAGCGCCGAGTTTGCACAGAACTCTATCTCCGAACTGGCAGCGACTTGGTCGAATGCCGTCGCCGGGGAGGGACGCAACTCGCCCACGGAAATCGTGGACGCCATGAAGAAAGTAACCGTCGAGGACGTAAACCGCGTAGCGAAGGCCTATCTGTTGGTGCAGAGTGCGGTGATTGCCACGCTGAAACCGTCACCCTCTGGCGCAGCCGTCGCCGGCAAGGGTTTCGGTGGAGCGGAAGTGACCACCGCGGCGCCCACCAAGCCCGTCACGCTGCCCGATTGGGCGGAGGCCTCGGTGAAGTCGCTGAAGGTGCCGCAAGCCGCGCCCCCGCCGGCAGACCTGAATCTCTCGAACGGCTTAAGACTGATCGTGCGAACCGAAAAGGCCAGCCCCACGGTCACTGTGATCGGCTTCGTCAAACATGAATCCGTGCTAGAGACGCCTCCCGGCAAGGATGGCGTCGATGAGGTGCTCGGGGAATTATTTTCCTACGGGACCACGACTCGCGACCGCCTCGCTTTCCAGCAGGCGCTGGATGACATCGCGGCTTCAGAGGTAGCCGGAGTGGAATTCAATTTGAAGGTTCTGAAGCAATACTTTGCGAAGGGCGTGGAACTGTTGGCGGATAACGAACTCCATCCGGCTCTGCCTGCGGAGGCTTTCCAGGTTGTGCGCGATCAGTCGGCTGAACTGATGGCGGGTACGCTTGCCAGTCCGGGGTACCGGGCGCGTCGTGCTCTCGAGTCCGCTCTGCTGCCGAAGGATGACCCGGAGCTCCGGCAGGCTACGCCCAAGACAATCTCAGCTTTAACCGTGGCCGACGTTAAGGATTATTATGCAATAGTATTCCGTCCTGACATGACCACCATCGCGGTCATTGGCGATATCACGCCTGAAGAAGCCAGACCCGTTTTCGAGAAATTCTTCGGCGGCTGGAAGAATGACGGGGGAAAACCCGCAGTGACTCTTCCGCCTGTTCCAGGCAACCAGCCATCCGCCGTCAACGTGCCGGATCCGACTCGGATGCAGGACTCCGTTGAGCTGGCCCTACAGCTCGGCTTGAATCGCTTTAATCGCGACTACTATGCGCTGCAGCTTGGCGATCACGTTCTGGGCGGCGGATTCTATGCGACGCGATTGTATCGCGACCTCCGGCAGAAGGCCGGCTATGTCTACAACGTCGACAATTCCCTGCACGCGACTGAGACCAGGGCTACCTACTCGGTCACATACGGCTGCGATCCGGACAACGTCTCGAAAGCGCGCCTGCTGGTCGAGCAGGAACTCGCCGCGATGCGTTCGACCAACGTGAGTGCCGCGGAACTCCAGCAGGCTAAGGCGCTCCTGTTGCGTCAGATCACCTTGAGCGAATCGAGCGAAGACGCCGTGGCGGAAGGCTTTGTGGCGCGCGCCCGGATCGGGTTGCCACTGGATGAACCGATACGTGCCGCACAACGATATTACGCGCTTTCCGCCGATGACGTCAGGGCGGCCTTTGAAAAGTGGATTCGTCCGGAGGCGTTCGTGCAGGTCGTTCGCGGTCCGGCCCCCAAGTAAGACGGGGTCCCGCGCCCGTTTTGCGCGATTTGCTTAGAAGCACTTGTTCGAGCCACGCGATTCGAGACGGTTTGGATCACCGGGGGCTGCGTCAGATCGTGGAGATCTAATATCCGGCGTGATGCAAAATCGCAATCACCATCGCGGCGAAACCACAGTACGCGCCGAAGAGATACCAGCGGCCGTTTTCGAGCCAGCGGCTTAGCCACTTGAGCGCCAGGAGACCGGCCAGGAATGCGAAAAACGCACCGAGCAGACTGGGCCATACCGCTGACCCTACGCGCGTGAGTAAAACATCGATTGCATGGCTGTTCGCGCCTATCCGAACGCTGCCGCACCTGCTACGCGGAACGGCACGCCGTACGCAACTGTCGGAAGCGTCCGCGGCGCCGATGCGCGCGATGGGCCGCGTCAAGCGGGCGGGATGGCCTGGTGATGCGTCGTGGACGGCACGCGCATCTTCGGACGCGTCGTATTCCGCGCGCTGACGCTCGCACGCCTCCGGCGCCAGGCGCGCGGGCGTGGCCAGGCGCGAGCCGCGTGCGCCGTCGCGGCGTATGACGCCTTGGTCTCGCACAGCCTCTCGTCGCCCGTCGGGGGGGGTGATTTAGCGGTGGTGGGCCAACAAGGCACGGCAAACGGGGATCTTGAACTATCAGACGGGCCGTTACCCCTAGGCGACCCCTAGGCGCTCCCTGTCAACTGGGCTACTGCTTCTGGCTCCGGAGGGGTACGACGTCAGCGCCCATGGCCAGCTTTTCCTGATACCGCAGAGCGTGCAAGATAGCGCGGAAGTGCCCCTCACGATTATTTATAATTGGCCGAAGCTGCTGCAAAAATAGCGGCATGGAGCTTCATTCACTTGCCGGCCGGCTGAAACCGCCACAACGTAGAGCGGAAGCGCTGGCGGATTTCCACGATCTGTCCATCCGGCATCCAATTCAGACAGAAGGTGTTACACATCTGGTCCCAGGGAAGGCGGGTGATGCGGCCCGTGTGGATGTCGAGGATTCCGGGAACCCAGGACCATGAATCCACCGGAGCCAGGATCACCAACAAACGCCCATCCGCCCGCAGGCCGCCGAGGCCACCGAAATTCCCCGGCGTCAGCGGCGCCGAGCCGTCGGGCACGATCTCATGCTGCGCGCTCCCGTTGAGCGGGAAGAGAAAGAGCCGCATCCTGGCGCTTTCCACCGTGGCGATCACCAGGTCGCGGCCGTTCGGGTCGGCGGTTACCAGGTCACCGGCGCGGACCAGACCAGCTTGGCCACCCGCAGATGGCGCCGACCAGATCTTTCCACCAGCGGAAAAGTAGAGTGTCTTGCCGTCCGGCGAGGAGCTTATCGACGAAATCTCGCCCTTGCCCGGCACAATCCTGTTGGTGATGCGTCCGGTACCGGTTTCGGCCACGGCGATAGAGGTATGCGGCGCCGGCCCGATCATGAACGCGATGTGGCTCGATCCGGCTGGTGTTATAGGCGCAGAGGTCTCCTCGGTGGTAGCTACCAGCGGAACCGGATTCTTGCCATCCGCGAAGGCTACCAGGCGGTCACGCCCCAGGCCGCGCACCGGCACAATCGCACGCCCGTCGGGGAGTGAGGCCACACCCAGGACTGCGCCGCTTGGAAAAGGCACCACCTCCAATTCCTGCCCAGTTGCTGAATACCGGGCCATTTCGTCATTGGGTTCTGTTGCGCTGACGTACACCCTACCCGCCGGATCGGTATCCAAAAACCAAATCCAACTGGTAGTCGTGAACAGTATTCGGAACGCGAGCTTCCCCTTCATGGGAGTGGAGACCACCCGCCTGAGAGCGTCTTCAAGCACTGCCACGATCAGCGATTTGCCGTCGCGAGACACTGCCGCGGCATTGCCCTCCGTTGCCACTCCTGGTGGGGTCAGGGGCCGGGATCTTCCCGTATCGATGTCAACCGCCAGCAGCCGGTCTGGTTCGTTTTCCCGCCCCAAAGCCGTTCCGGAAACCACGGCTTCCGTGCCATCCGGCGTCGCCCGGATGCGCACGTTTTCCGAGGCGACATTGGCGCGGCAGATTACAGGCAGATCCTGGAGCCTGCCGTTCTCCGGCCAATATCGGAACAATTGCAGGTTGCGCTGCGCGTTCAGCCGGTAGACCAGCAGAGAGCCGTCGGGCAGGGCCTCCGGAGCCATGGCGTTTTCCAGCACCAGTTTCTCTTCGCCACCCAGCACCGGAACGCTGAAAATGCCGCGCGGCACATCCGCGACCCGGTCGTAGTAGAGCGAACCACCATCCCGCGACCAGGTGAGTTCCATCGGGGAACCGAGCTCGCGGTTATTGGTGAGCACCGACCAATTCCCCGATTCCGGCGTCATGACGGCGACTTGCATCTGGCCGCGTACCATTGCCTGAAACGGGAGTAAGCGTCCGTCGGGGGAGATGCGCGGGTCGAGAGCGAAGGCCGGTCCGCCCAGAGGCGATCCCGACCATGTTTCCGCTTCCGGCGCGCGCGCCAACCAGCGGTATGTGGCGATGCTCAGGGCGATCACCGCCAACGCCGCGCCAGCGGTCTGGAGCCCTGGCCAGCTGCGCCGCGAGGATGCCTTGAGCGCAGGCGCCGCACCGCTTTGGGAAATCGCCGCCAGCGCGAACGACAAATCCCGTGCCGATTGAAAGCGGTTCTCCGGGCGCTTCTCCAGGCAGTGATGGACCATTTGCCGCACGCCCGGCGGCACTGTGTCCGGCAAGTCTGGCGTTTCGTTCTTTAAAATGGCCGTCATGGTTTCTACGGCGGTCTCACCCTGAAACGCACGCCGCCCAGCGAGCAGCTCGAACAAAATCAGTCCAAAACCTGAAAATGTCACTGCGCGCATCCGCCGCTTGGCCGAGGGACCTGCTCCGGCGACATATACCCCACGGTTCCCATCACCAATCCCGGATCCGTCTTCAGCGCCAGCGTCTGCGTAGCACCGTCCACAGAACCGGCCCTTTCGATCTTCGCCAGACCGAAATCCAGAATCTTGATGCGCCCGTCGGGGGTGAGCAGAATATTGTCCGGCTTCAGATCGCGGTGTGTGATCCCCGCCGCGTGGGCCGCGCCCAATCCGCCGGCGATTTGGACTGCGCAGTCCAGCGCCTTGCGCAGCCCCGGCTTCATCCCGCGCAAAGGCTCGCCATCAACCAGTTCCGTGACGATAAAGTAGACGCCGTGGTCTTCACCCTCGTCGTAGATGGCCACGATGTTGGGATGATTCAGCGCTGCCACCGCACGCGCTTCCTGCTCGAACCGCTGCCGGCGCGCCAGATCAGCGGAGACTTCCGCGGGTAGAATCTTCAGCGCCACATCACGCTTCAGCCGCGAATCGCGGGCCTTGTAAACCTCCCCCATGCCCCCCGCGCCGATGGGTGCTAGGATTTCGTACGGTCCGAGTCTATCGCCAGGGGAGAGCGGCACGTGAAGGATTCAGTTTATCCAATTGATAGTGGAAGTGCCAACGGCGTGTCACACCGCGGGACGCGCCGGTGCTCGCGCGTGGCCATCGCGTCGCCCCATCCGTCCGCCGGCGGTCGCCGCGACGGACGACGGGCTGGCGCGGGATTGGCGGCCACATCACGCTGCGCGAAGTGCCAGCCATGCTCTTGAGCTGCGGGCGGTGCCGGTCCGAGGCAGCGCGCTCGCAATGGGCCACGTCGGGCGGCGGGGGCCGGTGGGCATCGTGGAACGGCACGGGAAGCGGCGTGCGCGTCGTAATCCGCGCGCTTGCGCTGGCGCGCCTCTAAGCGCGACGCGATCGGGCACGATCATCGCGCCGCCCATCCGCGCGCTGGCGGTCGCGGACGACGGGCGACGCATCACCGAGGCCCTGATAGGCGGTCTCAAGGAACTTTTGGCCGCTGCCTGAAGCCTTTCGGCCTTTGTGCTCTCACCATCTTCTGGGGAGCTTACCTCCTAGAGCATCAACGTCAGCCTTGGCACTGCTGACAGAAGCATGCTCCCGCATCGGCTTCAGCAAGAAAAGAACCACTCTAGTACACTAAGCTGGAACAGTCATGACGGCGGAAAAAACCACGAGGGGCTTCGGCTGGCGCGTCTACGGCCTCGGCGTGATGGCACTGGGCTTGGCCTGCCTGACGTTTGGGGCCTTCGAACCGGGGCAGCCGGTACCCAAGACCTTTCCCGCTCGCACCGTCCTAGCCTATGCCGCCGGTGCGTTTATGGTCGCCGCGGCCGTGGCCGTCCAGTGGCGCCGAACCGTGGCTTGGGGCGCCGCGGCGCTCACTGTCTATTACGCGCTCTTTGTCGTCATCCTGATGAACGGCCGCCTGTTGCTCACCGATTACGCCGTATTCGTGACCTACGAAAACATCGCCATGCAGCTCTCGATCACCGCGGGCGGGCTGATCCTCTACGCCACCACCGCCAGGATCGATGCGGCATTGGCCGCGCGCCTTACGCGCCTGGGCCGACTGGCGTTTGGGGTTTGTGCGCTGGTATTCGGCGGAGCGCATTTCGTCTATATGAACCTCACCGCCCCGCTGGTTCCCAAATGGCTGCCGCCTACGCAAGCGTTCTGGGGGTATGCGACCGGGGCGGGCTTCGTCGCGGCGGGCGTGGCGATCCTGTCCGGCGTGCAGGCCCGCCTCGCCGCGATCCTGGTGACCGCCATGCTCGCGTCCTTCGGCTTGCTGGTGAACGAACCGATGCTCCTGGCCGATCACTCGAGCCACTGGAACTGGAGTGAGAGCGCCGTGAATCTTGCCGTGCTGGGCGCCGCCTGGGTGGTGGCGGACTCGCTGGCGCGGCCCAGCCGCTAGCCGGGAGGAGGCAGCGCTGCTTATTCCGTTTCTTACGTCAACCGCCGGCTTCAACGGCTTGGGCTGTGTCAGGCGCGGCACCATCTCCGGGGTCAGGGGTGTGATGGGAGGTTACGCGCGTGAGTAAAACATCGATTGCATGGCTGTTCGCGCCTATCCGAA
>Ga0335074_10015932_pt1 | contig 10575 bp, 9 predicted proteins | sample Lox_Sample_23_FD_206715 | JGI IMG/M metagenome (GOLD analysis project Ga0335074, IMG submission 206715) | Soil microbial communities from Loxahatchee National Wildlife Refuge, Florida, United States - Lox_Sample_2.3 | ecosystem: Environmental > Terrestrial > Soil > Wetlands | place: USA: Florida...
TTCGAGCAGCCGGTGGTCGCGGTACCGCCCGATCAGCCAGCCCAGTCCGTACGCGTGCCGGGTGGACTCGGGGAAGGTCTGGTCATCCGGCAGCACCATGTGCGGCTGGTGCTGGCGCGCTACCGTGCCGGGTGACATGACGGTGCGACCGTCCACCTGGCCGCCACCCAGCTGCGCCAGCAGCCACCTGCCCATGTCTGCGGCACACGAGTTGATCGCGCCGGCCGGCGCCAGCGCCGTCACCGGCCGCTGCGGCACGGGCACGATGACGCCCTGGCGGCGCTCGTAGGCGGTGGCGTGGTCTGCGTCGGCCTCCATGTCGTCGACCGACAGGTTCGAGCGATCCATCCCCAGCGGCGTCAGGAGCCGGGCGCTCAGGTAGTCCTCCCAGGAAGTGCCGGTGAGCACCTCCACGGCGTGCCCCGCCACCATGTAGCCGAGGTTGCAGTACTGCCACGCCTCGCGCAGGTCCCGGCTGAGCGGCAGGAACCGCAACCGGTGGACCAGCTCCGCGCGCGACCAGCCCGGGTGACCGATCCAGGCCAGGTCATGGCGGGGCAGGCCGGACCGGTGGGACAGGAAATCGATCACGCTCACGCGATCGGTGACCACCGGATCGTGCAGCCGGAGGTCGGGCAGGTAGTCGTGGAGGGGGCGCGCCCAGTCCAGGAGGCCGTCGTCGACGAGGGCGCCGACCGTCGCCGCCGTGAAGGCCTTCGTGACGGATCCGATGGCGAACAACGTGCCCGGGGTGACCGGGAGATCCGTCTTCACGTCGCGCCGACCCCAGCCTCCGGCCAGGACGACGTCCCCGCCGCGGACGGCAGCGACCGCGCATCCGGGGACCTCCCAGGCCGCCAGCTGTTCGGCAACGAAGCCTCCGATGCTCTCCATGGGCCAGTCAGGCTCCTTCGGTCGCGCGGGCGCTCTCGGCCTGGTCCACGGTAGCGGCCCAGCTGGTGAGGAGGTTAAGGGTGTCTTCGGATGGGGTGCCCGGCTCGGCGGTGGAGGCGGAGACCCGCAGGCCCTCGTTCCGGTTGTCCATGCCTATAACCGTACGTTCCGCCCACGCCCCGCGCAGGTTCCGCTACCCGGGTCCGGCGGCCTGACCGAGGTGAGCACCGCGCGCCCGGGCCTGACCGCGCGTACGAAGCGCCGGTGACCCCGCGGTTCCGCCGCGTCAGGAAATGCTTCTTGTCTGGCGTGCCGGACAATAGGGTTTTGCCATGCCGCGACCGGACCGGAGTAACGCCGTCGATCACATCGTCGTGATCATGTTCGAGAACCGATCGTTCGACAACCTGCTCGGCCGCCTGTACCAGCCGGGCGAGGTGCCGTTCTTCGACGGCGTGACGGGCCGGGAACTCAGCAACCCGGTCCCGGACTGGGCCGTGGACGCCGGGACGAGCCCGAGGCAGCTGCCGTACGGGATCGCGGGGAACATGAATACCCCCTCAGCCGACCCCGGGGAGGAATACCAGCACGTCAACACCCAGTTGTTCGGGCTCATCAGCCCCCCGGGCAACCGCGGGATGCTGGCCGAGCACATGGTCGCCCCGTTCAACGCGCCGGCTAACCCCGGCCAGCGGCCGACCATGGACGGGTTCGTCACCGACTACATCAGCGCGTTCATGGCCGAGGAGCGCAGGCCGCCCGTCTTCGCGGAGTACGCGCAGATCATGACCGGCTATTCCCCTGCGCAGGTGCCGGTCACCTCCGCGCTGGCGCGCGGCTTCGGGACCTTCGACCGCTGGTTCTGCGAGGTGCCGTCGCAGACGTTCCCCAACCGGTCGTTCCTCCACGCGGCGTCGTCGTCCGGGTTCGTCGTCAACATGTCCCCCGCCGACTCGTTCCCGGTGCGCAACACGGCGGAGACGATCTTCGAGCGCCTGGAGGCCAAGGGCCTGACGTGGCGCGTCTACTGCGACCCGCCGAGCCACCTGTCGATCACGGGGATCATCCACGCGCCCCGGCTGCTCGACCGCTTCGAGACGAACTTCTTCACCACGGACCGCTTCCTGGCCGATGCGGCCAGCGGTGAGCTGCCGACGTACTCGTTCATCGAGCCCAACCTGCTCTACGGCCACAATGACATGCACCCGGCGTTTGACGCGCTGTTCCCCGGCGTCGACCTCGACCCGCCGTCCTCGCTGCTCGGAGGCGAGGCGCTGCTCGCGAAGATCTACGACGCGATCAGGACGTCGGCCGCACCGGACGGGTCGAACGCCTACAACACGCTGCTCATGGTCACCTTCGACGAGCACGGCGGCACCTACGACCACGTCCCGCCGCCGCGGGTCGCGCCGCCGGACCTCGCGGCCCCGCCCGGGCAGATGGGCTTCGCGTTCGACCGCTCAGGCCTGCGCGTGCCCGCTATCGCCATCTCGGCGTGGATCGGCGAGCGGACGGTGATCCACGACGAGTACCGGCACACGTCGGTGATCAGGACGCTGCGGGAACGCTGGCCGCTCGGCGCGCCGCTGACCGCCCGGGACCGGACGGCCAGGGACATCGCCCCGCTCCTTTCCCTCGACCGCCCGCGGGACCCGGACAGCTGGCCCGTGGTGGCGCCGCAGCAGGTGCCGCCCTTCGATCCGGCTCGCCTGTCGCTCGAGGCTCGCCTGAAGGGCGTGTCCAAGGCGGCCTGCTTCCCGGTCCTGGCGCTCGCGAAAAGGCTCGGCCTGCCTGCCCCCGACATCGACGAGGACGAGGCCATCTGCCGCGCCGACGCCATGGCGCTCATCAGCGACGTCTTCGGGCACATGTTCCCCGGCCTGCAGGCCGACTAGCCGCCTGGCGCCAGCCTCGCGACCCGCGCCCTCGGGAAGCAGGAATCAGCTCCTGTCGTCAGCAGGTCGCCGGCCGAGGAGCCGACGCACGTAGCCCGGCCGAGACCAGCCCGGGCACTCACAGAGCGCGCACTCGTCCCCCCGGCGATAGTGGTGGTGAGCGCTACGGTCGTGGCCGCAACGGCACAACAGGCTCCGGCGCAGATCCCTCACATGGCACCGGTCTGTGCTGGGCTAGCGTCCGTCACTGCGGCGCCTCCGAGGCGGGTCTTGCGTGCCCTTGGTCGGAGTCAGCCTATCGTTCGGCCGGCCCGCCTCACCTCCACCAGGCCGAGGAGGCCGTCGCGACGGGTCTGGCGGCCGAGAAGAAGACCTCTGACGCGACCGGGTCGCCCGCGCTACTCAGACGCTGCCCCGTCAGGCTCCCGTAGGTCCGGATCAGGTCGGCCTTGGCCTCGGCCGGCTCGGGCAAAGGCCACCTCGTCTCGACCAGGTCATGGCGGTAAACAAACGCCTCGGCCGCCGGATCGCGGCGGCTACCTGGGACGTCGCGGTAGTAAGCGACCGGGGCCCCGCTTCGCTGCGCGGCGGTGCGCACCAGGATCCGGTCCACGTGACCGCCCACGCCCAGCGGCGCGAGCACCAGGTTGGACCCTGAACCCGCCACCCCGTGGATGATCTCGCGCACGTCGCGCAGCATGCCGGCGTCGGCGGCGACGATGCGGCCGGAGGTGACGTGCGCCAGGTAGAAGGGAAAGACGTCCGTGCGCCTGGACCAGCTCAGGTTGGCGGGGCGGCGGCGGAACAGCGCTTCGGTCAGCCCGGCGTGCACGCACGTGATGCCGAGGGGTTCCAGCGCCGCGCGGTCCTCGTCCCGGCGCCATTGATAGGCCATCCCGGCATCGCGCGCCCCCACCCGCCGCAGGTACCGCCGGGCCGACCTCCCGTACGGCGCCTGCCCGCCCTCGGTGAAGAACGTCACCACGGTCACCGGGGTGCGGCTGACCGCGTAGGTCAACAGCGCGCCGCACGAGAGCGCGGCATCACCCAGGTGGGGAGCGAGCACGATAACGGGCACGCCCCGGTCGATAAGTCCGGCCAGTGCGTTCTCGTGCAGATCGGTCCGTACTGCGGTCATATTTCCCGCCTTTCGTTCCGATATCGGTCCTGAAAATTGGAGGCTAGCGCCGACATAATAAATGCCGAGTGAAGCGAAAAGACGGCTTATAAGGAAAAGAGAGCGACGCGCGAGGGTAATTGGCCAGGCTATCGGTAATTGATTAGATTATCGGTAATTGATCGAGTTATCATTGGTTATGAGGAGCTATGTCGCATGGATGCTGAACGGAGAACTCGGGTGACCACCGCGTTCACCGGGCGGGAGGAGCGCTGGCAGGTCGGCCTGGGGAAGCTGAGGGACGTGGTGCGCCAGGAGCTCGTGGCCCGGCAGCTGGCCGCGGAACTCCCGCCACCGCCCGTTCGGATCATGGATTGCGGGTGCGGTCAGGGAACCCAGGCGCTGCGGCTGGCGCGGCGCGGATATGAGGTGACCGGGGTGGATGCCTCGGCGGAGCTGCTGGCCCGGTTCGAGCGGGACCTGGCCGCCGAGCCGGCTGAGGTCCGTGCGCGGGTGCGGCTGCGGCGCGACCTGATCGAGAATCTGGCCGAACGACCTTTTGCTCCGCCCTTCGCCGCCGTGCTGTGCCACGGGGTGCTGATGCACATGCCAGATCCGGGTCAGGTCCTGCGGATCCTCGCCGGGCTGACGGCGCCGGGCGGGATCGTGTCCCTGCTGGTCCGTAACGGCGACGCGCTGGCCATGCGGCCGGGGCTGGCGGGAGACTGGGCGGCGTGCGCGGACGCGTTCGGGTCCGTCACCTACGCGAACCGGCTCGGGGCCACCGCCCGGGCCGACCGGCCGGGCGAGCTGACCTCGCGGCTGGCGACCTGCGGCCTGGAGGTTACCGCCTGGTACGGGGTGCGGGTCTTCACCGACACCGCGCCCGACGACGCCGAACCGCCGCCGGACCCGGAGGCCCTGCTCGCCTGCGAGGAGCAGGCGGGGCGCACCGATCCCTACCGCCAGGTGGCGGCGCTGCTGCACGTGATCGCGCGGCGGGTGAGCGCCCGTGGTTGAGGAGCCCGTGAACCAGGAGCTGTGGCCGGGGCTGCTGGCGCAGGCGTGGGCGGCGCTGACCGGTGACGCCGACGGACCGCCTGACGAGCTGGAGGTCACCGGCGACCCGGGTGGCCTGCCGTCCTGCCTGCCGGTCGAGGATACGGCCATCGCGTGCGCCGGGGCCGCCCTGCTCGCGGTGCTAGCCCGGGGGGGCGACCCCCCGGAACCCCCCGCTCACGGGAGGGCTGTCCGGCCCTCCGTACCCCCCCGACTGGACCGGGGACACGTCGCGGCGGCGTTCCGCAGCGAGGCTTACCTGCGACTGAACGGCGATCACGCCGGGCCAGGCTTCGCGCCGCTCTCGCGGTTCTGGCGGGCCGCCGACGGGTGGGTGCGGACGCACGCGAACTATCCGTGGCACCGCGAGGCGCTGCTGCGGGCGGTCGGGACCACGGGCGAGCCGGACGCCGTCGCGGCGGCTATCGCGGGCCTGGGGGCGCGCGAGGTCGAGACGCTGGTGACCGGTGCGGGCGGGGTGGCGGCCGCGGTGCGCAGTGAGGACACCTGGCGGGCGGAGCCGCCCGGCCTGGCGGTCGCGGCGGCCGGGCTGGTCGAAGGGGCGGAAATCGGCGGCGCTCCGCCCCGGCGCCGCTCGGCGAGACCGCTGCCCGCCTCGGGCCTGAGGGTGCTGGACCTCACCCGGGTCATCGCGGGCCCGGTGGCCACGCGCTACCTCGGCGCGCTGGGCGCGGACGTGCTCAGGCTCGATCCGCCGCACCGGCCCGAGATTCCCGCTCAGGCGTACGACAGCCTGCTCGGCAAGCGCAGCGCCGTGCTCGACCTGCGCACCGCCGAAGGAAACGCCCGGCTGCACGAGCTGCTGTCCGGGGCTGACGTCCTGGTGCACGGGTACCGGCCGCACTCCCTCGACCGGTTCGGGCTGGCGCCGGAGGCCCTGGCGGAACGCCATCCCGGGCTGGTCGTGGTGAGCCTGTCGGCCTGGGGCAAGAGCGGCCCCTGGGGCGGACGGCGCGGATTCGACAGCATCGTCCAGGCCGCGTGCGGCATCGCGGTCGCGGAATCGCCCGACGGCGAGCGCCCGGGTGCCCTGCCGTGCCAGCTTCTCGATCACGGCACCGGTTACCTGTGCGCGGCCGCCGTGCTGTGCGCGCTGGCCGCGCAGTCCGCGCGGGGCGGCACCCTGTTCCGCGAGCTCAGCCTGGCCAGGACCGGCCATTGGCTGCTCAGCCAGCCGCGGGCAGGAACGGCGACCGCGGGCGAGAGCGGCGGCGAGGCGCCGTGGCTGACGACGCTCGTCAGCGCGGACGGGCCGGTGACCGCGGTGCTACCGCTGGGGCAGCTAGGCGGGCACGGGTTCTCCTGGGGCGGGACGCTGCGGCCCTACGGGGGCGACGCGCCCGCCTGGGCCCCCGATTGATCAGGCGACCGGGACCAGCGTGAGGTAGGCCTGCCGAGGAGGCCGCCGTAGCCGCGCAGCCAGAAGGAACGGTGCTCGTCGACCTGCTCCGCGATCCGGGCGGCTTCCGGGTGGCCGGCGTGGGTGGCCAGCCATTCCTCCTCGTCGCACTGGTAGCCCGACTCGAAATCCTCCCACTCCCCCAGGGTGGCCGTCTCGATCCACGCCGGGCGGATTTCCTGCGGGCCCTGACCTGGGCCGACCCGGTCCCCCGCCGCGTGACGTCGGGGTGGGCGCCGTGCTAAGGCGGTTGACTACCCGGGCGGGCCCCATAAGGTAAGTACTGCTGTGAGAGCTTACGAGGACATTGAGCGGATTGACGCGTTCTGCGACGCCGTCCCGCGCCGGCGGGCCAGGGCCCAGGAACTCGGCCCTCTCGTCCTCTTCGTCCCGACCGGCCCGGGCTTTCCTTACTACGCCCGGCCGAGGCGCGGACGGCGACCGCCGGTCACCGCCGCCGACGTCCGCGCGGTCCGCGCCCGCCAGCGCGAGCTGATCATCCCCGAATCCTTCGAGTGGATCGAGCAGGCCGCCCCCGACATGGCGGCGGCCGCCGCCGAGGGGGGACTCGAGGTCGTGCCGCACCCGCTCCTGATCCTCGCCGAGCCGGCGTCGGTGCCACCCGCGCCACCCCCGGAGATCACGGTCCGCATCGTCGCTCCCGAGGACCAGGAACTGGACCGGATCTGGGCGGTGCCCGCCGTGGCGTTCGGCCACCAGGGCACGGCCATCGGCGAGGCGGGGCTGGCCGAGCGGGACAAGATCGCCGCGGACCACGACGCAGGCACGATTGCGATGCTGCGCGAGCGGCTGCGATCGGGGCACTCGGTGCTGGCCGCGGCGTTCGGTCCCGACGGCCCGGTAGCGGCGGGAAGCTGCCAGGCGGTCGGCGGCGTCGGGGAGATCACCGGGGTGGGCGTGCTCCCGACGTACCGCCGCCGCGGCCTCGGCGCGGCCGTGACCGCGCTGCTGGCCGCGGACGCGCTCGCGCGCGGGGTGGAGACCGTCTTCCTGTCCGCCGCCGACAGCGTCGTCGCCCGCATCTACACCAGGATCGGCTTCCGCGAGATCGGCACCGCGATGATCGCCGAACCCGCCGGCGCCTGAGCATCCGGTACGTTCAGCTGGTGAACGTCACCATCAGGACCTACGAGCCGCGCGACGCCGGCGGCGTGGCCGACGTGTTCTACCGTTCCGTCCGCGAGGTCGCGATATCTGACTACACCGCGGGTCAGGTGAAGGCCTGGGCTCCCGCCCCGTCGGACGTCACGCGCACGCACCTGTACTGCAGCGACGGCCGCCTGGTCCTCGTCGCCGCCGACGAGCAGGATCGGGTGGTCGCGTTCATCGATCTCGAGCCGGACGGACACCTCGATCATCTGTTCTGCGCACCGGAAGCGGCCGGCCAGGGCATCGCGTCGCGCCTGTACGAAGGGATCGAGGCGGCGGCCCGCGAGCAGGGCATCGGGCGGATCTACACCGAAGCCAGCGAGCTAGCCCGGCGCTTCTTCGAGCGGAAGGACTTCACGGTCCTGCAACGCCAGGACCGGATCCTGCGGGGCGTGCCGATCCACAATTACCGGATGGCCAAGACCCTGTTAGCCGCCGACGGCGGCGGCGAGCACGCGGCGGAACTCCACCGAGACCCGGTCCGCCTTGGTGTGCAGCTCGGCGGCGGGGTCGAGCGGGAACTCCAGGCCGGATAGGGCCCGCCGCTGCAGGTCCAGATCCTCCTCGACGATCGACATCTCGTACTTCGCGGTGCTTTCCGCCTCGTCCGGGTCGGTCAGGCCCGGGCCGGTCACGGTCATGTACAGCCGGCAGGTGCGCGCGTCTTCGGGCTGCGCGGTAAAGGTGAGGTACTGCCACCCGCCCGCGTCGAGGAACTCCAGGAGCAGCGTCGCCGTCAGCGGAGCCTGGTACCCGTAGGTCATCCGGCGGCGCTGGATCGCCGGCCGGGTGCCGTCCTGCACCGCCGGGTCGAGGAGGTTGGTGAACGTGTGCTCGCGGACCGCGGTGAACGACAGGCCCCGGCGGTCGATCTCGGCCCTGGGGATGGGTTCCGGGCCCGCGCCCCCGATGGTGGCCGCGTGGACGAACGGGAAGTGCGCCTCGTCGAGGAAGTTGTCGACGAGGATCGCGGCGTTGGCTTCCACCTGGACGACCGGGAGGAATACGGTCGCGATCCCGTCGCCGTCCAGCGCCCCCGGGTCCAGGTCCGGCCGCGGAGCGCGCGGCGGTTTCGGGGCGAGCCACACCAGGCCTCCGGTCTCGGTGACCTCGGCCGGGCGCTGCAGCGTGGCCCGGTCCGGGATCGACGCGTCGTCTTCGAGCGCGGGAATGTGCACGCACCGGCCGTCGACGGCAAACCGCCACCCGTGATAGGTGCACTGGAGGGTGCCGCCGCCGATGACCTGTCCCGCGGACAGCCTGGCCCGCCGGTGCGGGCACGCGTCGGCGAAGGCGGTCACCTGGCCGTCGAGCCGCGCCAGCACCCAGCCCTGGCCGGCGATGCGGACCGCGACGGGCTCCGGGCCGACTTCGGCGGACAGCGCCACCGGATGCCAGAATTCCGCGAGCGCCGGGTGCGCGTTGGTGAACTCCTCGGAAGCCACGGCACTATCGTCGTGGAATGCTCTCACGCTGGCAAGGCGGGTCCGCCGCGGTCGTCGTGACGCTGGTGACCTGCGCGCTGGTCATCGGTGACCTGGTCGACGACGGGATGCGGCGCTGGTGGGACGGGCACGCGCTGACCACCGACACGGTGGCGGGGCTGCTCGTGCTGCTGATCACCGTCCTGGTCGTCGACCAGGTGGTGAGCGCCAGGCAGTTCAACGACCGGGCCCGCGCGGTCGGTGCGCAGGTGGCCATCATCATGGCGCAGGCCGAACGCACGACGCGCGAGGTCTCGCAGGCGGTGGCGCAGGGACTGGGCCCGGGTGACCGCGACGCGGCCTCCGATGACTTCCGGACGTACATGATCATGCTGATGGTGGGTGCGCCGGTCCTGATCGACGCGAAGGTATCGAGGGATTTCCTCGAGCAGGCCCAGGCGCTGGCCGGAGAGATGGCCCGCGTGCTGGGGGTGACGGCCGGGCCGCACGACAGGACCGCGTTGCCCGACGCCCGGCTCGAGGACTCGGTCAAACGGCTCCGCACGGCTTCGGACCCGCTGCTCCAGGCGCTCGATCCCCAAACCCGCGCCGCCGTCCGCGGCGCAAATCCGCCGTAACTTTGCCCCCAGTGAGGGACATGCCGGGCGAATCGGGGCGCAGCTGGTCACACTACGCCAAAGATCGCGTCGGGCCGCCGTGTGGCCGGCTAGGCTGCCGCCGTCTTCGGGGCCATATGTGCGGGTGGGGGTAGAGGGATGGGCGACTTCGAGGAGGTCGAGCGGCTCCAGGCCGGGGTCCGCGAGTGGCTGCTGCGCACCTCGCGGAACGGCCGCCACGAACTGCGCGACATCCAGGCCACGGCCGTGCTGCCGCTGCTGTGCGCGGCGGCGTTCGGGTCGGCGCTGGCCGCGTCCGGCGACCTGGCCAGCGCCTCGGCCGTGGCCAGGATCGGGGTCCTGTCCTCGGTGGACGCCGCCGCCCTCCGCGACGTGCTCGGCGGCGCGCTCGAGCACGCCCGGTCGGCGCACTCCTCGGCCGAGCCGTCCCGCTACGACATCCAGCGGGAAATCAGCCTGAGCCTGCGGGAGATCCTGGCGTCGGCGGACGGCCAGGCCGACCGTGCGGCGCTGGTGCGATCCGATATCGCGATGGTGCTGCGGGAGATCGACGCGGGCGGCACCGTCTTCCGCGCCGCGATCGAGTCCGGCAGCGAGGAACTGCAGCGCGAGGTGCTCGCGGCGGTCGAGGCGGTGAGCGCCGAATTCGGCGAGCTGGCCTTCATGCTGGGCGACCTGGCCCGCGCGGCCGGAGAGGTCCAGGATGGCCTCCGCGGGCAGGGGGCCGAGTTCCGGACCAGCAGCGACCAGGTCGCACGGCAGTCGGTCGACGTGCGGTTGATCCGTGAGGAACTGGCGGTCATCGAGCGCCGCACCACCGGGCGGCTGCCCGGGGTCGACGGCCGCCAGGCCCGGCCCTGGACCGGCGGGTGTCCCTACCGCGGGCTGCTCGCGTACGACCGGGCGCACGAAGCGGTGTTCTACGGCCGGGAACGCCTGACCGCCGAGCTGGCCGGCC